>Ga0182030_10000448_pt1 | contig 76482 bp, 64 predicted proteins | sample 812S3MmetaG_FD_121299 | JGI IMG/M metagenome (GOLD analysis project Ga0182030, IMG submission 121299) | Permafrost microbial communities from Stordalen Mire, Sweden - 812S3M metaG (Illumina Assembly) | ecosystem: Environmental > Terrestrial > Soil > Wetlands > Permafrost | place: Sweden...
AAAAAAGGGCAGGCGCTATTCACCATCGAGAGTCCCGATCTCATTCAAGCCGAATCGACGCTCATTGCCGCCGCCGGCGTGCTCGATCTGACCAGCAAGGCGCTCGAGCGCGCGCGCCAACTGCACGAGTTGCAGGGCATCGCCGACAAGGATTATGAGCAGACCGTCTCCGATCAGCAGACCGCCGAGGGGGCGCTCAAGGCGGCGCGCGATGCCGTGGCCGTGTTCGGCAAGAGTCCCGGCCAGATCGATCACATGTTGCAGACCCGTACGATCGATCCATATCTGACTGCGCTGAGCCCGGTGAGTGGTCGGATCACCGCTCGCAACGCGGCTCCCGGCGTCTTCGTGCAGCCAGGCAACGCCCCGGCTCCCTTCTCGGTCGCCGACATCTCGCGACTGTGGATGAATGCCAGCGTGTCCGAGAGCGACATGCCGCTGATCCAGCGAGGACAGGCCGTCCATGTGACCGTGATGGCTTATCCGGGGCGCACGTTCGACGGCCGGGTTTCAACCGTGGGTGCCAGCGTCGACGCGCAGTTGCACCGCGGGCTGGTGCGCGCGGAGATCGAGGATCCCGGACACGAGCTGCTGCCGGGCATGCTCGCCTCGTTCCTGATCGTCACGGGTAGCCCGGTGACCGCGGCCGCGGTGCCGCTCGACAGCGTGGTGCGTGAGGGCGATGGAAGCATGACGGTGTGGGTCACCAGGGATCGACGTCACTTTACGCAACGTACGATCCAGATCGGCCTGCAGAGCGGCGGCTACGACCAGGTGCTCGGAGGCCTCGAACGCGATGAACAGGTCGTGGTCAAGGGCGCGGTCTACCTCGACAACATGATCAATGGCGGGGAGACCTGATTTGCTGAAGGGACTGCTCGCCTTCGGACTCACCCGCCGGGCCATCGTCGTGCTCGGTCTGCTGGTGTTTATTGGCGCCGGCGTGGCGGCGTTCTACAAACTCAACATCGAGGCCTATCCGAATCCGGCGCCCGTCATCCTCGAGATCACGGCACAGGCCGCGGGACTGTCGGCCGAGGAGATGGAGCGCTACTACACCATTCCGATGGAAATTGGCGTTTACTCCACGCCAGGCATCGACAACGTGCGCTCTACTTCGTTCTATGGTCTCTCCTATCTGCGGGTGACATTCAAATACGGCGTCGACTATTACTTCGCCTACACCCAGATGCTCAACAGCCTGGCGCAGAACGTCTCGCTGCCGGGTGGCCAGCAGCCGCAGATCCAGCAGTCCAGCCTGATCGGCGAAGTCTATCGCTACGCGGTGGAGGGACCGAAGAATTTCGGTCTGACGAATCTGCGCACGGTGCAGGACTGGATCGTACTGCGTCGACTCTCGACGATTCCCGGGGTGGTGCAGGTCAACAGCTTCGGCGGCCCGACCAAGGAATTTGAAGTCGAGGCCGATCTCGACCGGCTGCGCGCCTACAACGTCACACTGCCACAACTAGTCGCTGCGTTGGGCAATGCCAACAGCAACGTCGGCGGTCGTGAAATCGCCATCGGCCAGCAGTCGATCAACATACGCGGCATCGGCCTGATCGACAGCGGCGGGTCGGATGATCTGACCCGCGGTTTCGACGTCGCTGACATCGAGAATGTGGTTCTTGGACAGAGCGGCGGCGTCCCGGTGCTGGTGAAGGATGTGGCGCGCTGCTACGTGGGATTCGTGCCGCGCTTAGGGATCGTCGGCAAGGACCACGATGATGACGTGCCCGAATCGATCGTTGTCATGGGGCGCACCTACCACACTAATGATGTGGTGCCGAGAATCCAGAGCATGGTTGACAACATCAACCACGACGGCACGTTGCCGCCCGGCGTGAAAGTGGTGCCCTTTTACGATCGCACCAGTCTTGTGAGCATCACGACCCACACCGTGCTGCATAACCTGGTGTTCGGCTGCCTGCTCGTGTTCATGATCCAGTGGCTGTTTCTCGGCAATCTGCGCAGCGCCATCATCGTCGGCGTCAACATTCCCTTTGCGCTGTTCTTCGCCATCATCCTGCTGGTCCTGCTCGGCGAGGATGCCAATCTGCTCTCTGTGGGCGCGGTGGATTTCGGCATCATCGTCGACTCGGCGGTCATCGTGGTCGAGAACATATTCCGCAACTTTCAGATGCGGGAGCAGGAGCAGATCGACCTGCTCGAGCATCTCTCGGAGGGGCAGTTCGGCAGCGACCCCTCCAATCCGAGCGGCACCAGGGTCACGCCGGCCTGGACTTCCCGCCTGCGCCTGATCCTCGTCAGCGTCCTGCAGGTGGATCGCGCCGTGTTCTTCTCCGCCACGATCACGCTGGCCGCCTTCGTGCCACTGTTCACGATGCAGGGCGTGGAGGGACAGATATTCGGACCGATGGCGCGAACCTACGGCTATGCATTGGCCGGGGCGCTGATCGCCACATTTACCGTGACCCCCGTGCTGTCATCCTTCCTGGTGCCCGCACATGTGAAGGAAACCGAAACCATCGTCGTGCAGTGGCTGCGCAACGCCTACTCTCCGGTGTTGCGCTTCGCCTTCAGGCATCAGCGAGCCGTGGTCGCCGGCGGCGTGCTATTCCTGCTTGCAATCGGACTGCTCGCCACGCGACTCGGCAGCGAATTCCTGCCGGCACTCGAGGAAGGCAACTATTGGATCCGGGCCTCGCTGCCGCCCAGCATGACCCTGGATTCCGGCACCGAGGCGACGCGCACGATGCGCGAGATTTTGCTGGGCCACCACGAGATTCTGACGGTCGCCTCGCAACACGGCCGGCCCGACAATGGCAGCGACCCCTCGCCGTTCTCCAATGTCGAGTTGTTCGCGCCATTGAGACCATTCGAGGACTGGCCCCGCGGGCTCACGAAAGAGAAGTTGACCGCGCAACTGCAACAGCAAATGCAGGGCGCCCTTCCGGGCGTGACCTTCAATTTCTCGCAGAATATCCAGGACAACATCGAGGAGGCGATTTCAGGCGTCAAGGGCGCCAATTCGGTCAAGATCATCGGACCCAACCTGGTCGTGCTCGAGGATCTTGCACAGCAGGTCATGGCACAGATGGCGAAGGTTCGCGGGGTCGAGGACCTGGGCGTGTTTCACGTGCTCGGGCAGCCGAACCTCAACATCAAGATCGATCGCCAGAAGGCAGCACGGTACGGACTCAATACCGGTGACGTCAACACGGTGATACAGGCCGCCATGGGCGGCGCCGTGGCCTCGCAGGTGCTGGAGGGAGACCGTTCATTCAATCTCACGGTGCGGCTGGCGCCGCACTACCGCGACTCGCTCGAGTCCATCGGCGATATCGATGTTGCCTACCAGACCGCAACGGGCGCCAATGCCTACATCCCCCTGCGCGAAGTGGCAACCACGACGCTGGATACCGGCGCTTCGTATATCTATCACGAACGCACACGACGCGACATCCCGGTCAAATTCAGTGTTCGCGGGCGCGATCTGGGCAGCACGGTCGCCGAAGTCCAGCAACGCATCGAACGCAATATCAAATTGCCGATCGGATACCACATCGATTGGGCCGGGGAGTTCGAAGATCTGAAGCTTGCACAGAAGCGCCTGGCGATCGCCATCCCGGTGGCGTTGCTGCTGATCCTCGTGCTGCTGTACGCCCTGTTCAATTCCTTCATCGATAGCCTGTTCGCACTTGCCGGCATTCCGTTCGCAGCCGCCGGCGGCGTGATCGCGCTGTGGATCGCCGGTCTGCCGTTCAGCATCTCGGCTGCCATCGGCTTCGTCTCGCTGCTCGGCGTCTCGGTGATGCACGGCATCCTGATGTTCACCTACTACAACACGCTGCGACTCGACGGCATGCGACCCGTCGAGGCGATGTTCCATGCCGCCGAGCGCCGCATGCGGCCCATGCTCATGACGGCGCTCTCGGCATGTATCGGCCTGTTTCCTGCCGCCCTTTCGCACGGCATCGGCAGCCAGGTTCAGCGACCGCTGGCTACCGTCGTGGTCGGTGGCATGCTGATCGGTCCATTGATGCTGCTGGTAATCGTGCCGGCCCTGCGCATGCTGCTGGTCGAAAAACACGATGCGACAGCACCGGTCCAGTCGATGCCGACGGGATAGTGACCGCGATGCCGCTTACACGACAGCCACGGCACCGCTGCGTCATCAGCGCGCTGATGATGGTGTGCGCGTTGCTTTGCTCCGGTACCGGGCAGACCGCCGCCGGGACCCCAGCCGTTGTGCCTCAAACGGCCGCCTCTGCCACGCGCGTAACCGGGAATTTGCACAACTCCCCGAAGACCGCGCTCGCCGCCAGGGCCGTCCGTCCAATCGGGCTGACCGGCGCCGCAGGATCCGCAAAGCGTTCCGCGGCATCACCACCGTTCCTGACGGGCGGCAGGGTCACCGCGGCACGCATCGTCCGCGCTCCGCCGCGCGGCGTGAGCCTGGTTGCGGCGCCGAAGGCAGCGGTATCACGGGCCCCGGTCAGGTTGACCAGAAACGGTATCGACGGCAGCGCGGTCCGACGGCGACGATGAGCGATGCTCCCCGCCACCGCTCACGCAGAACACTACAGTTCGATGAGTTGGCCGACTGCCGCCTTGATGAGTGCCTGGGTACGCGTCGGCACGCCGAGTTTCCGGCGCGCGCGGTCCAGATGGAATTCAACCGTGCGTCGGCTCAGGCCGAGGATCTGGCCGATCTCACTGAAGGTCTTGCCGCGAGCCGCCCACGTCAGAGTTTCGCGTTCCCGGGGTGCAAGCTTGATATGCGTGGGCCAGATCGCGCTACGCGCCACGCGTTCGAGGCGCGCACTGATGACGGCCGCGAGCACCTCGAAGTCGATTGGCTTGGTAATAAAGTCGTCGGCTCCGAGTCGCCACCCCCTGAGCTCACTGTCGTGATCGGCCAGTGCGGTCAGAAACACGAATGGCATGCGCACGTGCCGCGGCTCGAGCGCCGTGAGCCGTTCGAGCAATGTGAACCCCGACATCACCGGCATGTTGATATCCGCCAGCACCAGGTCGGGTGGGGACTTCAGAATTGAATTCAATCCTTCAAACCCGTTGTGAGCCATCCCGACTGAATATCCTCGATCGGTCAGCTCTTCCGCGATCAGTGCTGCGGTCTCGGCGTCGTCCTCGATACAGAGAATTCTTTTTGCGGTCGCGTTCATATCCGTTCGTCGCGGTGTCGGCATTTGAACGGTAGCACCGGCGGTATTAAGAATGCGCAAAGATTTCACCGGCGACGATGTGCCTACCCGCCAGCGTGCGGTAGGCTTCAGACATGCTCAGCACACTGTCAGGGGCGGCGCGCCCATGAGGCGAACGCGCTCGATCACCGCGCGGCTTGCGCTGGTGTTTCTGTTCCTGCTGCTCGTGGTGGTGCTGCTTGGCACCTTCTGCCTGGGCAGTCTCAGCTACTTCAACGGCGTGACGGCGCAAGTGCGCGACCGATGGCTGCCGAGCACCGGCGCGTTGTGCGATCTGAACAATCTGACTTCCGATTACCGCGCCATCGAAGCTTCGAGCCTGCTGGCCATCGATGCGCGGCAGCTCGCCGAAAGTGATGCGCAGATGGCCGAGCTCGAGCGCGGCATCTCCGCCGCCGAGCTCAACTACCGCCGGGTGCCGCAGGATCTGGTCAAGGAGAAACTCTACGACCGGTTCGCCGACGACTGGAACGCGTATCGACAGATCGCCGCCAGGGTGCGCGAGTTGCTGCGCGGCGGCGAGCGGGCATCGGCCGTCGAGATGTACAACACTGGCTCCAAGGCCGCGTACGATGCGGCCAGCGACACGCTCGACCAGCTGACCGCCGCCATCATCGCGAGCGCGCGGGAGGCAAGTGCCCGCGAAGAACTCACCTACTTGCGCGGCCGATGGCTGATCCTGACGATCATCGGATTGACTTGCCTGTCGGTGGCGATCGCCATGATGCATGTCAGGCGCTCGATCTCCGCGCCGATACTGCGCCTCGCCGACCGCATGCGCCGGCTGGCGGCGAACGAAACCGGCATCGACATCGGCGGCACTGCCCGGCAGGACGAAATCGGGGAGATGGCCCGCGCGGTCGTGGTTTTCCGCAGCAATGCCATCGAACTCACCAGCAGCCAGATCGGGCTCGAGCGGCAAGCCTCCATGCTGCGCGAGCGACTCGAGGAGGAGCAGCGGCTCATGCTGCTGCAGCGAAACTTCATCTCCATGGCTTCACATGAATTCCGCACGCCGATCACGATTATCGACGGTCATGCCCAGCGCCTGATCTCCCTGAAGGACAAGCTCGATTCGACGACATTGGTCGAGAGGGCCAGAAAGATTCGCCATGCGGTCCGGCGCATCACACATTTGATCCAGAACATGATCGATTCCATGCGAATGATCGATGGTGAGGTGAAGCTCTACTTCCACCCCGAGATGATCGACCTCGTTCCGGTGCTGCGCGAGGTGTGCCAACTGCATCGCGAAATTGCACCGCAGGCGCAGATCCTGGAAGGCATGGCGCGGCCGGAACGGATATACGTGAGCGGCGATGCCAATCTTCTGTTCCAGGCCATCAGCAATCTGCTATCCAACGCCATCAAATATTCGCCCGACGGCGGCCTGATCAGTGTCGCCGTCGAGTGCGCGGATGGAGCCGTCACGATTGGCGTGAAGGACCGCGGCATTGGGATCTCGCAGGCTGATTGCGGCAGGCTGTTTGAGCGCTACTTTCGGGGCGGCAACGCGGGCGGCATCGTCGGCACGGGAATCGGCCTCTATTTCGTCCGAACGGTCATGGAACTGCATGGCGGCACCATCCAGGTAGAAAGCCGGGAAGGAGAAGGTTCCCGCTTCAGCATGCGACTGCCGCTCCACGCTGCATGCACGCCATCCCTGGCCCGCCCCGAACTGGTGACGGCCTGAGTAATCACCCATCGCCGGCGTCAGCGGCGCGAACCGGCGGACGCACGACCAGGCGATAGCCGATGCCCGGCTCGGTCAGGATGTGCGTGGGTCGGGCCGGATCGAGCTCCAGCTTCTTGCGCAGGGTCGTAATGAAAACCCGCAGGGATCTCGTGTCGGCGCGGTTCGGACCCCAGACTTCCTTGAGCAGCTGCGCATGAGTGACCGCGCGGTCACGATTGCGACACAGTGTCTCGAGGATCCGGTGCTCGAGCGGTGTCAGTCGGATTTCAGCGCCTCCACGCCGATGTACCACGCGGCGTGACAGGTCGACCGACAGTGAGCCGAAGTCCAGGATGCCGGTCGGCAATTCTCCTCGCGCGTGTCGACGCAACGCCGCTCGCACACGCGCCAGCAATTCCGGTGCGCTGAAGGGCTTGAGCACATAGTCGTCGGCGCCCGCCTCGAAGGCTTCAAGTCGCGGCGCTTCCGCGGTCCGCGCCGACAACACCAGGATCGGTACGGCCGACCAGGAACGAATCTCCCTGATGAGGGTGACACCATCCCGGTCGGGCAATCCCAAATCGACGATCATTACGTCCGGGCGCTGCGAGCGCGCGTCGCACTCACCCCGACTGCAGCAATCGGCGATGACCACGCGATAGCCCTGCCCCTCCAGCATGATGCGCAACACCTGCTGTATCGCCCGATCGTCCTCCACGACCAGAACGACGTGCATGCCGACGGTCATAGCGCCAGCGCCAGTGGCGCAACGCCAGTGGGCGACGCGTCCATCGGTAGCGACAACTCAAAGCGGGCGCCGCCCAGAGGACTGGCCGTGGCGCGAATTTCACCACCATGCAGACTTGCCACCGCACGGCAGATCGCCAGACCCAGGCCGATACCGCCCGGGTTACCGTGGGAACGCGCCCGGGCAAACTTCTCGAACAGTTTATCCGGATCCTCAAGCCCCAGGCCGGGACCTGCGTCCTCTACCACCAGCCGCATCCTCGAGCCGTCATGGCAGGCGGAGAACTCGATCCGGGTGGCTGGCGGCGTGTACTTGATGGCATTGTCGAGCAGGTTGCTCAACAGCTGCACGATCAGATTGGCATCGACCCGCAGCAGCGGCAGATCCTCCGATAACTCCACGATGACGTGCCGTCCGAGCAACCGGTTTTCGTGCCGCTGGATTGCGAGATCCACCAGCTCGCTGATCGCGTGCCAGTCCTTGTTGAGCGCTTCATGACCGGACTCCAGCCTCACCAGCTCGAGTACATTGGTGAGCAGATCGGACATGTCGCGAGCTTTATCCTCGATCAGCCGACCGAGCGTGACGCGGCGATAAATGTCGAGCGCGAAATCATTCTGGGCCACGATGCTGCCGGCCCCGGCGATGGCTGACAGCGGGGTCCGCAGGTCGTGCGAAATGGATGCCAGCAGGGTATTGCGCAGCGCGGCGCGCTCAGCCGCAAGGTGGGCCGCATGCGCGGCTTCGGCCATGCGCTCGCGCTCCAGCGCGAGCGCGAGCTGATCCGCGATTGCTTCCAGCAGCCGTTGCTGCTCGGGCGTGAGGACATCGGCACGATCCGCGGGCTCTGCGACCAGCACACCGATGGTCGCATGCGAGCCCCGCAGCGGCAGGTACGTCGCGCGTGTTTCGGAGAATCGCAGACTTCCGGCGCCCGCTCGCTCACGCTTCGCAGCCACATAATGCGCCGGCGACAGTTCGATCGCGGCCTGACCGCCGCTGTCGGTCGTGGGTGTGGGTACCACGATGCCTCCAGCGCTATCACAGGAAAGAACCGTCACGTAGCACCGCAGCACCTCGGCGATGTGGCGTGTAGCTGTCTCGACCATGGTGGCGCCGTCGCGCGCAATGGCGAGATCGCGAGCGATCGAGAATAGGGCGGAGGTGTGCCGCTCGCGCCGGGTAGCCACCGCGGTCTGCGCGCGAACGGCGATCATGAGATTGGCGATGATCAGTGCCACCGTCAGCATCACCGCAAAAGTCACCAGGTAACGGGAATCCAGCACATCGAAGCTGAACAGCGGCGGGACGAAAAAGAAATCGAAGGCCAGAATGTTGCTGACCGCTGTGAGCGCGGAAGGACCGCGGCCAAGCCAGAGACCCGCGAGCGCGGCACCCAGCAGATACACCAGAACGATATTGGTCGGCTCGACATGGTCCGATACGGGGAAAATGATCGCCGTGCATAGCGCGGTGATCCCCAGCGCCAGCAGGTAGTCGATCCAGAACGGGCGCGATTGCGCATTCCACTGCCGGCGACTGTGCTGCACCGTAAATCCATCCCTGTGAGCCGCTCCCCCCGACCGAACACCCAAAGCCTACCGAACCGATCCGTTAAGAAGTTGTTAAGAATATCCCGGCTGGCGGCCGCCCAGGGCATTTCTTAGCCATTTCATAACACTTGGCTCGATATTCTCGTCCGTTCGCCACCGGAGCGGCATGGCATGCAGCTGATTCGAAAATGGATGGCCGGTGGCACGCTGTTTGCGCTCGGCTTGATGTGCGCGCGGGCGGATGATGTGGCCACAGTGCCGACCGAACCGGTGATCGTGGGCTTCGACAAGATCAGCTCCGGGGACACCGCCTGGATGCTGACCTCCTCTGCGCTGGTGCTGATGATGACCATCCCGGGGCTGGCACTGTTCTATGGCGGCATGGTGCGCAAGAAAAACGTGCTCGCCACCTTGGTGCAGAGCTTCGCCATCACCTGCCTGGTCACGATCCTGTGGTGGCTGGTGGGCTACTCTCTCGCCTTCACCCCCGGCACTCCTGGCAGCACGCGCTTCATCGGCGGCCTGGCGCACTGGCTGATGAATGGGGTGGTTTACCGGCACGATGCGATGCAACTGTCCGTCTCCCACCTTGGCGTGACGATCCCCGAGACCGTCTACGCGATGTTCCAGCTCACCTTTGCGATCATTACCCCGGCGTTGATCTGCGGCGCCTTCGCCGAGCGCATGAAATTCTCCGCCATGCTCTGGTTCATGGGGCTCTGGTTGCTGTTGGTCTACTGTCCCGTGGCGCACTGGGTCTGGGAGCCTTCAGGCTGGCTTGCCCAGAAGGGTGTGCTCGATTTCGCCGGCGGTACTGTGGTGCACATCAACGCCGGAATCGCAGGCCTCGCCGCAGCAATCATGCTGGGCAAGCGGCAGGGCCTGGGACGTGAATCGATGGCCCCGCACAATCTCACCTACACCGTCATCGGCGCCTCACTGCTGTGGGTCGGCTGGTTCGGCTTCAATGCGGGTTCCGCGGTCGCCGCCGACGGCCGGGCTGGCATGGCCTTCGCCGCCACGCAGATCGCGACCGCCGCGGCGGCATTGGCCTGGATGTTCACCGAGTGGGCTACAAAGGGTAAACCCAGCGTACTGGGCATCGCCTCCGGCGCGGTCGCGGGACTGGTGGCCATTACCCCCGCCTCTGGCTACGTCACCCCCACGGCCGGAGTGATCATCGGATTGGCGGCCGGCGTCATCTGTTACTTCAGCTCCACCAGCGTCAAGAAGGCCTTCGGCTACGACGACTCGCTGGATGCCTTCGGCGTGCACTGCATTGGCGGCATCGTCGGCGCGCTGCTCACCGGTGTGCTGGTCAGCAAGGAGATCAGCGGAGTGGACGGTTCGGTGCTAACCCAGCTCTGGGGCGTCGGCACCACGCTGATCTACGGCTTCTGCGTTAGCTTCCTGATCCTGAAGGTTCTCAACCTGACCATTGGTTTGCGCGTCTCACCGGATGAGGAGCGTGAAGGCCTGGACATCAGCCAGCACGGCGAGAGCATCGAGTAGGCGGTGTAAGGAGATGTCATGAAACTGATTACCGCCATCATCAAACCGTTCAAGCTCGATGACGTGCGTACGGCGCTCACAACCCTTGGGGTATCCGGAATGTCAGTGACCGAGATCAAGGGCTTCGGCCGTCAGCGCGGTCACACCGAGCTCTACCGCGGCGCCGAATACACGGTCGACTTTGCGCCCAAGTCGCGGCTGGAAGTGGCGGTGCGAGCGGACATGCTCGAGCAGGCCGTCGACGCGATCATCGCGGCCGCGAAAACCGGCAAGGTCGGGGACGGCAAGATTTTCATCAGCGATCTGGAGCGCGTGATCCGCATCCGCACTGGTGAAACTGACGACACCGCCCTCTAAAAGCCTGTCTGCGAGACTGCAAGCGCCTGTTCAAGATCGGCCAGCAGATCCTCGCAGTCTTCGAGTCCTATCGACAGGCGCACGGTGCCGGGACCCATGCCTGAAAAGCGCTGCTGCTCGGGCGTCAGATCGCGGCTGGCGAGCAATTGCGGCGGCATGACCAGCGAGTCAGTCGAACCGACGCTGGCGGCCATGGAAAACAATTGCAGCGCGTCGGTGAATCGGCGGCCGGCATCGGCCCCACCCTTCAGGCTGAAACTCACGACCACCCCGAAGCCGCTCATCTGGGCGCTTGCCAATGCATGTCCCGGATCCGATGCGAGTCCGGGATAGTGCGTCCGCTCCACAGCTGAATGCCGCGCCAGCAGTTCCGCGACGCGTTGCGCGCTCTCGCATTGGGCGCGGAAGCGCACAAAATAGGTCTTCAGTCCCCGCTGCAGCAGATAGGCCGCGTGCGGATCCAGGGTACCCCCGAGAACGGTGAAGTCCGAGCGGATGCCCTTGATCAGATCCGCCCGGCCGATGGCGGCTCCGCCCATGACATCGCCGTGGCCGGATACGAGCTTGGTGAGGCTATGCAGGAACAGGTCGATATCGTACTGGCCGTGTTGATGAACGCCGGCAAAAGTATTGTCGAGCACCGTCAGCGCGCCGTGCGCGCGCGCCAGCCGTGTGAGTACCGCTATATCGGCGATCTTGTTGACCGGATTGGTGGGGCTTTCAAAAATGATCAGCCGCGTGGGCTGCTGCGACAGTACGCGTTCGACGCCGGCCAGATCCTCGATCGACAGCAGTGTGTGAGTGATGCCGAATTTTGCCAGCGTCCGCAGCAGCAGGTGCCGCGTGGGACCATAGCTCTCGACGAAGGCCAGCACATGGTCGCCGGCGCGCGTCAGCGATAGCAGCGTCTGCGCGATGGCGCCGATACCCGAGGCACACACCACGCAGTCATCGCGACCCTGCATTTGAGCGAGCGTCAGCTCGAGCTGTCGCGTGGTCGGGTTGGACGTGCGCAGATAAGCGAAACCTGGCCGCTCGCCACGTCCGGCGCGTACCGCCTCATCGACGCTGTCGAACTCGAATTTGACGGTCTGGTAGATCGGGGCGACGACCGGCCGATTGTCGGCCGGGACATCCACGACCGGAGGATGATTCACCAGGGTCGGCTTCTTCACGCCACCGCTCCGCGACGCAGGTAGGCCGTCAGTCGCGCGGCACCGTCGATCAGGGTCTCATCGCGCTTGGCAATGCACAGCCGCAGCAGCGTCATCGCCGGCGGCTGCTCATAGAACACTGACAGCGGAATGGTCGCCACGCGCGCCTGCGTGAGCAGTTGCTCGGCGAATTCAAGATCGCCCGCGGAGGCGTGGGCGCCATAGTCGATCAGCTGAAAAAAGGAACCTTCGGCGCGTGGCAGCGTCAGGCCGCTGCTACGCAGTTGTTCGCTCAGCAGTTCGCGCTTGGCCGCAAAAAACGGCCCCAGCGACTCCCCGCACAGGGGATTTTCGGCCAGGTATCCGGCAATCGCCTGCTGCAGTGCTGTGGCGATGGTGAAAGTATTGAACTGATGCACCTTGCGCAACTCGGTCGTAATCGCCGGCGGCGCCACCGCGTAGCCAACCCGAAGTCCGGTGGCGTGCAGAGTCTTGCCGAACGAGTACACGGCCACGCTGCGCTCGCGCAGCTCTGGATATTTCAGCACGCTGTGGTGCTCCAGCCCATCGAAGACGATGTGCTCATAGACTTCATCCGAGATCAGGCGTATGTCTCGCCCCCGCAGCAGCTGGGCCAGGGTCAGCATGTCATCGGCCGTCACGCAGGTGCAGCCGGGATTGAGCGGCGAGTTGATGATGATCAGGCGCGTGCGCGGCGTGATAGCCTCGCGCACCCGGTCCCAGTCGTAGCGGAAGTGCGGCGGCTGCAGCGGCACGTGCACGCAGCGCGCGCCCGCAAGTTGAATGGCTATCTCGTAGGAGTCGTAGGCAGGATCGAAGACGATGGCCTCCTCCCCGCTTCCGACCAGCGCCTGGACGCTTGAATAAATGGCCTCGGTGGCTCCCAGCGTCACCGTGATCTCGGTTGCGCTATCGACCTGCGATCCATAGCGACGAGCCAGCTTCGCGGCGATGGCCTCGAGCAGCCGCGGCAGCCCCGGCATGGGCGCGTACTGATTGAAGCCGTCGCGCATGGCCTGGGCCGTAAGCTCGGCGAGGCGCGGATCGATGTCGTAATCGGGATACCCCTGTCCGAGATTGACCGCGCCGAGCTCCGCCGCGCGCCGCGACATCACCGTGAAGATGGTGGTGCCGACCTGTGGCAGTTTGCTACGCAAGGCCAACGCGCTCAGCCCTCCGCAGCGGCGGCGAGCCGTTGCGCACGCGCGCGCTCACGCTCCTGGCGCTGCAGGAACAGTGACGAGGCGACCACACCTGCCGAGACGATCAGCACCATCAGCGTTGCCAGCGCGTTGACGTCCGGACTCACCCCCAGGCGCACCTTGGAGAAGATCACCATCGGCAGCGTGCTCGAGCCGGGCCCGGCGACGAACTGCGAGATCACCACATCGTCCCATGACAGCGTGAACGACAGCAGCCAGCCCGAGAGCAGCGCCGGCGCGATCAAAGGCAGCGTGATGCGAGCGAACACGGTGGCTGGGCGCGCGCCCAGGTCCAGCGCCGCCTCCTCGAGCGAATTGTCGAAGCCGGCGAGGCGGGACTGCACGATCACCGCCACATAGGAGAGCGAGAAGCTGATATGCGCGATCGTGATCGTGGTGGCGCCACGATGCGCGGGCCAGCCGATGAGCTGTTCCATGGCCACGAACAGCAGCAGCAGCGACAGGCCCGTGATGATCTCCGGCAACACCAGCGGCGCGGTGCTCAGCGCCGCGAGCAGGCTGCGGCCGCGGAAGCGCCCGTATCGCGCCAGCGAGAAACCGACCATGGTGCCCAGGATGACGGCACCGGTGGCGTTCATGGCGGCAATCTTGAGCGACAGCAGCGCGGCGTCCATCACCTGGCTGTTGTTGAACAGTGCGCTGTACCACTTCAGCGTCGGCGAGTGCGCAGCATCCCAGACCGTGACCAGGCGCGATGCGTTGAACGAATAGACGATCATTGACAGGATCGGCACGTACAGAAAGACGAAGCCGAAGGCCAGCATCGAGGGCACCAGCACCGAGCGCCGGCCGCTCATGATCCGGCCTCCAGTTCGCGGCTCTGGGAGCGCTGGAACAGGATGATGGGGCCGAGCAGGATGATCAGGATGATGATGGCCACGGCGCTCGCCACCGGCCAGTCGCGGTTCTCGAAGAACTCATCCGACAATACGCGCCCGATCATGAGCTGGTTGGAGGGACCCAGCAGCGAGGGAATAACGTACTCGCCCACGGCGGGAATGAACACCAGCAGCGCACCGGCCAGCACTCCCGGTAACGACAGCGGCCAGGTGACCCGCAGGAACGCCCGCCACGGCGGCGCCCCCAGATCCGCCGCGGCTTCCAGCAGCGCACGGTCATGCTTCTCCAGGTTGGAATACAGCGGCAGGATCATGAATGGCAGGTACGAATAAACGATTCCGACGTATACGGCGAAGGGGCTGGCCACCATCGGAATGGGCTGCGAGATCAGATGCAGCCCCAGCAGCACATTATTGATGAGCCCATCGTCCTTGAGCAGCCCCATCCAGGCGTAGACACGCAGCAGGAAGGAGGTCCAGAACGGCAGGATCACCAGCATGAGCAGCAGATTGCGCCGTGCCTCTGGCGCGCGCGTGATGCCCAGCGCCATCGGATAGCCCAAGCCTAAGCACAGCAGCGTCGAGATCGCTGCCACCTTGACCGAATACAGAAAGGAGTTCAGGTACAGCGAGTCGGAAAACAGAAAATGATAATTGGCCAGGTGCAGCTGGATCGACAGCACGCGCTCGTGTGTCCAGGCGAGCAGCGGCGCATACGGCGGCATCGCCAGCAGCGCCTCGGAAAAGGAAATCTTCAGTACGATCAGGAATGGAATCAGGAAGAACAGCAGCAGCCAACCGAGCGGCACGGCGGTGACGGCGGCTCGCGCGGCAGCGCGGGAGCGCAGGGTCCCTCGCAACTTGCTCCACTGCTCGGTCAGCACGTCGTTGACGCCTCAGGCACTGCCGATGACGGGACTGGAGGCGTCCCAGGACAGGTACACCGGCATCTCGCGCGTGAACTGCTCTTCGGGTTTGCGCGTGCTGTTGGCCAGCGTGGCGCGCACCTCGCGGCCCGATTCCAGCCGCACCAGGTACATTGACAGATCCCCGAGATAGGCGATCTCGCGGATGACGCCCCGGGCCCAGTTATCGCGCATCTCTGGGGCCTCGCGCGAGAGCATGATCTTCTCGGGCCGCACTGCCACCCACAACGGCGCGTCCGGCGCAGCGCTGATACCGTGATCGACCAGCACGGTGGCGGGCAGATCGGCGCATTGCACGCGCACATAATCCGGCTCGTCCTCGCTGAGCTTGCCGTCGAACAGATTCACCGAGCCGATGAAATCCGCGACGAAGCGCGTTGCCGGAAACTCGTAGATCTGCCGCGGGGCACCGATCTGCACGATCTTGCCGTGGTTCATGACGCCGATACGCGTTCCCAGCGTCATGGCTTCTTCCTGATCGTGGGTCACGACGACAAAGGTGACGCCGAGCTGTTGCTGAATGTTGATGAGCTCGAATTGCGTATGCTCACGCAGCTTGCGATCGAGCGCGCCCAGCGGCTCATCGAGCAGCAGCAGCTTGGGACGCTTCACCAGCGCACGCGCCAGCGCCACGCGCTGCCGCTGGCCGCCTGAGAGCTGATGCGGTTTGCGCGCGAGGTAGGCACCCATGCGCACGATTTCGAGGATCTCGCCTACGCGGCGCCGGACCTCGACTTTCGAGAGCCCTTCCTGTTCGAGTCCAAAGGCGACATTGCGCTCCACCGACATGTGCGGGAACAGTGCGTAGGACTGGAACATCATGTTGACCGGCCGCTCGTAGGGAGGAACGGACGCGAGATCCTGGCCGTCGATCAGCAGGCGGCCGGCACTCGGCGCCTCGAAACCGGCCAGCATCCGCAGCAACGTGGTCTTGCCCGAGCCAGAGGGGCCGAGCAGGCAGAAGATCTCGCCGCGCTCTACCGAAAGCGAAACCTCATCCACCGCGACGAAATCGCCGAAGCGCTTGCTGACCTGGTCGATCTCGACATAAGCGGCCATTATTGTCCGGTCTTGAAGCGGGTCCAGGTGCGATTGAGTTCGCGCGTATAGGCAAGGCTGTGCGCGGCGTTCGGATACATGTGCCCCTTCTGCGCCTCGCTCGGATAAATTCCGCGGTCGTTGAACACCGCCGGATCGATGAGGCTGTAGGCCGCGGCGTTGCTGGTGGCGTAGTGCATCAGGGTCGAATTCTTGGCTGCCACGTCGGGCCGCAGCAGGTAGTCGATGAACAGGTGCGCATTCTTCGGATGCGGCGCGTCGGCCGGAATCGCCAGCATATCGAAGAACATGACGGCGCCCTCGCGCGGGATGTTGTACTTGATCTGCACGCCTTTGCCATTGTCACGCGCGCGAGCGCGCGCCTGGCCGATATCGCCGCTCCAACCCAGAGCCAGGCACAGATCGCCGTTGGCCAGATCCTCGATGTAACGCGAGGAGTTGATGTAGCGCACGTAGGGGCGGATCGACATCAGCACCTGCTCGGCAGCCTTGAGATCATCGAGGGATTCGCTGTTGGCATCGCGACCCAGATAGATGAGCACCGTGCCGACCATTTCGTCCGGCGCATCGAGGATCGAGACGCCGCAGTCCTTGAAGTTCCTGATGACCTTGGGATCGTAGAACATGGCGAAACTATCGACCGGCGCGTCCGGCATCGCCTTGAGTACCTTGGCCTCGTTGTAACCGACGCCCGAGGTGCCCCAGAGATAGTTGACGCTGTACTGGTTGCCCGGATCGTGCACCTCGATGATGTGCGTGATCTGGGGATCGAGATTCTTAAGGTTGGGCAGCAGCGATTTATCGAGCTTCTGGAACACGCCGGCCTGGATCTGGCGTTGCAGAAACGACGCGGACGGCACCACTACGTCGTAGCCGGTGTGTCCGGCCAGCAACTTGGTTTCCACGACCTCGTTGGAATCGAAGACGTCGTAGTTGACCTTGATGCCGTACTCTTTCTCAAACGCGGGCACCACGGTCGGATCGATGTAGTCCGACCAGTTGTAGACGTTCAGGACCTTCTGATTGTCGGCCCCGGCAGCCCCGGTGCCGCCACCGCTCGACGCGGCGCCGGCTGTCGTCGAAACCGGGCCCGCGGGCGCTTCCGGAGCACTCTGGTGGCCACAGGCAGCCAACAGCAGCATCAGCCAGAGCGGGGCGGCAGCGCGCCAGGCGCAGCGATTCATCGGCGGGCCTCGTGGGTGCCGCGGGGCAGCGGCACCTTATTATGATTGCCGACTCAGACGTTGAGCAACAGGTGTTCCCGCTCCCAGGAGCTGATCACCTGCAGGAACACCTCGTGCTCGGCCTGCTTGACGATGGTGTATGCCGCCACGAACGGCTCGCCGAGGATCTGCAGCAGCGGCTCGCAAGCGCGCAGGCGCGTGAGCGCCTCGTCCAGCGAGCGGGGCAGCGAATACGGCAGGTCGTGGGCGCTGCCCGAAATAGGTTCGGTCGGTTGCAGACCTTCGACCATGCCGAGGTAGCCGCAAGCCAGCGAGGCGGCGATGGCGATGTAGGGGTTGGCATCGGCTCCCCCCACCCGATTCTCGACGCGCCTCGCCTCCACGCTCGACATCGGCACACGCAGGCCCGCGGTTCGATTGTCGTAGCCCCATTGCACGTTGATCGGCGCTGACAGATAGCGTGTCATGCGGCGATAGGAATTCACGTTGGACGCGAACAGCGACATGGCCGCCGGCACATAGCGCTGCAGACCGGCGATGTGCGAGAAGAACAGCGCCGAGGGCGTGCCATCGGCATTGCTGAAGATGTTCTTGCGCGTTTTGACATCGATGATGCTCTGGTGAATGTGCATGGCGCTGCCGGGCTCCTTGGCATGCGGCTTGGCCATGAACGTGGCGTACATCTTGTGGCGCAGCGCCGCCTCGCGCGCGGTCCGCTTGAACAGAAACGCCTGGTCGGCCAGATCCAGCGCCGCGCCGTGTATCAGGTTGATCTCCATCTGCGCGGGGCCATCCTCGTGGATCAGCGTGTCGATCTCGATATCCTGGGCCTCGCAGAAGGCGTAGATGTCATCGAACAGCGGATCGAACTCGTTGACGGCCGCGATGCTGTATGACTGCCGCCCGGGCTCGGCGCGTCCGGAGCGGCCGACCGGCGGCTTCAGCTGATAGTCGGCATCGATGTTCGGCTCGATCAGGTAGAACTCGAGTTCGGGCGCGATCACAGGCTCCCAGCCGCGCTGGGCATACAGCTCCAGCACATGGCGCAGCACGTGGCGCGGCGCCATCATGACGCGGCGGCCGTCGGAGTAGAAACAGTCGTGAATCACCTGCGCAGTCGGCTCGGCCGCCCACGGCACGACGCGCACGGTCTTCGGATCCGCGCGCAGCACGATATCGATCTCCGCGGGGCTCATCGCCTCGGACGTATCGGGCGGATAGTCGCCGGTTACGGTCTGCAGGAAGATGCTCTCGGGCAGGCGCATGCCCTCATCTTCAGCGAACTTCTCCGCGGGCATGATCTTGCCGCGCGCGATACCGGCCATGTCGGGAATGATCGCTTCGACTTCGGAAATGCCGTGGTCGCGGAAGAATTGCTGGATTTCATTGGCCATAAATCACCTTGCATTTTTAGGCTCTTGCCTTATCGCCTGGCGCGGCAGGCAGCGCCGAATTCGGCGAACAGCGCGCGTGAAAAAGGGTTGGCGGCAACGCGCCATTCCGGATGCCACTGGACCGCGAGTGCGAATCGCGCGGCCTGTTCCACGCGAAATGCCTCGATGACGCCATCCGGCGCGCGTGCCTCGACGGCCAGTCCTTTACCCAGATCGCGCACGCCCTGGCCATGCAGAGAGTTGACGCGGATACGGTCGGTGCCGGCGAGGCGCCGCAGCTGACCACCCTGCTCAAGCAGCACCTCGTGCGCCAGCTCGTATTGCTGGTCGACCGGCAGCTTCAGATCCTCGCGATGATCCAGGTGCCCCGGCACGTCGTGCAGCTTCTGCCACAGCGAGCCGCCGAAGGCGACATTCATCTCCTGGAATCCTCTGCAGATGCCCAGCACCGGGACACCCGCCGCCACGGCGCGCGGGATCAGCGGCAGAGTGGTTTCATCGCGATGAGGATCGTGCAGGGTTCCATCCTCGCTGGGCTCGCCGCGATAGTGACGGGGTTCGACATTGGAAGCGCTGCCTGTAAAGAGGAGACCATCGAGGGTCTCGAACAGCTCTTCGAGCTCCAGTTCGCGCCCGATGGCAGGCACCAGCAGCGGCAGTCCGCCCGCCGCGTCGAGTACCGCGGTGACATACTTCTCGCCGGCCAGATGGTACGGCTGGTCATTTTTTCCCAGCAGGCGTCGGTCCGCCGGGATGCCGATGACAGGACGCTTAGCAACCATGAAACACGTATCGCACCGGACCAAAGAACCTGTATGCAAATACAGTTCCGGCCGTGCTTTCCTCGCTTGAATGGGTCCCATTAGACCATAGGCGGCTGCCCCAAGTCCTCGAACCACGGCACTATTGCGGTCATATCGAAGGGCGTCGGTTGAACTCAAGCAATTGATATTAGAGACATTTATAGACGAGACTGGCCCATGACAGCGATTCCCTCCCCTGATTATGTCAACAGCTGGTACGCCGCCAGCGTCTCACCGCCCCCTGCCGCACCGCCGTTGCAGGGCGACACGCGGGCCGACGTGTGCGTGATCGGTGCGGGCATCGCGGGTTGCTCGGCGGCGCTGTCGCTGGCCGAGCGAGGTTATCGCGTGGCGGTGCTCGAAGCGCGACGCATCGGCTGGGGCGCCTCCGGGCGCTCGGGTGGCCAGGTCATCTATGGGCTGGCCGCCGAGCAGGACCAGCTCACTTCCCTGGTCGGCGCGCAGGACGCGCGCCGCATCTGGGACATGTCCCTCAGTGCCATCGCGCAGCTTAGGCAGCGCATCGCGCGTCACGCCATCGATTGCGACTGGGTCGATGGTCAGATGCTCACTGCCATCAAGGCGCGCCAATGGCGGGCATTGCAGGACTGGCATCACGAGCTCACCAACTCGCTGGGCTATGCCAGCGCGCGGCTGATCGGGAACGATGAGCTGCGCACATTGCTCGGCAGCCAGCGCTACATCGGCGCGCTTTACGATACCAACGGCGGCCACCTGCACCCGTTGCGCTACACGCTCGGGCTTGCGCGGGCCGCCGCGGCTGCCGGCGCACAGTTCTACGAGAATTCCGCCATGCTCGACTATCGCAACGGCGACGGTCGCATTCGTGCCCGTACGGCCGGCGGCAGCGTCGATTGCGGACAGCTCGTATTAGCAGGCAACGCCTGGCTGGGTGGCACCGTGCCACAGCTGCAGCGCACGCTGATGACTGTCGGCAGTTACATCATCGCCACCGAACCGCTGGGCGAGCAGCGCGCGCGGCAATTGATCGCGAATAATGCCGCGGTGTGCGACACCAACTGGATCCTCGACTATTTCCGGCTCTCGCGCGATCACCGGCTGCTCTTCGGCGGCCGGGTTAACTATTCCGGGGTCGATCTGCGCGCGGTCGGACCCGCCACCGCGCGGCACATGCTGCGTGTGTTCCCGCAGCTGGCCGGCACGCGCATCGAGTACGCGTGGGGATGTCTGCTCGACATAACGCTCAATCGCGCGCCAAATTTCGGTCGCCTGGCCCCCGAGGTCTACTTCCTGCAGGGATTCTCCGGCCACGGTGTCGCGCTTGCCGGGCTTGCCGGCACGCTGGCCGCCGAGGCCATCGCAGGCACGAGCGAGCGTTTCGATGTTTTTTCGCGCCTGCAGCATCGCGATTTCCCGGGTGGCATGTGGCTGCGGCGCCCCGCACTCGTGCTGGGGATGCTCTGGTACCGGCTGCGCGATCTGCTATAGCATTCGCTCACGATGAACGCGCGCCGCCTGACTTCGCTGCTGATAATCGCGGCCATGCTGGCGGGCTGCGGTCTCGCCGGCACCGCTACCGGCACGGCGGCTGGCGCCGCGGCCGCAGCTGAGCAGGCGCGCCAGGCCAAGCAGCTCGAAGCGCAGGCCCAGCAACGGCTGGATGAGGCCCGCCAGGCAGACGATGCGCGTCGCACTCAGGCCGAAAAGGACGCGCAGTAAAAGGACGCGCAGTAGTAATAGATGTGCTGATGCGCGCGGAACTGCTCGTGCGGGACTGCGCGGTCGAGTGATCAGCTCTCGTCATCCGCGACGTAGCTACCGATGCGCTGCACGAGATCGGGCGCGGATCTGGCAAGGATGGCGCCGTAGATCCCCGAGATTACGAGCAATGCGAGCACCCCATACGGGTAGATGCTGAACGGATAGGCCTGGCCGGGCTCCACGAGCCCATAGAGCGGGAACAGCATCAGGCAGGATCCCAGCAGCGGGACCACCAGGTGCCTGACGGGACGAAAGTCCGACCGGTGAAACTTCAGCATGTACACCGGCAGTGCGAGATTCGTGATCAGGTAGACCACGATGATTGGAATGGTCCCCAGCGTACCGGTCTCCCCGAACAGCGTCACAGGATCGATATCGTAGGCATAGCCAAAGACGATCACGATCGCCAGTGCGGCCCCGATGAAGCTCCACATCGCAATATTGGGCGTGCGATGTTGAGGATGGATCTTGCCGAATACGACCGGCAGCATGCCTTCGCGGCTCGCGCTGAAGAGGATGCGCGCCTGCGAATTGGTCAGACCGATCAGCGAGGAGAATATGCTCGTCAGTCCGGCAAGATACGCCAGGATCAGCAGCCCAGCCGCAGAGCCCTTGAAGGCATCGACGAACGGAATCTCGGACTTGGCCAGCGCCGCGGCATCCTCATGAAAGGCGATCTCGGTGCTGTAGGCCAGCAGCAGGTACAGCGCTCCAATGGCCAGGGTTGCGGTGATCAGTGCTCGCGGCACATTGCGGCGGGGATTGATGGTTTCCTCCGCCAGCATGGCCGAGTTCTCCCAGCCGATGAAAAGATAAATGGCCAACGGAAAGCCGGCCCCGATACCCGCCAATCCACCGGAGATGTTCGAGGGCAGCAGCGGTGCCCAGCCGATAGCGGCACGATGGACCACCAGCATGATGAGGGCGCCGATCAGCAGCAGCGCCAGCTCGAAATAAAAGAAGATCGCGGCCCAGGTGGTCGAGAGGCGCACCCCGCGTGCGACCAGCAGACCGACAAACACAGTGGCGAGCAGGCTTAGCACCTGCCAGGGAATGTCGTTGCCGACGAACAGCAGCCAGGTACTGTGCGCCCAGCCTCCCGATACGACCACGGCCGAGGCAGCCGCGATGCAGTAGCCAACAGTCGCGACGATCGAGGCAGCCGCGCCCGCCGCTGGACCGAAGGCCATGCCAATGAAAGTCACGAACGAGCCGGTGCTCGGCCGGTAGCGGGAGAATTCGGCCAGCGTGTTGGTCAGAAACAGGATCACCACCATGGCCAGCACGATCGTCAGCGGGGCGCCGACGCCCGCACCGGACACGATGACGCCAAAGCCGAAGAAGAAGCTCATCGCCGGGGCGATCGTGGCCAGGGTGGAAGCGATGATCTGCGACAGGCCGAGGCTGCCCTGCCGAAGCCTGTGATCCGGGCGAGTACTCATGCAGGCCCCGGCGCGGCCGCGCTGATCTCAAAGCAGCGATGCACACGTGGATTGCGGGCGAAATCGAACGGCAGCGTCTGGGCCGAGACATCCCGCACTCGCCACTGCCGGCCGACCTGCTCGTCCAGACGGAAGCGCTGCGCGTTGCAGGAGAAGACCAGCAGTCCGCCCGGCGACAGCCGCTGCATGCACTGTCCGATCAGCTCGAGGTGATCGCGTTGAATGTCGAGCACGCCCTGCATGCGTTTGGAATTTGAAAACGTCGGCGGATCGAGAAAGATCAGCTCGAATGTTTCCGCGGGCGTCTGGCGCAGCCATTCGCGGCAATCGGCACGTTCGAGACGATGCACCCGCGGGTTCAGCGCGTTCAGGGCCAGGTTCTCCTGCGCCCAGTCGAGATAGCGATTCGACAGGTCGAGACTCAGGCTGCTCACCGCGCCACCCGCGGCGGCGTACACGGTCGCACTGGCCGTGTAACAGAAGAGGTTCAGAAATCGCGCGCCGCTCGCTCGTTCGCGCAGCCTTGCACGCGTCAGGCGATGATCGAGGAACAGGCCCGTATCCAGATAGTCATCCAGATTCACGCGGAATCTCAAGTTCCCCTCCCGCACGATGAACGGCGCGGCGGCCGCGGCATGCACGGGCTGGTACTGCGACGCGCCGCTCTGGCGCCTGCGCAGGCGTACATGAATCCGCTCGGGTGCGATTGCAAATAGTCGCGGCAGCGAGGCGAGTACTTCCCGCCGTCGCCGGCGCGCGGCCTCGACATCGATCTGCTTCGGTGGAGCGTATTCCTGCACGTGCAAATGCAATGCACCGCCATCGGCCTCGACATAGTGATCGATCGCAAACGCGTACTCGGGCATATCCGCGTCGTAGAGCCGGTAGCAGTCGATTCCGGCGCGCTGTGCGGCCTTGCCGAGCCGCTTGAGATTCTTCTCCAGGCGGTTGGTGAACATGCGCGCACCGTCGCTGTCCGCTGCCGCCGCTTCGCGCTCGAGTCTCGCGGTCGCGGCATCGGCGGCACCGGGCGCGGCCAGATCGATGCGCAACAGCCGGCAGGGGATCGCACCGTTCCACAGATCGTGCGAGCGGTAGCTGCGCAGCCGCAGAGCGCTCGCCGCCTCGGGCGAGCTCGTGAGAATGGCGGCGTCCCAGCCCGCGAAGTGCTCTCGCAACGCGCCGCCCAGCGCGGCATGAACGCGGACCGCCTGCTTAGGGTCGCCCAATCGCTCCCCATAAGGCGGATTGGTGCAGATGAGGCCCGGCTGCGCGGTCAGCGGCCGCACCGCCTCGACACGCTGATGTTCGAAGCGCACCAGGGCACTCAAACCGGCGCGCTGCGCATTCGCGCTGCTGGCGGCGATGGCTCGCTGATCCGCGTCGGTACCGCGAACGGTACTGTCGATTTGCGCCAGCGCGCGCTGCCCGGCCTCGGCCAGGAGTCGTTGCCAGAGCGGGGCATCGTGTCGGCGCCATCCCAGAAATCCAAAATAGTCCCGCATCAATCCGGGCGCGCGATCCGCGGCGATCATCGCCGCCTCGATCACCAGCGTTCCCGCACCACACAGTGGATCGAGGAACTCGGCACCGCGAGCGGAGGCCTGATCCCATCGGGCGCGCAGCAACACGCCTGCCGCCAGGTTCTCGCGCAGAGGCGCCTCCCCGGACTCGGTGCGATAGCCGCGCCGGTGCAAGCCCTCCCCCGCCAGATCCAGCGACAGCGTGATGCGCTCGCCCACGGCGTGCGCGATGATGCGCACCGCCGGGCGCGACATCGCGACATCTGGACGCACCCCGACCTCTTCCCGCAGCCGGTCGCAGATACCATCCTTCAGTCGCAGCGCGCCGAAGTGCGAGTTGGTGATGGTTGGATGCGTGCCCGTGAATTCGCAGGCGATCGTGCGCGCCGGGTCGATGTGCGGCACCCAGTCGAAGGCCGCGACGCCGCGATGGAACGCGGCCTCGTCGGGCGCATCGAACTGGGCGATTTCAAGCAGCACGCGACTGGCAATGCGCGACCAGAGGCAGGCGCGGTAGCCAATGTCGAGTCCACCGCTAAACTGAACCCCACCGCTGCGCTCGCGAACATCGAACGCTCCGATCTGCGTCAGCTCGCGTGCCAGTAGGTCATAGAGTCCTCGCGGCGCGGTCGCGAAGTAATATCGGGCTTCATCCGTGTTCAAGGCCCGCCCGGCGTGGAATCTTTATGGTTCATGTACCCTTCACTGGCCAGGCTGCCGGGATGCCGCGACTGCGCCGCAAGTATATCGTCGCGGCAGCCGTCGGGAATCTTTCGTACAATGACTCGTCCAACCCGCAGTTCTCCCTGCCGCCGCGTCATCGAAACGCCGTCCGGAACATGACCATGAATCCTCTCTCTCCAGCGCGCCAGATCACCGTCCTCGGGGTGGCTGCCGGGGCGGTGCTACTGATCGTGCTGCTGGTCTGGCTGATCGCGCGGGTCTTGAGCCACAGCGCCGGGGCAGCGCAGCCGCCGCCGCCCGTGGCGGGAACCTTTCATCCGTCGGCGCAGCAACTCAAGACGCTGACGGTGGAGGCTGTCGCTCTGCGACCCTTCGTCAGCGAGGAGCGCACCGAGGGCAAGATCGCCGTCAACGGCGACCGCACCACGCCGGTGTACTCACCCTACTCGGGGCGCATCACGCGCGTGATCGCCAATCTCGGCGATGAGGTGGCGCAGGGCGCTGCGCTTGCCAGCATCGACGCCAGTGAATTCACCCAGGGGCTGAACGATCTGCGCGCGGGCGAGGCCCAGGTGAAACTCGCCCGACTGGCCGAGACACGCAAGCACGCCCTCTATGACATAAAGGGCGGATCGCTGGCCGACTGGCAGCAGGCGCAGGCCGACCTCGCGGCCGCCGAGACCGCGCTCGCAGCGGCCCGCAGCCGGCTGCGGATCCTGGGACTTTCCGATGCCCGCATCGACCAGCTCGCCGCTGCCGGGCAGTTCGAACCCGCCACGAGCATCGTGGCGCCCATCCGCGGTGTCGTGGTCGATCGCCAGATCGGCCCGGGACAATACGCGCAGTCGGGCGCGGCCACCCCCGTGTACACGATTGCCGATCTGTCCAGCGTCTGGCTGATCGCCAACGTGCGCGAAGCCGATGCGGCCAAAGTGCGCCGCGGCCAATCGGTCGAGGTCCGCGTTCTGGCCTATCCGGACCGAACCTTTTCTGCGCGCGTCGTGTACGTGGCGCCCACTATCGATTCCAATACGCACCGGCTGACGGTCAGGGCTGTCATCGATAATGCCGATGGCGCGCTCAAGCCCGAGATGTTCGCGACATTCGTCATTACCACCAGCGCGGCCGACCAGTCACCGGCGGTTCCAGAGGGCGCCGTGGTGTACGAAGGCGAGGCGGCCCACATCTGGGTACTCCAGTCCGACAACAGCCTCATCGTGCGCCCCATTCGCGCCGGCCGCACCAACGACGGTTTCGTAGAAATACTTGAAGGACTCAAGCCCGGAGAGCGCGTGGTTACGAGGGGCAGCCTCTTCATTGACCGAGCCGCGGCGGGCTGACACTTGAATGCCATGGTGGGATTTGCGCTCCGGCAGCGCGTCCTGATAGTCATTCTGCTGCTGCTGGTCCTCGCCGGGGGAGTGGCCAGCTTCACGCAGCTCAATATCGAGGCCTATCCGGACCCGGTGCCGCCCCTGGTCGATATCGTCACCCAGAGTGGCGGACAGTCGGCCGAGGAGATCGAGCGCTACATCACCATTCCGATCGAAGTGCAGATGGCTGGCATTCCCAATGTCCAGGCGATCCGCACCATCTCGCTGTTCGGACTCTCGGACGTCAAGATCCAGTTCACCTACGACTTCACTTACGTCCAGGCTGAACAGTGGGTCATCAATCGACTCGCCCAGCTTCAGGGCCTGCCGAACAACGCGCAGCCGCAAATCTCCCCCACCAGCCCGATCGGCGAGATCTTCCGTTACCGCGTGGTGGGGCCATCGAACTACCCGGTTGCCGATCTGAAAACCATCGAGGACTGGATCCTCGAGCGCCGCTTCAAGGCAGTGCCCGGAGTCATCGACGTCACCGGCTGGGGCGGCAAGACCAAGACTTACGAGGTCACTGTCGATCAACGCCGCCTGGTCGATTACGGTCTGTCGATTCCGCAGCTGCTGCAGGCACTCTCAAACTCCAACATCAACGTCGGCGGACAAACCGTCAATATCGGCCCCCAGTCGGTGGTGGTACGCGGAGTGGGCCTGATCAGCTCCATGGACGCCATCCGTCACACCGTCATTGCCGCCAATAACGGTACCCCGGTCTACATCGGCGATGTGGCGGAGGTGCACGTGGATCATCTGCCGCGCCTCGGCATAGCGGGCAACGACAATGACGATGACATCGTGCAGGGCATCGTGCTCATGCGCCGCGGTGCACAGAGCATTCCGACCATCCAGCGCGTCGAGGCCAAGGTCGCGGAAATCAACGGCTCCGGCGTGTTGCCGCCCGGCGTGCACATTGAACGTATCTACGATCGTAGCGATCTGATTGCGCTCACCACGCACACGGTGCTGCACAATATGGTCGTCGGAGTGCTGCTGATCTTCCTGCTGCAGTGGCTGTTCCTGGGCAACCTGCGCAGCGCGCTCATCGTTGGCATGACGATCCCGTTTGCGCTGTCCTTCGCCATCGGGCTCATGGTCATCCGGGGCGAATCGGCCAATCTGCTGTCCGTGGGCGCCATTGATTTCGGCCTCGTCGTGGATGCCACGGTCATCATGGTCGAGAACATCTTCCGTCACCTGGCCGAGGCCGCCTCCGGCCGGCGTGGCGCGGGGGCCTCGCGGCTGGATGTCATGCGCGTGCCGCAGGGCTTCAGCGGGCGTTATGCGGTGATTGCGCTGGCCGCGGCCGAAGTCAGCCGTTCCATCTTCTTCGCAGCGGCGATCATCATCGCCGGCTTCGTGCCCCTGTTTACGCTCTCAGGCATCGAGGGCCACATCTTCGGACCCATGGCCAAGACCTACGGCTATGCCATTGCCGGCGGCCTGCTCGCCACTTTCACCATCGCTCCGGCACTGAGCGCACTGCTGCTGCAGGGGAAGATCGAGGAAACCGAAACCCGTCTGATCCGCGCGCTGCGCCGCGTGTACGACCCACTGGTGGAGTTCGCGCTCGCTAACCGCTACCTGACGCTTGGCGCAGGAACACTCGTGATCGTGCTGGCGATGATCGCCGTGCGCACGCTGGGCCTGGAGTTCCTGCCGAAGCTCGAGGAAGGCAACTTCTGGATCCGCGCCACACTGCCGACCTCGATTTCGATCGAGGAGGGCAACGGCTACGTCAATCGCATGCGCCGCATCATTGCCGCCTATCCGGAGGTGCAGACGGTGGTCTCGCAGCACGGACGACCCGATGACGGCACCGATGCCACCGGATTCTTCAATGCGGAATTCTTCGTGCCACTCAAGCCATTCGACACCTGGCCATCGGGAATGGACAAGGACAGGCTCACCGGACAGATGACTGAGGCGCTGACGCAACAGTTCCCGGGTGTCGACTTCAACTTCTCGCAGTACATCGAAGACAACGTCGAGGAGGCCGCCTCGGGTGTGAAGGGGGAGAATTCAGTCAAGATCTATGGCAACGATCTCGAGACGCTCGAGCGCACCGCCAATCAGATTGCAAAAATCCTGGCCGACGTGCCCGGCATCACCGATCTTGCCGTGCTGCGCTCACTCGGACAACCGACCATCCGCATCGATGTGGATCGCAGCCGCGCGGCGCGTTACGGCCTCGCCCCGGGGGATGTGAACTCCGTGGTGCAGGCGGCCATCGGCGGGCAGTCCCCCGGAGACCTGTACGAGCCTGGCAGCGACCGGCATTTCCCCATCATGGTCCGCCTCGCCCCGCCCTATCGAGCGAGCCTCGATGCGATCCGACTGATACCCATCGCGGCGCCGAGCCCGTCGGGGAGCGGCACGATTCCCGTGGCACTGGCGGATCTCGCCGACATCAGGCTGGTCTCGGGCGCCTCGTTCATCTACCGCGAGCAGCAGGAACGCTACGTACCGATCAAGTTCAGCGTGCGCGGCCGCGATCTGGGTACCACCGTGCTGGACGCGCAGGACCGGATCGCCCAGCAACTGACGCTGCCGGGGGGCTATAGACTCGAATGGGTCGGCGAATTCGGCAACCTGCAGGAAGCCTTAGGCAGGCTCGAGATCGTGGTGCCGATCGCAATCCTGTTGATCTGCGTGCTGCTGTTCCTGAACTTCGGGCTGCTCAGCGACGTGCTGCTGGCGGCGAGCGTGATTCCCATGGCCATGGTCGGCGGCATCTTTGCGCTGTTTCTGACCGGCACGCCCTTCAGCGTCTCGGCGGCCATCGGCTTCGTGGCGCTGTTCGGGATCGCGGCGATGGACGGGATCCTGGTGATCTCCTATTACAACCTCAGTCTCGAATATGGCGCGGACCGCCGCAGCGCCATCCGCGCCACCTGCCGCACGCAGCTTCGACCGGTCATGATGACCTGCATCGTTGCCTGCGTCGGCCTGATACCGGCGGCCCTGTCCACCGGCATCGGCTCGCAGGTGCAACGGCCGCTGGCACAGGTCGTGGTCGGCGGCATGCTGTTCGCACCCGTTCTCATACTGCTGGTGCTGCCGGTACTGATCGACACCTTTTCGCAGCGCACACCCGTGCACAGCGATGAATCGCGCGACGGCGATCCGGAGGACGCCTGATGCCTCGCACGGTCAATCACGGGCCCGGCGCCATGGCGCTCTTTGCCGTGGCCGTCATGGCCGTCGTGGCCGTGGCCGGCTGCGCCGTGGGACCGAACTTTCATCGCCCCGCCGCGCCGCAGAGCGATCGCTATACGGAACAGCCGCTGCCGCAACCGGATCCGCAGAACGAGGTGGCACTGCAGCACTTTGTGGAGGGTTCGACTCCGGATATATCGTGGTGGAAAGCCTTTGGTTCGAACGACATCGATACGTTGGTGGACCAGGCGCTGCAGGCCAACCCGACGCTTTCGGCCGCGGAAGCGACCTTGCGACAATCGCTTGAGAATGTGGCCGCGCAGCGCGGCGCCTACTTTCCCACCGTACAGGCGCAGGCCAGCGCGACGCGCAACCGCGATGCGGTGCAGGTGCTGTCGCCGACGCTGACCTCCGGTGCCTCCAGCTACTCGCTCTTCACGCCGCAGCTCACGGTGGCGTTTGTGCCGGATCTGTTCGGCGGCAATCGACGCCAGGTGGAGTCGCTGCAGGCGCTGGCCGAAGTAAGTCGCGATCAATACGATGCGGCCTACCTCACACTCATCGCCAATGTGGTCAGTGCCGCCATCCAGGAGGCCGGATTGCGTGCCCAGATCGATGCGGCGCACCAGGTCATCGCCTTCGAGCGCGAATCGCTCGAGGTGATGCAAAAACAGCTCGAGCTCGGTGCCATTGCCGGGTCGGACGTGCTGGCACAGGATGCCGCGCTGGCGCAACTCGAAGCCACGCTGCCCCCGCTGCGGAAGGCGCGCGATCAGCAGCACGATCTGCTGGCCGCGCTGACCGGCCGGCTGCCCGCAGACATGCCGGAGCTGACGCTGCAGCTCGATCGGCTCAAGCTGCCGCAGGAGATTCCCATTGGCGTGCCCTCGAGCCTGGTTGAACGGCGCCCGGACGTGCGCGCGGCCGAGGCGCAACTGCATGCGGCCACAGCCGAGGTCGGCGTCGCGATCGCCAACATGCTGCCGCAGATCACCCTCAGCGGCGCGATTGGCAATGTAGCGACGCAGTCCGGGCAGATCTTCTCGGGGATGAATGAATTCTGGACGGTCGGCGCCTCGCTGAGTCAGACACTGTTCGCCGGCGGCACGCTCTATCACCGCGAGCGGGCGGCGCGAGCGGGCGTGGACCTCGCCGGCGCCCAATACCGGCTGGCCGTACTCACGGCGTTTCAGAACGTCGCCGATGCGTTGCGCGCGTTGGCCGCCGACGCGGACGCGGTACGCACCCAGGAACGCGCATTCGACGCTTCCACGCGTAGCCTTGCGATTGCGCGGGAGCAGTTCTCACTCGGTGCCGTCAGCTATCTGGCACTCCTCAATGCACAGCAGAGTCTGCAGCAGGCCATCATGGGCCGCGCGCAGGCGCTCATGAATCGATATGCCGATACCGTCGCGCTCTACCAGGCACTGGGCGGGACCGCCCCGCGCGATGTTCAGAAGTCACGTTAAGTAAGTCAGACAGATCATTGGGACCGAAGTCATCCACCCGTCATGGTCCGGCCATCTTGCTGTCATGCACACAGGGCACCATGTCTGAATGAGCGGCAACTCCGGCCCCATCATCCACGTCCGCAGCGCCTTCATTTCCGATATTCATCTGGGTTCACGCGAGTGCCGGGCCGCACTGGTGCTCGATTTTCTGCGTCAGGTGCAGATGGACCAGCTGTTCCTGGTGGGCGACATCGTGGACATCTGGAGCATGCGCCGCAGCTTCTACTGGCCACAGATGCACAATGACGTGTTGCGCACCATCCTCGGCAAAACCAAACACGGCACACGCGTGATCTATGTGCCGGGCAATCACGACGAGCAGCTGCGCGAGCTCTGCGGCAGCAGCTTCGGCAATCTGGAGATTCATCGCGAGTATGTGCATACGACGCTGCGCGGCCTGGAATTGCTGGTCATGCACGGCGACGAATTCGACGGCGCCGTGAAATGCAGCCGCTGGCTCGCCGCCCTCGGATCGGGCCTGTACGACGTGACGCTGGGCGCCAATCGCGCGGTGAATGCGCTGCGGCGTCGCCTGGGCTATCCCTATTGGTCGCTGGCCGGGTATCTCAAGAGCCGGGTCGGCAACGCGGTCAAGTACGTGCACGAGTTTGAACGTGCGGCCGCACAGGCGGCGCGCCGTCGCGGTGTTGACGGCATTGTCTGCGGGCACATCCATCGCCCCGAGATCGTCGAGCTCGCGGGCCTTCTTTATTGCAACGACGGCGACTGGGTCGACAGCTGCTCAGCCCTCATCGAGGATCGCAGCGGCGAACTCGAGCTTTGGCATTGGAACGATATCGGCAGCGCGCTGCGGCCGGTGGTGACGCCCCGAGCGGAAGCGCGGGCCGCCTGAGCCGCTGCTAGTGGAAATCCGCCGGCAGCGCCGGGTCGCGCCAGTGAGCGAACATGCGCGCTATCTGGGCCGGATTGGTCCTGCCTAATGAGAGCGACGGCAGCCGATCGGGCAAAAAGAAATCGACGGCGCTGGTCTCGAAGCTGGTGCGGGCTTCACCGCCGGTCAGCTCGCAGACGAAAAAGATCTTGTATATGGAGTTCGGCAACGGATTCGGATTGCCCTGGCGCCGGAAGTCGTAGACGCCGGCAAGCTTGATGGCGCGGGCTTCATAGCCCGACTCCTCGCGAATCTCGCGCTCCACGCCCTCGCGCGGCGACTGATTGACGTCGGCCCACCCTCCAGGCAGTGTCCAGCCGCCATCCGTGGCTTCCTGCACCAGCAGGATGCTCTCATCACGGAATACGGCGCCCCTGACGTCCACCTTCGGCGTCGCGTAACCCGAGTCCTGCGCGAACAGCGAGCGAATGCGTTCGATGGGCGTATCCGACCCGCGCGCATACATCTCGGCCGCAAGCGCGCGAATGCGCTGATAGCGCTCCAGATCGTAGGCGTCTTTGCTGAAGGCCAGCCCGGTCTGCGCCAGCGCCTGCAGCTCCCGCGCCCAGAGCAGCCAGGGCGGATCCTCGCCTGTCGTGGCATCGTTGCCCGTCGTGGCATCGCCGGCTGGGGTCTTCACTCTGCTCCCACGCCCCTGTGGCGCCCGGGCGTTGACCTGACACAGGTTGCCAAGGCATCCGCCCGAGCGGGTCGCTCAGTGCGGGTGGCGGTGATGCCGATGATGCTTGTGGTGGTGATGCGCTCCGCTGGTCGTGCCCAGCGTCGAGGAGGTCATCGCGGCTTCGTCATGAATGACATACGCCGAGGCGGTCAGGGGAGCGGCGAACAGGACAGCGGCCAGAACGGTCAAAGCAGCCAGATTGAACTTCGTAGTCATCCTTCATCCTTCTGTGTAGTTGAAACCAGCCCGCTTTCGGGGGCGCCATAGTCTAACGGCGAAACTGCTGCAGGTGCGAGCAGTACCAGTCATAGGTGCTCGCGAGCCCTGCCTGCAGGCGAATGGCCGGACGCCAGCCCAGGGCCGCGAGCCGCGTGGTATCGAGCAATTTGCGCGGCGCGCCGTCTGGCTTGGTGGGATCAAACTCCAGCGCCCCGCGAAATCCCACCGTGTCCGCGATCAACTGTGCCAGTTCAGCGATGCTGACGTCCTCGCCCCAGCCCACATTGATCGGCGATTCCTCCGAGTAGTGCTGCATGAGATGGACGCACGCCGCGGCCAGGTCATCCACGTGGAGAAATTCGCGGCGCGGCGTCCCGCTTCCCCACACTTCCACGGCAGAGGCCTGCTGCTGCTTCGCCTCGTGACACTTGCGCATCAAGGCCGGAAGCACATGCGAGTTCTTGAGATCGAAATTGTCGCCGGGGCCGTAGAGATTGGTCGGCATCAGGCTGATGGCGTCAAAGCCGAACTCGCGCCGATACGCCTGGCACATTTTGAGACCGGCGATCTTGGCGATGGCGTACCACTGGTTGGTCGGTTCCAGCGGTCCGGTCAACAGGCTCTCCTCCACCATCGGCTGTGGCGCTTGCCGCGGATAGATGCAGCTCGATCCGAGGAACAACAGTTTGCCTACGCCATGCCGCTGGGCGGCATCGATGATATTGGTCTGAATCTGCAGATTGTCGCGCAGGAACTGTGCCGGCTGGCTGCGATTGGCTTCGATTCCGCCGACCTTGGCCGCCGCCAGGTACACCTGCCGCGGCCGGTGTTGCGAGAAAAACTGCTCCACCGCGGCCGCCGACCGCAGGTCGAGTTCGGCGCGATCACGAAGCAGCAGACGCTGCGCGCCGTCCGCACGCAAACGGCGAACGATGGCGGAACCCACCAGGCCCCGATGGCCGGCCACAAAGATGCTCGAATCGTGCGGACCGGTCATTCCCGGGCCTGATGTACCTTGAATCCCTCGCGCGCCATGAGCGCATCGCGCCGCGCCAGGTCCAAATCCTCGGCCACCATTTCGTTGATCAGCGTCTGGAAGTCGATCTCCGGCACCCACCCGAGCCTCTCGCGTGCCTTGGTCGGATCGCCGAGCAGCGATTCAACTTCCGTCGGCCGGAAATAGCGCGGATCGATCCTGATGACCACGCGTCCGCTCCTGGTGTCGATTCCGCGCTCCTCCACGCCCTTGCCCTGCCACTCGAGGCGCATGTCCAGCGCCGCGGCCGCACGTTCGGCAAACTCGCGCACCGAATGCTGCTCCCCGGTGGCGATGACGAAGTCTTCAGGCTGAGCCTGCTGCAACATGAGCCATTGCGCGCGCACATAGTCGCGTGCATGACCCCAGTCGCGCAGCGAATCGAGATTGCCCAGGAACATGGATTGGTCCAGCCCGGCGTGGATCCGGGCGAGTCCCCGCGTAATCTTCCGCGTCACGAACGTCTCGCCGCGAATCGGCGACTCGTGGTTGAAGAGAATCCCGTTGCAGGCAAATAGCCCGTAGGCCTCCCGATAGTTGACCGTGATCCAATACGCATAAACCTTTGCCGCGCCGTAGGGCGACCGCGGATAAAACGGCGTGGTCTCGCGCTGCGGCACTTCCTGGACTTTGCCGAACATCTCGGAGGTGGAGGCCTGGTAGAAGCGCGTCTTCGACGTCAACCCCAGTATGCGTATCGCTTCGAGCACGCGCAGCGGCCCGAGAGCGTCCGAGTTCGCCGTGTACTCCGGCGTCTCGAACGAGACTCCGACGTGACTTTGGGCCGCCAGGTTGTAAATCTCGTCCGGCTGGGTCTGCTGAACGATGCGGATCAGATTGGTGGCATCGGTCAGGTCGCCGTAGTGCAGGTGCAGGCGAACGCCGCGATCGTGCGGATCCTGGTAGAGATGATCGATGCGATCGGTGTTGAACGAGGAGGCCCGGCGTTTGACGCCGTGAACCTCGTAGCCCTTTTCAAGCAGGAACTCGGCCAGATAGGCGCCGTCCTGGCCGGTTATGCCGGTTATCAGCGCTCGCTTCATGTCATGCATTCGGGGTTATCAATCGTCAACTGTATCGTGCTCACCACGGGGTGGCAACCGGCTAACATGGCAGCGGATGCACAGTGCAACCCGGGAGAACCGCATGTATCGACGATATCTGGTGCTCGCCTGCGTGGGCGTTCTGGTCGCGTTGCCGCTGGGCGCAACCGAACCTTCCGTGCCGGTTGGAAAATTCGGCCGGCTCGATCACGTGTTCCTGATCATTATGGAAAACGAGACCGACACCGACATTATCGGCAACCCGAATGCGCCGTTCATCAACGCCTACGCGCGGCAGGCCAATCAGGCCAGCAATTACTTTGCGGTGGGGCACCCCAGTGCGCCGAATTATCTTGCGATCATCGGAGGATCCAACTTCGGCCTGAAAGAGGACTACTGGCCGGACTGGGCCGGCATGGGTTGCGTCGATCATGCGCCCAACAGCCGCGGCTGCGAGCACCCCTTGCCGCCCATCGCCGCGGCGGGCCTCGACAATGCCGTGGTGGCAACAGCCAGGGATGCCGGCCAGTGCAATGGCCAGATAAGCGGCGGCGGCACGCCCATCACCAACAACTGTGCGCTGCACGACTACCCGGCCTCGATGTACACGCCCGAATCGATAGCCGATCAGCTGGTCCGGAGTCACAAGAGCTGGAAGAGCTACCAGGAGAGTCTCCCGACCGTCGAACCCGCGCTGGCAGGTGTCAACTACTCCGACGGCGCCTGGTCGAATCTGAGCCCGGCAGCGGCGTTCGCCCCTGCCCCGATCCAGAAGCTCTACGCCGTCAAACACAATCCGTTCGCCTATTTCCGCAATATCCAGGTCGGCGAGCGCCCGGAACTGAGTCTGCAGCGCGTCGCGGATTTCGACGGGCCGGATGGGCTTTGGGCCAATCTGCAGGGGCAGATGCCTGACTTCGCCTTGATCGTACCGAACCAGTGTCACGACATGCACGGCGAAGTCAAAGGCGGAACCGCCATCTGCGGCAGCATCAGCGCCACCCAGTCTGGATTGCTGATGGCTCAGGGCGACGCGACGCTGGGCAAGATCGTCACGGGCATCAAGGCGTCACCGGCCTGGAAGCGAGGCCGCAACGCCATCGTACTGGTCTGGGACGAGAACGACTTCACCAATGCCGCGAATCGCGTGGTCATGCTGGTCGAGACCAGCTACGGCGCCAATGGCCATGTCAGCACGGAGCCGTACGATCACTATTCGCTGTTACGAACGCTGGAAGCCGGCTTCGGCCTGCACTGCCTCAATCACGCCTGCGACGCGACATCCAAGGTGATGAACGACCTGTTCGGCGGGTAAGGGCCTGTCCGCGTGTCAGGCGTGCCCGGCCGTCTGCGCCATGGCCTCGGGCGCTGCCCGAACCGCCGCGGCATCGCCACTGCGCGCCGCCTGCGGCGCATCCTGATGCAGCATCATCACCACCCGCAGACCGGGGTTATTGTCCTCGAACCGCAGTGAGCTGCCGTGCAGCCGCGCGACGGCATCGACGAGACTTAGCCCCAAGCCGACGCCGGGTGTTCCACGGCTGGCATCGCCGCGATAGAAGCGTTCGATGACCTTGGGCCGATCGCCATCGGGGATGCCTGGCCCACTGTCGGACACCGTAACGCCCACCGAGTGACTGGGACCGCGACGCACGTCGACGCGGATGGTCCCGCCCTCGGGTGTGTACTTGAGCGCGTTATCGATGAGGTTGCCCAGCGCCTGCGCCAAGAGGACCGGATCGCCGCGTATCGGGGCCGCGCCATTGCTGGTGATCGTCAGCGCGCAACTCTTGAGCTCGGCGGCCGGCTGGTAGAACTCGACGGCGTTGGCGGCCACCTCCGCCATATCCAGCGGCACGAAGCCCGAACGGCGCATGCCGCTGTCGATTTCCGCGAGCCGCAGCAGCGCATTGAAGAGCCGGATGACCCGATCGACATCCGCCACCGCGGCCTCGAGCTCGGTAAAGGTCTGCTCCGGCGAGGGCCGGGTCAGCGACAGCTCCTCGAGCCGGGAACGCAGCTCGGCCAGCGGCGTGCGCAGATCGTGCGCGATGGCATTGGATACGTTGCGCACGCCATGAATCAGCTGCTCGATCTGTTCGAGCATGCCATTGATCGTGCGCGACAGCGTATTGAGTTCATCGCCGCTGCGATCGGTGGCGAGCCGGCGACTCAGATCCCCCTGGATGATGGCCGATACGGTCTGACGGATGCCGTGGATACGGTCAAGCATCGCGCGCCGGATCAGGACGCCGCCGAGCGTGCCGAATATCGACAGAATGCCGACGGCACCGGCGAGTGCGTACCAGAATCGATGCTCCAGCGGTTGGTAGCGCGCCAGGTCGCGGCCCACGAGCAGGTTGTAGCCGCCGGGCAGCGCCTCGTAGACGACGTCGGCGCTCGAGGCATGACTTCCCGATGGGACATCCACGGTGTACCTACCCGACCGTGCAGGCAGATTCCGGGGCCATGCGGAGACGTTCCCGGCCAGCGGCCTGAAGGAAGCATCCGTGAACAACAGGAAGCGTTCGTTAGGAATGCTTAAGGCCAGGCGGGCGTTGATGTAATCCGTAAGACCTTCGGCGCCCTGGCGATGGAACACATCGCTCAACAGGCGGGCGTCGGCCTGCAGGACCTCTGTGCGCGCGTCCTGGACCGTCGTGCGCCAGGCATACCAGATCGGCGCCGCAAACAGGCCTAGGGCGGCCAGCCCCAGGCTGATGTAGCCGACAGCCAGATTCAGTGCGGACGAGCGCATGAATAGGGACATTTGCCGGCAATTAGACAGCAACCGGTCATGCGTAGGCTACTCAATCGTGCGCGGTCATGGTGTAGCCGGCGTTGCGCACGGTGCGCAGCAGCGGCCGCTCGAAATCGGCGTCGATTTTCTGCCGCAGTTTGCTGATGTGCACATCGACCACATTGGTCTGCGGATCAAAGTGATAGTCCCAGACGTTTTCCAGCAACATGGTCCGCGTCACGACCTGGTCGGCATGCCGCATGAGATACTCGAGCAGCTTGAATTCCCGTGGCTGCAGCACGATGCTGCGATCACCGCGCGTGACCTTGCGCGTCAGCAGATCAACCCGCAGATCGCCCACCTCGAGCTTAGTGCTAGCACCCTCGCCCTGCGCCCGTCGCGTCAGCGCATCCAGTCGCGCCAGCAACTCCCCGAATGCAAACGGCTTGGTGAGGTAGTCATCGCCGCCGGCGCGCAAGCCGCGAATGCGTTCATCCACATCCGACAACGCGCTGAGGATAAGGATGGGCGTTCGCTTGCCCGATTTGCGCAGCGCCTCGATGATGGCGAGGCCGTCGATGTCACCCGGCAGCATGCGATCCATGATGATGACGTCATAAGGTTCGCTGGCAGCCAGGAACATGCCGTCGCGGCCGTTGGCGGCGTGATCGGCCGTATGACCGGACTCCTTCAGGCCCTTGATCACGAACTGCGTGACGCGCTCGTTGTCCTCCACCAGCAGAACTTTCACGCGGCCCCCGGAGTAAGGCCCGTCGCATCCGGTGAGTCCGGCCGCGTCTGGGCGCTCGCCTGCGGGTGCCGGCGCGCTCCGGTCAGGCGATCCAGATACAGGTAGATGACCGGCGTGGTGAAGAGAGTCAGCGCCTGGCTCAGCAGCAGACCGCCGACCATGGTGAAACCCAGCGGACGCCGCAGCTCCGAGCCCGTACCTTGCTCGAGCATCAGCGGCAGCGCTCCGAGCAATGCCGCCATCGTGGTCATCATGATGGGGCGGAAACGCAGCAGGCACGCCTGCGTGATCGCCGCCTCGGGCGCCAGGTGCTGCTCGCGCTCGGCCTGAATCGCAAAATCCACCATCATGATACCGTTCTTTTTCACGATGCCGATCAACAAAATGATGCCGATGAGCGCAATCACCGACAGATCGAAATGAAATATCAGCAGCACCAGCAGCGCGCCGACGCCTGCCGACGGCAGCGTCGAGAGAATCGTCAGCGGATGTACGTAGCTCTCGTACAGCATGCCGAGAATGATATACACGGCCACGAGGGCGGCGAGAATCAGATAAGGCTCCGATTTGAGCGAGCTCTGAAACGCCTGCGCCGTCCCCTGGAAACTTCCCGTCACTGTCGCCGGCAGGCGGATCGAGGCTGCCGCGCGTTCGATAGCGATCACGGCATCCCCCAGTGCCGCGCCCGGGGCCAGATTGAACGACAGCGTCACCGCCGGGAACTGTCCCTGGTGATTGATCGACAGAAAAGTCACGTGCTCGGTGTCGTATTTGACGAAGCTCGACAGCGGCACCATCTCACCCGTGGTCTGGGACTTGATGTAGATTTTCGACAGCGTCTGTGGATCGGACTGCAGCGCGGGCGTCACTTCCAGAATCACGTGGTAACTGTTGAGCTGTGTAAAGTACTGTGTCACCTGTCGCTGGCCAAAGGCATCGTCAAGCGTCTGGTCGATCAGAGACGGCTGGATGCCGAAACGCGCGGCCTGATCGCGATCGATGGCCAGGGACAGCATGGTACCGTTGGTCTGCTGGTCGGTGGCGGTATCGCGCAGCTGCGGCAGCCTGGCGATCTCGGCCAGCAGTTTTGGCGCCCAGTAATTGAGTTCGCTGATGTCCGCATCCTGCAGGGTGTACTGATACTGCGTGCGCGTGGTGCGGCCGCCGACGTTAAGATCCTGCGCAGCCTGCAGAAAGGCGGTCGCCCCCGGAACCTGCGCAATTTCCTTGCGCAGCCGGACGATGATCTGATCGGCGCTGGCCTTGCGCTCATCGCGTGGCTTGAGGCCGAGGATCAGGAAACCCGTATTGACCGGGCGGCTGCCGCCGATGAAGGCGCCGTAGCTGGCGACATCCGGATCGCGCGCAATGATGTCGGTCAGCAGGTGCTGTCGCCGCACCATCTCATTGAAGGAGATGTCCTGCGGCGCATCTGACAGACCGACGATGATTCCGGTGTCCTGCTGCGGGAAAAAACCCTTGGGAATGATGATATAGAGCACCACCGTCAGCGCCACCGTGCAGATGAATACGACCAGCGTTGCCGGCTGGTGCGCCAGCACGAACGTAAGTCCGCGCTTGTACCAGGCCAGTATCCGATCGAATGCACGCTCGATGACCATGTATGCCTTGCCATGCCGCACATGCTTCTCGTCGCGCAGGAAGATCGCGCACATGGTCGGCGACAGCGTCAGTGCCACGAAGGCCGAGACCGCGATGGTCATCGTCAGCGTGATGGCGAACTCACGGAAGAGTCTGCCGACGATGCCGCCCATGAGCAGCAGCGGAATGAACACCGCCACCAGCGATATGCTGATGGTCAGAATCGTGAATCCGATCTCCCCGGCGCCCTTGAGCGTCGCCTCCATGGGAGTGAGACCGTCCTCGATATGTCGATAGATGTTCTCGAGCATCACGATCGCATCGTCGACCACGAAACCCACGGCGATGGTGAGCGCCATCAGCGAGAGATTGTCCAGGCTGTAATGCACGACCACCATCAACGCCGCAGTGGCCAGCAGCGAGAGCGGCACGGTGATTCCTGGAATGATCGTCGCCCAGGCGTTGCGCAGGAACAGGAATATGACCATCACCACCAGCGCAATCGTCAGCAGCAGCGTGAACTCGACATCGCGCACCGAGGCCCGGATCGTGGTGGTGCGATCGGCCACGCGGTCGACCTTGATCGACGGCGGGACCGACAGCAGTGCCTTGGGTAGTTGCGCATCCACGAGACGCGCGGTTTCGATGACATTGGCGCCCGGCTGCTTGAAGATCAGCAGCAGGATGCCCGGCTGGCCGTTCTGCCAGCCGATGAGTTGATTGTTCTCGGCCGCGTCCACGGCCACGCCGATATCGCGGATCCTGACGGGCGCTCCGTTCTTATAGGCGATGACGACATTGTTCCACGGAGCCGCCTTATCGAGCTGATCGTTGTCGTAGATCGCGAAATTTCGCAGCGTGCCGTTGATCGAGCCTTTCGGCGCGTCGGCCGTGGCGGTCGCAATCACGCTGGCGACATCCTCCAGCTGAATGCCCAGTGAGGCGATCTTGGCGGGATCCACCTGCACGCGCACCGAAGGCTTCTGCTGTCCACCGAATGTTACCTGCGCTACACCCGAGATCTGCGATACCTGCTGACCGATGACATTCTCGGCATAGTCATCGACCTGGGTCAGCGGTAGCACGTCGGAATGCACGGCCAGAATCAGGATGGGCGAGTCGGCCGGATTGACCTTGCGATAGGAGGGTGGCGTCGGCAGGTTCTTCGGTAACTGCCCTCCGGCAGCGTCGATCGCCGACTGCACATCCTGCGCGGCGGCATCGATGTTGCGATCCAGATCGAACTGCAGCGTGATGGTCGAGTTGCCCAGGATGTTGGTCGAGGTCATCTGCGACAGCCCCGGGATCTCGGCAAACTGGTATTCCAGCGGCGTCGCCACCGAGGTCGCCATGGTCTCGGGGCTTGCCCCCGGCAGATTGACGTTTACCAGCAGAGTCGGGAAGTCCACCTGCGGCAGCGGTGCGACCGGCAGCAGCGGCCAGGCGACGATGCCGATCAGCAGAATGCCGCCCATGAGGAGCGAGGTGGCAACCGGACGCCGTACGAACGGCGCTGAAATGCTCATGGCGCCGAACGCTGTGCGATCTTGGATGGCTCGGGAGCCTGCAGACGCACGCGCGCACCCGGCTGCAGCCGATACTGGTTTGACGTCACCACGCGCTCGCCGGCGCTGAGTCCATCGGTGACGACCACAACGCCCTCGCTGTCCTCGCCGATCTTCAGCGGGCGCACCTCGACTGTGGAGTCGGACTTGACCACGTAGGTGAACAGTCCGTCCGGGCCGTGCTGGACGGCTGCCGAGGGCAGCGTCAGCACATCGTCCTGTTCGCGCACCAGCACCCTCACATTGACGAATTGCCCCGGCCAAAGCGTGCTCTGCTGATTCGGAAAAACCGCCTTGAGGCGCATGGTTGCGGTGTTCGGATCGATCTGGTTGTCGATCAGGCTCAGCGTACCGGTGTCCAGCTGCGTCTTATCGTCCCGCGACAGCGCCGTCACGCGCACCGAACCGGCTGCCAGCGCCTTGCTGATCGGCAGCAACTGGTCCTCGGGCAGCGTAAAGACGATCGAGATCGGCTGCATCTGTGTCACCACGACGATGCCGCTGGTGTCGGTGGCATGCACGTTGTTGCCGGGATCCACCTTGCGGATGCCGGTGCGGCCGTCGATGGGCGAGACGATGCTCGTATAGGCGAGCTGGGTGCGCGCGTTGTCGATGATGGCGCGATCCACCTTGATCTGCGCCTGGAGCTGCGCGACCAGTGCCTTCTGCGTGTCGAGGGTCTGCTGGCTTGCCAGATTCTGCGGCGCCAGTTTGACGTAGCGTTCCAGGTCCGCCCGGGCACTCTCGAGCTGAGCGGTATCCTTTGCCTCGGTGGCAACGGCCTGATCGAACGCGGCCTGGTTGGGCCGCGGGTCGATCTGTGCCAGCAGCTGGCCCCTCTTGACCATCTGTCCTTCGACGAATGCCACGCGCTGCAATTCACCATCGACGCGCGCGGTGATGTTCGCGGTGTAGAAGGCCTGCACATTGCCAAGCCCCTCCAGATACAGCGGCACGCTAGCGCGCGCGACCGTCGCGGCCTCGACCGCGACGCCGCTGGGCACGGGCGACGGCGCGGCCGCAGTCGCCGGGGCGTGCGTCAGCCACGCAATGGCTGCGACCAACACGGCCAGCGCGCAGGTGCCCAGCAGCATTCGCCCCCGGGGCCGCTGCCACTGTCGCTGCAGCGCATTCAAGGCAATTTCTCCTGCCGCGTCTCCCCCTGGTGCCAACCGCCACCGAGCGCCTGGTATAGATTGAGCAATGCCTGCAGGTGCGCAAATTTGCCCTGCACGAGTGCATCCTGGGCCGTGAACAGCGCGGTCTCGGTGTTGAGCATGGTCAGTACATTGGTGGTTCCGGCCTGAAACTGCAGCTGGGCGAATTCGAACGCACGGCGCGCCTTGTCGGCGGCATCCTGTTGCCGCAGTTCCTGCTCGGCAGTCTGCTGCACGCCGACCAGTGCGTCCTCGACATTGCCCAGCGCCGTCAGCACCGTCTTGTGATAGTCGGACAGCAGCTCGGTGTAGCGCGCCTTGTTCAACTGATACTGCCCGACCAGGGCGCCGTGATCGAAGATAGTCTGGGCGACATTGGCGGAGAGCGCGAATACGCGTGTCGCCGGTGAGACCAGGCTGCCCAGCGCGGCACTCTCAAACCCGCCGCCGGCGGTCAGATCGATGCTCGGGAAGAATGCGGCACGGGCGGCGGCGATGTTCGCATTCGCTGCTACGAGCTGCGCTTCGGCCTCCGCCACGTCGGGCCGGCGCGCCAGCAATTGCGATGGCAGACCCGCCGCTATCGCTGGCAGCGTCAGCGTATCGAGACTCACATCGCCGGCTTCGAGTTGCTCGGGAGGCTGGCCGATCAGAATGGCCAGTGCATCGACGCTTTGCCGCAGCTGTTGCCGCAGCGGCGGAATCGAGGCATTGACCGTCGCGACCGTGGTCGCCTGTTGCGCCACATCCAGCGCCGTGGCGGTACCGACATTGGCCTCGAACTCCAGGTCGTGCAGGATCGTCTGCGCGTTCTCGAGGTTCTGCTGCGCAACCTGTAGCCGATCGTGAAATTCGAGCACCTCAAAATAGCTCATCGCGACGCTGGTCATCACCGTCAGAACGACGGTTTCACGATCGAAACGGCTGGCCTTCGCCGCCGCCAGCGCGGCATTGTGCAGGTCACGGTTTCTGCCCCAAAAATCCGCCTGATAGCTGGCCGATAAGCCCGTGCTGTACACGTCAAAAGTATTGAGGGATCCGCCGGCGGACGGTTCGGCGCGCTCGCGCGTCGCGCCAAAGTTGCCGGACAGGCTCGGCAACAGCGCAGCGCCGGCAATGCGTGCCTGCGCGTCCGCTTCGAGCACGCGCGCCATGGCCGCGCCAATATCGTCGTTTGCCCCCTGTGCCTGGGCGATGTAACTGTCGAGGGCCTCGGAACCGAAGCCGCGCCACCAGTCATTGGCCGGGGCCGGTGCCTCGCTCTGCGCGGGTGGGGTGCTCCACGCAGCCGGCAGCGGCACGTCGGGACGGCGATACGCTGGACCAAGACCGCAGGCCGCAAGACTTAAGACAAGCGGCACGCAGACTATCCACCGGCGTGAGCCGTCCCGGTCTTGCTTTGGCATCCAGCCACCCTAATGCCCGCTCAATTAAACCCGTGTGTGCGAAATATTAAAGGATTTTAATTCAGGAGTTTTGTGCGGTGTGTTCGAGCTGCCGCAGCAGCCGATCAAGCCGCGCGATCTCGCGCGGCTTCAATCCGCGCAGCAGACGGGTTTCATGCTCGAGCGCCAGCGGCACAATGTCGCGATAAATCCGCACGCCCGAAGGCGTGAGAAGCAACCGGTGGGAGCGGCCGTCCGCCTGGTTGGGCTCCCGGCGCAGCAGTCCGCGGCGTACCAGGCCCTGCGCCGCGCGCATGACAGTGACCTTGTCCATGACCGTCCGTCCGCAGAGGGACTGCTGCGTCAGCGGACCCTCATCGGCGAGCACGGCGATCAGACGCCATTCGGGGATCTTGAGCCCGAAGCGGCTTTCATAGGCGTGCGCGATCATGCGCGAGACCGCATTGGCCGCCACCGAGAGCCGGTAGGGCAGATAGTCCTGCAGCCGCAGGGCACCGCGCGGCGCGCTACTCGGCATCGGGCTGGGCCGCCGGCGCGGCGTCGGTGAAGGCACGCAGCCGCTGGCAATTCTCGTTGATACGCCGCAGCGTCGGATAGGGATCCAGCGGCAGTTTTGCGCGCTGCGCGTTCGCTATCTGCGGTACCAGGCAGCAATCGGCCAGCGTCGGGGATTCTCCGTGACAGAAACTCCCGGTCTGCACATCCGCCGCCAGCGACCGCTCGATGGCCTCGAATCCCACTGCGATCCAGTGTCGTATCCACTCCTCGCGCTGCGCGTCGCCGAGCCCCAGGGCAGAGCTCAGGTAACGCCGTACGCGCAGGTTGTTGAGCGGGTGGATATCGCAGGCAACGTCCAGGGCGAGTGAGCGCACGCGGGCCCGGGCCGCCGCGCACGCTGGCAGCAGCGGCGGTTGCGGATGCGTCTCTTCCAGGTACTCGATGATCGCAATCGACTGCGTGAGCGTGGCGCCGCCGTCCTCGAGCACGGGCACCAGACGGGCCGGATTGAGCCGCGCAAATTCAACAGACAGGTGCTCGCCGCCGTCGCGCAACAGGTGGACCGGCACGGCGCTGTACCTGAGGCCCTTGAGATTCAGCGCGATGCGTACACGATAGGCCGCGGAGCTGTGGAAATAGGTATATAGGCGCATATGTCGATCGCTTCCGCCGCTTAAGACCTGGCCGGCAGCAGGCGGCCCCGTGCTTCGCCGAAGCCGATACGTGCGGCGCCCGGCCGACGGCAATGGCCGCGCAGGATGATCTCATCGCCGTCCTCGAGAAAGCGGCGTTGCTCACCGTCGGGGAGGCTCACGGGGTGCTTGCCGCCGCGCGAGAGCTCCAGCAACGAGCCGGCCTCCGCTGCATCGGGACCGGACTGCGTACCGGTGCCCAGCAGATCGCCCGACCTTAAGTTGCAGCCATTGATGGTGTGGTGCGCCAGCATCTGCGCGACATTCCAGTAGGCATGCCGAAAATTCGATTGTGACAGACGCGTCGGCCCGTCGCCCGCGGCGCGCATCGCGGCTGTCTCGATCCAGGTTTCGAGCTGGATATCGAAGGCTCCTGAACGCCGTACCGAGGCACTGTCGAGATAGGGCAGTGGCTGAACATCGTCAGCCGCGCGCAGCCATGCAGTCCGAAACGGCTCGAGCGCCTCGAGCGAGACTATCCATGGCGAGATCGTGGTGGCGAAGTTCTTGCCCAGAAATGGGCCCAGCGGCTGATATTCCCAGGCCTGCAGATCGCGCGCCGACCAGTCGTTGAGCAGACACAGGCCGAAGATGTGCCCGTCCGCCTCGTCGATGCCGATGCGCTCCCCTAAAGCATTCCCGGCGCCGATGAACACACCGAGCTCGAGCTCGTAGTCGAGCCGCTCGCTGCGTCCCATGCTCGGCTGCCCGCCGGGCGCGGCCGCAGGACGCTGGCCGACCGGTCGTGCAAACTGCTGGCCCGAGACGACGATCGATGAGCTGCGCCCGTGATAGCCAACTGGCAGCCAGCGGTAGTTCGGCATCAGCGGCTGATCGGGGCGAAATAGCCGGCCCACGGCCGTGGCGTGATGAATCGAGGTATAGAAGTCGGTGTAGTCGCCGATCTGCGCCGGCAGCGCAAGCTCGATTGCCGAGCGCGGCACCAGCGCCGATTCGAGTGTGGTCTGCTGCGCGGCCCCCTCGCGCAGCAGCCCAGACAATGCGTGTCGCAGCGCCGAGGCCGCCTCCGGACCCAGCGCCATCAGCGCATTCAACGATGGCTGCGCCGCCAGCGTCGCCGCCTCAAGCGCGGACCCTGCAAACACGCCACTTTTGCAAGCGGCCTTCAGATCGAGCACCTGATCGCCGATGGCGACGCCGCCGCGATGCTCCATCGCACTGCCCGCAGGCCGGAACACGCCAAACGGCAGATTCTGGATCGGAAAGTCATTGTCGGCGCTGTTCGCCGACTCGACCCAGCTGCGAAGCAACGGATCGTGCGTCTCGTTCATGCGGTCGGATCGAAGTGCTTCTTCAGACCCTGCCAGCACTGGAAGTAATCGTGCTGCCTTTGCGGCGATTCGAGCGCATATCGCGTCGGGTGAATCACACACCGGGTCTCGAACATGAAGGCCATGGTGCCGGTGACCTGCTGTGGCGTGCGCGTGTCGGCGCGGCTGGCGCTTTCGAAGGTGGCCGCATCCGGGCCGTGCGCGCCCATGCAGTTGTGCAGTGAGGCGCCTCCTGGCAGGAAGCCCTCGCTCTTCGCATCGTAGGCGCCCTCGATCAACCCCATGAACTCGCTGGCGATGTTGCGATGAAACCAGGGCGGCCGAAATGTATCCTGCATCGCCAGCCAGCGAGGCGGGAAAATCACGAAATCGAGCGCATCGACCCCCGGCGTGTCAGTGATCGACTGCAGCACCAGGAAAATCGAGGGATCGGGATGATCGTAGCTGATCGAGCCCATCGTATTGAAGCGCCGCAGGTCGTACTTATAGGGCGCGTAGTTGCCGCGCCAGGCGACCACGTCGAACGGTGAATGATCGATGGTTGTCGTCCACAGGCGCCCCATGAACTTTGCGATCAGCTCGCATGGCTCGTCCCGGTCCTCGTAGTACGCAATCGGTGTCAGGAAGTCGCGTTCGCAGGCGAGCCCGTTGGAACCGATCGGCCCCAGATCGGGCAGGCGCAAGCAAGCGCCGAAGTTCTCACAGATATAGCCGCGTGCGCCGGTATCCGGCACCTCCACGCGAAAGCGCACCCCGCGGGGAATGACGGCAATCTCGAGCGGATCCACGGTCAGTCGTCCCAGCTCAGTCACCAGCAGCAGCGAGCCGAGCTGAGGCACGATCAGCAGCTCGCCGTCGGCATCGTACAGCGCACGCTGTCGCATCGATCGATTGGCGGTGTACAGATGAATCGCGCAGCCGCTTTGTGCCTGCGGGCTGCCATTGCCGCCCATGGTGACCAGACCGTCGAGGAAATCCGTCGGCGCTTCGGGCAGTGGCAACGGATTCCAGCGCAGTTGATCAGGCGGCGTGGCGTCCATCGCGAATTGCGAAATGAAGGCAGCATGCGTCCGCGGGGCAAACGGTCCGTGTGATGCCGCCGGACGGATCCGATACAGCCAGCTGCGGCGATTGGCGTGGCGTGGCGCCGTGAAGGCGGTCCCCGACAGTTGCTCCGCATACAGGCCATAGGGACAACGTTGCGGGGAGTTCTGCTGCGGCAGCGCCCCGGCCAGCGCTTCGGTTGCAAACTGATTTCCGAAACCACCCTGGTACTGCGGCACGGACGTCATGCTTTAGCGGCACCCTCGCCCAGCGACAGAACTCCTCGCCGGACCTGGTCCAGTTCCAGCGATTCGAACAGGGCCTTGAAGTTGCCCTCGCCAAATCCCTCATTGCCCTTGCGCTGTATGATCTCAAAGAAGCACGGACCGACGGCATTCTGCGTGAAGATCTGCAGCAGCAGCCCCTGTCCCTGCGTGGGTGCGCCATCGATGAGGATGCGCCGCTGGCGCAGTCCCGCCAGGTCCTCGCCGTGGCCCGGCACGCGCGACTGGATACCCTCATAGTAGGTTTCGGGCGTGTCCTGGAAGCCCACTCCGCGCGCGCGCATGCGATCGACGGTGCCATAGATGTCATCCGTGCCAAGTGCGACGTGCTGGATGCCCTCGCCCTTGTAGTCATGCAGGAATTCCTCGATCTGCGACTTGTCATCCTGGCTCTCATTGAGCGGGATTCGAATCTTGCCGTCGGGGCTGGTCATTGCCTTGGAGGTCAGGCCCGTGACCTTGCCCTCGATGTCGAAGTAGCGGATCTCGCGGAAGTTGAACACGCGCTGGTAGAAGTCCGCCCACTTCTGCATGTTGCCGCGTTGAACATTGTGCGTCAGATGATCGATATAGGTGAGTCCGGCGCTGGACTCGCGCTCGCGCTCCGCGGCCCCTTCGATGGCGAGGAAATCGACATCGTATATCTCGTGGGCGCCATAGCGGTCGACCAGGTACAGATTGGAACCGCCGATCCCCTCGATGGCGGGGATATTGAGTTCCATGGGCCCGACGGCACCGCGCACCTCGCGAGCACCGCGCTCGATGGCACCCTTGAGCGCCTTGGCAGCGTCCCGTACACGGAATGCCATGGCATTGATTGAGGGTCCGTGCCGACCGCGAAAATCCGCCGCTTGGCCGCTCGGCTCCATGTTCAGGATGAAATCGACATCGCCCTGCTTGTATCGCAGTACATTCTTCGAGCGGTGGCGTGCTACCGCCGTGAATCCCATGGCTTCGAACACGCGCGCCAGCGCCTGCGGATCTGGGCTGGTGAATTCGACGAATTCGAAACCGTCGGTGCCGAGCGGGTTCTCAAACAGATCTTCTGACATCGATGCTCTCCAGCGCGACCGCGGCGCAACCCATCGAAGCCATTGTACATTAGTTTCAATTGTTACTATATCACCCCGACTCGAGCGGCAGGCCGGCGTTCTTGACCACCGAGCGCAGCACGAAGCTCGAGTCCACGCGCGCCACGCCCGGCAGCTTGGTAAGCACCTTGCTGTGCAGCCGCTCGAAATCCTCGGCGCTGCGCGCGACCACGCGCAGTACATAGTCCGACTCGCCCGTAGTGAGATCGCATTCGGTGACTTCCGCCACGCTGGCCACGGCCTGCTCGAATGCGCCGAGGTCGCGATCGGTCTGACCCTTGAGCGTGATCCGGATAATGAAACTCACCGTGACGCCGATCTTGCTGGCACTCAGCACGGCGGTGTAGCGCTCTATGACACCGCCCCGCTCCAGCAGGCGCACGCGCCGCAAGCAGGCCGATTCGGACAGCCCCACTCGTGCCGACAGCGCCGTGTTGGAAAGCCGGGCATCGCGCTGCAGCTCGCGGAGAATTCGTCTATCCTGGCGATCTATTAGCATAATCCGTCACTTTAACAGTTGAAACGCAATATACTGCCAAAAAACCTGGCTATGTTCAGCGCTTTTGCAAATCTCTGCCACGCTGGCGCTGCCAGAATCGGTGGGATACGGCGCGGACCACCGCGCCACCATTGGGAGGGTCGTAATCATGCGTGTCGGCGTCCCCACTGAAATCAAGGTTCACGAGTACCGAGTTGGCCTGGTGCCAGCCGCCGTACGCGAGCTGGTCATGGCGGGCCATGAGGTGGCAGTGCAGAGCGGCGCCGGACGCGGCATCGGCTGCAGCGATGATGACTATCGGGCCGCCGGCGCCCGTATTGCCGCGGACGCAGATGCGATTTTCAGGGAATCGCAGCTCATCGTGAAGGTGAAGGAGCCGCAGCCGGCCGAATGCGCGCGGCTGCGTCGCGACCAGGTGCTATTTACCTATCTGCACCTCGCCGCCGATCGCGCGCAGGCCGACGCACTGCTCAAATCGCAGTGCATTGCCATTGCCTATGAGACGGTCACCGCTGCCGATGGCTCCCTGCCGCTGCTGACCCCCATGAGCGAGGTCGCCGGACGCATGTCGATACAGGTCGGCGCGCAGTATCTGCAGCAGGCCACCGGTGGGCGCGGCGTCCTGCTCGGCGGTGTGCCCGGCGTTGCGCCGGCCAAGGTGGTCGTTATCGGGGCCGGCGTCGCGGGCAAGAATGCGGTTGAAATGGCCCATGGGCTGCGAGCCGAAGTCACCGCCATCGATCGTTCGATTCCGCGCCTGCGCGAACTCGATGCGCAGTTCCGGGGCGCCGTGCGGACCCTGTTCTCGACCTCGGATGCCATCGAGCGCGCGGTGGCCGATGCTGATCTGGTGATCGGCGCGGTGCTGTTGCCCGGCGCGGCGGCTCCCAAGCTCGTCACCGGCGCCATGGTCAAGCGCATGCGCGCGGGCTCGGTGATGGTCGACATCGCGATCGATCAGGGCGGCTGCTTCCAGACGAGCCGTCCCACCACACACGCTGCGCCGACCTACACCGTCGACGGCGTGATTCATTATTGCGTGACCAATATGCCGGGTGCGGTGCCGAGAACATCGACCTTTGCACTCAACAACGCGACGCTGCCCTACGCGCGCGCGCTGGCGGATAAAGGCTGGGAGCGCGCCACCGCCGATGACCGCGGACTTGCCGCGGGACTCAATGTAGTGCGCGGCGCGATCGTGCACCCCGCGGTGGCACACGAGCTGGGTTTCCCCACGGCCGCCTAGACGGGCTGCGCGCCCTTAAGCCGACAACCCGCCCATGCACAGGTATTTGATGTCGATGTATTCATTGATGCCGTAGCGCGAGCCTTCCCGGCCGAGGCCGGACTGCTTGACACCGCCGAAGGGCGCGACGGCCGTGCTGATGAGCCCGGAGTTGATGCCGATCATGCCGCTCTCGATGGCGCCGGCCACGCGCCACACACGACCGATGTCGCGCGAGTAGAAGTACGCGGCCAATCCGAACTCGGTGTCGTTCGCGAGCCGGATGGCCTCGGCCTCATCCTTGAAGCGAAACAGCGGGGCCACTGGACCGAAAATTTCTTCCTGTGCCAGGCGCATGCCGGAAGTCACATTGGTGAGCACCGTGGGTTCGTAGTAGGTGCGCCCCAGGGCGTGCCGGCGGCCGCCGATCAGCGCCTTGGCGCCGCCGCCCACCGCCTGGCCGACGAGTTCCTCTACTTTGGCCAGTGCCGCCTCATCGATCAGCGGACCCTGTTCGACGCCGGCGTCCATGCCGTTGCCGACTTTGAGCTGCGAGACGGCCTTGGCGAGCTTGGCAGCAAACGCTTCGTACACCCCATCCTGCACCAGCAGGCGATTCGCGCACACACAGGTCTGGCCGGTATTGCGGTACTTGGAGGCCATCGCGCCTTTGACGGCCGCGTCGAGATCCGCGTCGTCGAACACGATGAAAGGCGCGTTGCCCCCCAGCTCCAGCGACATGCGCTTGAGCGTGGGCGCGCATTGCGCCGCGAGCAGGCGCCCAACCTGTGTCGAGCCGGTAAACGTCATCTTGCGCACGAGCTTGTTGGATGAGAGTTCGCCGCCGATCGCGCGCGCATCGCCGGTCACGACGCTGAGTACGCCAGCGGGCACTCCGGCGCGCGCGGCGAGCTCGGCCATGGCGAGTGCCGACAGCGGCGTCTGCATCGCCGGTTTGACCACGATCGTGCAGCCGGCAGCAAGCGCCGGCGCAACCTTGCGAGTGATCATGGCGGCCGGAAAATTCCACGGCGTGATGGCCGCGCAGACACCCACCGGCTCACGCGTGACGACGATGCGGGCATCGGGCCAGGGTGAGGGGATCGTCTCGCCGTAGATGCGCCGCGCCTCCTCCGCAAACCACTCGATGAAGGAGGCCGCGTAGCCGATCTCGCCGCGCGATTCGGCCAACGGCTTGCCCTGCTCCGCGGTCATCAGCTGCGCCAGGTCTTCCTGGTGGGTCAGCATCAGTTCGTTCCAGCGGCGCAGCACGCGCGCGCGCTCGTCCGCACTCTTGGCGCGCCAGCCGGCAAGAGCGCGATGCGCGGCCTCGATGGCGCGCCGCGTTTCCACCGCGGTGCCATCCGGTACCGTACTCACGAGCTCACCGGTGGCAGGATTATTCACCTTGCGCGTGGCGCCGCCATCGGCTCCGACCCATTGCCCATCGATGTAGCACTGGCTCTTGAGCAGGCCACTGTCCTTGAGATTCATTGCTGTCTCCAACCGAAGCTTTAAATTGGGTTCAATCGAAAGCCAACCGCGCGGTCTAGCCCGGGCGACGCCCTCGGGCCAGCAGCACCGCGATGCCCGACAGCAGTGCAAAGCAGCCTGCGATCAGCGCGGATCCGGCCACGCGGTGCTCTTCGCCCAGCGCCACGAGGATCGCGTAGGCGGCAAAGCCGGCAGCGGCGCAGGCAAAGATCGCTGCCGCCAAGGCCAGCGCCAACACTGAGGCGAGTTTGCGAACTTCGCTGCGTTGGGCATCGATCAACTGCGCGGTACCGCTGGCGAGCAGCGAACCGACAGCTGATGTGACCCGGGCAAGCGTAGCCAGAAACGGCGTCAACCGGTCGTGAACATCCTCGCTGTCTTGCTCTGCCATGGCTTGCTCCCCAAACGCACCGTCACGACTTGCGACGCGCGAGCAGCACTCCGGCCACGAAGCCCGCAGCAGCCGCGACAGCGACCGCCGCCCAGGTATTGTCGCGCAGCGTGGACTTGAGCAGCCGCTCGAACTGGCCGAGCAGCTGCTGCAATTCGTCAGTCAGTGGACTGGTGTCATCGCTCATACCGGATCCGTCTACCCCAGGGCTCCGCGATGATAGAGCAGTTCGCCGCGAAACAGACATCCGATCGGCGCCCGACGGCTCCCTTTGTATCGAGGATTACTTTGCATTGCAAAGTACATGTGCCAAATCAAACACGCACCGATGATGCGCCGCTCGCCGGATCCGCATCGGCCTTGACCGCTGCCGCGGCATCGAGAATCACCTGCTCCAGGACCGCCACATAGTCCAGGTAGCGCCTGCGGCCTTTGGCCGTAATGCGGCAGATCGTCTGAGGCCGATTTCGTTCGAAGCCCTTGGATATCTCGACCAGCTTCGCGACCTGCAGCACCTGCAGGTGGCGGCTGAGGTTGCCGTCGGTCAGTGCGCACAGCTGTTTGAGATCCGCAAACCGAAGGCCTTTGGGATTGGCGATCAAGGAGCTCAACAACCCTAAGCGCGCCCGCTCATGAATGACGCGATCCAGTCCGTCGTAGGCGAATCGGCTGCCGCGATCCGGGGGCGCCTTACGCTCGTTCATCGCCGTCCCAACAGTTGAATTTCAGAACCGCGGCCACGATCAACTGCCCGGCTCCAAACGGCACACCCATCATCCAGGGTCCGAGCGCACGCTGGCCGGGTCCGACCGACAGGCACATCAGGCCGCAGCACAGATACCAGATCCCCGCCGCGAACATGGCACGCGGCAGGAAACGGCAGGATGCGAACACGCCGAGGCTGAAGACCACCTGCCAGAGCCCCGGCAACATCCACACGCCTTGCGGGGCATAGCGCAGCAGCACCACCGTAAGCAAAAGTCCAGCCACGATCGCCGGCAGAAACTGCTCCGCCGCGGCGTGCATCATCTGAGCCGCGAGTCCGCAGTGCAGCCGCCGCGCGCGCGTGATCGTCTCCAGGCTGATGATCAGCAGCGACAAGGCGGCGGTCGGCACCCAGATGGACAGGTATGCGACCACATCGCGTTGCGACCCCGGGAGCCAATATGCCTGCACCGTCGCGGCTGCGAGCGCCAGCAATCCGGTGGTCGCCAGCGTGATGGGCCCATAGCCTCGAAACACCGCGCCACGCGCGATATGGCCGCGGATCGCGCTGATCTCGGACAGAGCTTTGTGCAGATCGGTTGTGGCCATGCATGCGCCGACTTACGTTCCGGAGCCATGCTAGCGCAATCGTCCATCGAACAATACCCGCTCAGAGGTAGGGCGATATCAACCAGCAGAGGCTGTCACGGAGCCGCGCCAGTACCGGTATCTTTTCGAGATCGGCCATGGTGAGGGCAGTCGTGCGATCACGGACGGCGACCACAGCGTCCCCCATCCGGGTGCAAAGCGCCAGATCGAAGACTTCCAGTGCGATCTCAAAGTTCAATCGCAGGCTGCGGGTATCGAGATTGACCGAACCGACCTGTGCGTAGCCGCCATCGACGATGAACAGTTTGGCGTGCGAGAACGGCGGCTCCTGCAGGTGCACACGCACGCCGCGTTCAACCAGCGCAGGTAGCCAGTGCAGCGTGGCCCAGTCGATGTAATGCAGGTTGCTATGCCGCGGCAGCACCAGCGATACCTCGACCCCGCGAAGCGCTGCTTCCTGCAGTGCTGCTACCAGCTCGGGTGGCGGAATGAAGTACGGCGTCATGATCAGGATTCGCCGCCGCGCCGCACCGATGGCGCTGGCAATAATGAGCAGCAGCTTGTCGATGCTCTCATCGGGGCCGCCGGTAATGGTGCGGCAGATGGATTGGCCCGGCACAGGCGAAGGCTTACGCGCCTCGGCTGCGGGTGTTGCCGTGACAGGCAGCGCCTCGCCGCTCGCAAACTGCCAGTCCGCCGCAAAAACCCCGGTTAGTTGGCCGACCACCGGACCCTGCAGGCGGAAGTGCATGTCAGTCATGCGTCGTCCGGTGGACCCACCTGCCTCGCGACCCCCCAGATTCATTCCGCCCATGAATGCCAGCTCGCCATCGACCAGCAGGAGCTTGCGATGATTTCGGCAGTTCAATGAAAGGTTCGGCGGCAGTAGCCGCGGCGGGAGGAAGCGCTCTGTCCTGACCCCGGCACGGCGCAGTATCGGCACCACGTGCGGCCAGTCGTACCATTCACCGATTCCGTCCACCAGGACCCTCACACTGACGCCGCGCGCTACCGCCGCGCCCAGTGCGGCGACGAATTGGCGGCCGACAGGATCGGTCTGGAATATATAGGTCGCCAGGCAGATACTGGTGCGGGCTTCGGCGATTGCCTGCAGCATGCGAGGAAAAGCCACCTCGCCGTTGTGGAGCGGCTCGATGTGGTTGCCCGCGAGCAGCGGCAGCCCCGTCAGCGTGTCGCCGACGCGGCGCAGCCCGGCGAAGGCCGCCTCGATGGCATCGGAATCAGCGGGGGGGAGCTGCTGGTTCGCGCAAGCAGCGTGAGGCAGTCCCGAGGTGGCCACGCGATTGATGCCGAAGAGCCAGTAGAGGATCGAGCCCCCGAGCGGGAACAGCCAGCACAGTGCAATCCAGCTCATTACGCTGCGCGGATCGGGCTTGGTGAGCAGCGCGTGCAATGCCGCCGCCGCCGCGCTGACGAAGTAGACCAGCACGAACAGGCTCCCGGCCAGCGCGCCGGCCGAGCAGGAATGGACCGTGCATTGAAACACTGGGGCAGGATCATAGCCCAGTGACCTTGGCGCGCGGTTGACCTGCGTGCGCCGCGCTTTCAGACTCGATGTCTGGACAAGGGAGGTGCCTGTGAGCGGCGCGCAGATCATGCTGGTCGGAGATATCGGTGGCACAAACGCCCGCTTTGCCACCGTGGATGTGTCACGACCCCTCCCGTGGCGACTCGAGAATCGACAGGATTTCGCCGCCGCCATCCCGACGTTTGAAGAGGCGTTGAAACGCTATGTCGATCAGGCCGGACTGGCGCAGGTGCCGCGCGCGGCGACGATCGCGGTCGCGGGACCCGTCACGGACGGCCAGGCGCGCCTGACCAATCGCGAGTGGTTGATTTCCGAAGACGCGCTACGACGATTCGGCTGCACCGCGGCGCTGCTGATCAATGACTTCATAGCGCTCGCCTTCGCCGTCGAGATCCTTGGGCCAGCGGATCTGCGTCTGCTGGGGCCGGACCTTGCGGGCATCGCCGATGAACCCATCACCATTCTGGGTGCCGGTACGGGCTTTGGCGTTTCTTCCCTGGCGCGGTATCGCAAGCGCACGGTGCCGGTGGCTACCGAAGGTGGTCACATCGGCTTCGCCCCGGGAGATTTGCAGGAGGTGGCGGTGCTGCAGCAGATGATGCGGCGTTTCGGACGGGTTTCGGTGGAGCGCCTTCTATCGGGCCCGGGCCTGGAAAACCTTTACCAGGCACTCGAGGAAGTCGCGGGGCGACAAGCTCCTAAGCTGCCCGCGGCGCAGGTGACCGAGCAGGCGATGGCGGGTGATCCGGGCTGCGTCGCCGCACTTGCGATGTTTTGCGCCGTGTACGGTTCGGTGGCCGGGGACTTTGCGCTCTCGCACGGCTCACGCGGGGGCGTCTACATCGCGGGCGGAATCGCTCTGAAGATCGATCCCTTCCTGGCAAAGAGCGCGTTTCGCAGTCGTTTCGAGAGCAAGGGACGGCTTTCAGCCTACGTGCAGTCCATACCCACCAAGATCATCACCAGTGGCGATGCGGCACTGCTGGGATCCGCGCGAGCAGGGTTCACCCTGCACGAAAAGTCCTGATGCGAACGCAGGTAGTCATCGTCGGCGCCGGTCCGTCCGGACTGCTGCTGGGTCAGCTGCTGGGCAAGCATGGCATATCAAACATCGTTCTCGAGCAGCGCAGCGCCGAGTACGTGCTCGGCCGCATCCGGGCAGGAGTCATCGAAAAATGGGCGGCCGACCTGCTCAATGAGGCAGGTGTCGGCGCCCGCATGCAGCGTGAAGGCCTGATTCACGAGGGCATCGAATTGTGCTTCGGTGGGCAGCGGCACCGCATTGATTTCGAGAATCTGATCGGCAAGAGCGTGGTCATCTACGGCCAGACCGACATCACGCGCGATCTCATGAATGGACGCGCCGCGAGCGGCGCGCAGACGATCTACGAGGCGGTCGATGTCAGCCTGCATCAGCACCAGCCGGATCGCTGCTGCGTGCGCTACCGCCGCGGCGGGGAGGCACACGAGATCCAATGCGACTTCATTGCCGGCTGCGACGGCTTCCACGGCGTCAGCCGCAAAAGCATCCCGGAGAACATTCTCAGGTGTTACGAGCGCGTCTACCCGTTCGGTTGGCTCGGCATCCTGGTCGACCAGCCGCCGGTTTCCGATGAATTGATCTATGCCAATCACGAGCGAGGCTTCGCACTGTGTTCGATGCGCTCGGCCACCCGCAGCCGGCTCTACCTGCAATGCCGCCTGGATGATCATGTCGAGGACTGGCCGGACGAGAGATTTTATGAAGAGATCGCCCGGCGATTGGACCCAGCGGCGATTGCAGCACTGCAGCACGGCACCTCCATCGAGAAGAGCATCGCCCCGCTGCGCAGCTTCGTGGCCGAGCCCATGCGCTACGGGAATCTCTTCCTGGCCGGGGACGCGGCCCATATCGTGCCGCCCACGGGCGCCAAGGGACTGAATCTGGCCGCCAGCGACGTGTACTACCTGTGGCAGGCACTGGTGGAGTTCTATCGGGAAAAATCCAGGGCCGGCCTTGACGCCTATTCGACGCGCGCGCTGCAGCGCGTGTGGAAGGCCGAACGCTTCTCGTGGTGGATGACCTCCATCCTGCATTGGTTCCCGGAAAGCAGCGGTTTCGACCAGAAGATCCAGCGCGCGGAGCTCGAATACCTGGTCTCCTCCCGAGCGGCACAGACCGCGCTGGCCGAAAACTACGTGGGGCTGCCCTACTGATCGTGCGGCCGGCGCGGTCGGTTATGTCCGGCAGCGAAAGTCCTGCACAAATAGCCGCTACAGCTATGGACCCGCACGAATTCTTGTGACAGCCTAGAGGCGATTTCCGAGCAATCCACCCATCCGCTGCTGTGGCAGCCGGGCAGTCATGGAACACCGATGGGGCGAACGTATCGCGGTCGACATCCCTGTACAGGTGTCGGTCCCGCCGTTGGTCGTCGGAACCGGACGCATCACCAATATCAGCATCAGCGGCGCCTGGATCAGCGGCCGGTTCGATCTGCCGCCACTGGCGCGTGCCTTCATCGTGTTCGATTTCTCCTTGGGCGGCGTGCGCGAGCCGTTGCCGATTGCCTGCTTCGTGGCACGCGTACGGGCGGAAGGCATGGGCGTCGAATGGCGCGAACTCGCGCCACAGATCGTGAGCGATCTGATGCTATTTGCGGCTGGAACAAATCATGCGCGCCAACAGGGACTGCTCATGCCGGCACCGGCCGCGCATGATGAGGCCGATGCGCCCGCGGTTCCCATTCCGCTTACATCCCAGGTCGGTTGATAACGTAGTCCCCGCAGACGCTCGAGGCCGACACATACCGATCATGGCGGCTGCACAGCCCATCCTGGGCACGCACCGATGCGTAGGCAGAACTCATGCTGCTCAATCCGCGCATTCGGCTTTCGATCTCGGCAGGATGGGACCGAAAATGAGCGCACCTCGCACAAGCGGCGGCCGCGGTCCCGGTCATTGCCCCAGCCGCGTCCAGAAGTCGGCAAACACGCGCGTCGACAGTACGAACCCCAGTACAACGTTGACCGCGACACCGGCTGTAAATGCGTAGAACGGCCGCGCGCCCACCGAGAAGAACTCGCGCACTCGCGTGGTCAGACCGATGCTCAGGAACGCAAAGGTGAAGGCCCAGGTGCGCAATGCCTGCAGCGGCGCGACCAGCCCGGGAGCCACAGTCTGTTTGTAGTCCGCGTAGCTATGACCCTGGGCGACCCAGGTCACGATAGCTGATGCCAACAGGAAGCCGAGCACGAACTTGGGAAAGCGGCGCCAGATTTCGCCGGCTCCGGCCCGGTTGCGTACGCCGGTCGACTCCCAGCGCGCAGTGGCTACCAGCGACAGCGCCAACGCCCAAACGCCGATCCAGATATCCCGGCCGATGACTTTCATGAGCGTGAATGCGTTGACAGCCGCGTCGGCCGTGCCGTGGATTCCTGGCACGTTGCCGGCGTAGCCGCCATATGCCTGCGCGGCGGCCAGTCCCGCCGCGTCGGCAAACTCGGAAGTGCCGATCCATGCCCCGGCGACGCCGGTAGACAGGCCCAGCGCGCGCGAGGCCAGGGGCAGCACGTAGATCATGACGATCGCCCAGAAGACCACGAGCGATATCGCCACCGAGACCTGTTCGCGTTTTGCACCAACGGCCCCCGCCACTGCGATCGAGCCGGACACGCCGCAGACCGCACCCCCCGTGCCCAGCACGGCAGCCAGCCGGCGGTCCAATCCCAATCGGACCGCTGTCAGGTAGATGACGCCGAAGGTGACGAGCGAAGCGATGGCTGCCTGCACGATGGCAACCGGCCCCGCCCAGGCAATCAATGTCAGCGGCAGGCTGGTCCCGAGCAGAACGATGCCCGTCTTGACGTAAAACTCCACACGCAGCCCGGCATCAGCCCACTTGGGCACACCGAAGGTGTTTGAGATCAGAAGCCCCAGCGCGAGCGCGACCAGGGGCGGCTCAAGGTTATAGCGTGAGGCCTGGTCCCACAGACCCAGAAAGTACAGCGCCAGCGTGACCACATAGATAAGTGCAAAGGAGGCCAGAAACCGCGAGACACGGATTCCGAGCGCTGCCGCCGCGATGCCGAACAATACCGACCACAGCACGAACAAGCTTAAATATTGCAGTCCATGCGCCTGGAGTTGCGTGCCGACCTGAGCAATGTGGCTCCATTTCTGCGGTGCGACGGCGATCCATTTGATGCTCTGGCCATTCGCGAACAGCGCTGCTGCGACCACGACCAGCCCGAGACCGATCCAGATGGCCCACCAGTCCTCCTTGCGGATGACCTCGCTCCAGAAGGAGCTGCCGGGCGCGGCCGGCGGCGCGGACCGCTCTGCAATCTCAGTCATACCAACTCCATTTGCGATGACCTCATGACGCCTGCACGCTAAACGAGCGCGCGCCGGTAATCGATTAGCATTTCGACATGGTTAGATTCGCTGCCGCTATGTGAAAGCGGACAGGGTGAAGCCTGAGGACTCAGGCGACGTCGGTTTCCGCGGGCGCCGGAGCCAGTCCCCGACTCGCCAGCAACGCAGCCAGGGCTTCCGCGCGCGCGCGCAACTCCCCTACCGCCGTGGCCTCCCAGTGAGCCGCCCTCAGCATGGGGCCCAGATAGAACAGCCGTTGTGCGCAACCTCCGGTGGCGTCGATGAGCGCACCATGCGGTCCGGTGCGCGGGCCCAGTCCGAGCGTGTCGGGGGTTGCCAGTCCACAGTCCAGCAGCTGACGCCACAGCACGTCCGTGGTGTTTTGCAGACGATTGTCCGATCCCGTGCAATCGATCACCCGATCTACGCTGAACTGCGCCAGCTTGCGTTGACCACGCGCGCGCCATCGAACCGCGATGCGCTCGCCGTCCCGACGCAGTTCATCGACCGAGCCTGCACGCACTTCGAGTCGCCCGTCGCGGCGCAGATCCTCGAATCGCTGCGCAAACTCGGGGGGCATGCGATGCCGGCGCGTATCCCAATAGACGCGCACATGGCGCAGGAATCGACGGCGCTCGCACTCGTCAAGGTTCTCCCAGACACCGGGAACGCATTCACGCACGCGGGTAATGGCCTCACGCCAGTCGCCGCCGCGCGCCTCGGCGCCGTCGGCGAGCTCTCGCACAGCCGTCGCAAGCCCACGCATCGAACGACACGCCAGGATTTCATGCCGATCGAACAGTGCATCGAGCACGGCGGGAACGGTCGAAATGGGCTGCGAGGCTGGCACGCAGCCATGGCGCGATAGCGCGATCAACCTGAGCGCGGGATGTTCTGCCGCAGCCGCGACTGCGATATCCACCATCGTGAGACCGGTGCCAATCAGCAACACGGTGCGATCCGTACTGCGCGCGCCGGGTGTCCGATAAGGCTCCGGCAGGTAGGCTGCGCTCCGTACGACATCCGCCGCATAGCGCCGCACGGGTGGCGGCGGATCGCCACAGGCCAGCACGACCTGGTCGGCCAGGAGTTGCTGCTCGCCGATCATGACCAGGGCTTGCCCGGCGCCGCGTGGCCGCACCGACGTGACCTGGCCGTGCACACATTCGAGCTGCACGTGGCGTGGCGCAGCGCGCTCGGCCGAGCGCAGAAACTCTTGCAGATATTCACCGTAAAGCTGCCGCGGCAGGTACGACTCGGCTCCCGCCTGCGGCAGCTGGCGCCGCGCGAACTCGATGAAGTGCCCCGGCTTGTCGGACGTCGCCGACATGCGCGCGGCGGGGACATTGAGAAGAAAGGGGTAGTCGCAGGGACCGTAGGCCGCACCGCAGCCTATCCGAGGCTGGCGCTCCACGAGAACGATGCGCGTCGGGACCGTCGGCGGCCGATGCAGCAGATTGGCGGCCAGCACCGCACCCGAGAATCCGCCGCCGATAATCGCGATTGTGGCTGAAGCGGGCTGCATCGTTTCGAGAATACGACGACGGCTGCCGGATGTCAGTCTTGCGCCTGCGCCTGCGCCGGTGCGGTCAACCTCAGGGCGCCGGGGGCGTTGGTGAAGCGACGGCCTTACGGGAACTTCGCTCTCCACCCGTCAGTCATAGGACATAAGCTCCATTTACATCAGCGCTTGAGGTGACGATCTTATGATCAAACATCGCTTTTGGATCGGAGTGGCCTTGAGCACGCTCGTATCGTCGGCCGCCATGGCGCAGGGTTACGGCTACAGCAGCGGACCCAGCTACGGCGGCTTCTACTTTGGCGCCAGCGCCGGCGCGGTGCTCTACAACGAGCAGGCCATTCCGCAGCTCACGCCCACCGTGGCGATCTTTCGAGTGGGTCAGCAATTTAACCCATACCTTGCCATCGAAGGCCGAATCGGCACCACCGTCAGCGACGGCAGATCCGATGGCTATCATGCCAATCTGGACGCGCTGTATGGCGGCTACGTCAAGGGTATCCTGCCGCTCAATCCATGGTTCTCGCCTTACCTGATCGCCGGAATCGGCGGCGCGCAGATCCACCGCAACTATGAGGATTTTCACAGCAACGACGCCGGGCTGTCGTATGGTGTGGGGACCGAGTTCAATCTGGGCGGCGGCGCATCGCTGGATCTGGAATGGGCGCGCCTGATCAACAACGGCAACAATGTCGGGTTCGATTACACGGCAGATCAATTTACCTTCGGCGTAAATTGGCACCCATATTTCTGGTGACGGGCACCCATATTTCTGGTGACGGGCACCAGTTTATGGTGACGGGCACCATCCAGCGCTGAGGCAAAGCTGCGCTCATAGTATCATTGCGCCTGCTCGAATCTGGCGACGCGAAGAGAACAACTAATGAGCCATTACGTGATTCCGTTCAATCGGCTCGGGCGCGGCGATGTGGAACTGGTCGGCGGCAAGAACTCATCACTGGGGGAAATGCTGCGCAGCCTGTCCGGCCTGGGGGTCACCGTGCCCGACGGATTCGCCACCACCGCGCAGGCGTACCGCGAATTCCTGCAGCAGGACGGCCTCGCCGCCCGCATTACGCAAACGCTGGCCAAGCTCAATGTCGATGATGTGGCGTTGCTCGCGCGCACGGGCGCGCAGATCCGCCGCTGGATCCTCGACACGCCGTTTCCGCCACCGCTGCAGCAGGCGGTGCTGCAGGCGTGGCGCGACATGGATCAGGGACGCGGCATTGCCGTGGCAGTGCGCTCTTCCGCCACCGCGGAGGATCTGCCAGAGGCTTCATTTGCGGGTCAACAGGAAACATTCCTCAACGTGCGCGGGGAACAGGCTCTGCTTTCAACCATGCACGAGGTGTTCGCATCGCTCTTCAACGATCGCGCCATATCCTACCGCGTGCACCAGAATTTCGACCATGGGGCGGTGGCCCTGTCGGCCGGCGTGCAGCACATGGTGCGCAGCGATCTGGGCGTCAGCGGCGTCATGTTTACGCTCGATACCGAATCGGGCTTTCGCGATGCCGTGCTGATCACGAGTTCCTATGGGCTGGGCGAGACCATCGTCCAGGGCGCCGTCAATCCCGATGAATTCTATGTCTATAAGCCGGCGCTGCGCGCGGGCCGCATGGCGATTCTGCGGCGCAATCTCGGCAGCAAGGCCATCAAGATGGTGTATGCGCCGGAAAAATCCAAGGAGCGTGTCGTAACGGTCGATGTGTCCGCTGCGGATCGCAGCCGTTTTTCGCTCTCCGACGCCGAGGTTCAGCAACTGGCGCGACAGGCGCTGACGATCGAACAGCACTACGGCTGCCCGATGGACATCGAGTGGGGCAAGGATGGAGCCACCGGGCAGCTCTATATTCTGCAGGCCCGGCCGGAAACCGTGCAGAGCCGCGGAGGCCGCAGCATCGAGCGCTTCACGCTCAAGTCGCGCTCACGCGTACTGGCCGAGGGACGCAGCATCGGACAGCGCATCGGCGCCGGCCGCGCACGCGTCATACGCGGTGCCGGCGAAATGGAACGCGTGCAACCCGGGGACGTATTGGTAGCGGACATGACCGATCCGGATTGGGAGCCGGTCATGAAGCGCGCGGCCGCGATCGTCACCAACCGCGGCGGCCGCACCTGCCACGCGGCCATCATCGCGCGCGAGCTGGGCATCCCGGCGGTGGTGGGCTGCCGCGACGCGACCGACGCCGTCAAGGATGGCCAGGACGTCACCGTGTCGTGCGCCGAGGGCGATACCGGCTTTGTCTACGAGGGTGTGCTCGGCATCGAGGAGAAGCAGATCCAGCTCGATTCGATGCCTCCGGCACCGGTCAAGATCATGATGAATGTGGGCAATCCCGATCGAGCCTTCGCCTTTGCGGCGCTGCCCCATCATGGCGTCGGCCTCGCACGCCTGGAATTCATCATCAACCGCATGATCGGCGTTCATCCTCGGGCGTTGCTCGAATTCAATGATCTCGACGTCGAACTGCAATCGCAGATCCGGCAGCAGATTGCAGGCTACGCCGATCCGACCAGCTTCTTCATCGACAAACTCAGTGAGGGCATCTCGCAGATCGCCGCGGCGTTCGCGCCCCAGCCGGTGATCGTGCGGCTGTCGGATTTCAAATCGAACGAGTACGCCAACCTGATCGGTGGCCGCGCCTACGAACCGCACGAAGAGAATCCGATGCTCGGATTTCGGGGCGCGGCGCGCTACATCGACGAGGCGTTCCGGCCCTGCTTCGAACTGGAGTGTCGGGCGCTGCGCCGGGTACGGGAGGACATGGGGCTGACGAACGTGCAGGTCATGGTGCCGTTCGTACGGACGCTGACCGAGGCACGACAGGTCACCGAGCTGCTGTCGGCCAACGGCCTGACGCGCGGCGAAAAGGGTCTGAAGCTCATCATGATGTGCGAATTGCCCACCAACGCGGTGCTGGCGGATCGCTACCTCGAGTTCTTCGACGGCATGTCGATCGGATCGAACGATATGACGCAGCTCACGCTCGGGCTCGATCGGGATTCGGCCGTGGTCGCCAAGTTGTTCGATGAGCGCGATGATGCGGTCAAGGCCATGCTAGCCATGGCCATCTCGGCCTGCAAAAGGCAGAACAAGTATGTCGGCATCTGCGGCCAGGGTCCGTCCGATCATCCAGAGCTTGCCCGCTGGCTCGTGGATCAGGGAATCGACAGCATTTCGCTGAACCCGGACACGGTGGTGGAGACCTGGATGTTCCTGGCCGGCGTCAAAACCTGAACGGTGGATCGATGCGCACGATCTGTTTTGTTTCCGATCGGACCGGCGTCACCGCCGAAACCATGGGACACAGCCTGCTGTCGCAGTTCGAGGGCCTGCAATTCCGCTCGGTGACAATGCCGTTCGTATCCAGCGTCGAGCAGGCCAAGGGTGTCGTTCGGCGCATCAACACCATCGCGCAGGAGGAAGGGGCACGGCCGATCATCTTCTGCACGCTGGTCGACGATCAGGTGCGCGCGACGGTCAAACAGTCCAACGGCCTGTTCCTGGATTTCTTTGCTGCCTTCCTCGGCCCACTCGAAACGGAACTGCAGATGGAGTCCGCTCACGCCAGCGGCAGAGCGTTGCATGGCTCAAGCAGCGATCCGGCCTACACGGCACGCATCAATGCGGTCAACTTCGCGCTCGCCAACGATGACGGCGCAGGACAGCGCAATTACCGCAGCGCCGAGGTGATACTCATCGGCGTCTCGCGATCCAGCAAGACACCGACGTCGCTCTACATGGCGCTTCAGTACGGAATATTCGCGGCCAACTATCCGCTGGCCGAGGAGGACCTGGAGAGCGGCGTGCTGCCATCGGTACTGCTGCCCTACCGGAATAAGCTCTACGGACTCACGATCAAGCCGGACCGGCTGCAGCAGATACGCAGCGAGCGCCGGCCCGGCAGCCGCTACGCTTCCGCGCAGCAGGTGCAGTACGAGGTACGCACCGCACATACGATGCTCGAGCGGCTGAATGTGCCCTATCTCGACGTCACCGACTGCAGCATCGAGGAAATCGCCAGCCGGATTCTGGACCACATGGGATTGGACCGGCACGCGCGGATGTAGTGGCGCATGTAGCGGATCGGAGCGCCGCTGAATATGCGCGGCGTCACAGATTGCGTATGGCGCATCCCATAGACTGGCGAACGCCATGAGCGAGAAGAAAATCGTCGTCGGCAGTCCGCTGCCGTTTTCGGTCTTTGGTGCGGAAGGTCAACTGCTGCTCGCGGAAGGCGCCGTCGTCGAGACCGACCACACGCGACGGATGCTGCTGCTCAAGGGTGTGTATCACGACAGCAGCGAAGAAGACCAGCGCCCCGAGGAGAATCGCGAACCCGCCGGATCAAGCCCGCAGGCACCGCTGCTCGCACTTCGCCGTGACTACGGTGTGGCCAGCGTCGGACGCCGTTTTGCGCTGACCATCGCCTCCCCGGACAGCGATGAGAACTACAGCGCCTGGGTCATCGGCGTGCATGATCGGAGCATCATCGTGACCGCACCGCGCCGGACCAATGGCGCGCTGGTGACCTTCAAGCTTGGACAGGCATGCGTATGCCGCGCGTTCCAGATGACTTCGGCATTCCGCTTTCGCAGTACCGTCGCCCGGGTCGTCTTCGAGCCGTTTCCGCACCTGCATATCGAGGCGCCGCAACACGTCGAACGCCGCACCGTGCGCAATCGCCCGCGCGCCGCCGTGTTCGTCGATGTCACCATCGAGGCGCCGCTGCCGACCGCCGCGGTGATCGTGGACCTGAGCGTCAGCGGTGGACGCCTCGCGGTCGAGGAAGGCGTCAACTTCCTGCGCGGCCACGCACTTCGAATTGGCATGAAGATTCAATTGATCGATTCGACCTTCGATCTGACCCTCAAGGCCAATGTGGTTCGTGTATTCGGCGTCAGTGACGGGCGCCACCCCAAGGTTCACTTCTACGGCATCAGATTCGAGGGGTTAAGCGAACTGGAACGGCTCGTGCTTCACGGCTACGTCAGCGGCGAGCTTGCGCTGGAACTCAATTCGCTGTGGCAGCTGCTCTCCAGCGCGGCTCCCGCCGGCAACGAGCCCAGCGGCAAGACCTGATTGCTGCCGCGGCCGCCGCCTTTGGCCACAATGGGCGATAATGATGCGGCCATGCCAAGCACCGCCAGCCAGACCATCGATCGCGCGCAGCAGCACCTGGTGGTGGCCGCGTTGCGCAGCGTACTGAGCGCGGATTGTGTACTGCATCGGGAGGAGGACACCAGGTCCTACGAGTGCGACGGTCTGACGCTCTACCGCCAGGTGCCGATGGTAGTCGCGCTGCCGGAAACCGAATCGCAGATCGCGCAGGTGCTGAAGGTCTGTCACGACCGCCAGATCCCCGTCGTGCCGCGTGGGGCCGGTACCGGCCTCGCGGGCAGCGCGCTACCGCATGCCGGCGGAGTGCTGCTGTCGCTGGCGAAACTCAATCGCATCTTGGGCATAGATCCGCAGGCGCGCACGGCGACGGTGCAGCCGGGGGTGCGCAACCTGGCGATTTCAGAAGCCGCGGCCGCGCATCGGCTCTACTACGCGCCCGACCCCTCGAGCCAGATCGCGTGCACGATTGGCGGCAACGTCGCGGAGAACTCCGGCGGCGTGCACTGCCTCAAGTACGGACTGACGGTACACAATGTGCTGCGGGTGCGCGCCCTGACAATGGCCGGTGATGCAATTGAGTTCGGCGGATGCGCGCTCGATGCGCCAGGCCTGGATCTGCTGGCCGTGATCGTGGGCTCCGAGGGCATGCTCGCGGTTACCACGGAAGTGACCGTCAGACTTGTGCCGTTGCCGCAGCTCGCCCGATGCATCATGGCAAGCTTCGCGCAGGTCAGCGATGCCTGTCACGCTGTCGCGGCACTGATTGCCGCGGGGATCATTCCAGCGGGGCTGGAAATGCTCGACCAGGCCGCCTCTCGCCTCGTCGAGCCTTTCGCCCACGCCGGCTACGATCTGGACGCGGCGGCGGTGCTGCTGTGCGAATCCGATGGTACGCCCGAGGAGGTCGGCGCCGAGATCGATCACATGAGCGCGGTGCTGCGGGAATCCCACGCTACGCAGGTGCAGGTGTCGGGCAGCGAATCGGAGCGACTGCGCTTCTGGGCGGGCCGTAAGAATGCCTTTCCGGCCGCCGGTCGCGCGGCGCCGGCCTACTACTGCATGGACGGCACTATTCCGCGGCGCCACCTGGCCTCGATGCTGCTCGCCATCCAGGACATGGAGGCGAAGTACCGACTCAAATGCCCCAATGTGTTTCATGCCGGCGACGGCAATCTGCACCCATTGATTCTGTTCGATGACAGCGATGCGGATTCGGTGGCTCGCGCGGAAGCCTTCGGCGCCGAAATACTCGAGAAAACCGTGCAGCTCGGCGGCACGATCAGCGGCGAGCACGGCATCGGTGTCGAGAAGCTGGATCAGATGTGTACGCAATTCGATCGCGCAACGCTCGATGCGTTCTGCGGCATCAAGCGCGCATTCGATCCGAGCGGGCTGCTCAACCCCGGCAAAGTGGTGCCGACGCTGCATCGCTGCGGCGAATTCGGCAAGCGGCGCGGCAGCGTACCGGCGCAATTCGCCGACCTGCCGCGGTTCTGATGGACGAGGCAGTCGAGGCCCTCGCCGAGAAGATCCGTGCCGCCGCGTCAGCACGCACGACGCTGCGCATCCGTGCCGGCGGCAGCAAGGATTTCTACGGCAATCCGCACCACGGCGCAGTGCTCGATCCGCGCGCGGCCGCCGGCATCGTCGCCTACGAACCCACCGAGCTGGTGTTGGTAGCGCGCTGCGGCACGACGCTGGCCGAGATCGAAGCACAGCTCGAATCGCACGCACAGATGCTGGCCTTCGAGCCGCCGCGGTTCGGTGCCGGCGCCACGATAGGCGGCTGCATCGCCTGCGGCCTGGCAGGTCCGCGGCGCGCGTCGGCGGGCTATGCTTATGGCGGCGTGCGCGACTTCGTGCTCGGTGCCAGGCTCCTGGATGGGCGCTCGCAGCTGCTCTGTTTCGGCGGCATGGTCATGAAAAACGTTGCCGGCTACGATGCCGCAAGGATGCTGGTTGGCTCTCTGGGTGTGCTCGGTGTCATCGTGGAGGTGTCGCTGAAGGTTGTTCCAAAGCATGCGGTGGAGACCACGCTGCAATTCTCGATGGCCGAGAGTGCCGCCCTGAATCAGCTGAACACCTGGGGCGGCCAGCCGCTGCCGATATCGGCTTCGGCGTGGCAAGCTGAAAGACTTTGGGTACGGCTGTCCGGATCGGCCGCAGGCGTTACGTCCGCGGCCGCAAGACTGGGCGGCGAGCGCCTCGATCACGCATTCGCCGCGCAGAGCTGGCACGGCCTGCGCGAGCAGACCGATACCTTCTTTGCCGGCGATGCACCGCTGTGGCGGCTCTCTGTGCCCTCGACCGCGGCGCCGCTGGCCCTGGGGCAGCGGCAACTCATCGAGTGGGGCGGCGCGCAGCGCTGGATCCGCTCCGATCTGCCGGCCGCAGAAATCCGCGCCCGCGCACACGAGTTGAGCGGTCACGCCACGCTGTTTCGCGGCGGCAACCGATCAGCGGGTGTGTTCTCGCCGCTGAGCTTAGGACTTGCGGCCATTCATCAACGCCTGCGCAGTCAATTCGATCCCTTTGGGCTCTTTGATGCCGGACGCCTGTTCCCGGATACGCCTCATGCAGATCACCCTCGCTGAATTTATCCGCGACACCCCGGAGGGCGATGAGGCCGCGGACATCCTGCGCCGCTGCGTCCACTGCGGGTTCTGCACGGCTACCTGCCCCACCTACCAGATCCTCGGCGACGAACTCGATGGCCCGCGAGGGCGCATTTATCTGATCAAACAGATGCTCGAAGGCGCCCGACCCACGCATCGCACCCAACAGCATCTTGACCGCTGCCTGACTTGCCTGAACTGTGAGACCACCTGCCCGTCCGGCGTCCAGTACGGGCGGCTGGTCGACATCGGACGCCAGGTGGCCCGGGAGCGCGCGCCGCGGCCGTGGCATGCGCGCCTCTGGCGGGCGCTGATTCGCGGGTTCTGCGCGGGTCCGCTATTTGCGCCGGCGCTGGGGCTGGCGCGCGTGCTGCGCCTGATCCCGCCGCCCCGCGAGCCCGGCGCCTGGCCGACAGCCAGGCATGCGCGCCGCATGCTGCTGCTGACAGGCTGCGTACAGCCGAGCATGGCGCCCAACATCAATGCCGCCACCGCACGGGTGTTCGACGCGCTGGGTATCGAGCTCCTCGTTGCCGCGGGCAGCGGCTGCTGCGGAGCCATCCGTCATCACACGGACGACCCGATTGGCGGGCTGGCCGATGCCCGCCGCAATATCGATGCCTGGTGGCCACACATCGAATCCGGCGTGGAGGCCATCGTCATGAACGCTTCCGGCTGCGGCTCCATGACGCGCGAATACGGCCATCTGCTGCGCCTGGATCCTCTTTACGCGGCCAAGGCCGCGCGCGTGAGTGCCCTCACCCGGGATGTGGCCGAGGTACTGCCGGCACTGATGACGCCGCGGTTGCCGCAATTGGCTCGTGGCAGGTCCGAACGGGTCGTGTTCCATCCGCCCTGCACGCTGCAGCATGCTCAGCGGATTCGAGGCGTGGTCGAAACCCTGCTGCGCGATTGCGGCGCACAGGTAATGCCGGTCATGGACAGCCATCTGTGCTGCGGCTCGGCAGGCACCTATTCGCTGCTGCAGTCCGGATTATCCGCGCAGTTGCGCGATCGCAAGCTTGACGCCCTGCTGGCGGGCGCACCGGAGACGATTCTCTCGGCCAATGTGGGCTGCATTGCCCACCTGGCCGCCAGGGCGCCGGTCACAGTCCAGCATTGGATCGAGTGGGTAGATGCGAGACTTGCGGCCTCGGAGGCTCTCATATGAATCTGCCATCATATCCAGCATAGTCAGAATGCACCCAACCCGAGGGCTATAGCGCGGATTTTGTTACAATTCGCCGGTCCCGATTGGAAGCCCTACTTACCCCCTCTGTCTTGAGTTGCAGCAATGGTTGATCAGATCGAAAAGATCATCGGTCGGTATCGCGGACAGCCCGGCCCGCTGCTCATAGTGCTGCATGCAATCCAGGAAGAATTCGGCTATATCCCAGAGGAAGCAGAGCCCGTGGTCGCTGAGGGACTGAATCTTTCGCGCGCCGAAGTCCATGGGGTCGTGACTTTCTATCATTTCTTCCGCCACCACCCGCCCGGACGGCATGTGGTGCAGATCTGCCAGGCGGAGTCGTGCAAATCCATGAATTCCGACAAGCTGACCGAGCACGCACGGCGGACGCTCGGAATCGAAATGAACCAGACCACGCCTGACGGTCAGTTCACGCTCGAACCGGTGTACTGCCTGGGCAATTGTGCCTGCTCGCCCGCCATGATGGTCGACGGCCAGATCTATGGCCGACTCACCAATGCGCGTTTTGACGCGGTGTTGGCCGAGCATCGCCGGGCCGCGGACGGCGACGTTCAGTGAGCGTCACGGTCTACATTCCCAGAGACTCCGCAGCGCTCTCGGTGGGCGCGGATCGGGTTGCGCGGGCCATTGCCGAGGAGGCCGAGGCGCGCCAGCTTACGGTTCATATCAAACGCAACGGATCGCGCGGTCTGCTGTGGCTAGAGCCGATGGTCGAGGTCGAAACAGCGGCCGGTCGAATCGCTTATGGCCCGGTCGAGCCGGCAGATGTCCACTCGCTGTTCGAAGCCAACTTCCTGCAGGGCGGCCAACACGCGTTGCACCATGGACTGACCGAACAGATTCCGTATTTCAAGAGCCAGCAGCGACTCACCTTCGCCCGCGTGGGGCTGATCGAGCCGGCCAACCTGCAGGACTACATCGCGCACGAAGGCTATCGCGGCCTGAAACAGGCGCTGCAGATGAGCGGCGCCCAGATCGTGCAGGCCATCACCGACTCGGGACTGCGCGGCCGCGGCGGCGCGGCCTTTCCGACCGGCATCAAGTGGAAGACGGTGCTCGATGCCTCCGCAGCGCAAAAGTACGTCACCTGCAACGCGGACGAAGGCGACTCGGGCACCTTTGCCGATCGCATGCTCATGGAGGGCGACCCGTTCACCCTCATCGAAGGCATGACCATCGCCGGCATTGCGGTCGGAGCCACGCGTGGCTTCATCTATCTGCGCGCGGAATATCCGCACGCACATCGGACACTCAACGAAGCCCTGGCCGTGGCCTACGGCGCCGGCTACCTGGGCGACAACATTCTCGGCAGCGGAAAGCGCTTCGACCTCGAGGTGCGGCTCGGTGCCGGCGCCTACATCTGCGGCGAAGAGACCTCGATGCTCGAGAGCCTAGAGGGACGGCGCGGCGAGGTGCGTGTGCGACCGCCGTTACCGGCCATCAAGGGCCTGTTCGGCATGCCCACGATCGTGAACAACGTCATCTCGCTCGCGAGCGTGCCGATCATCCTGGATAAGGGCGCCGCTTTTTATCAGAACTTCGGCAGCGGCAAGTCGCGCGGAACGCTGCCCATCCAGCTGGCCGGCAACCTCAAGCGGGGCGGTCTGGTCGAGCGCGCCTTCGGCGTGTCGTTGCGGGAACTGTTGTACGACTATGCCGACGGCGCAGCTTCCGGTCGTCCGCTGCGGACCGTGCAGATTGGTGGACCTCTGGGTGCCTATGTGCCGGCATCGCAATTCGACGTGGCGGTGGACTATGAGGCGTTGAGTGGTATCGGCGCGCTCCTCGGGCACGGTGGCATCGTCGGTTTCGACGACACGGTCGACATGGCGCACATGGCGCGCTACGCGATGGAATTTTGCGCGGTCGAGTCCTGTGGCAAGTGCACACCGTGCCGGATCGGGTCGACACGCGGCGTCGAAGTCATTGATCGCATTATGTTTGGTGTCAATCGAGAACAGGATCTGACGCTTCTTGAAGAGTTGTGTGACACGATGTTAAATGGTTCGCTCTGCGGACTCGGGGGCATGACGCCGTTCCCGGTGCAAAGCGCCCTGAAACACTTCAGGGAAGACTTCCTCAAATTCCGTAACCCCTAGCGAAACGACTATGTATTCACTACATCACCACGACCTTGGAACGCCCGCGAGCGACAGCACGCAGCAGGTGACGGTCGAGATCGATGGCCACAGCGTCACCGTTCCGGCTGGTACATCCATCATGCGTGCCGCCGCGAGCATCGGCGAGCAGATCCCCAAGCTCTGCGCCACGGATTCGCTCAAGGCTTTCGGCTCCTGCCGGCTCTGCCTGATCGAGATCGAGGGGCGCAAGGGCTATCCGGCCTCCTGCACCACGCAGGTGGCCGAAGGGATGAAGATCCGCACCCAGAGCGAGAAACTCTCGACACTGCGCCGCGGCGTCATGGAACTCTACGCCTCGGATCATCCTGCCGAGCTGCTCAATGGCTCGCCGCTGCGCACCGAAATCCGCGACATGGCGCACCAGCTCGGCGTCACGGGCGAAACGCGCTACGGCTATGACGGCGAGCGCCATACGAATATCGCCAAAGATGAGAGCAACCCCTATTTCACCTTCGATCCCAATGCCTGCATCGTCTGTTCGCGCTGCGTTCGCGCCTGCGATGAAATCCAGGGCACGCTGGCCCTGACCGTCGAGGGGCGCGGATTCAAATCGCGCGTGGTCGCCAGCCAGGACGAACCGTTCGTCGAGTCCGAATGCGTCTCCTGCGGTGCCTGCGTCGAGGCCTGCCCGACCACGGCACTCACCGAGAAGAGCCTCATTGCGGCAAAGCCGGTGGAAACCTCGACGACCACCACCTGCGCCTACTGTGGCGTCGGCTGTTCCTTCCAGGCCGAACTCAGCGACGGGGAAGTCGTGCGCATGGTTCCGAACCGAGCAGGTCGCGCCAACGGCGGTCACGCCTGTGTCAAGGGACGATTTGCCTACGGCTATGCCTTCCATGAGGATCGCATCCTCAAGCCCATGATCCGGGCCAAGATTACCGACCCCTGGCGTGAAGTGTCATGGGAGGAAGCCATCGGCTATGCGGCCTCCGAGTTCAAGCGCATCCAGGCCAAGTACGGCAAGTACTCGGTGGGCGGCATCACCTCGTCACGCTGCACCAACGAAGAAGCCTACCTGGTGCAGAAGCTCGTGCGCGCGGCCTTCGGCAACAACAATGTCGATACCTGCGCGCGCGTGTGCCATTCGCCCACTGGCTATGGCCTCAAGAACACGATGGGTGAGTCGGCCGGTACGCAGGAGTTCGCCTCGGTCATGAAGGCCGACGCGATCATTCTCGTCGGGGCCAACCCCACCGAGGGGCATCCGGTGTTCGGCTCGCAGCTCAAGCGCCGCCTGCGCCAGGGTGCGAAATTCATCGTGATAGATCCGCGCCAGATCGCACTGGTGCGCACGCCGCACATCGAAGCCGACTATCACCTGCAGCTGCGACCGGGAACCAACGTCGCGATCATGAACGCGATCGCGCACGTGGTGGTCACCGAAGGGCTCGCGAAGGACGCCTTCGCCGAAGAGCGCTGCGAAATCGAGTCCTACCGCCGCTGGAAGGAATTTGTGGCGCACCCGGACCGCTCGCCCGAGGCGACGGCGGATGTGACCGGCGTGCCGGCCGAGATGGTACGCGGCGCAGCGCGGCTATATGCCAGCGCCAAAAATGGCGCCATTTACTACGGCCTGGGCGTCACCGAGCACAGCCAGGGCACGACCACGGTCATGAGCATCGCGAATCTTGCCATGGCCACGGGCAACCTCGGCCGCGAAGGCGTGGGTGTCAATCCGCTGCGCGGACAGAACAACGTCCAGGGCTCCTGCGACATGGGTTCCTTCCCGCACGAGCTCACTGCATATCGGCACATTTCCGACAACAAGACGCGCGCGCTGTTCGAGGCCAACTGGGGTGTCACGCTCGACCCCGAGCCGGGCCTGCGCATCCCGAATATGTTCGAGGCGGCGCTCGATGGCAGCTTCAAGGGCATGTACATCGAAGGCGAGGACATGGCGCAATCCGATCCGAACACGCTGCATGTCACCTCGGCCTTCTCCGCCATGGAGTGCGTCGTGGTGCAGGATCTGTTCGTGAACGAGACCGCCAAGTACGCGCACGTGTTCCTGCCGGGCGCCACCTTCCTGGAGAAGGACGGTACCTTCACCAACGCCGAACGGCGTATCTCGCGCGTTCGCAAGGTGATCGAGCCGCGCGCCGGCTACGGGGACTGGGAAGTCACCTGCCTGCTGTCGAAGGCGCTCGGCTACCCGATGAACTACAACCATCCCTCCGAGATCATGGACGAAATCGCTTCCCTGACACCGACCTTCACCGGCGTGAGCTTCGAGAAGATCGACAAGCTGGGCAGCATCCAGTGGCCGTGCAACGCCGCGGCACCCAGCGGCACCCCGACCATGCACATCGATCACTTCGTGCGTGGCAAGGGCAAGTTCTTCGTCACCGAGTACGTGGCGACCAGCGAACGCAGCACCAGCCGCTTTCCGCTGTTGCTGACCACAGGCCGCATCCTGAGTCAGTACAACGTCGGTGCGCAGACGCGCCGCACGCACAACATCGTCTGGCACGATGAGGACCGGCTGGAAATCCACCCGGACGATGCCGAAACGCGCGGCATCAAGACCGGCGACTGGGTCGGCATTGCCAGCCGCGCCGGCGATACGGTGATGCGTGCCATCCTGACGGAGCGTGTTCAGCGCGGCGTCGTGTACACGACCTTCCACTTCCCCGAGTCCGGTGCCAACGTCATCACCACCGAAAGCTCGGACTGGGCCACCAACTGCCCGGAGTACAAGGTGACGGCCGTGCAGGTGGTCAAGGTCAATCAGCCTTCGGAATGGCAGAAGCGCCACCAGGAATTGACCGAGCGGCAGCGCAAGATCGTGCGGGAGCACAGTGTCAGCCAGTTCTGATGCTGCCAGTTCCCATACGGTGATCGCCACACCGACGTCGAGCCCGCTCTACGCCGAGGTTCCTGTACAGCGCTGGATCGACGGCCGGACCGAGCAGGCGCTCGACCGCGTGGCCGAAGAGGAACCGGTTGCCCTGACCTATCAGCGCACGCCGCACGTGGTCATGCTCACGACACCAGCTGATCTGGAGGATCTCGGTGTCGGCTTTACGTTAAGCGAAGCGGTGGTCGAGCGTCCGGAGGAAATCAAATCCGTGGAAGTCATCCGCGATGCCGGCGGCATCGAAGTGCGCATCGGCATCGCAGGCGAGCGTTTCGCGGCGCTGCTGAATCGGCAGCGGAATCTCACCGGACGGACCGGCTGCGGACTGTGCGGTGCCGAGACCATCGAGCAGGCCATTCGCCATCCCGCTCCCGTTCAGGGCGGCCCGGTCATTTCGCTGGCGGAGCTGCACCAGGCACTGGTTGAATTGCAGGACCGCCAGCCGCTGAATGCGCAGACCGGCAGCGTGCACGCGGCCGCCTGGGCACTGCCGGGCAAGGGTATTCAGCTCGTGCGTGAAGACGTCGGCCGCCACAATGCGCTCGACAAGGTCATTGGTGCCCTGACGCGTGCCGGCGTTGATTGCGGCACCGGCTACCTCCTCATTACCAGCCGAGCCAGCTACGAAATGGTGCAGAAGGCCGCGACGGTGGGCATTGCCCTGCTGGCCGCGGTTTCCGCGCCGACCGCGCTGGCAATCCGCCTGGCGCGCGAAACCCAGCTTACGCTGGTGGGATTTGCACGCGCCCATCGGCACGTGGTGTACGCCAATCCACAACGACTGCTGGCATGATCGTCTATGCACATTGAACAACTCGTGACCATGGCGAATGACATCGCCAATTTCTTCCGCGGCGCCAGCGATCCCGGTGCCGAGGCCCGCAACGTCGCCGACCATCTGCGTCGATATTGGGATCCGCGCATGCGCAAGCAGATCATTGCGCACTTCGACGCCGGCGGATCAGGACTCAGCGATCTGGCGCGCGAAGGGGTGGCTCAACTCGAGCGCGCACCAGGCGTCTCAAGCGCGACCGGCGAGATGTCCTCCGGCTAGCAACGGCTAGTTCGGGAGACCGAACTCGCGCAGCGCGGGCAGGAAGTTCTC
>Ga0182030_10000450_pt1 | contig 76365 bp, 81 predicted proteins | sample 812S3MmetaG_FD_121299 | JGI IMG/M metagenome (GOLD analysis project Ga0182030, IMG submission 121299) | Permafrost microbial communities from Stordalen Mire, Sweden - 812S3M metaG (Illumina Assembly) | ecosystem: Environmental > Terrestrial > Soil > Wetlands > Permafrost | place: Sweden...
CGTCGTCACCGTAAAACTCGTCCCGGACACGACCGCCGAGAAACGAATCGATCCGGCGACGAAACGGCTCGTGCGCAGCGGCGTCGATATCGTGCTCAATCCGTTCGATGAATATGCGATCGAGGCGGCGTTGCAACTGCGCGACAAACTCGCCGACGGTTCGACCGTGACGATCTTCTCGATGACGCCCGAGAGCGGCCGCGAAGTCGTGCGCAAGGCGCTCGCAATGGGCGCCGACGACGCCGTGATTCTCTCCGATCCCGGGCTTGCCGGTTCGGATCTGTGGGCGACCGCGTATGCGATCGCGCACGGTATCAAAGCCGGCGGCTTCGATCTCGTGCTGACCGGAACGCAATCGACCGATGCGATCTCGGGCGATCTGCCCGGCATGCTGGCCGAATATCTCGGCGTTCCCGCGCTCACGTACGCGCGCCACCTCGAGATCGACGGCGGCCGGTTACGGGTGAAGCGCGAAACGGAGACCGGCTACCAAACCGTGAGCGCGCCGTTGCCTGCATTGGCCAGCGTGACGAAGAGCGCCAACGAGCCGCGTTATCCATCGCTCAAAGGCATCATGGGCGCGAAGAAAAAGGACATCAAAACGCTCGCACTCACCGATCTGGGCTTGACCAAAGCCGTCGGCAGCGACGGCTCGCGTACGGAAGTGCTGGCGCTCGCAACGCCGCCGCCGCGCGAGAAAGGCCGAACCGTCACGGCGGCCGACGGCGCCGACGGCGCGCGCATCGTGCTCGACTTTCTCAAGAGCCGGCAACTGCTGTGAAAGACGTCATCGCCTTCATCGAGCACAAGAACGGGGCTGCGCGTCGCTCGTCGATCGAGGCGATCTGCGCCGCGCGTTCGGCGGCCGGCGCCCTCGGCGGAGCGGTGCACGCCGTCGTCGCGGGCGCGCAGGCCGCCGCGGTCGCGGAGTCGCTCAAGGCCTATCCGGTCGACCGGATCCACGTCCTCGACGATGCGAACTTGGCCAAGGCCGGGGTCGACCCGCTGGTCGACGCCCTCGAGGCCGTTGCCCGTACTGCGGGCCCGGCGCTCATCATCGTTGCCAATACGATGATCGGACGCGATGTCGGCTCGCGCTTCGCCGGCCGTCTCGACGCCGGGATCAACGCGGATGTCACCGGGATCGAGGTCGCGGACGGACGGGTGGTCTGCACGTCGCCCAAGCTGGGCGGAACAACGATCACCAATTGCGCGTTCAAGAATTGTGATTACGGTGTGGCCGCGATCCGGCCGAACGTGTTCGCAGTGAACGCCACGGCCGGGGCGGGCGAGATTACAACGCTTGCTCCGAGTGGTAAGTCATACATTGTGACGGTCGAGGACGACGTCGAGGAAGCGGCTGCCGAGCTGGGTGTCGAGGAAGCGTCGGTCGTCGTTTCCGGCGGCCGCGGGATGGCCGGTCCGGAGCCGTTCACGGGCATTTTGCACGATCTCGCCGAAGCATTCGGCGGCGCGGTCGGCGCTTCGCGCGCGGCCGTCGACGCGGGCTGGGTCTCGCACGGCCACCAAGTCGGACAAACCGGAAAGACCATCAGTCCATCGCTCTATGTTGCGGTTGGCATTTCCGGTGCCATCCAACACAAGGTGGGCATGCGTACCGCTGCGACGATCGTCGCGATCAACAAAGATGCCGGCGTTCCGATCGCCGACTTCGCGGACTTGCTCGTCGTGGGCGACGCGTTCGCAATCGTCCCCGAACTCACCAAACTCGTTCGCGAGGCGAAAGCCGCCCACGCGTAACACCCCGAAAGAGCTGCTCGTGATCCGTTTCCGTTTGTCCGCCCTGTTCGCCGCCGGTGCGATCGCCGTCGCGATGGCTGTTGGGATCTCGCATCCCGCCGGCGCCGCAGGCAAGGCGGCGCCCTCTCCATCCCCGTCCCCGGTGCCGTCGCCAACCGCGACGCCCGAAACGTTGGATCACGCGATCCCGCGTCTCGAAGCTGCGCTGAAGGCGAACCCCAACGACAAAGACTCGATGACGCAGTTATCGATGCTCTATCTGCAGGCGAACCGGCCCGATCTTGCCGTCCAGCTGACGCAGAAGCTGCTCGCGGGCGGAACGAAGACCGCGCAGATTTACTTCGTCGACGGAGCCTCGCAGGCGGCCCTTGGTAAGGCCGACGCCGGAATCGCGAGCATGGAGCAAGCGGCGAATCTCGAGCCGACTAACATTCAGGTGCTGCAGTCGCTCACGCAGATGTACATGACGGCGAACCGCCCGGCCGACGCCGAGCGCGTCGCGCGCCGTGCGCTGACGTTCAACGCCAATTCGACCGATGCAGCGGAGAATCTCGGCTTCGTTCTCGCGGCCGAGAAGAAGTACGACGAAGCGCGCGCGCAGTTCGAATCCGTTGCGAAGATCAATCCCAAAGACCCGCACCCCTACGTCCTCGAAGCGCGCACCTACGAAGACGCGAACTCGCTGGCCCTGGCGATTCCGCTCTTCGATAAAGCGCTCGCCATCGATCCCAACAACCTGGAAGCGCTGGCCGGGAAAGCCGAGCTTGCCTCCGCGCAGCACGACGTCAAAACGTCGATCGCCACGTACACCACGCTGCTCGGTCTGATGACGACCGATGCGCAAAAGGCCGGCGTCGTGGATCAGATGGGCATCGTCTACGCGCGGGAAAAACAAAACACCGATGCCGATGCCGCCTTCCGCCGGGCGATCGCCAGTTACGGCAACCTGGCGGAAGCGCATCTCGCCTACGGCGACTATCTCCAAGCGACCAATGACAAAGCGGGCGCGCTACGTGAGTGGACGACCGCGGTGGGCCCGAATCGCGACAACCCCGAAGCGCTCGCGCGGTTGGGTCAAGCCGCCGCTGAGAGCAACGACTTCAATAAGGCCGTCGACAACTACAAGCGTTTGACGGAAGTCGATGCCAACGATCCGCGCGCGTACATGCTGCTCGGGCAAGCGTACCTGGCGGCGAAAAATCCCAATCCCGCGCGCGAGGCGTTCAAGGCATCGTTCAACCTCGCGAAAACGCCGGACGCGCTCGTCGGACTTGCCGCCGCCGATCAACAATCGAAGAATTGGCCCGAAGCCGTTCAGATCTACGAAGCGCTCGACAAGAACGCGGCGCCGCTCGTGAAAGCCAATCCCGGCATCCTCTACAGCATGGGCACGGCCTATCAAGGTGCCAACCAGCCGCAGAAGGCAAAGGCGACGTTCGTTCGTTTCCTCAGCTTCCTCAAGCCCGGGACACAAGGTTACACGCAAGTGCAACAGCTCATCGCGAGCATCGATCACGGTACTGCGAAGCCGGATCCCAAGTCCTCGGCAAAACCGGGTTCGAAAACGGCCAAGCCGAAACCGAAACCGAGTCCGAGCGCGGCGCCGAATCACTAACGACGATGCTCGTCGCGTATGACGAGTCGCTCACCCGCCACCTCGCTGGTGTCTTCCACGTCGAGCAGCCCGACCGCGTTCGGGTGGTGGCTGCAGAGTTGGAACGCCGCGGATTGCTCGACGAGCGGATCGATACGCGGCGCGCAACCGAAGCGGAAATTGCGCTCGCGCACGATCCCGCGTATATCGAGTTGGCGAAGCGCGAATGTCAACGCCTCGATGTCAACGAGTTCGAAGAACTGACGACCGGCGATACCGACATCGGCGTTACGTCATATGAAGGCGCGCTGCACGCGGCCGGCGGTACGCTGGCCGCGCTGGCACACGTCGCCTCAGCGAAGCGCGCGGCGTTTGCGCTCGTGCGCCCGCCCGGTCATCACGCCGAACCCGCGCGCGGCATGGGCTTTTGCTTGTTCAACAACGCGGCGATTGCGGCGCGGGTGTTCACGGCCGAAACCGGTGAGCCCGCGATCATCGCCGACATCGACTACCATCACGGCAACGGCACGCAAGCGCTCGTGGGCCGCGGCCTTTCCTATCTCTCCACGCATGCGATGCCGGCCTATCCCGGAACCGGTTCGGCGCGCGACAATCGGGTCGCGCCCGACGGCCACCTCGTGAACGTCCCGATCGCCGCCTCAGGTATCTCCACCGAAGCCTTCGTCGCGATTTGGGCGTCGGCATTGCGCACGCTGGCCAAGCGCGTACGCCCGGGGCTCATCATCGTGAGCGCGGGTTACGATTTCGTGGCCGGCGATCCGGTCGGCGATCTCGGTGTTTCGACGAACGCTGCCGGGCAGCTCGGCCGCTTGATCCGCGAAATTGCCGACGACTACTGCAACGGCCGCGCGCTGTTCGTCCTCGAGGGCGGTTACGATCCCGCGGTGTTGGCCCAGTGCGTGGCCGATACGATCGTCGGTTACGACGATGCATTGCCGGTCGATCCGGCGCAAACCGGCGCTATCCCACCCGAACAGCGCGCCGTGCTGGAGGCGGCAGCATCGCGATGATCGCTCGTATCGTTTTGGTCTTGCGCCTTGCTCTCGGCGGCGTGTTCCTTGCGGCCGGCGCGCTCAAGGTCGGTCATGCGGACGTGTTCGCGTCGGAGATCGCGGGCTTCCAAATCCTGCCGCATCCGCTCATCGCGCCGCTCGCGCTGCTCTTGCCGTTTCTCGAACTGATGATCGGCGCGTATCTGGTTCTCGGTTTGTTCACGCGTTTTGCTGCGTGGTTTGCGGCCGCGGAAATGGCGCTGTTCTCGGTTGCTATCGCCTCAGCCGTCATGCGCGGTATCAGCACGTCGTGCGGCTGTTTCGGCCCGAGCGACAAGGCCACGACGTCGTGGCCCGAGGTGGGGCGCGACCTCGGCTTGACGCTGGTGAGCGTCATCATTGCCTGGAAAGCTCCCGGGGCGCTCGCCCTGGATCGTAGAATGGAGAGTCATGAGTAAGGCAGCAGCATCTTCGCCGTCCGGTTGGCTGAACCGCAAGACCTTGGTCTATATCACGGTGGCGGTCGTCGTCATCGCCGTGGGCCTAGCGATTCACTTTGCCAATACCGGCGCGATCTCGAACGCCGCGCAGACCGTCAACCCCGATGCGACCAAGATCAAAGTTGGTTCGACCGCACCGACGTTCAGCATCACGAGCAACGCGGGTCCGTTCGATTTGGCCAGCGTCAACACGCCGGTGTTCCTCGAAGTGTTTGCGTCGTGGTGCCCCCACTGTCAGCACGAAGTTCCGATCGTCGATGCGCTCGCCAAACAGTATGCGGGCAGGGTTGCCTTCATCGGCGTTTCGGGCAGCCCGTACGGTATTGACGGCAGCTCGCCCGAGAATCAGGCCGACATCAATGAGTGGGTGCAGAAGCTCAACGTCACCTACCCGATTGCCTTCGATCCCGATCTGAAGATCGCCAACGAGTATCTCCAGGGCGGCTACCCGACGATCGTGATGATCGACAGCAACAAGGTCGTGCGGTACGTCAACAGCGGTGAACTCACGCCGCCGGAGCTGCAGACGGCGCTCAACGGCATTCTCTCATCTCATTCTTAGGACGATCGGGGCCTCGTCGACGTAGCGTGTATACACCGCTTTCGTCGAGGAGTACCCCGTGGTTCGACATCACTTAGGAGCGCTTGCGTTACTCGCTGCGCTCGCCATGCCGCTGAGCGCATCAGCGCAAACGTTCCCCAATCCCGCTGCGGCCGGGCCTGCACCGTCCGCACAGCAGTCCCAGCAACAGCCCCGGCACCATCACCGTCGCAATCCGTACATGAGCGCGATGCGTGGCCTCGGCCTCTCCTCGGCGCAACGGCAACAGATCGTGGGCATCATGAAGAACTCACGAGCGGCCGGCAAAGGCGCCGATCCACAGACCCGGCGCGCCAATCGCTTGGCGATGCGCCAGCAGATCGAAGGCGTGCTGACGCCCGATCAGCGGACCCAATTCCACACGAAGCTCGCGCAGGCGCGCCACATGAAACCTAACGCTCCCGGGCCGCAGGCGCCCGCGCAGTAAGGTTCTTTCGGGGGCTGCCCGAATATCCGGAACGGCGGGGTCGAAAGGCTGCCGCCGTTCTTTTATGAGTGAAAACGTTCCGGCGGACATCCACGACTATCTGAAGCTGCTCGAACGTGCGCCCGAGACGTTCCGGCGGTCGTGGGACGCCATCGCGATTTACGATCTCGAAGGCCGGGTCGTGGCCGGCAATGCCGTGGCACGCGCAATGATCGGGAGCGACCGCGCGTCCTCGATGCTCGGACGCCATTTCGCGGAGCACATGACGCTCGAGGCGGCCACCAAGGCCGCGCGGGATTTCGCCCACTGCGTCACGCTCGGCCAGCGGGTGGAAAGCAGCAGTGTTTTCGTCGGCGAAGACGGCCAGCCGATCCCGGTTCGTACGCTGCTGGTGCCGGCGCGCGTGGGGAATCGTATCGTCGGCGTCATCGGTTTTGCCCGGGACTTGCGCCACCGTCAAGACATCCTCGGGCAGTTCATGCGCTCGGAACAGCAGTTCCGGTCGCTGTTCGAGAACCACCCCGATGGTCTCGCGCTGCACGACCTGGAGAGCCGCTTTTTGCGCGTGAACAGCGCGGCCGAGCGCCTCACCGGCTACACGCTCGACGAGATGATCGGGCAAACGCCCGAACTGTTCGGCCCGGACACCGGTTACGACGTCGAAGCGGTGCGCGCGGCGATGCTGCGCGGGGAGACGACGGAGTTCGAACATCCGATCCACACCAAGAGCGGCGGCACTCTCGAGATCAACGGCCGGCGCGTGCCGTTGATCCTCGACGGCGAGGTGCGCGGCTTCTGCAGCATGATCCACGACGTTACCGAGGAACGGCGGGCGGCGCGTAATTCGGCCCGGCAAGCGACGCGCATCGCCGAGCTGTACCGCATCGCCGCGTCGGCGAGCGTCGCGCAGGAAGAACGTGTGAAAACCGCCCTCGAGGCGGGTGTGGCGGAACTCGGCGCGGAGTGGGCCTACGTCGCGCGCTTCGACAACGACCGCTTCGAGATCACGTTCAGTGCCGGTACGCGGCCGCAGAAGATTCCGCTGGAGGCCGAGCGTGATCGGATACGCGCCGAACTCAAGAGCGAGGACGTTTTCGTCTTTTCCGATCCGGCAGCATATCCGCCGTCGCTGGCCGGAACTGCGCTCGCCGTTGAGGGTACCCATTACGGTGCGGTCGCGTTCGTGCAAACCGGGGCACCGATGAACCTCTCGACGATGGATCGCGACTATATCCGGGCGCTGGGCGTCCTGATCGGTTCGGCGATCCAGCAGGGCGAACGCACGAAGCGGCTCGACACGCTGGCGTTCGGTGACGCGCTGACCGGCTTACCCAATCGTGCCTTGCTCGAAGACCGGCTCGAACAGACCCTGCTCTCGGCGCGCCGTCACCGGCGTTCGTTCGCCGCGCACTACGTGGATATCGACTACTTCAAAACGATCAACGACACGTACGGTCATCACGTGGGCGATGCCGTGCTGATCGCGGTTTCGTCGTGGCTGCGTTCGGTGCTGCGCGACAGCGATACGATCGGCCGGATCGGCGGAGATGAGTTCGTCGTGCTGCAACCCGAGATCGATTCGCAAGACCAAGCCGAAGAAGTAGCGGCGAAACTGTGTACGATCCGCGATCAAACGCTGCGCGCCGGTGCGCACGACATTCGCGTGACGATCAGCGTCGGCTGTGCGGTTTTTCCGATGGACGCCGAGAACCCGGTCGACATGCTCAAGGCCGCCGACGCCGCACTCTACGACGTCAAACACCGCGGCCGCGACGGCTACGCCATCGGCATCGCCCAATAGCGACTTTAGGGGACGACGCTTATTGCGATATCGGTGAGGTTTTTGAGGTCGAGGTCACCGATGAGGGCGAAGGCGAGGCCGTGTTCGCGCCAGGTGAGGAGCGTCGTCGGGCCGTCCTTGACGTATTGCGCGTCGTGCCCTTCGAAATGCGTGATCGACGGCTTCACGTCGCCGAAATCGGGTTCGGAGTCGGAGTTGTTCTCGAACAGCGAGATCGTGCGAATGCCGTCGCTGTAGAGCAGATGCAGGTTGTGCAGGCCGCGGAAGATCGAGTTCTCCGCGCCGATGATGTGGAAGCCATCGGGGAGATAGCGCGGGTTTTCCGGTTTGAACCCGGCATCGTCGAGCGTTTGCTGCAAATCGTCGTTGATGTCGGCGAAGCGCCGGCCTTCGACTTGTTGGAAGTCGGATGGAATGGCGGTCGAGAAAATGCCGCTCGGGATCTCGCCCGTGAAGCGGATATCGTCGAATCGTGACCGCCAGGCGAGCGATCCGTCCTGGTGGTAGGCTTCTTTTGCGAGCACGACTTTGGTGACGTTGTCGATCCACAGACGCATCATGCGTTCGCCCGTGTAGCGGTTCACGAGCGAGATCGTCGTTGCGGGGCGTGCCGCCACGATCTCCACCGGACCGATGACTGCACGGTAGTTGGCGACCAGCAGCGCGATGCTGCTGTTCATCGCAATTTCGTTATCGGATGAGGGGTTTTCCGAGACCATCGCGCGGTGCTGTTTGGGATCGATTTTGGTCGTCGTCGTACCGAGCGTGATGTCGTACTCGCCGTAGAGCGCTTCGGGCGCCAAGAACGTGCGGCGGGTGCTGGACGGGGCGAGGTGTTCGACGCGCTGGATCGTCGCGCTCGCGACGCGCGTTCCCCAGCGGATCGTTTGCATCTGTCCGACGTACGAAACGTGACGCGGAGCCTCGAGCGCCGCGCGCACGAGCGCGTTCGCATCGGGCGGCGCCGCCTTTTTCGCGGCCAGCGCGCCCACGGGCAACATGCACGCCGCGGCAATCGCGAGCGCTGCTGCGAGGCGGAGCATCGTTACCGGCCGGATGCGGACGCCGTATCGCCGGCGTCGATCAAGCCGCTGGTTTGCTGATCGTCGACCATCGATGCCGGGACGATCAGTCCGCGATCGGCGAGCGGGTTGTCGGAAGCCACGGCGGCGTGTTCTTCGAGCAGATAGGTCGCGGCGACGCCGGCCGGTTGACCGCTGCCATGAATTCCGGGAACCCCGACGTAGACGAATACCGCGAGGACCGCGGCGACCGGCACGGCGATCATCGGACGCCACAGGGCGCGCAAACGATCGGCGAACGAAACCGGTTGGGGTAGCTCGCGCACGCGTTCCCAGACGCGGGCTTTGATGATCGAGGGAAACTCGAGCTCTTCGGCACGCGCCGCGTTCTGCAGCCAATCGCGCACCGACGCGGCTTCGTCGTACAGCGCGCGACAAGGCGCGCAGCTTTCCAAATGGGCGTGGATCGTCGCGTCGCGTTCGGGTCCGAGCGCGCCGTGGAGATAGTCGTCAAGGGTGTCGGCGTTGTAATGCATAGTTTTTACGATTGGGCTTGCTGCTGTTCGCGAATGACGAGTCGGCGGAGCAACGCGCGGGCGCGGTGCAGGCGAGAGCGTACCGTTCCGATCGAGCACCCCATGATTTCGGCAATCTCCTGATAGCTGTACTCCTCGATGTCGGCGAGGACGATAACTTGTCGCTGGTCGGTGGAGAGCAGGGAGAGCGCCTTGGCCAGCGGTCCGCCCAACTGCTCCGCCATATAGTCCTCGACGGGGTCCACCGCGAGCGGCTTCGACCCGCCGTACTCCTGGGGGGCATTGTCTTCCGGTATCTCTTCCTGGAAACGTCCTTTTTGCCGCCGAAGTTCATCCCGGTGCAAATTCGTCACGATCCGGTAAATCCACGATAGGAAGGACGTGCCGGGCTGAAACGACCGCCAGGCCCGGTATACGCGAATAAACGCCTCCTGGGTCAGGTCACGGGCGTCGGCCTCGTTCCCGGTCAGGCGGTAGGCGAAGTTGTATGTGGCCTTGCCGTACTGCTCCATCGCGCGTTCTAGGAACTCCGTCGCCTCTTGCGACGGCGGCTCGGGCGGTTTCCGCGGTACCCCCATCAGCCGTAGCCGGTTCGGGAGAAGAGCGCCCCGAGCCTTGGCTAGGGGATTTTGCCAACAGGGTCCCTGAATGGCAGTTAGGTGACCCTCACGCGCCCCCGAACGAGCATCCCGTTGGTCGCGTTGCTGACATCAGCCGTGCTGGCCATGCTGCTCGCCGCGCAGACGAGCCTGGCATGTACGGATAAGATCGCGCTGCCCGTGGCGGCGGGCGCGATGCCGATGATGCCGGGGATGGACATGAGCTCGATGCAGTCGCCGGGCCAGGGAATGATCATGATCTGCCCGATCGTGCTCGCGCTCATCGTCGCCAGCGCGCTCCTGACGCTGGCGGCGATCGCCATGCTGTGGAGCGATCCGCATCGGGCGCTCACGCAGCGTAGGATTGCCGGCGCCCTGGCGCAACTGCCGCCGGTCCGCACGGCCGCTACGCTGTTGGTCGGTGGCGCGAGCGCGGTCGCGGCGATGTTGGGCCTGGAACGTTCCGCGCCACCCGCATTGCCCGTTTGTGTCATGCTCGTCGCACTGCTCGTCCTCTGCGCCCTCGCTGCGACGGTGCTCGGCATCGTAGCCGGCCGTATCGTGCTTGCGCTTGGGCGCCGTCTCCTGGTCGCCCTCGTTGCCGCTATTGCATACGCCGCCGACGCGGCCGACGTGCACGTGCAGCGCGTCCCGCCCGTCGTCGATTTCGGCCACGCCGTTCCCGTGCTCGCCGCCGGTCGCGGCTTACGTGCCCCGCCGTCGTTCGTGCGCTAATCCATTGCCCCGTTCCGGGGCGTACTGTGCACAACTGACGGAGAACACATGACGACGCAATTTTTTCATGCGGTCGTCGGCGCCGGCATGGCGCTGACTATTGCGGCGACGACGCCGCAAACGATCGCCCACATTCACGGGACGATCGTGAAGATCGATCCAAAACGCAGCACCTTCATGATCCATCACGACCCGTTTCCGATGATGCCGATGGCGATGACGATGGAAGTGGAACCCGTGCGCCGCGCCGACTTACGCAAGCTGCACGTGGGTGAGGTCATCTACGCCACGATCGATACGTCGATCGTGCCCTGGCCGGGAACCGACATCCGCCCCGATCCGAAGCACGGTCGCTAACGATGAACGGACGATGGATAGCAGCGCTGCTCGCAGCGCTCGTATTACCTATGCTCTCATTGCCGGCGCAGGCCGCCGTGACCGGTACCGTGCGCGGCACCGTCACGATCGACGGCGCGGCAACCGCCGGCGTTCGCGTTACGATCGTGGGCGAGGGCACGACGGCGACGACGGTCACCGACGCAGGGGGCCGCTTCACATTCCAACAGATCGCGTTCGGGCGCTACACCGTGCGCGCGGAGAGCGCCGGCAAACCGGCCGCTCAGAGCGACGTCGACGTTTCGACGGATTCCGTATCCACCGTTGCGCTCGCGATCGGGGCGACCGCGGAGATCGGACGCACGGTCGCGACGACGCGCGGCGTCGGCGGAAATCCGGTATCCGTTGCCACGTTCACCAGCGCCGATATCGCGGCGATGCCCCAGTCGCAGAGCCTCAACCGGCTGGTGGAAACGGTTCCCGGCATCGTCGAGTTCTCGTTCGACGAACCGGTGGCACACGGCTTTCACGGCGTCACCTATGAAGTCGACGGCGCGCCGGTGCCGCTCACGACCAGCTCCAACTTCTCGGAGGTGATCGACCCCCGCAACATCGACTCGCTGGAGATCTTCACCGGGGCGTTCCCGGCAGAGTTCGGCGGCCAGCGCGCGGGCGCGGTGGTCAACATCGTGACCAAGCGCGACATCGACATCCCGAACGGTTCGCTCACGCAGTTCTCCGCGGGCATCGGAACCTACGGCACCTCGCAGTACGGTTTCTCGCAGGCTTCGCGGATCGGGTCGACCGACGTGTTCCTCGATGCGAACACGCAAGGGAGCAACCGCGGTCTCGATGCGCCGACGCAGGCGCAAGCACACGATGGCGCGAGCCTGTCGGATCTCTTCTTGCGCACCATCACGAACATGGGCCCGCACGACACGCTGGCGTTCAACTACTCCAACCAGTTCAACACCTATCAGATCCCGGTCAATCCAACGCTGACGCCGGTCGATTCGATCGTCAACGTGCCGGGCCAAGACGACGTACAACTCGAGTACACCAGTTTCGGCAGTGCAAACTACACGCACACCTCGGCCGGCGGTGCCTACGAGCAGGTCATCCCGTGGTTCCGCTCGAGCCGCGTCGTGTACGCGGGTGATCTTGCCGACGACGTGCTGGCGCTCGACTACGGCGCGAACGATTGTGCGCCGGCCGCACCGCCGTGTTCGCTCGACGGACTCGACTCCGATCGCCGCGCGACGTCGTTCGGATTGCGCACGGTCTACGGTCACGACAGCGGCAGCCACGCGTTCAAAGCCGGCATCGAAGGCTCGGTGGAAAATTTCACCAGCGCCGAGACGATCGTCACGGCCGGTGCGGCGCCGTTTCTCGACAATACCGCGCAGCACGGTTCCGCCTACGCTGCGTACGCGCAAGACAAATGGACGCCGACGGCGGCCTTCTCGCTCCAAGTGGGCCTGCGCTACGATGAGTCCGACGGGTTTGTACAAGGCAATCAAGTGCAACCGCGCATCGGCGCGAACGTACGCGTCGCGCCGGACACGACGTTCCATGTCTACTACGGGCGGCTCTACGGCGCACCGTCGCTCGAAGACACGCGGCGCGATGCCGACATCGTCGGCGGCGGATCGCCCTCGGACGCGTTACCGGTCTACGACCTGAAGCCGCAAACCGAATCGTACTACGAGGCCGGCCTCGCACATTCGTTCGGCAACGGCATCGAGGGTTACGTCAACGCCTGGCAGCGCAACGTGTGGAACGTGCTCGACACGACGCAGATCTTTCCGACGCCGATCTTCGCCGTGTTCAACAACGCGCTCGGGCTGGCGCATGGTCTCGAGTTGCGCCTCGAGGGCCGCCAACCGCATGCCAACTGGTACCTCTCGGGAACGTTCTCGCAGTCGGTCGCCGGCGGCATCTCCGGCGGAACGTTTCTCTTCCCGCCGTCCGCGATTTCCGACACGTCGCTGCAACCGGAGGATCACGATCAAGCCGTCGCGGTCAAGGACGGCTACGCGTGGCGGTTCGGCCGCGAGGGCGAGTACTCCGCATCGGTCGGCTCCGACTACGGAACGGGTTACCCGATCCAGTTCGAGAACGGCACCGGCCGGTTGCCGCCGCACCTGACGTTCGACGCGTCGATCGGCCGCAAGGCCACGCCGCATCGCCTCGGGGTGGCGCTGAGCGTCCTCAACCTGACGGGCTACCAGTACTTGATCAAGGTCAACAACGGGTTCAACACGACTCAATGGTCGGCCGGCGCCCAGGGCCTGCTCACGGTGACCGCGGTCCTCTAGTCACCCTGAGCTCGTCGAAGGATCGCCTCAACGTTTAATGAAAATGAGAACTCAGTCGCAATAACGAACGCGGCCCGGGTGGCGATCCTTCGAAAAGCTCAGTATGACATTAGGGGCGTAGTGCTCGCTGCTGCCCTCGCGTTGGCGGGATGCGGCGGCCCTACGGCCACGGCGCCGGCGTCTCCGGGGCATCTCGACGTTCTGACCACGACCACGCTGTTGGCCTCGCTGGCCTCGGACGTGGGGCACAACCGCGCCGTCGTCACCTCGCTGATGCCGGTCGGGGCCTCGCCGGAGACCTACGAGCCGTCCCCATCCGACATCGTCCGGGCTCACGACGCCGGCCTGATCGTCGAGAACGGCGCCGGCCTCGAAGCCTGGCTCGGCCCGATGCTGCGTTCCGGTGCCACGAAAACGCCGCTGGTGGATTGCAGCGCCGGCTTGCAGATCGTCGATGCGAACCCGCATCTGTGGCTCGATCCGCAGAACGCGCGTCACTACGTCGCCCAAATTCGTGACGCCATGATTGCGGCCGATCCGGGCGGCGCCCCAACGTATCGCGCGAACGCCGCGGCGCTCGACGCGCGGCTCGACGCGTTGAACGCGCGCATCGTCAAGGCGATCGCCACGATTCCGGCGGCCAACCGCAACATGATCGTGTTTCACAACGCGTGGCTGTATTACAACCGCCGCTATGGTTTACGTACGCTCGGTGCGATCGAAGAGGTTCCCGGCAGCGAACCGAGCGCCGGTCATATGGCGCAGCTGATCGACGCGGCTCGCGCCGCGCACGTGCGTGCGATCTTCGCCGAGCCGGAATACAACGCGAACCTGGTCAACGCGGTCGCGCGCAGCGCGGATATTCCGCGCGTTGCGATGCTCTACGATGACTCCGTCGGAACTTCGCCGCAGACGCGCGACTACATCTCGATGCTCGACACCGACACCGCGACGATCGTGGCGGCGCTCAAGTGATCGATGCCCTCACGGCACCCTTCCACTACGATTTCATGCAGCGCGCGTTCGTCACCGCGCTGCTCGTCGGCGGCTTGTGTTCGACGCTCGGCACGTACGTCGTCTTGCGCAAGCTCTCGTTCATCGGCGACGGCGTAGCGCACGCCTCGTTCGCCGGGATCGTCATCGCGTACATCCGCGGATTGAACTTCGAATTGGGCGCGGCGGTGGTTGCGGTGCTGACGGCGCTGGGAATCGGGTACATCAACCGGCGCGGTCACGTGTCGCTCGATACGGCGATTGGCGTCCTGTTTACGGGGGTTTTTGCCCTGGGCGTGTTTTTGATGAGCCAAGTGCGGACGTCGACCGTCGACCTCCAGGACTTCCTCTTCGGCAACATCCTCGGGGTCGGTCCGGACGATTTGTGGATCGATCTGGGTTTGGCCGCGATCGTTGCCGGGGCCGTCGCCTGGAACTACCGCGCGCTGCTGTTCACGGCGTTCGATCCGACGGTTGCTCGCGCGTCGGGGCTACCCGTCTTCTTCATCGATAACATGCTGCTGGTGCTCCTCGCGCTCACGATCGTGATCTCGCTCGAGTCGATCGGCATCATTCTCGTGGCCGCGCTGCTGGTGACGCCGGCGGCGGCCGCGGCCCAAGTGACGCGGCGCTTCGTTCCCATGCTGCTGACCTCCACGGCGATCGGCATCGGCAGCTGCGTGGGTGGTCTCTACATCTCATACTACGCCGGCGCGGCCAGCGGAGCGACGATCGTGCTGGTCGCCACGGCGACGTTTTTCGTGATGCTTGCGATCGGCCGGCAACGCCGCCGTACGAGCCCGGTGCCGTCCGCGCAATGAGCGCCGAGCGCAACACGCGGCAGCGCCGGACGATCCGCGACGTCGTCGAGCGAGCGGACCGGCCGTTGAGCACCGATGAGATCCTGGCCGGTGCACACGCGACGATCCCATCGCTCGGACGGGCGACGGTGTACCGCTCGATACGCGCGCTCTTAGATGAAGGCTGGCTCACCGCCGTCGACATTCCGGGACGCACGTCGCTCTACGAACGTGCCGGCAAAGCGCACCATCATCACTTCGAGTGCACGCAGTGCAAGCGGGTGTACGAACTCGACGGCTGCGCGAGCGAAATCCGCGGCGAGCTTCCGGCCGGGTTCGTGGCGACCGGACACGGCGTGATGATTTTCGGGGCTTGCGCCGCCTGCTCGCGGTTAAGTCGCTGAGCAGAACGATTAGCCGAATGGTGAAAATTTCTCCCTAGCGGGGCACGCTCGAAGAGTGATTGAGGGGGGAGGCTACCGGGCCAGAGGTGCCCGGAGAGTCCCCGACTGAAGACTGGCCCCCCACCCGTCCTTCGACGGGCTCAGGATGACAGAAAGAGAGAAGCTGTGTACCGCCCGCGCAACGCCTTCGAGTCCGCCGACACGGTCAACCGTGTTGTCGCGCTGTTGGTCCGCTTCCCGGAGCTGCACAGTATCCGCTCGAACCCGGCGGACGCGACGCTGACGCTCACGTACGCGGTCGACCGGCGTCTCGACGCGGCGGCGATGCGCGCGTTGGAAGACTTCGTGGGCGAACACGTGCGATCGTTCCACGCGCTCGGTGGTGATTCGATCGAACGCTTTGCCGTGACGTGCGAGCAGGATGTCAAAGTGACGTTCATCCACGTAACCCGGGATCTGGCCACGTTTTCGCCCGAAGAGCTGGCGCTGCAAGCGTCGCTGTTCGTCGCGCGCTTCGGCGACGGGCTGCTGACCAACCCGCAAGCCGAAGAAGCCGACGACGATGAAGCCGGAACGGGCGAAGAGTCGGTCGAGTTGGCGCTCGATGCGCTGCGCGATCCGGGTCAACGGCAGCGCCTGGTCGGCGTCCGTGAGGAGAAGCGGGTGATCGTGTACTTCGTTCATCCCGCCAAGCGCACGAAAGCACGGGCGCGATCCTAAAGCAAAATATCTCGATCCTGGCCATTGCCGACGTCGTCGGCGCTCCCGGTCGCGAGACGCTCGCTAAACATCTCCCGCTCGTCCGCGAACAGCACCACGTCGACGTCGTGATCGCCAACGGCGAGAACGCCGCCGGCGGCTTCGGACTCACGAGCCAGACCGCCGATGAGATGTTCGCGGCCGGGGTCGACTTCATCACGTCCGGCAATCACATCTGGGACAAGCGCGAGTTCCGCAACGCGCTCGACGAAACCGACCGCATCATCCGTCCCGCGAACTATCCGCCCGGTTCGCCCGGCCGCGGCAGCGGGATCGTCCAGGTCGACGGCGTGAGCGTCGGCGTGCTCAACGTGATGGGGCGCGTCTTCATGCCGACCGTCGACGATCCGTTTCGCGTCGCGCGCGAGATGGTCGACATGCTCCGCCACCAGACGCCGGTGATCGTCGTCGACGTGCACGCCGAGGCGACGTCGGAGAAGATGGCGATGGCCCGCTTTCTCGACGGTCAGGTCTCATTCGTCTACGGTTCGCACACCCACGTCCAGACCGCCGACGAACAGATCCTCACCGGCGGCACCGCCTACATCACGGATGTGGGCATGACGGGTCCGTCCGACGGTGTCATCGGAATGGAGACGGCCGGCGTGCTGCAGCGGTTCACGCAGGCCTATGGCGAACGGTTCAGCGTGCAGAAAACCGGGCCGCGTCAGTTTTGCGCCGTGCTCGCGACCGTCGAGGTTGCGTCGGGCCGGGCGCTGGACGTCAAACGGATCAACTTGAGGGGCCTGGCGTGATCGTCGACTTTCACTCGCACACGCGCGAGTCGGACGGTGCGCTTGCCCCCGAAGAATTGGTCGCGATGATGCGGGCGCGCGGCGTGCGCATCTTCTCGATTACCGACCACGATACGATGCGGGCCTACGGACAATTCGCCGCCGAGTTTGCGACGGTCGTGCCGGGGATCGAGATCAATACCACCTGGAACGACAACGAAGTGCACGTGCTGGGTTACGGCTTGCCGCTTGGCGAGGACACGCCGCTCGCGAACGTGTTGGCCGAGAACCGCGAGTTCCGGCGGACCCGGATCGACCGCATCACGGCCAACCTCACCGCGGCGGGCTACCCGCTCACGCGCGACGAGGTCGTGGCCGAATCCGACGGCGGGGACGCGCTCGGCCGGCCGCACGTCGCCAAGGCGCTGATCCGGAAGGGCCTGGCCAAGGACGTCCAGAGCGCGTTCGACCAGCTGCTCGTGCGCGGCAAGCCGGGGTACATGCCGTCGAACTACATCACGCCCGAGCAGGCCATCGACGTCATCCGGGAGAGCGGCGGGCATCCGGTGCTCGCACATCCCGGCCGTCTCAAGGACGAAGCGATCATCGACGAGCTGATCGCGTACGGTCTGGCCGGTTTGGAAGTCTTCTACCCGACGCACAATGCATCGCAGACCGCGATGTTCCGGGAACGGGCCACGAAGCACGGTCTCGTGATGACGGCCGGTTCCGACTTCCACGACATTCGCTGGAACACGCGCGGCGTCGGCATGGACGTCGATGAGGCCGACATCAAGCCGTTCCTCGATCTCGTTTCCGGATAAAGAAGTACCCGCTGCCGCACGTATATAAGGAGAAGCCCTATGACCGACGCTGAGATCAAACCGTACATCGGTAAACCCATCCGCCTCATTCTTGCCGACGGCCGCGTCCTCGCGGGCACGTTGCACTCACACGGCGACGAGGGTCACGGTCACGTGCACTACGCCGTCGTGTCGGATCCGATCAAGCAGGGCGGCGAGCCGGTCGTCGAGATGCTGCACGGCGGCGATCAGATCACCGAGATCTCCGACGCCAGCAACGATCCCGCCGCGGTCGAATAATCCCTAGCGGCCGTCGATCACCGCGGTAGCGCGCGATTCGGATTCGCGCGCCTCGCGGGAGAGGGCCGCTAGCCGGTCGCGTTGCTGCTGAACCGTCGCTTCGTCGGTGATGTAGCGGTGATTGACCTCGACGTTGGCCGCGCTAGCGTCGAACGCGGCGCGGGCGAAGTGCCGCGCGCAGTCGACGTCGCTCATTAGGTTTGCATTGTGTAGCTCCGCGGTTCGCGCCGTGAGGACGAACGCATCGCGCGCAAGCTGCGCCGATTCGAGCGGCGCTTCGGCCGCGCCGACCAGAGCCGCTTGTAGCGCATCGCGCCGCACGGCCTTTTCCGCGTCGGTCGCGCGCGGCATCGCTTGCGCTGCGACGACCGCCTGGAAGGCCGCTTCATCGATCGGGCGCAGTTCGACGAAACGCCGGCGCAGATCGTCGGCGTCCGCGGCGATCGCGGCCGCTTCCTCGTGGACCGATGCGAGCTTGGGCGAGGTCAGCGAGATACGGGCCACCATCGCACATAGCGCGGCCGCCAAGGCCCCGACCAACGTCGCAGCGCTGCCGCCTCCCGGCGTGGGCGCCGAAGAGGCCAGTGCGTCGAGGTAGGCTTCGAACTCCATGGCTGTCCCTTTGGCCCGTGGAGGCGCGCAAACCCACCCGCGGGCTGAAACGGATGCCGGGGTCATCGGATCGAAGACCAGTAGCGCCGTTTAAAGATTGTTTCAAAGATCAGCGGTGACAATACACACCCCCGTCCGCCCCAGCCTGTCCTGAGCTTGTCGAAGGATGCTGGGCCGGACGTGCTTTGAGATGAGATAATGGCAGTACTCGAACAACAAAAGGGCCACGTCAAAGACATCGGCCTCGCCGATCAAGGCAAAGACAAGATCGAATGGGCGGCAACGTTCATGCCGGTCCTCGCGCAGATCCGCGACCGCTTCGCAAAGACGAAGCCGCTGGCCGGCGTGCGCATCGGCGCGTGCCTGCACGTCACCACCGAAACGGCGAACCTCATGCTGGCGCTCAAGGCCGGCGGCGCCGAGATCGTGCTCTGCGCATCCAACCCGCTCTCGACCCAAGACGACGTTGCTGCGGCGCTCGTGAAGCATTACGAGATCCCGACGTTCGCGATCAAGGGCGAAGACGAGAAAACCTACTACTCGCACATCGAAGCGGTCATCGCGTCCAAGCCGCAGATGTCGATGGACGACGGCTGCGACCTCGTTACGACGATCTATACCAAGCACAAGGAGCTGCTCAAGGACATGATCGGCGGCTGCGAAGAGACGACGACGGGCGTCATCCGCTTGCACGCGATGGAGAAGGACGGCGTGCTGCCGTACCCGGTCGTTGCGGTCAACGATGCGCTCACCAAGCACATGTTCGACAACCGTTACGGAACCGGCCAGTCGACGCTCGACGGCGTCATCCGCGCGACCAACGTGCTGATCGCCGGCGGAACCGTGGTCGTCGTGGGCTACGGCTGGTGCGGCCGCGGCGTGGCGTCGCGTGCCAAGGGCCTCGGCGCGAACGTCGTCGTCACCGAAATCGATCCGCGCAAGGCGCTCGAAGCCGCGATGGACGGCTTCCAAGTGATGTCGATGGCTGAAGCCGCTAAGGTCGGCGATATTTTCGTCACCGTCACGGGCAACTATCACGTGATCCGTCAAGAACACTTCGAAGTGATGAAAGACGGCGCGATCGTCTGCAACTCGGGTCACTTCAACGACGAGCTCGACCTCGACTCGCTCGAGAAGATCGCCAAGAGCAAGACCAAGCCGCGTCAGTTCGTCGATGCATACAAGCTTCCCAGCGGCAAAACCGTGCGCGTGCTCGGCGAAGGACGCCTGATCAACCTCGCCGCCGGCGAGGGCCATCCGGCCGCGGTAATGGATATGTCGTTCGCCAACCAAGCGATGGCGGCGTCGTATCTGGCTCAGAACTACAAGAGCCTCGAGAAAAAAGTCTACTCGGTGCCGAACGAGATCGATGAAGAAGTCGCGCTGCTCAAGCTGGCCGCGATGAAAATCACGATCGACAAGCCGACCGCCGAGCAAGTGAAGTACATGGCATCCTGGAGCGAGGGAACCTAAATGGCATATCGCCGCCTTTTCACGTCGGAATCCGTTACCGAGGGCCATCCGGACAAGGTCGCGGATCAAATTTCGGACGCCGTGCTCGACGCGGTCCTCGCCGAGGACCCGATGGGGCGCGTCGCCTGCGAATCGTTTGTCATCACGGGCCAAGTGCACGTGGCGGGCGAGATCACGACCAAAACGTACGTCGACATTCCGAAGCTCGTCCGCCAGACGATCTCGGACATCGGCTACAATCATTCGCTGGTCGGCTTCGATGCCGAAACGTGCGGCGTTTCCGTGTCGATCGACGAACAATCGGCCGACATCGCGATGGGCGTCGACGAGTCGTTCGAAGTGCAGAACTCCGGTAACAAAGATCCGTTCGAACTGACGGGCGCCGGGGATCAGGGAATGATGTTCGGCTTTGCTTGCCGTGAAACGGCCCAGTTGATGCCGCTGCCGATCGTGCTCGCGCACGATCTCACCCGGCTGCTCGCCGCGGCGCGCAAGAACGGGACGATCAAGTATCTCCGTCCCGACGGCAAGTCACAGGTGACGGTCGAGTACGACGGCCAGACGCCCAAGCGCGTCGATGCCGTCGTGATCTCGACCCAGCACGACGACGACATTCCGCTGGATCTGATCCGGCGCGAAGTCACGGAGGCGATCATCGATGAGGTGATCCCGAAGGGGCTGCGCGACAACGATCTCCGCATCTTCGTCAACCCGACGGGCCGCTTCGTCATCGGCGGACCGAAGGGCGATGCGGGCCTGACCGGCCGCAAGATCATCGCCGATACCTACGGGGGGATGGCCCGCCATGGCGGCGGCGCGTTCTCCGGTAAGGACCCGACGAAGGTAGACCGCTCGGCCGCGTATGCCGCCCGCCACGTTGCGAAGAACGTCGTGGCTGCCGGTCTCGCGGAACGCTGCGAAGTGCAAGTTGCCTACGCGATCGGCGTCGCGCGTCCGGTCAGCGTGCTGGTCGAGACGTTCGGTACCGGCGTGATCCCCGACGAGAAGATCGCCGAACTCGTGACGGCGCACTTCGACTTGCGTCCCGCCGCGATCATCCACAACCTCGACCTGCGCCGTCCGATCTACAAACAGACCGCGTCGTACGGCCACTTCGGCCGGCTCGACCTCGATCTGCCGTGGGAGAAGACGAACAAAGCGGAAGAGCTGCGCGCGGCCGCGGGGCTCAAAGGCGGGGTCGAAAAGGAACTCGTCCGCGCGTAACTGCCTACGGAGGGACCCCTTGCGAAGGCCGTTTGGAAACAAACGGCCTTTGTTTTTGGAACAACGCCACCGACCGCGGTTTCGCTGGGTTTTGGCTGGCATGGCAGCTGTCGTTGGCCGGGAAAATCTTTTTGCGGACCGTTCGCTCGCGATTCTGCGCACGTTGTTCGGAGCGCGCTTCGCCCGTGATTTCGCCGTGGAGCTGTGGGATGGGACGCGCATCGACGCGACCGAAGCCCCGGTGTTCACGCTGAAGATCAACGAACCGTTTGCGCTTCGCGCGGCGTTCGCACCGCCGCTCGACCTCAGTCCCGGACGGGCGTTCGTCGAGAAGTGGATCGACATCGAGGGCGACGTCGAAGCCGCGATCCAGACGATGGAACGCGCGATCGGGGCGTTCCCGCGACTCGCGCTGCCGAAGATCATCGCGCAACTGCTGCAGCTCCCGAAGCCGCCGGCAGCAACGGAAGACGGCGTGCAGTTGAGCGGCAAACGTCATACGAAAGAGCGCGACGCGGATGCGATCGGCTTTCACTACGATCAACCGATCGCATTCTATCGCGCGTTCTTGGATGCGCGTATGGTCTACTCGTGCGGCTACTGGGACGAGGGCATAAAAACGCTCGATGAGGCCCAAGTCGCGAAGATTGATCACACGCTGCGCAAGGTGCGGCTGCGTCCCGGGGAACGGTTGCTCGACATCGGCTGCGGCTGGGGCGCACTGGTTATTCGTGCCGCGCAGCAGTTCGGTGCGCACGCGCTTGGCGTGACGCTCAGCAGCCGTCAGCACGAAGAAGCGCAACGCCGCATCGCCGAGGCCGGCGTCGCCGACAAAGTGCGCGTCGAGCTGCGCGACTATCGCGATCTGCGCGGTGAGACCTTCGATAAGATCGTCAGCGTCGGGATGGTCGAGCACGTCGGGCGCGAGCGGCTCGCAACGTATTTCCGCACGGCCTACGACGCGCTGCGCGACGGCGGACTCTTCCTCAACCACGGCATCACGCAGCAATCGCGCGACGGAAAGGGTTATCGCGTCAGCGGCTTCATGGACCGCTACGTGTTTCCCGACGGCGACCTCGTCAGCGTCGGGACGACGCTGCGCGGCGCCGAAGCAGCCGGCTTCGAAGTGCGCGACGTGGAGAATCTGCGCGAACATTACGCGCGCACGCTGCGCGCCTGGTACGCCAACCTGGAAACGCGGCGCGACGAGATCATCGCCGCGACCGACGAGCGCACCTACCGCATCTGGAAGCTCTACATGGCCGGCAGCGCGAGCAACTTTTGGCGCGGTCAGATGGGCCTGATCCAAACGCTCCTCGCGAAAACCGAAAACGGCGGCCCCGCCAACATCCCCGCCACCCGCCGCGACCTCTACGCCTAAATTGTCATCCCGAGCTTGTCGAGGGATCGCCACTCAGCGACATCGATCGTAGCGAATAGCGATAGACGTTCGTTTCCCGGAGGACGAAACCGAGCTGATGATATAACGCGTTCGCCGCGATGCGGCTTGGTGCGGATGTCAGATCGACCGTAACGGCTTCCAGTTCGTTGGAGACTCGAAGAGCGTGCTTCACGAGCATGGCTGCTAGGCCTCGTCTGCGATGAGCTTCATCGACGATGACATCTTCGATTCTCGAGCGGATGCCGCTAAGAAGATGCGACCTCGTCAGCGTGAGAATCCCGGCCAGGCTGCCGTCGAGATAGGCACCGAAAACGTACACCCCTGAATCGGAGAGTATGCTTCGCAACCGGTCGGCATCAAGCGAAGCACCCGCGCGAAGCTGATTGAGAAGGTGGCCTATCGGTTGTGCTAGTGCATCCGCATCGCTCGGGTGAAATTGGCGAATCTCCATCTAGCCGCCGGCTTTTTTTACTCGGCGGTTGCGTTCGGTGAAGTAGGCGATGATGGTGTCGCGGTGATCGCCTTGGAGTTCGACGACGCCGTTTTTTGTGGTGCCGCCGGTGCCGCAGCGGCGGCGCAGGTCTTTGCCGACGGCGTCGATTTCGTTCGGTAGCAGACCGTGCACGAGGGTGACGTGACTGGCGCGCCGTTTCTCGCGGAAGACGCGAATCGTCCCGTCGTCGGGCACGGTGTTTTTCGCCGCAGCGGGCGCGGCTTTGCGCGGGCCGGCCTTCGGCAACGGCAGCGAGCCGTCGGTGGAGTAAACGAGAACGCGTTCGTCCTTCACGCCGCTGTTACGGAAGCGGTTTGGTCTCGCCCGCTTGCAAGGGCGGCGTGTGGATCGCGACCATCTTGATGTGGCCGCTCGTTTCGATCGTTCCGCCGTGCGGTGTGTTGTGCGGGATCAGCAGCATGACGCCGGGTTTGAGCGCGACTTGCTTGTCGCCGAGCCATTCCGTTCCGGTGCCCTCCACCACATACTGGATCTCATCGGCATTCATGTGCAGATGCTTGCCGGCCGGGCCCATCTGCACGTCGACCGTGGCGCCGTCTTCCGACACGTAGTTCTTGGCATGAAGCGGGCTGTTGGGCGCAACCGCGGCCAAGTCGGCGTAGCCGAGCGCGGCGACATCCACCACCTGCGGCGTCATCGGGACCGAAGCGGCGGCGGCGGGCGCGGTCACGTGCGCGACGCCGAAGCCCGCGCCGAAGGCGAGCAGCACCGCGACGAGCGTGGTGGCGAGATGTTTCATGGCGTGCTCTGCGACGTGATGGCGGCGAGTTCATGCAGGCTCGCAATCGTCCAGCGCGGCGCGGGACCGAACGTCTCCGCCGGCGCGCCGGCGCGGTTGCACCAGGCAACGTTCATCCCGAAAACTGCGGCGCCGGTTGCGTCCCAACCGTTCGAGGTCACGAACAGCAGCCGCTCCGCGCTCACGCCGAAGTGCGCGGTTGCCAGCGCGTAGACGCGGCGGTCCGGTTTGAACACGCCGGCCGATTCGACGCTGAGCACGGCGTCGAGCAAGTCGGCTAGGCCGGCGTTGGCTGTTGCCGTCGCAGCCGTCGCGGGCGTACCGTTGGTCAGCACCGCGCAGCGCACGCCGGCCGCGCGCAGTGCGCGCAGAGCCGGCGCCGCATCGTCGAACGCCTGCAGGCCGAACCACGCGTCGAGCAGGCGTTTGCGCCGCAGCAAATCGAGGGTCACGCCGAACTTCGCGGCGGTGTAAGCCAACGCACGCGCGGTGATCGAGTCGAAGTCCTCGTGCAGCCCCATCACCGCGGCTGCGAACGAATACGCGATCTGTTTGTCGCGCCAGGCCGTAACGAAGTCGGCCGGATCCGTCGCGACCCCGGCCGCGGCATCGTTCAGCGACGCGATGTCGAGCAGCGTGCCGAACAGATCGAAGACGACGGCGGCGGGTTTCATGCGGCTATGCAACCGGTTTCGCTTACGCGGGGTTCCAGCGACGTGACCTCGCAACCGGGCACAATGGCCATGCCGGCCGCCGATCCGCAAGCCGTCGAAGCGATCGCCGCTATCGGCCGGTTTGCATCCGCACGCGGGTGGGTCGCGGCGACCTCGGGCAACTTCTCGTGCCGGCTCGATGCCGGGCACGCGCTGCTCACGCGATCGGGGATCGACAAGGGCGCGATCGGCGCGGGCGACGTCGCGGTCGTGCCGCTGGCCGGCCCGATTCCGGCCGGCATGTCGGCCGAGACGCCGCTGCACCTCGCGCGCTATCGGGCCTCGGCCGCGATCGGCGCGATCGTGCACGTGCACACCGTTGCGGCGACCGTGCTCTCGCGCGCCGATCTGAAGCTCGGTTACGTGCGCCTGCGCGGCTTCGAGATGCAGAAGGCGCTGAGCGGAATCACGACGCACGAGAGCGTCGTCGACGTGCCGGTGTTCGCCAACAGCCAAGACACGACGGCGCTCGCGGCAACGGTGGAAAGCCGCCTCGCCGGGGACGACGCCGTGCCCGGGTACTTGCTCGCCGGCCACGGACTCTATGCTTGGGGCGCAACGATGGGCGATGCGCGCCGGCACCTCGAAGGCTTGGAATTCTTGCTGACTTGCACGCTGGAAGAACGGAAACTGCAACGATGACCACCGTCACGCTTCTCAGGTCGAAGCTCAACGTATACGACGAGAACGCGCCCGCGAAACCGCTGGTCGCGACGACCGACGGCGCCGAGATCGCGCGCCTGCTGGGCGAAGTCGGCGTACGCTTCGAACGCTGGACCGCCGAAGCGGAACTCGCGCCCGATGCCGATTCCGACGCCGTGCTCGCCGCGTATGCAAGTTCGGTGAAACGCGTGCAAGCCGACGGCGGCTACGGCACGGTCGACGTGCTTCGCCTCGCGAAAGGCACCCCGAACACGGCACCCATGCGCGCCAAGTTTCTCGACGAGCACATCCACACCGAAGATGAAGTGCGGTTCTTCGTCGAGGGTTCCGGCGCGTTCTATCTGCACCTGAGCGGCAAAGTGTATCAGGCGATCTGCGTGCGCGGCGACTTGATCAGCGTTCCGGCCGGCACGCCGCACTGGTTCGATATGGGACCCGATCCCGAGTTCACCGCGATCCGCTGGTTCAACAACCAAGAAGGCTGGGTACCGCAGTACAGCGGAACCGCCATCGCCGCGCAATTTCCAAAGTACGAGTGATCGTTACCAGCGCGATCCTCACCGACATCGAGGGCACGACCTCGGCGATCAGCTTCGTCAAAGACGTGCTCTTTCCGTACGCCGACGAACGGCTGGATGCATACGTCGCCGCGCATCGCCACGATCCGATCGTCGTCAAAGCGTTGAGCGAAGCGGTGGTCGAGATCGGCGAAGGCGCGATCGGCGATGCGGCCATCCTCGCACATCTGCATGCATGGATCCGCGAAGACCGGAAGTCGACGCCGCTCAAGACGCTACAGGGCCTGATCTGGCACGTCGGCTACGAGAACGGCGAATTGCTCGGTCACGTCTATCCCGACGTTCCGCCCGTGCTGCGGGCTTGGAATGACGCCGGCATCGAACTCTACGTCTACTCCTCGGGTTCGATCGTCGCGCAGAAGGTGCTGTTCGCGCATACGTTTGCGGGCGATCTCAGGCCGCTCTTCACCGATCACTTCGATACGACGACCGGCCCCAAACGCGAAGCCGCATCCTACGCGGAGATCCTGGCGGCCACGGGCTTCCATTCGAGCGAGATGCTCTTTCTCTCCGATACGGAGGAGGAGCTCGACGCCGCACGCGCGGCCGGTTTACTGACCGCGCGTTTGCTGCGGCCGGCCGACACGCCGCCCGGTGCGACGAGCGCGCACCCGTCTTACGTGGACTTCGCCGCGCTTTCGGCGGACGTCGCCGCCGCGTAGTCCGGCAACAGCGCGCGCACGGCCGTCGTCGCCAGCGTGACCGAATTCTCCAAGCCCAGCACCTCGGTGTTGAGCACGAGGTCGTAGAGCGCGCAATCGTAGATGTGCGCGTTGAAGTAGTGCTGTTGATAACGCGCGCGGGCTTCGTCGGTCGACTTGACGCGTCGCGCCGCTTCGTCGGGCGCGATGTTGTAGCGGCGGGCGAGCTGCTCGACGCGCCACTCCTTGCCGGCCTGGAGCAGAATCGAGAGGACCGGGATGTTCGTCGGGCGCCAGCCCAGCATGCTCACGCCGCCGTGCCCGATCACGACCACGTGCCCCTGCTGGGCCGTTTCGAGCACCAGCGCGCGCACCGCGTCGATGATCTGTTCGTCGGGCATCTGCAGGGTGGAGGCGCCGGGCACCAGCGCGGTCGCGCGTGCCAGCGTGGCGATCAGGCTCTCTCCGAACTTCGGCGGCTGCTCGAGGCGGCGCTGCAGATAGTCGCTGGAGAACTGGTAGCGCTCGGTCAACTGGGCGAAGAACCAGCGCTCATCGAGGAGCGCGGCATTCAGCGCCTGGGAAAGGGCTTCGCCAAGCGTTCCGCCGCCGGCACCGAGTTCACGCGAGATCGAGACGATCATGCGCTTCAAGAATACCCGGTTTAGCGCCGCTCCGATAGTACCGCGCGCGAGCCGAGCAAGTTGAGCGCCGGCAGCAGAAACGCAAACCCGGAGATGCCATTACCGCGCGCGTCCCCAACGGTCGGCGATGACCCCGCCCAGGATCGAACCGGGAACCATCCCCACCAGCACCAGCAGGCGAATCACGCCGAAGACGCGGCCATCACGAAACGAAACCCGGCCTGGACGTCGCGAGCGATCACGGCCAACGGCGGGAACCCGCCCGGGCGCTCCGGCCCGAACGAGGCCACCGAGGCGATCAGGTTCACGCCTTGTTCGGTCGCGACCAGAGTGGCGACGGCGGCCTTGGCGCGATCCTTGCCCAGCAGAAACGGGATGCCGGATGCCTGGGCGCCGAGGGACCATGTAAACGTTCCCAAGTTCTGCGGCGAGTGGAAAGGCGCGTTGCGCGCAGGCCGTCAATAGAGCAGGGGACGCTAATGAAACATGGTTTCGCAAGGGTACTGTTTTGCCCGAGAAACACCTCTTGGCACGTTAACCAAGAGTCGGCGCGGCCATTGCTGAATAGTATGTCCCTGGTAGAACACTCATCGCTTAGAGAGTCGCGTCGGACAATTACGTATATCGCCCGCGTATTCGCATCGGAGTCGGGAGGATCGAGATGGTAGTCGCGATCATCGACACCAGCGAAACGAACCAGAAAGCTTACGCTCACATTCTTTCACGCATCGCCGACGTGAAGGTGAAGCCGTTTACGTCTCCGGATGCGGCGCTGGTCTGGTGCGGTAAACAAGAACACGATCTCGTCATCCTCGACTACCGCATGGGGCAAGTCGAAGGCATGGACGGGCTCGACTTCGTCAGGGCGTACAACAAGGCGCACGGCGATTCGCAAACGCCGCTCGTGATGATCACCGGTGAAAAAGACCGCGAGATCCGCCATCGCGCGCTCGAATTCGGCGCCAGCGATTTTCTGAATAAGCCGGCCGACCCGGTCGAGTTTCTCTCGCGCGTGAAGAACCTGCTCGCGTTGCGCGAGAGCCGCAAGAAGCTCGAGAGCTACGCGGCTTCCTTGGCTGCCGACGTTGCTCGCGCAACCCAAGAGATCGCCGACCGTGAAGAAGAGACGATCAACCGGCTCACGCGCGCGGCGGAATTCCGCGATAGCGAAACCGGTTTGCACATCGTGCGCATGGGGAAATACGCTGAGGTGTTGGGCCGCACGCTCGAACTCGATTCCGAAGACCAACGGCTGCTGCGCTTGGCCACTCCGATGCACGATATCGGCAAGGTCGCGACGCCCGACGGCATCCTGCTCAAAGAGGGCCCGCTCAATCCCGACGAGTGGGAGATCATGAAGCGTCACGCCCGCGCCGGCTACGACATTCTGGTCGGCAGCTCGTCGAAAGTGCTGCAGTTGGCCTCGCAGATTGCGCTGCGCCATCACGAACGCTGGGACGGTACGGGCTATCCCGATCATCTGCGCGGCACGCAAATTCCGCTGGCGGCGCGCATCGCGGCCGTCGGCGACGTGTTCGACGCGCTGATTTCGAAGCGTCCGTACAAGCGCGCGTGGACGACCGACGAAGCGCTGCGCGTCATTCAGAAATCGTCCGGTTCGCATTTCGACCCGATGGTCGTCGACGCGCTCAATGCGAGCTGGAATCAGTTTCTCGACATTCAGAAAGAGTACGCGGACACCGGTCACGCGGCATGATCGATCTGCGCCGCATCCGCTACGTGCGTGTCGGCACGCCCGACTTGGGCGAAGCAACCGATTTTGCCACGAAGGTGCTTGGCCTCGAGCCGGCCGGCCGCGAGCGCGGCATGGCGTACTTCCGCAGCGACGAACGCGACCACACGATCTGCTACGTCGAAGGCGATCCGGCGCGGCATTCGGTCGCCTTCGAAGTCTCGGAGAGCGCCGATCTGCAGGCGATAGCGGCTGAAATCGAACGTGTCGGTTACCCGGTGCACGCCGGCACGGCGGCCGAGCGTGAAGCGCGGCGCGTGTTGGATTTCATCGCGTTCAAGGATCCGACCGGCAACGAGATCGAGATCGTGTGGCGCGCACAGTACGCTACCCGGCGATATTTTCCGTCGCGGGATGCCGGAATCACCGGCTTCAGCCACATCGGTCTGCATACGAACGACGCCGGGCGCGACGAGAAATTCTGGACGCAGGTGTTCAACGCACGCGCGAGCGACTGGATCGGCGACGCGCCGCTGTTGCGCATCAACCCCGTCCACCACTCGATCGCGCTCTTCCCAAGTTCGCACGTGGGCGTGCAGCACATCAACCACCAGGTCGAGTCGATCGACGACGTGATGCGTTCCTGGTACCTATTGCGCGAACAGCGCGGCATACGCATCGTGTTCGGTCCCGGCCGCCACCTCTCGTCGGGTGCGGTGTTCCTGTACTTCGAAGGCCTCGACAAAATGGTCTACGAGTATTCGTGCGGCGTGCGGATCATCGAAGACGAAGCGACGTACGTTCCGCGTCAGTTGCCGTTCACGGCCGAGGCGTTTTGCATGTGGGGTGCCAAGCCCGATATCGTCGAATTCCGCGCGCCCGACCCGCTCGTCACCTTGTAGGCCCGGCCGTCCATGATTGCGCCGGAAGCTGCCGTCGATTGGAGCGACTGGTTTGCCGGTCGCGTGTCGCGCATGTACGCCTCCGAGATCCGCGAGCTGCTCAAGCTGCTCGAACGGCCGGATGTCGTTTCGTTTGCCGGCGGCATCCCCGATCCGGCGCTCTTTCCGATGGACGCGATTCGCCGGGCGTATAGCGAGATTCTCGGCGATCCGGTGTTGGGTACGTCGTCGCTGCAGTATTCGGTCAGCGAGGGCTACGGGCCGCTGCGGCGTTGGATCGTCGACTACATGCGCCGCCGCGGCGTGCCGTGCGAGCTCGAGAACATCGTCATCACGTCGGGTTCGCAGCAAGGCCTCGACTTCATCGCGAAGCTGTTCATCCATCCGCGCGATACGGTGCTCGTCCAGGAACCGACCTACCTCGGCGCGCTGCAAGCCTTCAACGCCTACGAACCGCACTACGACGTGCTCTTCCGGGAGAAGGCCGCCGAATATCGGCGCAAAGCGGCCGAGAACGGGGGACGCGTAGCGTTCGCGTACGTCGTGTCGGACTTTGCCAACCCGTCGGGTGAAACGCTCAGCCTCGCGGACCGGCGCGCACTGCTCGACCTGGCCCAAGAGTTGCACGTGCCGGTGCTGGAAGATGCAGCCTACGAGGCGATCCGCTTCGAAGGCGAACCCGTGCCCGCGCTCGCCGCGCTCGCGATCGAGCGCAGCGGAAGCATCGAGCGCAGCCGTGTGATCTACTGCGGGACGTTTTCGAAGACCGTGTGCCCCGGTTTGCGCGTGGGCTGGATTTGTGCCGCGCGCGACTTCGTGGGCAAGATCGTGCTCGCGAAACAAGGCGGCGATCTGCACTCGGCAACGATCAACCAGATGGTCGTGCACCGCATCGCGAGCACGATGTTCGACGAGCACGTGCGCACGCTAGTGACGCCGTACCGGCGCCGGCGCGACGCGATGCTGGGCGCGCTCGCGGCGAAAATGCCGGCCGGCGTGACGTGGAGTAAACCCGAAGGCGGGATGTTCGTTTGGGTGACGCTGCCCGAGGGCATGGACGGCGCGGAACTGCTCGAGCGCTCGCTGCTCGAAGAACGCATCGGGTTCGTACCGGGCGGCGCGTTCTCGCCGAACGGCGCGGTGCGCAATACGATTCGTCTGAACTACTCGCTCGCGCCGGAAGACGTGATCGCCGAAGGCGTCGCGCGCCTGGGAGACCTGGTCAGCCGAGCGTTGTAACGAGGTCGGCCGCGGTCAGTTTCTTGTCGATCGCGTTGTACTTGTACATCGCGGCAAGGACCGGATCGAGCAGCTTCGCGTCGAGCGAGGTGGCGTACTGGCAGCGGCCCATCGTGCTGACGGCACCCGGGTCCATCTGTGCCCACTTGGCGAGGATCTTGCCCGACGCCGCGTGGTTGGCGTTCGCCCAGCGCGCCGTGTCGTAGACGCAGGCGACGAAGCGCCGGATGATGTCGGGGTTTTTCTTCACGTAGTCGGTGGTCGCAAACCAGTTCGCGATCAGGAATTGAGGGCCCAGCGCATCGTAGGCGTCGGCGAAGACGCGCAGCGTCTTGCCGCGCACCGCGGAGAGGAACGGCTCGCCGATGATCGCCGCGTCGAACGTGCCGCGATCGAGTCCGGCCGCCATCTGGTTCATCGAGAGCTCGACGAACTTCACGCTGTTCGGATCGACGCCGCTGCGCGCGAGCCACGCGCGCGTGCCGACTTCGGTGAGATCTTTCAGCGCCGTGACGGCGATCGTCTTCCCGGCCAGATCCGCGGGCTTCTGAAGCGGTGAATTCAACGCCACCATCAATACCGTGGTAGGATTGCTCGCGGTGTACATGCCTGCGCCGGCGATGAGCGTGAACGGCGCGCCGTGCGCAATGGCCGTGGCCAGGTTGCCGGTGTTGGACAGACCGATGTCGAGCGCGTTGCCGCCGGCCGCAACGAGAATAGCGCCGCCGGAATTGAAGACCTGCTGATCGACGTTGAGGCCCGCTTTGGTGAAGAAGCCCATGTCGGTTGCGTAATAGCCCTCGGCGAACGTGTCGGCGTTCCCAACGCCGATGCGCACCGGCGGCCCCTCGGCCCGCGCGGGCGTGCTCGCAGCGGCTGCGCCGGCCAATGACGCCAATGCGCCGAGGGCCGCGCGGCGATCGATGGGCTGCAAGCTATGCGACGCCGGCCGGCTCGCGCTGCCGGTGTTGCACGAACACGTCGACGATCTCGGGACCGAGCGGGCAGAAGCGCCCTTCGTGGCGGCTGAACATCGCCCGCAGGTTGGTAATCGCAAAGCCCTCGCCGCGCGCGCCGTCGGGGCTCAGGTCGCCTTGCGTGCGTTCGAATTCGAGCGGCAGCTCCATCGTCTCGGGCTCCGCGCCGCGGAACACGTTCATCGGATCTTCGCCGTTCTCGATGCGCTTGAGTTCGCGGCGCAGCATGTTGCGGTAGACCGTCACGCCGCGGTCGGTCGAGCCGAGCGCTTCGAGGGAGCGATCCGCGATCGGGCCTTGCGTGATCCACGCCATGATATCTTGCGCGTGGATCGAGTCGAGGAAGTACCCTCCGCGCTCGTCCGTGTAGGGCACGTCGTAGGTGTGCACGGTGCCGGCGAGATGCGCCGGGATCGTCAGTTCGGCGGGCGGCACGATGACGTGATACCACAGGTGCAGCGTGTGCGTGTCGTCCATCGGCACGCGGAACTGATAGCGCATGTGACACGCCTCTTCGCTGGCGTTGCCGACGAGCAGCGTGGTGGGAAACACGACCGGGTGGCCGATCTTCCAATCATCGCCCTCTTCCGTATGCCCTTCGATCACGCGGCGCTTGATGATGCCGTACGGAAATTCATCGAAGGCGGTCTTGAGATGTTTGCGCGTGAACTTGGTCTTGAAGTTCTTGTGCTCGAGCACGAACTCGAACAGATGGCCGTGCAGCCATTCGGTGTGGACGGCGTCGACCGAGTTCTCCATGATCTGCAGCCAGTTGCACGGGATCACCGCGCTGCCGAGCAGCCGGATCGCGTGCGGCGAATCGATGCCCGCCAACGGCGGAACGTTCGGTGCCGGTAACGGGCCCATGTACGCCCACAGCAGACCGCCGCGCTCCTCGACCGGATAGCCCGCGATCTTCACGCGGTCTTTGAACGTGCTGTCGGCCGGCTCGTTCGGCTGGTCTAAACATTTGCCGGTACCGTCGAATTGCCAACCGTGATACGGGCAGCGGATGCCGTCCGCTTGCGGGATGCCGTAGAGGAACGATGCGCGGCGATGCGGACACGCCTCTTCGATCAAACCGAAGCGCCCGCTACGGTCTTTGAAGAGGACGAGCGATTCGCCGAGCAGGCGGACGGACTTCGTCCAGCGCTCGCTCATCTCCGAGGCCGCTGCGACCGGTTGCCAATAGCGGCGCATAAGCGCGCCCATCGGGGTACCGGGACCGACGCGGGTCAGCCGTTCGTTCTCTTCCTGTGTCAGCATGATTCGAGTCTAACGCGGCCGGCAAGGTTTGTCCAAGGGTTACCGTGACGGACGAAGGAGATTCCCGGTGTGCGACAGTTGCGAATCGGGATGGCGGGGCTGGGTCAAGGGGCGGCGAGTACGATGCCCGCGATCGACGTGATGCCCGAGTACGCGCTCGTGGCGGGCGCCGACATGAACCCCGCGATGCGGGCCGGCTTTCTCGCCACCTACCCCGGCACCAAGACCTACGAGACGGTGGCGGAGATGTGCGCGGCCGGCGACGTCGATGCGGTGTGGGTCGCGACGCCGAATCGCTTTCATTGCGAGCACGCGATCGAGGCCATGCGTCACGGCAAGCACGTCGTGGTCGAGAAACCGATGGCGGTCGACATGGACGAGGCCGATCGCATGGTGGAGACGGCCGAGAAATACGGCGTGCGTCTGGCGTGCGGGCACACGCGCAGTCTCTCGATATGGAATCGGGCGATGCGGCGCATCGCGCTGGGCGGGGCGTTGGGCGCGGTTACCGCGATCCACATCTGGGCGTATACCGATTGGCTCATCCGGCCGCGTACGGCCGACGAACTCGACCCCGAACAAGGCGGCGGCATCGTCTTTCGCCAGGGGCCGCATCAGATCGATACGGTCCGTTTGCTCGGCGGCGGGCTCGTGCGCAGCGTGCGGGCGCAAACCGGACGCTGGCTCGAAGCGCGGCCGGTGCCGGGATACTACACGGCCTTTCTCGAGTTCGAGGACGGCACGCCCGCCACGATCATGCACAACGGCTACGGGTATTTCGTGATGTCCGAACTCTATCCGTGGGTCGCGGCGGAGGAGCGGTTCACCGACGCCGACCGCGCGCGCATGCGCCGCGACTTGCTCTCGGGTACGCGCGACGAAGACAGCGAGAAAGCCGACTGGCGCATCGGCGGGCGCCGCGATCCGACGAAAAAGAAACATACCGGCCGGCCGGGTTGGAAGCCGTTCGATCTGGGACCGGTTGAAGTGAGTTGCGAGCGCGGCGTGATGCGTAGCGCGGAAAACGGGATCGTCGTCTACAGCGATCGCGGCCGCGAAGAACTCGACTTGCGCGATCTGCAGCGTCCCGAAGCCGATCCGTCAGGCGGACTGACGCTCGCGATTTTGGGCGAACTCTACGACAGCGTCATCCATGGACGCCCACTCTTCCATGACGGCGCGTGGGGCCGGGCGACCCTGGAGGTCGTACTCGCGCTGATCGACTCCGCGCGCGAGCGGCGCGAGATTCTGCTCTCGCGCCAAGTCGCAATGCCCGAGGACTACGACCAACTACTTCCACTGCCGGCGGCTTGGGCGTAGCCCAAACGCGACGGATTCACGGAACGTGAATCCACTAAAGGTGGAAGTTTAGGCCGCTCGCGAGGTAGTGGGCCTTGGCGTTCGACACCGGGTTGAACGTCGTGCCGAGGCCGACGTCGAAGGTCGTGTTCTTACGGATCCGTTCGTTGATCGCGACGTCGCCGTATGATTGCGCGACGGAATGACGCGTGACGATGCGCGTCCCGATGTCGGTGGAGAATTGGGTCGCGACGCTGGAATCGTAAGCCATTCGCACGGCCGCCGCGGGCGAGATTTGATTGAAGCCGACTTGGCGTGAGGACGAGCCGGTAGCAATGGCCGAGAGCGTCGCACGGGGCAGAAGGTGGTAGCCCACGGTGAAATCGAGCACGTATCGGGGTTGCGCTTGGTTGACGGTGAAGCGCGAACTCGGCGGCAAGACTTCGGTGCCGAACGCCGCTGCCATGCGCGCGTTGGCGATGACGGTGTAATTCAAACCGTAACCGAGCTGCGTCCGCGGATAGAGGCCGGCGCCGTTGAGTCCCGACTCCGCGACTTGCGAAGGCAGATCGACGACCACCTCCAGCCGGCGCACGATACCGGTGCGCAGACGGAACAGGGGATACGCGGCGAGCGCCGTGCCGCCGACGCGCGATGCGTTCTGATAATAGAGTGTTTCGATGAGCAGCGATCCGGGCGCGACGGTGCACGGTGCGGCGACGCCGCTGAGATCGTCGGTTGTGAACGCCGGGTTCTGCGTCGTGCACGCGCTGGGCGGGAGATTCGCTAACGTGAAGTCCGGCGTCTGCGCGTTTACCCGAGCGGCGCCGATCGCGGCGACGAATAAGAAAACCGGAAGCGGCATAAGTCGGCGCATCTCGGTGCACGACGTTGCGGGCGCGCGAGCGCCGGACCTGTCACCGACTTGCTTTGTACCAAAGTTTTACTTTGGCGTACCGCCGGGCTTGCTCAAAACGATGAAAGTCTTTGCCGCGGGATCCCAGCGGTCGACGACGATGGCTTGCGCCCCGATGCCGCGCTGACCGCCATCGCGGAAATCATACAGACCGTTTACGCCGGCGAACCCGTGCAGGTTCTCGATGTACTCGTGAATTTGTTGCGCGGTCGGATCCGGCCCAAGGTGCGCGTACGCGCTCAACACGATCATCAGTGGATCCCAACCCGTCACGGACGCTGCGTCGGGTTTCAAGTTCGCACCCTTGAGCGCGCGGAAGAAGACTCTTTGCGCGTCTTGGATCGGACCCGGGCGCACGTCGCCTTCGATCATGGCGCGGTACGATGGGAAGTCCAATTCCTTCGGCATGATCGAGGCGAACTGCGCCATCTCCTGATAGAGCATGTTGCCGTTGACGGCGACGATCGGGATATCGAGCCCGACGTCTTGGATGCCGCGCAAGATCGTGCCCATCGGCGTGCCGACCGTCCCAGTAAGGAGCACCTGCGGATCGGCCGCCTTCAGGCGCGCGATCTGGGCCGACGTGCTGAGATCGGTGGGGTTGAAGTGTTCGTTCCCGACGATTTGGAGTTTCTTGTTTTCCGGCCGGCCGAGGACGTTGAGGTAGCCGGCTTCGAACGCGTGCCCGGTTGCATCGGTCGTCGACAAGATGGCGAAGCGGGTCATGCCCTTTTCGCGGAAATACCGGATGAGCGCGGCGGTGAGATCGGCGGCGCTGGCCCCGGCCGTGAAGACGTAGCTCCCGGGCGGCGCGGTGACCGGCGGCGAGAGACAGAAGTTCACCGGTCCCTTTTGCGCGACGATCGCGAGAAACGATCCGCAGGCCGACGCGAACGGCGAACCGAGGAACACCGGCACGCCCTTGGCGATGAACGAGTTGGCGAGCTGCAGCGCCACCTGGGGGCTCGAGGCGTCGTCGGAAATCACGATCTTGATCGGCCGGCCTTTGACGCCGCCGTGCTGGTTGACGGTTTTCTCGGCAGCCTGAAAGGCGGCGAACTCGGCGTTGCCGAGAAACGCAGCCGGCCCGGTCATCGAGAGCATGATGTTGATCTCGAGTGGCGCGGGTTGGGCCTCGGCCGGCGGCCGTAACGTGAGGATCAGCGCTCCGAGGACGAGCAGAGCCGGCAGACGTTTCATCATGCGTCGAAGCTCAGACGCACGAGCGCGCGAATCCTTTGGCAAAAAGACGAGCCCGCCGGGCGCAGCCTGGCGGGCTCGAGTGGTGTTGCGCAGGTAAAACGCTAGAAGATCTTCTGCTTGTAGGTCAGCAGTATGCTGGTCGGGGCGATATGGTTCATCAGGCTGCCCGACGTCAGCGACGTCGTGAAGACCGACAAGTACGGTTGCGAGTTGGCGATGTTGTAGGCGTTGAACTGGAATGTCCCGCGGCCGATTCTCCAGGTAAAGTCGAAATCGAGCAGGCCGTAGGGTTGAACCTGCTGGTTCGGGTCGTTGTAGTTCACTGCCGAGTTCGGGCCCGTGTACGCGTTGAGGTACTGGAAACCGATCTCTTTGTAGATCAATGAGCTGTCGAAGTGTTTCGATTTGTAGAGCACGCCGAGCGCCGCGGTCATCTCCGGGACGCCCTTGACTTGGGTATTGTAGGTGAGCTCTTTGGCTTCGTCGGTCGAAAAGTTCCCGTAGAGAGCCGCGCCGCCCCCGAGGTTGAGCGTGCCTTCCGCTTCAACACCCTGATACTTCGCGCCGCCGACATCGAAATACGCGCTGTAGGTGCAGCCCGGCGCCGTAGCCGAACAGATGTTGCCGTTGACGTCGGTGCTGAGCGAGCTCTGAAGATCGGAGAAGCTGATCGTGTAGTAGTCGACGTCCCAGAGAAATTCGTTCGACGTGCCGATGAAGCCGGCTTGATAGGTCGAGGTGGCGTTCGGAGTCGGCGAGTTCTGCAGGGGATTGTTGACGTAGAACGTCGCGAGGTCGGGAATTTCGTAGCCGCGGCCGTACTGGAAGAAGAACGAACTATACGCGTTTGCCGCAGCATTTTTCGTGATCGGCTGATTGATCGAGAGGAACGGCAAGCCCGCCTGGTAGAGGATCTTGTTGGTCGAGTTCGGCGTACGTGACGTATTCTGAATCGCCGCATCGTCGTAGCGCTGAATGTTCAGCCACTTGAAGCCGGGGTAGATCGTGGCGCCGCCGGGCAGCACCCACTGAAATTCGACGAACGGTTGTGCGTTGAGGATTTGGGACTGCTGGTCGAACTTGACCGCTCCGATCGGCGTGCCGTTCGGCAGTATGCCGCCGCTCGGTCCGGGCAGCTGTTTCAGACCGGCCGGAAGGCCGGCCGCCGACGCCGCGCAGTTCGGGGCGATGACCGTCGGTGCCGTGGTGCCGGAGATCTGCCCCGCGCCGATCGCGGTTCCGAAGAGGCAGTTCGAACCGTTGACGTAGTTGTAGTCACCGCCGTCCGTAAGATCGACCGAGTACTGATGGCGATCGGTGTCGGAGTGTTCGAGCCAGACGCCGGCGCGCAGGAAGCTGTCGCCGAACGTCTTCGTGCCCTCGAGAATATCACCGGCGGCGATGTACTTGTTACGTTTGAGATATCCGCCGATGTCGGTCGGATTGTACTGCAGGCCGTTTGAGGCGAGAGATCCCGGAACGAGGGGGCCGGTGCAATTTGCCGGGCCCGACGAGCACGTGATCGTCCCTTGCGAAGGAAATGTTCCGGCGGCGGCCATCGTCGACGTCAGGCCGACGGTATCGGCCGCAGTGGTCTCGTTGTCGTAGCGGTAGGTGTAGAGCTTGTTGTCCAGATAGACGTTCCCGCCGAGGTCGGAGCGCACCCGCAGATAACCGAGGTCGGTGGTCTTGATCTCGTAGTTGTAGCCGACGTACTCGCCGCTCGCGGGGTTATTGTTCAAGCTGTAGTTCGGGCCGAAGGTCTGAATTTCGTACGCCGTGGCACCGGGCCCGGCGTCGGCCGCATTGAACGCTTGGTCGTTCCAAGTCGCGAAAGCGTCGACGAGCGTCTTGCTGCCCACCGGCACTTCATACTTGAACGAGTAGTTGCGGCTCCAAATCGAGTTGCCGGTGAGATAGCCTTGCGAGCCGAGATCCTGATAGGTGGCGATCAGCGTCCCGTTGCCGAGCCACTTCTGCCGCCCGCTTTGATAGCTCAGGCTGCCGATGTACGTGTTCCATGTGCCGTACGAAAGGGCGGCGTCCAGCGACTTCGTTTCCGACGGCGCGAGCGTGTAGACGTTTTCGGCACCGCCGAACGTCGCGTAGCCCATGTTGCTCGCATACCCGGGACCGCGAACGACGTCGACGCCGCCGACGATCAACTCCGGGAAGAACGAGGTGGAGTGGTACGACGGGTCGTTCGTGTCGGCGACGGGGATTCCGTCGAAGGTCAGGTTGGTGAAGTCCTTCGCCATGCCGCGAATGACCAGCGTTTGCTCAGAGAGCCCAGGTCCGTTGACGGCACCGGTGTTCGTGACGCTCGGGGCGATGGTCGCGATGCGCGTGAATTCCGCGATGGGCGACGCGTTCTCGTCGATGAAGTCACGCGTGATCAACGAATGCGCTTCCATAGAATGGACATCGGACTGGGTCGGTGCGATCGCGCCGATGGCCGAACTGTGCGCCGGGATGCGGCCGATAACCTGATACGCACCGGCCTGCGTCGTTGCCTCGACGGATCCAAGAGCGATGAGTCCCGTGGTGTCGGTCGGGCGGACGTCGCTCACCGTGACGATCGTGACGCCTTCGGCTGCAGCCGCTTCGGCATCCGCGGCAAACGAGACCGCGCCGCTGGTCGTCGCCACGGTGTTCAAGGCTTCGACCGTGCCCGGTAGCGCTCGTCCGTAGCCGGCATTCGCGCCGCCGAGATAGACTTTGTCGAACGCCGCTTGGGCGGTGGATCCTTCACCGCGCGTGATCGCGACGATCGCGAGATCGGCACCGCCGAGTTGGCTCCAGTTCGTGACGGTTCCGGAAAAAATGTTCGCGACTTGCTGCCGCGTGAGGATCGTAACCCCGGTATCGGGGTTCGCAACGATGCTCAAACCCAAAGACGCGGGGCGCGTATCCGCTGATGAGGCGCCGGCGGGAGGCCCTGTCTGCGCGAACGCGCCCGTGTGCGAAAGCAGAAGGGTGCACATAAGAAAAAGAGCCGCGCTCAAAGCGTGGATACGCAACCGGAACCTCCAGCAAAAGAACGACCCGGTAGAACCCGGGGATCGTTCGTAGCTTAGAAGTTCCTGATAAAGATGTTATTAAGGTTTTGTTTAAAGCTTCTTAAGCTTACTTCCCATTCCAGAGCATCGTTCGGCTGTCGACCGGGCTCGCAAGAAAGCCGTACTTCACGGCAAGATCGTACATGGGCTGGACGAGCGAAGGGTCGAGCTTGTCGCCGAACGACGAGGTGACGCGCGGCTCGGCCATCGGAATGTACTTCGCGAGCATTTGAGCCGCTTGTGCGCGATTGTTCATTGCCCAAATGCCGGCCTCGTTGATGACCCCGGCAAACACTTGCGCGGTGCGCTTGTTCGCAGCGAGCCAGGTGCTGTTCGTGAAGTACGCGGTCAGGATGAAGCGCCGCGCGATACTGCTCAACGGGTTGGTCAGGATGCGGATGCGCTTCGAAGCGATGGCGTCCGAAAAAGCCGGATCGGTCACGTGCGCGGTATCGACGCGGCCCTGTAAGACCGCGTCCACCATGACGCTGGCGGGCATTTCGACGAACTTCACGCCTTTATAATCGCCGCCGTCGCGGTCGACGTACGCAAAGACACCGAGTTGATCGGTTCCGCCCAGCACGGTCGTCCCGACCGTGCGGCCGACGAGGTCGCGGCCGCGCTGGAGCGGCGCGTTGGGCGCGACGATCAGTCCTGCGTTCGGCCGTTCGGCGTCCCACAGCCCGCCCGGTGCGATCATCATGAGCGCGACACCGCGCAAGCGCGCGACCGCCAGCGAGAGGATCTGCGAGGCGCCGATGTGCACGGTCCCGCCGATGACGGCCGCCGCGATGGCAACCCCGTTTTGGAGCTGCACCAGCTCGACGTTGAGCCCGGCCTTCCGGTAGAGGCCCAGGTCCTGGGCGTAATACGCGGGGCCGGTCGGCTCGGCATACGGCACGCCGATCTTGAGCGTGGGCGCGTCCTGCGCGAGGGCAACCCGCGAGAGCCCCGCACTCGAGAAGATGCCCGACGCCGCACTCGAAGCCAACCACTCGGAACGCTTCATCGTCATTCCATTGTCGATTGGATCGCCCGAGTCCTCAAGTTCCGCGATGCATAATTTCGCCGGCAGGACACCATGCTTGTGAAAACGGAGGTCGCCTGATGATTCTCGACGATCCGGTCCTCGTCTCCGAAACCGAACTTCGCGGCCGGCTCGACCGCGTTCGCGCGGAGATGGCGAAGAAGAAGATCGCTACGCTGGCCGTCTACGATAGCGCGCAGCACGACATGACCTCCATGGACGAGCTGTTCTACCTCACCGACTTCTACGCCGTGGGTCCGTGCTGGCTCGTGCTGCAGCTGGAAGGCCGGCCGACGCTATTCGTTTCGCCGGCGTGGGATGCGCCGCGCGCTAAGCGCCTCGTTTCCCACGCGGACGTCGTGCCGGCCGATGCGAAGGGTCTGATGCAGGCGGCTGCCGGGGCGCTCGCGCAAGCCTCGCCGCCCTTCGCGCTCTGCGGGGGCGACGCGCTATCGGTGCGCGCAGCGGAGTCGTTCGCCGGTTTCGCGCTACCGGGCGAGAACGAGATCATTCCGCGGTTGGCCGCGGTGAAATCTCCGGCCGAAGTCGCGCGTATCGCACGCGCGGCGGAGATCGCCGACGCCGGCTTCGCGACGCTCTGCCAGGTCGCGAGGGTCGGCCTGCGCGAGTACGAGCTTGCGGCCGAGGTTGAAGCGACGATGAAGTCGCTCGGCGCCTCCGACAATTTCGGTTTGATCGCCGGCGGCAGCCACAACACGGCCGTTCGCGGCGCGACGGAGCGCCGGCTCGAGGCCGGCGACGTCATCGTCGGCGAGATCACGCCCGCGTTCGCGGGCTATCACGCCCAACTGTGCCGGACGTTCGTTCTCGGCGAGCCGACGCCGAAAACCGTCGAAAACTTCAACATCCTCATCGAGGCGGAGCGCCGAGCCTTCGCGGCCGCATTGCCCGGTCAGAGCAGCTCCGCGATCGCAGAAGCCGCAAACCAGGTCATCACGGACGGCGGTTACGGCGAATTCTGCCGCCCGCCGTACATGCGGACCCGCGGTCACGGTTTAGGACGGGGATCGGTGCTGCCGGGCGATCTCGATCCGGAAGGCGGTCCGACGCTGGAAGAAGGCATGACGTTCGTCATCCATCCCAATCAGTATTTTCCCGATACCGGTTACTTGATGCTCGGCGACACGGTGGTGATCGAACGTGCGCGACCGCGCGTACTTACGAAGACGCCGGCGAAGCTCTTCTGGCGCGCCGTCTGATGCAAACCGTTCATACCGTCATCAAGCACGGTGCGCTGTTTTGGGACGAGGACCTCGTTCCCGCGGCGTTGTTGCAGTCGCGGCTCGAGAACGTTCGATCGGCAATCAGCGCCGCCGGTGACGCCGCGTGGATCTTCTACGGCGACGCGGAACGCTGCGGCGCGCTCGCGTACGTCTCGCATTATTTTCCGCGCATCCGCGATGCCGCCGTGCTGGTGACGCTCGACGCGCCGCCGATCGTGCTGGTGAACGGCGGGGGGCGGACGCTCCCGTCGATTCGACCGATGACGTGGATAGCAGACGTTCGGATGTTCGCGAGCATTTCGAAGAAGCTCGCTGAAGTGCTGACGGAGCAGGGTCTGGCGCAGGCGCGCGTCGGCACGGTCGGTGCTGTGGAAACGTTTCCCGCCCGGGAGTGGAGCGCTCTGACCCGAGCCGTCCCGGACGTAACGTTCGTGCCGCGCGACGCGGAGTTCGCGCATCTGCGCCGCAAGAAAGACGCGGCCGACCTAGCGGTCGCGCAACGGGCGTCGCACGTCCTCGAGGCCGCGTTCGCCGTGGCCGCAACGGTGCTGCGCCCCGGCGCTTCAACGAGCGAAGCTTTCGCGCAGATCGAGCGCTCGATGCGGCTGGCCGGCGCGGAAGACGTGCGTATTCTCACCTCGGGCGGCCCCGAGAATAACGAGCTCGCGCCGCCGGTCGAGCGCCGCCTCGAAGAGGGCGACACGGTCATGTTGTTCTTGGGCGTCGAAATTCAACGCTACTGGAGCGAGGCCGCGCAAACGTTCGCGATCGGCATGCCGAACGCACAAGCGGAGAACCTCGCATCGCGTGCTCGCGCTGCGGTCGATGCGATGGAAGCCGCGGCCATCGCGGGAGCGCGCGGCAGCACCGTTGCCGCCGCGGCGCGGAAAGCGCTCGGCGACGACGGCTTGCTGACATTTGCGAGCAGCTACGGACTCGGTCACGGCATCGGCATGGACGTTGAAGACGTGCCGTCGATCGCCCTCGACAGCGAAGACGTGCTGAACGCCGGGACGGCGCTTGCGCTGCACATCGTTCTCAAAGACGGCTCGGCCTGCGCGATCGCCGGCCGGACCATCATCACGTAGGTGGAAAGTTTGGGGACGTTTGGTTGCCTGCTTTCCGGGGAACGAGAACGGTTAACTGTATGACTTTCAGAACACTGCGGTTCTATTCCGTGGGCGCGCTTGCCATGTTTCTCGCGCTCAGTTCGGTCGCGAATGCCAAGGGGACCGTGCGCATCGACCAGCGCGACGGCACGGTCCAGAACTACGGCGGCAGCGTCATCCGGATCGTGGGCGACACGATCCGGGTGTTTAGCCCGGATAATCGAGACACGCTGATCATCTCGCATGCAGCGTGCACCTATATCGGCGAGATTCGGCGCTGTCTTCCCTATCGGCTTGCGCTTCGCCGCAACGGTGCGGATCACACGATCGGCTTCGACCACGGCACCGTGTTTTTCAATCCTAGCGCTGCTGCGCAGCCCCTTCCGCGATCGTCGGAGCAATTGCCTCCGAACGGCGTTCTGGTCTTCGTGCGAACGGCGCGGGGCACATCGATCGCGGTGCACGGCACCATCGACAAGGTGACACGCTGATGCGCGGACTTGCAGCGCTCCTTTGTGTCGCGTTCACGATTGCCTCGACGACGGCCGCATACGCGCAGCCGCGCGGCGGGGGCGGCCGCGCGGCGCCGGCTCAGCGGCAGGCTCCGGCACAGGCTCAGCGGCAGGCTCCGGCACCGGCTCAGCGGCAGGCTCCAGCGCCGGCTCAGCGCCCGGCTCAGGCGCCGGCGGCGCGCGGCGGCGGTTTCCAGCTCAACCACGATCTCGCTCCCGCGCCGCAAGCGGCGGCTCCGCAACGGATGGCTCCGCCCCAGCGGGCAGCCGCCGCGCCCCCGCCCGCTGCAGCGTTTCAACGACCGCAGGCGCCAGCCGTCCGCGCGCAATTACCGCAACCATCGGCGCGGCAGCCCGGAAGTCCGAACGGCGGGCAAGTAGCGGTGCGCAACAACCCGCCGCGACAGTCGCCCGGCAACATCGGAGCACAACGGCGCATCGGCAACCCCTCGTTCCACGGGAATGCCTGGGGCTGGAATCGCGGCGTCGCTTGGAACCCGGCGCCCACATATTGGGGCGGCGGTTTCTGGGGAGCGCTCGCGTTCAGTGCCGGCGCTGCGCTTTTCGGCGACCTCATCGCCTCCGGTCAAACCTACGAGTCATACGCGGTCTATCCCGATAGTCCGGGAGCGACATTGCTGGCCAACTACCAGCTTACCCAAACACCGTGCGGACCGCCGGATCTCGTCGTCATCTGGGGACCGGACAACAGTTTGATTTGCGCCTTCCCGAACGCCATCGTCGGGCCCGGAGATTATGACGTCGACCCGTCGACGCTTTCCCTCGTATCTGAGTAGATACGATGGACTATCGAAAACGGTTCGTGGTCGATAGCGGCTCGAAGATCCATCTTAAGGATATAGACCCAGCGTATGCGGGCAAGCTCGAATCGCGCGAAGAGGCCGAACGAGAAATACAACGACATGTAGCACGGCTCGATGCGCTTCAGTATTTACTCTACGCCGACGCAACTCAATCGCTCCTCATCGTACTGCAAGCTCTCGACGCCGGCGGGAAAGACGGCGTTGTCCGGCACCTCTTCACCGGGATGAATCCTCAAGGCACCGCGGTTTTTGGATTCAAGGAGCCTACGGCGGAAGAGCTCGCGCACGATTTCCTCTGGCGCGTGCATCGGCAAACGCCCGGCAAGGGGCAGATCACGATCTTTAATCGGTCCCACTACGAAGACGTGCTCGTCGTGCGCGTGCACAAGCTCGTGCCCAAATCCGTTTGGTCGGAACGGTACGATCTCATCAACGATTTTGAAGAGACGCTTTGTCAAGGTGGCACGCGGATTCTCAAGTTCTTCCTGCACATCAGCCCCGAGGAGCAACTTCGGCGATTCAAAGAGCGCCTCGATGATCCGGCGCGCAATTGGAAGATCAGCGAGTCGGACTACACCGAACGCGAGTTCTGGCCGCGTTATCGCGACGCTTATGAGGAGGCAATGGAGCGGACGAGTACCGAGCATGCGCCGTGGTACATCATCCCCGCCGATCATAAGTGGTTTCGTAATTTAGCAATCTCTCAAATCATCGCCGATACGATGGATGAAATGGATCTGAAGGTGCCGGCAGCCCGCGTCGATCTGGCCGACATTCGACGGAAGTATTACAAAGAAGAAGAGCTGCCCTGAAACTCTGGCACGGCATAGCCGTGGCTCTCGCGATCGTTGTAATCGCAGCGCTGCTTTCGTGGACACTCGGGTTGCATGTATTCTTATGGGGCACTGCCCATAAGTGAGTACGCTGACGCCGGCGAGGGAGAAAGACTTCGCTGCTACCCGCTTCGGAGTCGTCATGAGCTCAAAGGCAGGCGAGCCACACGAAGCATGGGGGGTTCTCAATCCGGGCGGAGTTCGTGCGGCGGACGGTGCGATGCACCTCTTTCCGCGCCTTATCGCCGAAGGCAACTATTCCCGGATCGGGCATGTTCGCGTCCTTTTTGAAGGCGACGTTCCCGTCGGCGTCGAGCGCCTTGGTATTGCGCTTGAACCGCACGAATCGTATGAGGTTAACGCCGGCGGTGGCGGGGTCGAAGACCCACGAATCATTTACGAACCGTTGCTCAAGCGTTACGTCATGACGTATACGGCGTTCGTTCCCTACGAACCGCGCGTTGCGATTGCCGTCTCAGAGGACCTCTACAATTGGCAGCGGCTCGGCCTCTTGCGGTACGAGGTTATCCCCGGTGAGGACGACCTCAATCAGTGTGGAAACAAAGATGCCGCGCTCTTTCCAGAGATAATCGTCGATCCCGAGGGGGTGCCGTCGTTTGCAATCTTGCACCGGCCGACGACCCGCGTTCAACTCCGGCACGACGGAGTCGATGTGACGACACCGCCGAGCGGGGAAGAGACGCGGGAATACATTTGGATATCATACATCGCGGTGGACGCGGTCTTGGCCGATATCAGAGCGCTGACGTCGGTCCGGCGTCACCAACGCGTCATGGCAGCGGAACAGCCCTGGGGAAACAGCAAGATTGGTACCGGGGCTCCGCCGGTGCGGCTTCCTTATGGATGGGTCATGCCGTACCATGGCGTCTCGACTGCGAGCGGACACCCGCGCTACTGTATGGGCATTGCAATTCTCGATCTCGAAAACCCCGCGCGCATTCTCTACCGGACACCGTTGCCCGTTCTGGAACCACAGACGGAGTACGAGTGTCACGGCCTCTCTTCGGACATCGTCTTTCCGAGCGCGAGCGATTTGCGTCCCGACGGGCTCCTGGACATCTATTACGGCGCGGCCGATCGCTGCATTGCGGCGGTACGCATAACATTGCCGAGCGAGCTGCCGGCGCCCTGAATGGGAATGTGAAGCTGTTCGCGCCTCTCCTTTCACACGAAATTCAACAGAATTGCTCCATACTATCGAGCAGGTCACCTGCCGGCGGCAGTCGTGGCTCATAAGGAAGGATCGTTCTGATGGCTGTGACGCCAATGGCCCCGCCCGCGGCGAACGGCACAACGAACTCGTCGCCGAACGTCAAACCCGCCCGAAAGCACCGGCAATTATGGCTGATAGGTGGCGCGCTGGCCGTCATCGTCATCGTCGTCGTAGGGATCTTCGTTTGGCGCGCGGTCGTGCCGGCCGCAACCGTCCTCGTCACGACCCCCGTGCAACAAGGGACACTCGCTCGCAACGTAACAGCGTCGGGTACGGTTAATCCGCAAAATACGATCAGCGTCGGCTCGCAGGTCTCGGGGACGATTTCCGAGATCGACGTCGATTACAACAGCGTCGTTCGTACCGGGGAAGTGCTGGCGCGGATCGATCCGACGCTGTTTGAAGCATCGTTGGCTCAGTCCCAGGCCCAATTGGCCCAAACGGAGGCGAACGCGCGCGAAGCGGCGTCCGCTGCCGTCGGGGCGCAAGCGGGGATCGCCGTTCAGCGCGCCACCGCGAACGCAGCGGTCCAGAACGTTAATGCTGCTCGGGCCAACGCTGCCGCCCAAGCCGACGCGATCGCCGCCGCGCAGGCAAATGTCGATAAAGCCCAGAGCGCGCTGGTTCTGGCTCAACAAACCATGGCGCGTGACACGAGCCTCCTGAGCCAAGGTTTCGTCGCGCAGAACGCGGTCGATGCCGATCAGGCGAGCCTTGGAACCGCCCAGTCCGGAGTCTCGAGTGCGCAGGCAACCCTGACGCAAGCGCGGTCACAGGCGGTCGCGAGCGCGCAGCAAGCAAATCAAGCCGTGGCTCAGAGCGTGTCGCAAAACGCGCAGAATACGGTCACCGGTGCGACGGCCCAAGCATCAGCCGGAACTGCCCAAGCGCAAGCTGCCGCGATCGGCATCCAAGCCGCCGAAGTGAAGACGTCGGAATACGACCTTGCCCACACGACCATCACCTCGCCGGTAAACGGAACCGTCATCGTACGCAACGTCTCACTTGGCGAAACGGTGGCCTCCAGCTTTAGCACCCCGGTGCTGTTCACGATTGCACAAGATCTTTCGAAGATGGAAGTCGACCTCGCGGTCGGCGAACCGGACATCGGGGCGGTGAAAAAGGGTGATTCGGTGACCTTCACCGTGCTCGCGTATCCCCAAACGTTTTCCGGAACGGTCTCTCAGGTCCGCCAGAACCCAACCGTGGTGAGCAACGTCGTTACGTACGATACGGTCGTCATCGTCAATAACAAGGCCGGGCTGTTGCGGCCCGGGATGACCGCCAACGCGTTGATCCAAACGCAAAGCGTCAGCGGTGCCATAATCGTGCCGATACAGGCGCTGGAATACCGGCCGTCGGCCGCCACCAGGTCCGTCTACCATTTGGCCGCGTCGGCCGGCTATGCACCGGCGCATCCGCACGGAGCCGGAACGGTCGGCACCGCGGCGGGCTCGCAATTCGGTGCGACGATGGGCGCGGGCGCGACGGCGCTTCCGGCGGGATCGCACGGCCGCATTTTCGTCGAGCGCGCCGGAACACTCGTAGCGGTGCCGGTCCAGATCGTTTTGACGGCGGCCACGCAAGTTGCCGTCAAGCCACTGAGCGGCACGCTCAACGTCAACGATGCCGTCGTCACCTCCGACACGGCGGTCGCGCAGCCGCGTGCAACCGGTGCAGCCCAGGCCGCACCCGGCTTCGGAGGGTCGGCGCAAAGCAGCGGTGCTGCGCGAGCCGTGCGATGAGTATCCCGGTCGTCCGGACCTACGACCTGTGCAAAGACTATGCGATGGGCGGTCAGGTGGTGCACGCGGTTGCCGGCGTTTCGTTGACAATCGAAAGTGGCGAATTCATCGCCGTCACCGGGCCATCAGGATCTGGGAAGTCGACCTTCATGCACATCATCGGTTTGCTCGATGCGGCCACATCCGGACGGTACGAGCTCGACGGCGTTGAGGCCGGGACCTTGAGCCGGGTTGCGCAGGCTGCGTTACGCAGCCAAAAGCTCGGCTTCGTTTTCCAGGCCTACAACCTGCTCGCGCGTACGTCGGCGGTCGAGAACGTTGAGCTGCCATTGCTTTACGCCGGTGTCCCCGACGCTGAACGGCGGCGCCGCGCGACGGCGGCACTCGGCATCGTCGGACTTTCCGACCGCCTGTTCAGCGAGCCCAATCAGCTCTCGGGCGGCCAGCAACAGCGGGTCGCCATTGCGCGGGCGATCGTGAACGAACCCAGTCTGATCCTTGCCGACGAGCCGACCGGCGCGCTGGACACCAAAGCCAACGACGACGTCATGGCGCTCTTTCGGCGCTTGAACGTCGAAAACGGCATTACGATCATGCTGGTAACGCACGACCCGGGCATTGCTGCCCACGCGGACCGGTTGATTACGTTTCGCGATGGGGCCGTGATTAGCGACGAGCGGAGCCGCAAAACCATTCCGGCCGTGCCCGCATGAATCTGAAGTCGACGCTGAGGACGGCATTCAGCGCGCTGGTGCGTAACCGCGCGCGTTCGCTGTTGACGATGCTCGGTGTTGTGATCGGGGTGGCCGCCGTCATCGTGACGGTCGCAATCGGCGCGGGCGCGCGGGCGTCGGTTCAGAATCAAATCAACAGCCTGGGGAGTAACCTGATCATCGTGCTTCCGGGTAGCGTGACGCAGTCCGGCGCTCGCACCGGCAGCGGCGGAGCGTCGACCCTCACGCCACAAGACGCCCTCGCGATCGCGGCGTTACCGGACGTCTCGGCCGTTACGCCGGTCGTGACGGTTCGCACGCAGGTCGTCGGCGGCGGCGCAAATTGGCAGACGACGATCAGCGGCGTCGCGCCGACCTACACCTACGTGCGGCAGTGGGCGCTCGCCGCCGGCACATTTTTCTCTGATGCCGATGTCGCGTCGGCCGCCAAAGTCTGCGTGCTGGGCCAGACCGTCGTGGCCAACCTCTTCGGCACGACGAACCCCATCGGGCAGACCCTCCTGATCAAGAACGTGCCGTTCACGATCGTCGGCACGCTCTCCGCGCGCGGTCAAAGCAGCGTTGGACAGGACCAAGACGACACGGTCGTCGTTCCCTACACCTCGGCGTTGCAGCGCCTGACCGGCGGCACCTTCGTCAACGAGCTCATGGTGTCGGGGGACGACCAAGCGGATACGAGCGGCGTGCAAACCGAGATCACCGCATCGCTCGAGCAACGACACCGCATCACGAACCGTCAGGACGACTTCCAGGTGCGTAATCTCGCTGACATCGCAAGCGCCGCGTCCGCGTCGGCGACCGTCATGGAGTATCTGCTCGCCAGCGTCGCAGCCGTTTCGCTGATTGTCGGCGGCATCGGCATCATGAACATCATGCTCGTCTCCGTCACCGAAAGGACGCGTGAGATCGGCCTGCGCATGGCGGTCGGCGCCCCGCCCTATGCGATCCTCTCGCAATTCCTGATCGAATCGGTCGGACTTTCGCTCATCGGTGGAGCAATCGGCGTCATCGTCGGATTTGCCGGGACGTATCTCGTTTCGCTGCTGGCGAGCTGGCCGACGGTCATCGCGCCGGAGGCTGTGGTGATCGCCGTTGTCTTCTCGGCGCTCGTCGGTGCCTTCTTCGGTTACTATCCCGCGCTAAAAGCCTCGCAGCTGAATCCGATCGATGCGCTGCGTTTCGAATAAAGGAGCATTGCCCGGCCGTTGACGAGAAGTGGCGTAGCGCATGGCACAGCAAACGCCGCCGCCGCCGCCCGGCCCAGTGAAGCCGCCCGACCGGCGGTCGGTATGGATATGGTGGATCGTCACCATGGTGATCTTGTCGCTGTGGAACATCTATGAGTTTCCACGCCCCGTCACTGCAGTGACGATACCGTATTCCACATTGCTCGCGGAGATTCGCGCCGGCAACGTGACGAGCGTGCACGTAACGGGTGACGACGTTACCGGCACGTTCCGCCGGCCGTTCGCACCGCCATCCCCGGCACCCAGCAGCGCAGCATCTCCGGCTCCCGCTGCAACCGCGTCCCCCGCGGCGCAATTGACGTATACGAATTTCGAGACGACGTTTCCGCAAGCGCTCGGTGATACGGGTTTCCTTCCGCTCCTTGAAACGCATCACGTCACGATCGACGTCTCGACGACACAAACGAATGTACTCGTCACGCTCCTGATCACGTGGGGGCCGATGTTGTTGCTGGTCGGCGCCATTCTTTGGATGAGTGCGCGCGCCGGTAAAGGATTGGGCTCGCAGTTCGGCTTCGGAAAGGCGCCGGCGCACCGCTATACCAGCGATCAGCCCAAGGTAACGTTCGAGGACGTCGCCGGGGCCGACGAAGCGAAGTCCGAACTGCAAGAGGAGGTGAACTTCCTGCGGCAACCGGAGAAATATCACGACATCGGGGCGCGGATTCCGAAAGGTGTGCTGCTCTCCGGAAATCCCGGTACCGGAAAAACGTTGTTGGCTCGGGCTGTCGCGGGCGAAGCGGGAGTGCCGTTCCTCAGTCTCAATGCATCGGAGTTCGTCGAAATGTTCGTCGGCGTCGGTGCCAGCCGCGTGCGCGATCTCTTCAAGCAAGCGAAGGAACTAGCGCCGGCAATCGTGTTCATCGACGAACTCGATGCGGTCGGACGCCGGCGCGGCGCAGGCGTGGGCAACACGAACGATGAGCGCGAGCAGACGCTCAACCAACTCTTGGGGGAACTCGACGGCTTCGATCCAAACGCGAACATCATCGTACTGGCCGCGACGAATCGTCCCGACGTGCTCGATCCGGCGCTGTTGCGTCCCGGTCGCTTCGATCGCCAAATCACGGTCGGGCTTCCCGATCGCAACGGACGCCGGGAAATCTTAAAGATCCACGTGCGCCCGCTGAAGATTTCACCGACGGTCGATCTCGGGACGGTCGCCGGCCAGACGATCGGCATGAGCGGTGCGGACCTAGCGAATCTGTGTAATGAGGCGGCCCTCGCCTGCGTCCGCCATGAACGGCAACTCGTCGAGCCGGCGGATTTCGACGAAGCGCTCGACCGCCTACGCTTGGGCGTTGCGCATCCCCAATTGATGGACGCGCAAGAACGGCGTATCGTCGCCTATCACGAGAGTGGACATGCGCTCGTTGCGTGGCTGACGCCGGGAGCCGATCCGGTCCACAAGATGACGATCGTGCCGCACGGTGCGGCGCTCGGCGTGACGGAACAACTTCCGTCGATCGAGCGGCATAATTTGAGCCGCGCATACGTGCTTACGCGTATCGCGGTGATGCTCGGCGGCCGTGCGGCCGAAGAAGTGATGTTCGGTGAAATCACGACGGGGGCCGAGAGCGATCTCGTCGAGGCAACGCAGCTCGCGAAGCAGATGGTGACGCGCTGGGGAATGAGCGATCTCGGCATGGCCGCCTTTCGCGCGGACGAGGCCCAGCCGTTTCTTGGCTACGAGCTGACGCAGGGACGAGACTATAGCGAAGCCACGGCCGCCCGCGTCGACGGAGCGATACAGCAATTGCTCACCGACGCGCACGAAAGGGTGCTGGCCCTGCTCACGGCATCAAAGAGCAAACTCGAAGGATTGGCCGAGGTACTGCTCCGCGAGGAGACCCTTGAACTGGACCGGCTGACCACTATCCTCGGCCCCGCCCGTTCCTCGAGCGAGGATGTCGCTTAGGTGTGAATCACGACGTTGGAGAAGTCGATCTCGCGAACGAGCGTGTCCCCTTCGTAGGCGAGGACGCGTATCGGGAGATTCGTCGGTACCGACAGATCGATGATTTCACGGGTCAAGCCGGTGTCGGTTGCGGAAGTCGTGGGCACGAGCGTCACGGCTTCCGTCGGGATGTCGAGGATGGTCGGTCCCGCGCTTTCAGAGACGACCCCGGGTGTGCCTTGCGAGTGAACGATGAACGCGGCGAAGCTCAGCTCGTCGATCGATGATCCGCGAATTGTCGTTACTTGCGGATCGTGCAGCGGGAACGTCTTTTTGAAGAGCGCTTCAAACCCGCTGCCGCGGTGCGCGACGACGGTACTGCCCCCGTTCCACACGACCGTGACGCCGACGTTCCGGCCGGCGAGAAAATGCACGGTTGCGTTCGCTGGTTTGCTGAACGTGTAGTCGAGAACGGAACTCTGTACCTGTGAGTCCTCACGCTCGAAGATCGCGACGGTCGCGCTGTACGAGGTAACGTTCGCCCACGTCTTCTCGAACTCGCTCCATGCCACGGGAGCGGTCTGTGCCGACAACGGCGTTGGCGGTTTTCCAAGCAAGAGCACCGCTGTTAACGCAACGAGAGGCGCGCTCGTGATGATCTTCATGCAAATGGAACCGAAAGTCCCATCAGTTGCGGGCACTGCGGCCGGCGATGAGGTTGTAGAGCGCGAGAATCACGGCGCAGGCGAACAGTCCCTTTCGGAATGCAGCCAAATTGGATTGCGGGCTGCAAACGCACAACGAGCGCGGCAGCGTCGTCGGCTTGAACGCTTCCTTCGTATGCGCGAGCGGCTTCGAGTATTGCCCGCGAAGGATCCGTGCCGCTGATCCGGGCGCGTGTAACCGCGAGCGCCGTCCGGGTAGCACCGAAGAAATCGTCCGAGCCGGCTCGGTGACTATCGGAGATGCCGTCGGTTACGATGACGAGCGTTTCAGTCGGGTCGAGGGTGAAGACGGCATCACAGGCGTTATTGGTAAGAGGGATACCCAGCATCGGTGCGGTCGGCATGAGGTGCCGGGTGCCCCCGTCTTCTGCGAGCGTGAAGGCGACATCGTGACCGGCTGATGCGTACACGACGGTTCGCAGAATGGGATGCACAAGTGCAACGAAGACGACTGCATACGGTGTGTCATCGTCAACCGTCCGCAGAAGTTGGTCCGCCCGACCGAGTGCCGAGGCCGGGGACTCATCATGGATGAGGGCCGTGACAATCTCGTCGGCGATGGCTGACGAGAGGGCGGCCCGCCCTGCGCCATGGCCGGCAATATCGATCACGATGAACGCCGTGCGGCCGGAGCTCAGCGGCAATGCCACGGTCAGGTCGCCGCACCGGGCGCCGCCGTCGCAACTCCGAACGGACGACGATACCATGAGCGTGGGCCGTGCCGTCGCCGATGTCCCGTCGACGAGTCGCGGAACGGAATGGTCAATCACAGTCCCTCCAACGGCGACGCTCCCCAGTGCTCAAATGCCGGAGATGCTGCCCGTACGAGAGCGTACGTAGGGATCGTGAACGCCAGATGAAGGTGCCCTTCACACATCCGAGTACACCCGGGCGCCCCGGGCATCGCGGATTAGGTTAAGTTTCGGGTACAATTGCGTAAAGTGTTTGTGTGGGATGGCCGAAGAAGCAAGTAAGTGAAGACCGCCTTAGGATGCTTGCTTGCTACGGTGATGTTTGCTTCGGCGTGTTGCCCCGGTGCGGCCTCGATTAGCGTGCCGGAACTGCAGAACGTGGGGCAAAATCTGGCCCAGCAACAGCGCGCCGATGGAGCGATTCTCTACATGAGCACGCGCGTCGACCCGTACTTTGCGAACATCGCCGCGATCGGAGCGATCCGAGGCGGCGTCGATCTGCTCGACGTGAAGCGGTGGATGCAGTGGTACGTCGCGCACAGCAGCGACCCAAACCCATGGCGCATACCCGGCGCGATCACCGATTATGACGTTACGGCCGACGGCACGCTGCGCACGAGCGGCGAAGCCGACTCGGTTGATTCGTACGCGGCGACGTTCATCTCGCTCGCGGCAACGGCATGGCGTGTCGGCGACGCGCCGCTCCGCGCTTACGTCGCGGGAATACGCAGCGACATCGAGCGCATCGCATCGGCCATGGATGCCGTCTCCGACAACGATGGCCTCACCTGGGCGCTCCCGAACTACCGGCTGAAGTATCTCATGGATAACAGCGAAGTCTACCGCGGGCTGAGCGATCTTACGACGCTGCGGGCGCAGGCGTTCGGCGATCTGGCTGGGGCCGCGCGCGCCTCATCGCACGCGCTGCACGTGCAGGCCGCGATCCGGACGCGCTATTGGGATGCCAAGCGCGGTCTCTTCGCGCTCGCCCTCGACGATATCGGGGCGAAGGTCTGGCCGAAAGCCGGCGATTTCATGGAAGACGGAACTTCGCAATTGTTCCCTATCTTGCACGGTGTCATCGAGCCCACGTCGCCCCAGGCCCAGATCGCGTACCGCCGATTCTCCGAGGCGTTTCCCGACTGGCCCACGCTCGAGAAGCCCGACACGTTTCCCTGGGCCTCCGTTGCATTCGTCGCGCTGCAGATGAATGATGTCAGCCGGGCGCGGACGTTTGCGACGACGGTGCAGAAACGCTACGCTCCGGAGTTCGCCTACCCGTGGTACTGTGCGGAGTCGGGCTGGTACGTACGGGTGTTGCTTGGCCTCGACGCCCCGCAAACGGTCGCCGATTTTTAGGGCGCGGGACCGGGACCGATCTCGCGAAAGACGCCGACGTTGAGGGCCCGGCGAACGTAGAGCAAGTTCCCGGTCGTGCTGTCGCTCAAGTGCTCGAGCTCGATGCCGACGTGATAGCCGCCTTTGGGGTTCACCCAGTGCTTCACGTCGAGACCGGCGAAAAGCACGCGTTCCCCGATTCCGAACGGCGCAGAGATCGAGACCACGCCGTATGGCGGTTCGCTGCCGCCCAACAACGTCAGCGTGCTCACCGTGGTGCCGGCTGCGCCATTGGCCAACGTCAGGATTCCAGTCGATGCGCCCGCGCGACCACTGCTGAATGACGGCAGCCAGCGCAGCGTAACGTTGAAGTTGTTGTGATACCAGGTCGGACCGATGTTGAGATAGTTTTGCACCGTGCCGTCGGGATTTACGACCGTGCCGGCGCCGGCCCCGATCACGGTCGCGAGCGCCGGACCGAATTTCAGGTCGCCCTCGAGGTAACCATTGCGCGTCGCCAGGGCACTGCCGCTGGCCGTGCCCACCGCGGCATAGGTAAAGAACTGCGGCGACCATGTATGGTAGTCATCGAGCACCAAGCCGAGGCTGTGCGTCGGAGCGACCGCATCGCGGTCGGCTTGATCGACCAGGATGAGCGCCGGCGTATCATTCGCCAGGGTTTCCCGATCGGTGAGCGTGACGTTGCTCCACGGTCCGATGCCGGTCGAACTCGTGAAGCTCGACAGGCTGCCGGTGAGATCGAGTTCGCCGCTGCGCGCCGCCTGCGGCGCACACATGAGCACGACGAGAGCGGCGGTAAACATGAGGCGACCGTTTATGATCATAATGCTCCCGCAAACGTGACGTCGAAGTCACGGAGATTGCTATCGACCGCGAAGATCGCGTAGCCGCCGTCGGTCGAGGTGCGCCGTACGCCGGGGGGCAGCGGCGCACCGGCTCTCAGCCAAACGACCGGGAGCGCGAACGCGATCGAACGCAGGCCGGCGTCGTTGTGAAGGTTCACGTGTATTCCGCCGGCGGTTTTGGTGAATGACGAACTGGTGGCAACGAAGCGATCCATGAACGCGGCGGCAGACGGCATGTCGGTCGTGCGTAGCCTGCCCGTCCGTTCGAGGATCTCCACGCGATCCAGAAAATGCCCGAAAGCAATGGCGTAGGGCGCCGGCTTGGTATCGTAGGCGCCGTTGTGCCGCATGACGACGCGGCGGCGTTCGGCCTGGTAATACGCGGCGACATATTGCGACGGCAAGAGATCGTACGAGTGGCTATAGACGAGGAATATCCCGTGGCGCTCGGCGGCATACGAGGAGGTCTGGTCGAGCCACCGCTCGACCCGCGCTCCCGGAACGTGCACTTCGTGCATCTCGCCGATCGAGGCGAGTTTCCCGTCGGGCATGACGGGAAAGGCCCAACTGTGTTCCGACACGAGTGTGCCGTTATAGAACGGGCGCACCACCGGGCCGCCCGAATCGCCGGTGTAATAATAGCCCTTGATACCGAGGCCGTCGAGGACCTGCGTCATCACCGGCTGTGGATGGACGCCGGCCGGCGCGGCATACGACCGGACCGGTTGACCGGTGACCGCTTCCAAGCAGCGATCGTTGCGGTCGACGTATTCGTGCAGCTGCGCACGTGAAAAGCGGCCGGCGTCGAGGTTTTCGGCGAACCAATTATGGGCCCAGCCGCCATGCGAACCGATTTTACCGAAACGCATGAGGATCTTGAGGTCGGCGCGGCCCGGGCCTTGGCCGCACGCGTTGAAGCCCAGCCCGTCACCGACCCGGTCGAGATCGGGGCCGGCGGTAACGTCGAACTCCATCGGAACGGCGTGCCGCAGCAAGCCACGGCGCTGCAGGTTGGGAATTCCCATGAATTCGACCGACGAGTCGATGTGCAGGTTGACGATCAACTGCCCGATCCCATCGGGCGCTGCGACGAGGTGCGGCAGCGTGTTGCGTGACGTGAGCAACGACGTCAAGAACGTCATGGGGAATGCGTCGCTGTAGTCGCGCAAGTAGCCGAGCGGGAGCGCGATGTACGCAACGAGCCCCGCTCCGACGGGCCGGCGGGTGATCATCGGCGAGGAGCCGTTGCTCGCATCGATGACGACGCCGGTGTTGTCGATCTCGGCGCGCGGGAACTGGTACGTCAGCGGCCCGTATTGGTAGCCCGAGAGATCGCCCCCAAGGAGTTTGCCGGCCGGCACTTGCCACCATCGCGCCGCCGCCGCGTCATGAAAGTGCATGGACCCGCTGCCGAACGCCCCGGTACGCAGCTTGTCGTACAACATGTTGTCGACCCCGCTCAGGCTCGCAAAGAGCGAACCCGGGCGATACAATCCGTCGTCCGAGCGTGAGCCGGCATCGGCGACGATGACGACCAACCCGCCGAGTTGTGCGAAGCGGGTCAATTCCAGCGTCGCGTCCTCCGGAACGCGCGTATTGATACCATCAGGAAAGACGACGGCATCGTACATCCGGTGCAGCGCGGCGGCACCAAACAGCGAGATGTCCGTCGATGCTATCCAGTCGAACCGGATGCCGCTCTCACGAAGACTCTCCGAGTAGGCGGCTCGAATCCCGTCGCCGGGGCCGATTTCTTGCGGCGTGTACACCAGTGCGGTGCGGATGCCGCCCTCGTCGGCGAGGGCTCGGAGGTGGGACGACCGGACCACGATCAGGGCAAAGAGAATGAGTGCCGCCAGCACCACTACCGTGTGGCGATTCATCGAGTTTGCCCGCCGCCTTCTGCCACGATCCAGCCCTCGACTTCGACGTCGTTCGCAATCACCACGCGACGGGCTGCGTACACGGTCTTGGTGCCGGGGTGGCGACCCACGCGGCATCCCGGGCCGAGCCACACGTCTTGTTCTGAAAAGACGTGCCCCTCGACGAACACCTCCGAAGCGAAGGTAACATCCCCGCGGGCAATGACGTTACCGGATATTCGCACGCCGGACTCCACATCGAGTGGTCCGTGAACCTTGATATCCGAGCGAATGGTCGTTCCGGCTGCGATGCGGAGCGGTCCGTAGACGATGATCGGCTTTCCCGTCTCGACCGCCGCCGCGCCGATGAGCGTCGCATCTTTGCGCTCCACGAGGGGAAAGGGCGCCGTCGCTCCCGTTCGGGAGGTTACCGGTTTTCCCCAGACCCGTTCGAAGCGGACGCCGTCGGCCAACGTCACGCGGGCTCCCCCGCTGGCCGAAACGCCGAGATTTGCTCCGGTGTCGACCGCGATCTCGCCATCGGCGTCGATCCAGCGCAAGATGCTGACCGAAGGGCCGAGGTGCAGCACGCCGTCGCTCGTCAAGGTTCGAGCCACGACGTCCCGCTCGACATCGAGCGATTGGAGTGCGTAAGCATCGCGAATCCCGGCGCCGTGACCGACGCGGATACGCTCTCCGACCGCGATGCCGCGCACGCGCTCCCCAGGCGGGATCGTCAAGTCGGGGGCCCAGCGGGTTTCCTCATCGGTGCGGAGCTTCAAGTCGGCTTGGTACGATTCGTCACCGCGCGCTGCGGCCACGAAGCCGGCCAGCTTTTCGCGATAGGAGCGTCCGAACCAGCGTGGATCGCGCTCGTACTGCTCGGGGATACGCAGGCGGCCTTCATCACGCGGCCACCTGACCTCGCGAATGCTCGGAATGGCCGGGACCATCAACACGATCCCGAACAGCACGATGCTAAGCAGCAGAAACATCGGATCGCTTCGTGCGTTGCGTCTGATCCCAGGGGGGACGCCGGGATTTTAGTAAGTCCCCGAGCGCGTCGATCGCGCCGAGGGTAACGGCCCAACTATTGAAGAGAAACATATATATCAAGCAGGGTAGCAGGTAAATGCGTTCGCGTCCGCCGTCGAGGAGCTCCGCCGCGCCGACCTCGAAGACCGGTGCAAAATTGCCGAATGCATTGAAACTCACGACCAAGAACGCGAAGATGATTCCGGGGATCACCGGGATCGCGCCCATGTAGAACAGCAGCGCATCAGCAGCGATGCCACTGAGCAGAATCGGCGGGACGCAGTAGATGAAGAGCAGCAGAAAGGCGTCGAACTTTTGCCGGACCGAGATCTTGCGCGAGCGCAAGAGCGGGATGAGATTGACCACCAAGGCCCGGTTGTGCCCGTGGGCCCAGCGCCGCAATTGGCGAAAGCGGCCGCTCCACGTGTCAGGGACCTGCTCGTAGCACTCGGCGTGGTTCGCATACAAAATGCGCCAGCCGTTGATGAATAAGCGCGCCGAAAGGTCGGTGTCTTCCGCTAGCGTGCGGGCGTCGAATCCGCCGAGGTCGAGCACCACCGAACGCCGGAAGCCCCCGACCGTCCCTCCATACTGCGGAAAGAGATCGAGATTATAGCGCGCTTGCTGATCGACTTGGTATCCGCCCGAGCGTTCGAGCGCGAGCAGACGCGTCAGTAAGCTCTTGGCGTTGTTTCGCGGAACCACCCGGCCCATCACCGCGCCCACTTCCGGGTCGACGAACCCCATGACGAGCTCGCGGATCACATCCTTGCCCGGTGTATAGTCGGCATCGAAGACCAGCACGATTTCGTTCGAGGCTAAGCTCAAAGCGCGGTTGAGGGCATTCGGCTTGCCGCGTTCGCCCTGAAGGTTATAGATCGGCTTGATGAACGGATAGCGCTGGGAATACGTGTAGGCGATCGTCGGCGTATCGTCTTCAGATTGATCGTCGACCGGAAGGACCTCAAGCAGGTCGTGAGGATAGCTCGACGCGACTAGTGCGTCAAAAATTGCAGTGGCGACGCGATCTTCGTTCCGCATCGGGATGATGATCGAGACCGCCGGCAGGTCGCTGTCGAGCAAATCTTGGTAGGTCGGCCGTTGACGCGCCGAAACGCGGTTCAGGGTGAAGTGCCAGTGCCGCACCGCGTACAGCAACAGAATGCCGACCACGATCCAGCTCCATGTCTGCAAGACGGTTACGAGAGACCCCATGCGGCCCTCCGGCTTTCAAACGCCCGCGCGAGACGAACGAGCAGGATGCTCAAGAAACAGATGACCGGGACGACATCCAACAGGGGACCGAAGAGAAAGTACAAGTCGGTCATCGCGATTGCGCCCGTTTGCCCGAGAATCAAGATGAAGCACGCGTAGCGGACGATCGACAGCGGAATATCCCAGGCCACCGTGAGCGCGATGAACCCGATTCGTTCGACAACCGTGAACGGAAAGAGCGAGACGAAGAAGCCGACGAAGACCGGGATCACGAGCCACGTCACGAGCGCAGTGCGCAGCATGAGTTGTGAAAAGGCAGCGCTATCGTAGCCGAGGCGTCCGGTGAGAAACAGAAATATCGCTGCGCCGCCGACGAGCATAGCGTTGAGGTTGATGAAGAAGCGCAGCGGCGCCACGAGCGCGGTCCAAATCGAGAGCCCGATGACGATGAGGGCGCAAACCAGCGTGATCACGAGCAGCTCGAACCAGTCGCTGTGCCGCATCTCGAACGTCATCGGGTGCAGCGTGACGAAGAGAAATGGGTCGGCGAACGTGCGCACGTAAATGCCCGCAAAGCGGGTACCGGCGAGCGCAAAGCCGGACATCAGATCCAGGGCGCGCTGGGCGAGGAGAATGACGAAAAATTCGACGACCAATACGGCCGGGATCGTCGAAAAGAGCGCTCCCCAACTGAAGGGAAGATTCCGGTAGGACCGGTGAGGCGGGATGCTCTCGTTGATTCCTCGCCCGTGCAATAATTGTATCAAAGCGTCTGCTCGTTATTCGCGTTCTGTGCGTCAGGCAGGCCCGCGCTTTTCAGGGCGCGAGCCGCTCCTGCGATTCGATCAGTGACGACCGTTGTTTCCGCCCTGGTAGGGATTGCGAGCGACCGGGTATTCTTGTTCGGGAACATACGCTTGGCGCTGCACGACTTTATGATGGCCCCGGTAGTACTGCGCCTCGGGCTGCGTGACGTAGTAGCGGCGATTGTTTTTCACGTAGTACGGCCGGTTGTTGGCGTCGATGAGCAACGCCCCGACGATGCCTACCGCACCGGCGATGATCGCCGCCGTCGACTCCGTATCGGCGGGCGCGGGTTGTGGCGCAACGAGCGTACCGGCGACGATGAGGCTAGCGATTGCGGTTGCGCGTTTGAGGATGAGTGTTTTCACGTTGGGATCCTTTCAAGTCAATTGTAGAATCGGGCAGCGTTTAGGACCGGGCTCGGCCGACGACGAGGTTGTAGACGATGAGAATCACTGCGATGACCAGTAACAGGTGGATCAATGAGCCGCCGATGTGAATGGCAAAACCCAAAATCCACAAGACGAATAGAACGACGATGATAGTCCAGAGCATGGATTACTGCCTTCCCTTTACGGTGTTGTTCTGAGCTAGTAGCAGAATGCGATCGGCGTGGCGCTGTCCGAGAAATTTCTGGTCGTAGTAAACTTTGACGTATTGGCCGGCTTTGATGGCCTTCATTTGATAAGTGGTCTTGCCATCGGCCGAAAAGACCTGGTCGAACTTCGGCACGATCAGAAAGCTGAGCGACTGTTTTGTTTTCGGGTCCATGACCTTGATGCTGTTATCCGAAACGTGAATTACGATGCCCGAGATATTTGCGCTGCCGACCTTGGCTTGTGCGCTAACCGGAGCGGTGGTCAAGCTAGTGATTGCAAATGCGAAAAATAAAAGCAGGGAGAGTATTTTCATGAAATCGCCTTTCCTAAAATAGCAACGTGATGTTGGAGAGATCGATCTGACGCGAGAGCGACTCGCCTTCGTGCATGTCGCAGCTGCGAACGGATGACGATACCATGGCATGGGGGGAACGTCGCTGGTGTACCGTCGACAAGCAGCGGAATGGTAGTGGATCATCGTCTCCCTAACGGGCTTTGTCCCATTGCTCAATCGCAGAGACGTTGCCTGTACGAGAACGTACGTTGCAGCCGCGAATATCCTGTGAAGACGTCTTTCACACTCTACAGCCAACTCGGGAGCGCTCCTCGGAGTCGGCTCTCCTGCCGTTCGCCTTCAGCTCCACGCGCTCGCGTCCGTTTAAAACCATGGTCGGATGACCAGGGGTAATGTCATCGCGTAATCCAAGAAAACGGTACGACGCGCTCGAGAAGGCACGATGCGGCTATGCCGGAAGGAGATCTCGTGCACCCATGCATCATGGCCTGACCCGCGCCGAATTTGAGCGTGTGGTCGAAGATGCTCTGGAATCGCTTCCGAAGCGCTTCGCCGATCTGGTCGAGAACGTCGTCATCGCGGTCGAAGATGAGCCGTCTCATGACGATGTCGCCGGCCTCAAACATGATGCCGGTGTTCATTCAGAGCTCCTTGGCATCTACCGTGGCGTCCCGCTCATGGGCCGCACGCATAACATGCCGATGCTGCCGGACAAGATCGTTGTGTTTCGCGGCCCGATCAACCGCGTTGTTCACACGCGGCACGAAGCCGTAGAGCAGGTGCGCGCGACGGTGATCCATGAGTTCGGACACTACTTCGGACTCGAGGATGACGAGATGCCGCATTAATACCGCGATTGTGCTTCAGTCTCCGTTATAGTCGGAGCGCTCGTCCCTGCTGGGCTCCTCCGAGGTGATCGGAAAGTGCGGGTACATATATTCCGAACCCCAGTATGGTGAGAGCCCATAGTACCCGTAATATGGTGCCCAGTATTCCTGAGTCGGCGTTTCGACAAGTGTGGGATCATAGACGGGTGAGTGGACGATGCTCTCGCGAGACTGGTTAACGTGCACTTCGCCTTTAGTGACACTCGTTATCGCGTCTACCGGAAGTAGGAAGTGTCGATCCCCGAGCCCGAGAAAGCCGCCCGCGCGAATTTCCAGCATTCGCACTTTCCGCTCGTCGTGGTCAATGAAAAGCGCACTTACATGACCGATGTCTTCACCGTGTGAATCGACCACTTTGCGATTACGGATGTCCTGGGCCGAGTCCTCAAGCTCCAGATCCGTATCCTTTAGCTTTTCAAGTTCAGCATTGGTCGTTTTTGGTTGGCTCATGGTGTGTTCCTATCGTGCACCGCTGGTACTGAACTTCGCCGCGCCGGGCGAAGGGGGTGATTCGCGACTACGGAGCAGCTTTATCGCCAAATGCTCGCGCACGTGCTCACGGAGTTTGAGGCAAGCGGGGTCAAAGACAAAGGGAAACGAGGACAAGTAGAGCGCGCTCGATTCGTGGCATGTCTAGCCGTGCTGACGTTGGTCGGGCGCAGCTTGGCGCTGCTGTTGCGGCGCAGCTTGGCGCTGCTGTTGCGGCGCAGCTTGGCGCTGTTGTGGCGCAGCTTGGCGCTGCTGTTGTGGCGCAGCTTGGCGCTGCTGTTGCGGCGCGGCTTGACGCCGCTGTTGTGGCGCGGCTTGACGCTGCTGTTGTGGTGCCGCTTGGCGTTGTTGTGCTGCGGGTGCCGCCTTGTGCTGTTGCACTGCGGGTGCCGCCTTGTGCTGTTGCGGCGTCGTGCTGCCGAGGGGGCGCGCAACGGCGCTGGTCGCGGGCCGCCCGTGATTCACCGACGAAAAGTTTGCACGGCTGGTCGCGGCGACGCGCTCGTGCTGGGTTTGGACGCTCGTAGGCGCGATGTGATTCCTGTCCTCGACCGCAAGTTGGCCTTGGGTCGGCTGCGCGGTGACGCCACCGCGTCCCCCGTTATAGCTGACACGGTTCGCGCTGTTGCGCACGCCGGAGCGGCTGCTATAAACATTGCGGATCCTGTTCCGGTCGATGTTGCTCACGGCGGTGTTATAGCGAAACTGATTGCCCTGCCATGAACCGCCGACGTAGCCGTTGCCGTAATAACCAAAGCCGTAGTTCACCCCGCCGTAGAAGCCGATCTGGGTGGCCCAGTAGCCACTGTGCCAGATGAAGTAGCCGTCATCCCAGCCCCAATAGCCGGGCGTCCACAGCAGCCCCGGCTGGGGAGCCGGCACCCACGTTCCGGGAACCCAGTAGTAGCCGTTGTCGTAAGCCCAATAGCCGGGGGACCAGATGTAGTTCTGCGTCGGACACGGGGGTTGTTCGTACACGGGAAGTGCCGGGGGGCCGAAGTAGACCGCGAGGCCGGCCGACATTTGTGCGCTCGCGACGATCGGAGTTGCCGCAAAAATCACGGCGAAGATTGCAAGAAGGACGAAGAATTTCGTCGGAATGGATGAGTGTCGCATGTTGCCTCCCCTCGCTCGGAGATGCTCCGAGCGACAGCCTTGAAAATCGCTAAAAGACCATCCCGTACGGGAGCGTACGCAGTAATCGTGAGCGTCTTGTGAAGGCGCCCTTCACATTGAGTGCTTTGCTGCTGGACGGTCAGTCGATCGGGAAGTAACGATAGACCATGACTTTCACCTGATCGAGTGCGAGGACAAACACCACGGTCGCCGCGAGTAATGAAGCGACAATGCCGGCCGGGAGCGGTTGCATGAAAATGCCAAAGGTGGCTAGTGTCGAGACCAGGGCGATGTCGCTAGCGGTGAAGACGATCATCAAACGGCTTGGACACGAGTTCCACAGCCGCCCACGCTCGCGCACGACATACATGACGCCTTGGCCGGCAAAGACGAGCATGATGAAGGTCAGGGTCTGGATTTGTCCGGCGTGCAAGCCGATACGAAACACGGCCAGGCTCAGGACTCCGATCAAGTACAGCAGTTTGAAGGCAGCGAGGGGGATCGCTGCAAATGTGAGATTGCGTAAGCGCCACACATTGGGATGTGGTGAGGGCGTTGCGTTGTCGGTCGTACGCGCCATGCTGGCGAAATCGTTGGCAAACATCGAGATCGCTTGCAGCATCGGCGTAAGAACAGCATGACCCGTCAGTAGGAGACCGGCGCCGAGCACAAGCAGCGTGGCGGTCTTGTTGATGAGGATCGTGAACGTGTAGGTGAGCACGCGTCGGAAAACGATCCGGCCTTCCTTAATCGCCGAGACGATGCCGGCGAGCCCCGGCGTGGTGAGCACCATTCCGGCCGCGGCCTTGGCGACATCGGTCGCGCTCGAGACCGCAATTCCCATCTGCGCTTGACGCAGGGCGGGGGCGTCGTTTGCTCCGTCTCCGCACATGCCGACGGCATGTCCGGCCTTCTGGAATGCGCGCACCAGAGCGAACTTGTCCTCGGGGAAGATGCCGGCGAAGACGGCAAATTCTTCCGGTGCAATACGATCGGGAATCTTGCCGGGCGGACAAGCTGCCCCTTGGAGGCCGATCGCCCGCGCCACCGTCGTCGCGGTCGCAATCGTGTCGCCCGTGACCATCACCGTTCGGACGCCCAAGGAGCCGAGTTCCTCGAGCAGAGTTGCGGAATCCGGCCGGGGCGAATCGCTCAGGGCGACAAAACCGACCAAGATCGCTTTTCCAGCCGGGCCAACCGTCACCCCTAACGTGCGATACCCTGCGCTTGAGAGTTTGAGTAATTCCACGGCCGCCGCCTCGGTCGAAGTGCCGAGTTTCTCGGGTGCGCCTTTCGTGATGGAAATCTCGTGACCGCTGAGATCAACTGCTTTTGCCTCGGCCTGTTTCGTCGTCGGATCAAACGGCGTGAAGCTGAGTACGCGGGGAAGAGCGCGCGCCGGCGTGGCCGCCTGTGCCGCTCGTTGGATCGCCATATCGACCGAGTCGCGGCCGTCGGAGGAACTGGCGAGGGCGGCAAAAGCCAAGACGTCAGCATCGCTCCATCCCGCAACTAATGGCCGCACGACGGCGACACCGAGTTCGTTGCTGGTGAGCGTCCCCGTTTTGTCTGCGCAGAGCACATCGATGGTCGCGGCTTCGTTCAATGCCGTGAGTCGGGTCAGCAAAACTCCCTTGGCTGCGAGCACTCGGGAACCCAGAGCTGCGGCGAGGGTGAACGTGGCCGGCAGCGCGACCGGAACGGCAGAAATTAAGGCGGTCAGGACGAGTAAAATGATTTGTGATGACGGCAGCCGGAGGACGAGAGCGTACGTCACGAGCCAGATGAGAATTGCTGCATTGAGGAACGTGAGGTTACGAACCAAGCCGAATACGGCTTTTTCCTCAGAGCTCTCGAAGTGCGCCACGCGGACCAGCTCTGCGGTGCGTCCAAAATACGTGGTTGCGCCTGTCGCCGTCACTAAGGCGATCGCTTCCCCGCGCCGAACTTGCGCGCCGGCATAGGTGACTGTTCCGGCGACCGCTTCGATGGGAATCGATTCGCCGGTGAGCATCGACTGGTCGACGAGTATCGAACCGGAAAGGATCTTGATATCGGCCGGCACGACGGTACCGAGCGAGAGCTGCACGACATCGCCCGGCACCAGAACTCGTGCAAGCACGTCGCTCCAATTGCCGTCACGACGCACGCGCGCTTTCAGCGGCAGGCTCTGTTTGAGTAATTCGAGCGCGGCCTTCGCCCGGCTCTCTTGAAAGGTCCCCAGTAAGACGTTGAAAACCAGCACGGCCGCGATCAGCCCCGCTGCAACGTACTCCTTCATCGCGATTTGGATGATGACGGCGATCTCGAGCATCCAGGGGACGGGCGCCCAGAAATGACGCACGATCCGCTGGAGAAGACCGTCTTGCTCCGTAGCGGCCTCGTTCGGTCCACGCTCCGCCAAGAGCCGCGCCGCTTCATCCGAGGTCAGGCCTTTCGCGTCGATCGCGGAATTAGCCAACGTCTAAGACCGCGTGCTCAAGAGCGACGCTCTCGCGCTCTTAATGATCGACGAAGTTGCTGGCTTCTTTCATCGTAGGATCGAGGCGGAGATCTTCGTGCGCGTACTTCTTGTCCTCGTGTCCGTCGTCGGTCTCAATTCGCACCACGACTTCGTGGGGATGAACCTCTTTGACCGTGCCTTCTTCGCGAGTCCCATCAATGTAGACCCGATCGCCGGCTTTTAACATCGCTGCTTCCTCTCGTACGATTCGCTCGTTGGCAGCTATTATACCCGAGCGCCCCCCGCCGCAAGCGTTCCAGACCCGAAACTCCCCCTCGTGGTCCACTTCTACGGCGCGATCGGATGTTGTGGAAAGTGCCGTCCCAAGGCGAGCGCTAGATCCGCGATTACCGACGCGACCGCCTCGGTCGGATCGCCGGATTGGAGTTGTTGCTGAAACGTACGGGCGAGCGCATCCCATGTTTCTTGGCCAAGAGCGTCGTGTGCGCCGACGTCGCCCACGATCGCAAATTCGCGCCGCGTTGGAACGACGAAGATGAGGACGCCGTTGCGTTGGGGCGTGCGCGTAAGGCCGCGCTTCACGAAAGCGCGTTCTGCTGTCCGTCGCACGGCTCCCCAAAAGTAGGGCGCGACCGAGACGTGGATCGGGGCGCTCGTGACGGCCTCCGCCTCCGCGATTGCCGTTCGAATCCGGGCCACGTCGACGAATCGGTGCAGTCTCACCATCGGCCCGACGCTCCGCCGCCGCCCGACCGCCCGCCCCCGCCCGAAAAACCACCTCCACCGGAGACGCCGCCCCCTCGACCGCCGACGATGTTGACGAGTAAATAGAGTGCGAGCCACGGACTGCGAGCGGCGACTGCCAATGCGATGAGCAGGAGGATGCCGATCGCGATCAGATCGATCGGGCTGAGGGGAGCCGGCGCGGCCTCGTCTCCGGATGGTTCAGCCCGCGCTCCTGGTGGGTTTCCCGCCAGCACGATAATCTGAGCGACACCTGCCGTTACCGCGCGGTCCGCCTCTCCCGCGCGCAATCCCGGCTCGATAGTGTTGCGCAGAATCTCCGCTGCGCGCGCGTCCGGAACCTTGGGCTCGAGACCGTACCCGACCTCGATGCGGACCGTATGGTCCCGCGGGAAGATGAAGAGCACGAGGCCGTCGTCGAGCCCCTTCCGCCCCACCTTCCAGCGCGCGAAGGCGCTGACGGCCCAGTCTTCGATCGGGACGCCACCGGTCGTCGGGGCGATGTACACCAGGATCTGATGACCGGTCCGGCGTTCATACGAACGCAGCTCGTCGTTGAGGCCGTCTGCAGTTTGCGGCGAGAGCAGGTCCGCCGAATCCGTGACCCAGGCAGTCGGCGGGGGTGGGATGGTTTGGCCGAGCGCCGGCGGGCTGGTTGCGAGCAAAGCGCCGAGAATAGCGAGGACGTGGACGGTCGCCCGCGCTGACCAGCGCATCAAATCAGAATCCGACCTTCGGCGGTGTCTGCGCCCCGGGTTGCGACTGGAAGTACGCCTTTTCGGCAAAGTGCGTGCCGAAGAAGCTCGCTACGATGACGGTCGGGAACGAATCGCGTGTCGCGTTGAAGGCTTGTGCCGCCTCGTTGTAGCGCATGCGCTCGACGGCGATGCGATTCTCGGCGCCTTCGAGCTGCGCTTGTAAGTCCGAGAAGTTTTGCGTTGCCTTGAGATCGGGATAGTTTTCGGAGACGGCGATCAGCCGTGAGAGCGCGCTCGTGAGGCCGTCTTGGGCCGCCGCATATTTCTGGAACGTCGTCGGGTCGTTGGGGACCGTCACTCCGCTCACGTTGACTTGGCCGACCTTGGCGCGCGCTTCGGCGACGGCGACATACGTGCTCTTCTCGAAGCTCGCGGCGCCTTTGACGGTAGCCACGAGGTTCGGGATCAGATCGGCTCGGCGTTGGTAGACGTTCTCGACCTGGGCCCACTGGGACTGGACAGCCTGGTCGAGCGTGACCAAGCGATTGTAGATCCCGGCAACGCTTCCGATTCCGATGACGACGATCAGAACGAAAACGCCGAGAACGGCCGCTCCAGCGGTGACAAACGGTCTAGCCTGCGATGGTGCGCCATTTTCCATGCTGCGATCCTCCTCTAACGAGATGAAGGGACGAAGAAGATGGTTTGAAGGTACCGTCGACAGTCGCCCGGCGCCGGGCGCGGAACAACTGAGGAGCAAATGTACGCAAATTTCGGTGCCGCGGTCGCCGGCAACATCGTAACCCTGCGCTTGTTCTTCCCCGATGCCGGCATCGATCCGACTCAATACCGGCGCGGCAGCGATCCGCGTATCCTCACCATCCGGGTCGGCGGTACGTTTCAGTCGAGGCTCGGTGCAATGGACTGGGATCTGACGGCGGCCCCAAGCATGACAAAGTGCCCGCATCCGAACGGCTGGGTGTATGTCGCCGAGTTGCCGGCGCTTCCAGCCGGTTTCTATGAGTACAAGTACTATGTCCAGTTTCAAAATGGAACCGCGCGCTGGTGCGGCGACCCCTGCACGAAGTACGGTGGAGCGCAGAATCAGAACGCGGCCTTCGTCGTAGGCGGCAGGAGTGGTGTCACGGCCGAGCTACAGCGCCGCCTGCCCCTAGCGGATCAGATTCTCTACGAACTGATGATCGACGACTTCACCGCCGGCTATCGTGGGGATCGGGCACCGATCGAAGCTCTGGCCGACAAGATCGGGCATCTCAAGGCGCTGGGCGTAACGTCCGTCGCTTTCATGCCGTGGACGGCCTGGCCGAATGACGCGTTCGGTTGGGGCTACAATCCGACGCTCTTTTTCTCCGTCGAGCACCGCTATGTGAACGACCCTGCAGCGCCGCTGGAGAAGCTGAACAAGCTGAAGGTGCTGATCAACACGCTCCATCAACAGGGCCTTCACGTGATCATGGACGGCGTCTTCAGTCATGTCGATACAACGAATGCCGAGCGTGGATTCCCCTATTACTGGCTCTACGAGGATCCCAACGACTCGCCTTTCATCGGCCCCTTCGTGAGCGCGGCGTTCGGAACACCCCTCGATTTCGCCAATGCGTGTACGAGCGAGTTCATTTACGACGTCTGTTCCTACTGGCTCGAACAATTTAGCGTCGATGGGATTCGCTTCGACTACGCCCTCGGCTTCTATAACGGCAATCCGAACCAGGGTATCAATCGGCTTGTACGTGATCTTCAGGCACGTTGCGTTGCGCTCGGGCGCAGCAACATTGCGTTCATCCTCGAGATGCTCACCGACAACCGGTTCGAAGCCATTCACGATACCGATACGATTGGCGCGAGTGGTTGCTGGTTCGATCCGTTGATGTACCAGAGTTTTGAGGTCGCTGAGAATCGTCCGGGGTCCGTTTCGCCGTTTTACCTGCGCTGTTTGAATGCGGGCAAGGACTTCGATCGCGATAAAGTACCGGTCACGTATTTGGAAAACCACGACAATTTCTCGATTACGAGCCACGCCGGCGGCCGCAGCCGGTGGTTCAAAGCCCAGCCGATCGTGATCGCGCTAATGACATGCTGCGGCGCACCGATGGTGCACAATGGTCAAGAGCTCGCTCAAGACCTCGCGGCGCAGGGGACTGAAATTCCGAGGCCGCTCGACTGGGCGCTCTCAACGGATCCCATCGGAACGATGCTCCGCGACGGTCTCCACGGAGCGTTGGCGAGAATTCGCTCACGGCATCGCGCGCTGCGAAGCCACAATTTCTATCCCGAGAGCTATTCTGAGTCATTGAACACCTTCAATTCCGAAGGTTACGGCATCGATGAGGCGCGACGCCTGGCCATCTACCATCGCTGGGGCGACGACGACGACGGAAATCTCGAGCGCTTCATCATCGCGATCAACTTCGGCGACGATGAGCAGAACGTCGATCTCCCATTTTCGGCAAACGGTGCCTGGACGGACCTTCTGAGCGGAACCAGTGTGACCGTCGCGAACTACATGCTGCCTCACCAGAAAGTGAGCAGTAACTGGGGCCTGGTCTACTGCAAGGTCGAGTCGTTCGACGAAGAGGCGAGCGCATCACGGAAGCCCGCAGACGGCGCCGCCAATGCATGATCTTCACAGAGGAGCTACATGAAGCATCTCATCGTCGTCGCTCATCCAGCCGAGGACAGCTTTACCATGGCGTTAGCGCGCGCCTATCGCAGCGAATTGGAGAAACTCGGGCACAGCCTGCAGGCATATGATCTTTATCGCATGGGGTTCAACCCGGTCCTGGCCGACTATGAACTTCTGCCGGTAAGCGCCGATCACCCAGCCAGCGCCGACGTTGTTCAGGCCCAAGAGGCCCTTCGCGCGTGTGATGTCCTGAGCATCATCTACCCGCTCTGGTGGCTGTCAATGCCCGCGATGATGAAAGGCTACATCGATCGGGTTTTTGCGCGCGGCTTCGCCTACGAGTCCCGCAACGGAGTAGTACACGGCCTTCTCTCCGGACGGCAATCCGTGCTTATCACGATTTCAGGAGCACCGTTGCCGGTGCTCATCAAGAGCGGCGACTGGAGTGCCGTGCAGGCACTTCAAGACGCACACATTCTCCGCGCGGCGGGCTTCGAGCTGCTCGAACATGTGCATTTCGATGAGGTTGCGCCGCACCTAGCGGAGACGACCGTTGAGCAGCACTTGGAACGGGTCCGGGCCTGCGCACGAGAACATTTTCATCGGATTAACGATTAAGCGTGCGCTTCCGCAACAGGCGTCCGCTCCGCGTCTTCGAGGAACGGATAGGTCGTGTACCCTTCTGCCCCGCCGCCGAAGAAACGACCGGCGTCCGGTTCGTTTAGGGGCGCGTTGCGGCGGAGGCGCTCGACTAAATCGGGGTTGGCGACGTAAGCTCGACCGAACGCGACGAGATCGGCGTAGCCTCGGGTCACCGCTTCCAGCGCCATCTCCCGGTCGTATCCGTTATTCACCATCCACGGGCCATCGAAGGCCCTACGGAGCCCAGGAAAATCGAAGCCTTGAAGATCACGTGGGCCTTGTGTTGCGCCTTCGATGACGTGGACATAAGCAAGTCCGAAACGGTCGAGCTCGTGGACGAAGGGAAAGAAGATGGCCGAAGGATCGCTATCGGAGATTCCATTTGCGGGGCTTACGGGCGCAATGCGTATTCCAATACGGCTCGCTCCAGCCGCGGCGGTGACCGCCTCAACGACTTGCAAGGGAAAGCGCATCCGATTCTTGACTGAACCGCCGTACTCGTCGCTGCGATGGTTCGTGCCGTCGCGCAGGAACTGATCGAGCAGGTAACCGTTCGCGGCATGAATCTCGACGCCGTCGAAACCAGCCGCAAGTGCGTTACGTGTCGCTTGCACGTAATCGCCGATGATCGCCGGCAACTCGCTTGCCTCAAGTGCACGCGGCGTGCCGACTTCAGCAAAGGTGCCGTCCTCGATGAACGTCCTTACGCCTTGTGGAGCAATGGCGGAAGGCGCCACCGGTAAGATCCCGCCCGGCTGCAATGACGGATGCGAGACTCGGCCGACGTGCCAAAGTTGCAGGAACATCGTGCCGCCGCGGGCATGGACCGCGTCCGTAACCAGCCGCCAGCCGGCAACCTGCTCGGCTGAATAGATGCCGGGCGTCCACGCGTAGCCCTTTCCAGTCGGTGAGATCTGTGTTGCTTCTGCAATGATCAGCCCGGCGCTCGCGCGCTGAGCATAATACACCGCGTTGAGCTCGTTGGGTGCATCAGTCCCCGGGGTCGCACGGTCGCGGGTAAGCGGGGCCATAACGATACGGTTGCGGAGGGGTATTCCACGCAGATCGAACGGCGTGAAGAGAATAGTTGGATCGAGCACCATAGTGTGACCGTTTCTTGAGCTTTGCGACCGCGACTGCCCAGCCTAGCGGTGCCGCGATGGAGAACCGATGAAGTTCTTCTTCCCACGATCTTCTCGTATGCGTCGTTTCTTTGGGCTCCAACGAGTACACGTCGAGAACCGCTGATTAACAGACGCCGGCGACCTGTTCGATGCCCAGCTCGCGCCGGCGGCCAAAGAAATCCGGAAGATCAGGCCGATCAAGGTGCCGACGGCCGCGGCTACTGATTATGCAGCGTCTTTTTTGGCTTGCGATACGGCGAGTATCTCCGCTTCTTCGACAATCCGCCGCACCATGTTCCCGAAGATGAACTCGTGGAACGGCAGCACCATGTACCAATACGCATAGCCGAACAGACCACGCGGTCCGATCCCGATTTAAGACCGCCGACTTCGCAAAGGTAGGCAAGTAATGAGCCGCGTTGTGAACGGGCCCTTCCCACACGCTTCACCTCGCCTTCATCGCTAGCGTGCTAGGCTTGGCCCATGAAGGTGGGAGCATTTAAACGCATCACAGTCGCGGTCGACGGTTCTCCGGCGTCCGAGGCGGGCGTTCGCTGCGCGTTGAGCCTCGCCGGTGACGACACGACCCTGTTCTTTTGCCGTGTCGTCGACCCCGCATCGGCCGTCAGGGACATTCCGTTCAAGGCCCCGCTCTCGCCGGCCGAACTGCACGCCGCTGCCCGTGCCGCCTGTGAGGACGGCGTCCGCAAGGCCAATGCGCGCGGCGTGTCGGCAAACAGCGTTGTTGTTGAGGAACACCCGTCGCGCGGCATTCTCCGCTGTGCGCACGAACATCAATCGGATGCCATCGTCATGGGATCTCACGGTCGCACGGGAATCGCCCGAGCGGTCGTCGGCAGCACCGCCGAAGAGGTCATTCGCCTCAGCGACGTCCCGGTTGCCGTGGCCCACGCGGACGACATGTTGCGTGCGGGACCGATCGCGGTCGCTATCGATGCTTCTGACGCAGCCGATGCGGCGCTGACCATAGGTATCGAGCTCGCGCGGGCCGTCCCGTGCGAACTCCACTTGTTCCATGTCTTTGGGCGAGCCGATCTGAAGTACATCGATGCGCTGGGGCAAGATCACGCAGAGCGCGTCGAGCACGCCTCGCTCGAAGCAGCCGCGGTGCTCGAAGAAGCCGCCGACCGCGCCCGATCGAGCGGCGTCGCGTTCGAAAGCTCGATGCTGGAGGGTAACCCGGCGCAGGAACTGCTCGAGGCACTCGACCGCCACCAATGCGCGAGCGCCGTCGTCGGGACGCACAGCGCTTCCGAGCTCGATCGGCTACTCTTCGGTAGCGTGGCGTTCGCGCTGGTCGAGCGCGCCCGTGTCCCGATCTTCGTCGTACGCCAGGCCGAACGCGCCACCTCTTAATCATCTCGCGGGGCCCGCGATCGTTATCGCTTCAAGCGGTATGGCCAATGGCGGGCACGTCTTGCACCACCTGCATCGGCGACTCACCGACCCGGATGCGACGATCGTCTTCGCGGGGTTTCAGGTGGAGGGCGCTGCGGCGCTCGATTGTCGACGGCGCGAAGCAAGTTCGCATTTTCGGCGATCGATTGGCCGTGCTCGCGCAGATCGAGTATTTCGACGGATTTAGCGCGCATGCGGACCAATCGGAGCTCCTGCGTTGGCTCGCGACGCGAACGACCAAGCCGCGCTTCTATGCCGTCCATGGGGAACCGCCGGCGGCACAGGCACTCTGCGAAGCGGTTCACCAGCGCCTCGGGCTCGACACCCGTGTCGCAACGCGCGGCTTGACGATCGAACTCTAGCCGCGCTTGTTGTGCGTCCGTTCCGTTTTCGTTGCCGGCTTGCTCGTTGACTTGCTGTTTGGTCCGAACTCCTCGCGCAGCACGATCTTCGCGTCTTCGAGCACTTTGCGTTGCTTGGCGCTCAGCTTCTTGCCGGCACGGTTGATGTAGAAGGTCAGCATCGACATCGCCGACCGGTACGGTGACGATTTCCGGCGCTCGGACGCCTCGGCGTCATACTCGACGGCCCGGGCTATTTTCTGCGGGTCGCTTTGGGTGAACGTGTTGGGTTCAATGTCCATCGCATTGCTCGTCTGGTTCACGTGCGCGGACCATTTCTTCGCTTTCGTTGCGGCCATGACTCACCATTCCCCCGCTTTGTCTTTATGTCGCAATCTACGTGCGGGCGACTCTCTGGCTGATGATGTGGTCGAGCATGTGCTTCCAGTCGACCATGTCGTTCAGGAGGACGGTTCCGCGGATGGTCGGATCGGTTGCGCCGGCCTCGACGACTTCCGCAGCGACGTCCGCGGCAACATCAGAGCGCCCAGTGGTCCGGCCACTGTCGCGCCGATAAGGGGCACCAGTCGTTCAATCCGATACATCCGCAACATCTTCCCGAAGTAGCCCTCGTACCGCGGATGTTTCAGCCCGTCGGTCCGCTCCCCTGGGTGGCGCAGGGCCTCGTACGGACGCTCGCGACGCGCGCAGCGATCAAGGTCCCTTTTTCTCGAGCAAACGACTTAGGCCACGCAGATCCGCGGCCCGATTGAAGCGCGCGCGCCGCTGAAGTTCCAGCAAGAGAGCGTCGATGAACGCCTCTAAGATGGCGTCGGCGTCAGCTCCCGCGGCAACGTTTGGAAATCCATCCTTGCCGGCGCGCTCGTTCACAAGCCGAGCCGCACCGGTGTCGTCGATGAATATCCCGCGCACATCAATCAGCCATGCATTGAGCGACTCGCACGGCGAGGTTGCAAGGGTAATGTCGCCGGGATTCGAGCGCACCTCGAGATAGAAGCGCCCAGACCCGCTGCCCAATGCCTCCAGGGAGAGCGCCGTGGCCCCTGGCCGAGCATCGAACCCGGCATCGTCGAGCGCCGGGAGATACTCGATCGGCAACCCGGGGACGTCTTCGACAGTCGGGGTCCCCCGGAGCACGATCAGGAGCCCTATCCCAAGCGCCGACAGATCGGCCGCCGGCAGAAGTGCAAGACGCGCCGCAAGTTGTGCCCCGAGCGTGACGATCGCGCTGCGAGTGTACGCGATCGCGTCACCGCCTACCGTTGCGGCGAGCACCGCCGAGCGCAACTTGCCGGCAAGCCGGTGTTCCTGATCGGAGAACTGCATTACACGCCGTGTTCTTGCTCGCACGCCCGACGCCTCGGAGAAGGTCCGGACCTGGAATTTCCACTAGTCTGCGTCGATGAGGTGCTATTTTCTGCGACACGGGCTGGCCGTTGAGGCAGACGACTGGAGCGGTTCGGACTTCGATCGTCCGCTCACCGGCGAAGGGCGAGCGCGGATGAGGCGTGCGGCGAAGGCGATGGCTGCATTGCGTCTGGAGATCGATGTCATCGTCACGAGTCCGCTCTTGCGCGCGAAGCAGACGGCCGCGATCGTCGCGAAAGAGTTGCAGCTCCATGATCGACTCGTTGAAGATGAGCGGCTGGGTGGAGAGTTCGGACCGGACCGCCTCGCCGATATTCTGGCGGAGCATCGCCGGGCGAACGCCGTCATGCTGGTCGGTCACGAACCCGGCATGAGCCGGACGATCGGTCATCTCGTGGGCGGAGCCGGCATCGAATTCAAGAAGGGCAGCCTCGCTTGCGTGAACGTACCCAACCCTTCGATCTTGCAGGGTGAGTTGGTCTGGCTCATGCCGGCGAAGGTTCTCGCTCTCAAAGGCGTAGGTTGAGATGGGTAACGGCGACTTGAGGCGCGCCGAATTTGAACTCGTGGAGCACAAGTTGCAAGACGTGGTGCGGCTATCGCAACGCGCGAAGGCGGTGAAGTGATGCGCAAGGGGCGGCGATTCCGTATATCGTGCACTTGCTCGCGGTAGCGAGCATCGCGACCTCCGGGGAGCTGATCGACCAGATGTTGTGAACGACCCGTCCTCGCAATTCGCGTACCGGTTAGTGCGCGGCGCGGAATCCGGCAAAAAGCC
>Ga0182030_10000451_pt1 | contig 76360 bp, 61 predicted proteins | sample 812S3MmetaG_FD_121299 | JGI IMG/M metagenome (GOLD analysis project Ga0182030, IMG submission 121299) | Permafrost microbial communities from Stordalen Mire, Sweden - 812S3M metaG (Illumina Assembly) | ecosystem: Environmental > Terrestrial > Soil > Wetlands > Permafrost | place: Sweden...
CATACAACGGGCAATTCCCAGGGCCACTGCTTCGCTTCAAAGAAGGCCAGCAGGCGACAGTCGACGTGTATAACGAAACCGACACTCCGGAGCAATTGCATTGGCACGGTCAAATGGTGGCCTCCGACGTAGACGGAGCGTTCGAGGAAGGCACGCCGTCTATTCCTGCGCAAGGCAAACGGCGGATCGTGTTCACACCTAGGCCGGCGGGCTTGCGCTTTTATCACACGCATAACCGCGCGGGCGCAAACCTTTCGGCCGGACAATATAGCGGCGAAGTTGGGCCCGTGTACATCGAACCTAAGCACGAGCCGGGTAGATACGATCGCGAAGTGTTTCTCGTGCTCAAGGAGTTTGAGCCAACTTTCAGCCGTGGTGGCGACATGCCGCAGAATTTCCTGGCCCCGGCCAAAGTTAAGACCCTCGAAGAACAGGGCGAGTCTGCCATGAAAGCCTCGCTGGCCAAGGGTATGCCGCACGGTTATGAGGTCGGCTATGGGTCGTTCACGATCAACGGACGGATGCTCGGCCATGGAGAACCGATCCGGGTCAAGCGGGGCGAGCGAGTTCTGTTTCACATCCTGAATGGAAGCGCGACCGAGATTCGCAGCCTCGCTCTGCCTGGCCATTCTTTTCAGGTCGTGGCATTGGACGGAAATCCTGTGCCCAATCCGGTGACGGCGCCGGTGCTTTGGATGGGCACGGCAGAGCGCGTTTCAGCCATGGTTGAAATGAAACGACCCGGTGTCTGGATCATGGGCGATCTGGCGGATGACGATCGTCATCACGGAATGGGAATCGTAGTCGAATACGCGGGGTTCAAAGGCAAAGCGCAATGGGTCGCCCCGCCACCCTATCGCTGGAACTATGCGAACTTCGCCAAGCCTGGGGCTATCGCCGAGCCGCCAGACGAGACGTTGGAGATGATGTTTGCGAAAGACAATGCCGCCGAAGAGGGCTTCAATCGATGGACCATCAACGGGATGTCTTATCCGATGAGTAACCAGCCGATGCCTGCCTCGTTTCACTTGAAGCAAGGCAAGCGCTACCGAATTCGTATGCGTAACGCCAGCGATGACATACATCCCATCCATCTCCATCGACATAGCTTTGAGCTCACGAAGCTGGCGGGGAAGCCTACATCCGGAATCCTGAAGGACGTGGTCATGCTGGGTGGCTACCAGGAGGCGGAAATCGACTTTATTGCCGACAACCCGGGACTGACGCTGTTCCACTGCCACCAGCAACTGCACATGGATTTCGGGTTCATGACGTTATTCGATTACGTATGAATGCCGGGCAGGAAATAATGTCTACGGTTCAAATAGACATTCTGCCGTAAAATGAGAGTTGGGCCGTACTCAGATGTGGCTCTAAAACTCGGAGACCTACAGAGATGAAAAGAACAATCTTGCTGGCGGCGGTGTTCGTTCTGGTGGCGATGCTGTCGCAGCCGCTCGTTGCCGGTTCCGACGCCAAAAGTCCCGACGAACAAGCTTCGTGGCAGCGCGATCTGCTCGCCTGGCGCGCTCAGCGGGCGACCGCCCTCCAGGCTCCAGAAGGCTGGCTTTCTTTGATCGCGCTTGGTTGGCTGAAAGAAGGAGACAACAGTTTTGGTTCCGCTGAAGACAGCCGCGTGCAGATCGCAGGGAAAGCGCCAGCGCACATCGCAGTTGTGCGCCTGGAGAAAGGTGCGCTGCGCTTGCTTCCGCCGGCTGGAGGTTTCCCGAAGGACCTTCTGGTCGATGGTCAAGCCGCGAAGGAGCAGGCCCTGCTTGCCGACGATGCCGACAAGCCTTCGAAGCTCACCATCGGAACGCTCACCATTATCGTGATCCATCGCGACGACCAATTCGCGCTCCGCGTCAAAGATCTGCAAGCTCCCACGCGTGTCGGCTTCCACGGATTGCGCTGGTATGCGCCGAACGCCAGCTACCGGGTGCATGCGCGCTGGATTCCGTACAACCCTCCCAAAGTGCTCAATATTCCAACCGTCCTCGGGACAACGACCCATATGCCCGCGCCAGGCATTGCTGAATTTACTCTCGATGGACAAGTTGTCAGGCTGGAGCCCGTGCTCGAAGATCCGAAATCGACCGACCTTTTCTTTATTCTTCGTGACTCCACCAGTAAAACAACGACGTACGGTGCGGGACGTTTTCTGTATACCGAACTTCCCGACCACGGCGTCAGCCAGCATGGCGAAGTCTGGCTCGATTTCAATCGGCTGGTGAACCCGCCCTGTGCGTTCACAGCTTATGCGACGTGTCCGCTGCCTCCGGCGCAGAATCGCCTTAGCGTCCCGATTCCGGCCGGCGAGCAGCGTTACCACGATTGAGGGATGGAGACTGGGGGCCGCGTCCGTTCAGCCGGGCGGGGACGCCCGGCGCTCCATCGATATTGATCAGGGAAATTGTGGATAATATCTCTTTTCAGGAATGCAAGTTCATTTATCTTGGTCTGGGAGTCCTCCATGAGATGGGTGCTGATCGTGCTTGCCGTGGTTGGTGTGGTCGCTTCTTCGCTCGCGCTACGCGAACATTACCGCACTGACATATCGCCTTGCAGCATCAATGAACGATGGGACTGCGGCATCGTGAATCACAGTCCGTACGCCGTGTTTCATGGAGTTCCCGTGGCGGTCATTGGCATCGCCGGATATCTGTTGCTCGGCGTGCTTGCGTTCTGGAGAGCATACCCGTGGATGCTGCCGCTGGTGACGGGGGCCTTCGCATTTGCGGTCCACCTGGCGGATATCGAATCCATGGTGCTGGGCGTCTGGTGCATCTACTGCGTCATATCGCTGGGTGTGATTACTTTGATGACCGTGCTGGCGATCGGCAAAGTCATCGTAGATTCGATGTGGCAGGTGCGATAAGCCCTATTCACCCGCGCCCAGCTTCCACGCTATCTGCCGCAGCATTCCCAGCCATACCTCGGCATCATTGGCTTTCAGCCCCATGCGCCGGACCAAGCGGCGCAATTTTTCTTCCGCCGCTACTGCCCGCGGCTTCACGTATCCACTGGCGTGCAAAACCTCAAGCAGCACCTGCGTCAGCCGCTCCAGTTCTCCCGAGGTTGGGGACGTCTTCTCCTCTTTTTCGGACATGGCTTTTGCCGGCGATGCCTTCCGTCCTCGTACCAGTTCGTACAAGCAGACCGCGACGGCCTGCCCCAGATTCATCGAGCCGTGCTCTTCTCGCGTCGGAATCCGCATCACCCAATGGCAATGGCTCATCTCCTGATTCGATAGCCCATATCGTTCCGATCCGAAGAGCAACGCCACGCGCGCCGTCTTCAGTTGCCGTTTGATCGCTCGGGCGCCGTCATCCAGCCGAAGCAACCGATGTTGCAGGTCCCTACGGGGCCCGGCCACGGTCGTGCCGACTACCAACTTGCAGTCCGCGACTGCCTCCGCCACGCCGTCGTATTGTTCCGCCTTTGCCAGTAACCCCGACGCGCCCACTGCCGACCGCGCTTCGCGAAACGCGACTTCGTAAGGATTCACCACTCGCAATCGCCGGACCCCGAAATTGCTCATGGCCCGCGCCGCCGCCCCAATATTCAGCGGATTCCGCGTTGCCACCAGCACGACCCGGAGATTATCGAGATCAGTCATTGGCTTTTCAGTCATTGATCAGACCTTCATTCTACGGCGCTTGCCCCTAAGTCTCTGACCGCGGGAATCTGCACTTGAAGCGTTGTGGTATCCCAGGTCTCAAAATCGAGACCTGGGGCACCCTCTCTTGGTACAAAAAACAAGCGGTCAGACACCTAGTGCCACTTCGCCAGCTCTTGCGACTTCCATCCTTGCAGCGCATCCAATCAACAGTGCTAGGATAGAAGTTCCGCCCGGAGGAGACCACGCGGCCGACCTTGGCGGAACTGGCAGCTAAGCGAGAATTCTGGAGGATGAATGGCAAGCAACACCACCGTCGAAGTCACCGACGCTAATTTCGATTCCGATGTATTGAAGTCCGACAAGCCCGTTCTGATCGATTTCTGGGCAGCATGGTGTGGCCCCTGCCGCGCCATCGCTCCGATCGTCGAAGAACTTGCCGGCGAATATCAGGGCAAAATCACGTTTGGCAAAATGGACGTCGATCGCAACGCCGCCACGCCCATGCGCTACAAAGTCACCGGCATTCCCACCCTGCTCGTCTTCAAGAATGGACAGGTAGTGGAACAACTGGTCGGCTACCGCTCCAAAGACGACATTCAGAAAGCTCTGGATCGCCACCTGGTTTAAGCCGTCAGTTGCCAGCTACCGGTTGCCAGTCTTGGACAAAAAGCTCGGGCTAATCCCCGGGCTTTTTGTCGTGGCGGAATTAGCGTGCTTTTGAGCCCCACTGGCAACTGACCACCGGCAACTGGCAACTGCTCTTCAGTACTTCCGCAACACGCCAATCACCCGTCCCTGAATTTCGACCGACGCCGCGGGCACGATGATGGGCTTCATTGCCGCGTTCGAAGGTTGCAGACGAATGTTGTCTCCCTCGCGGAAGAAGCGCTTCAACGTGGCGTCCGACGAATCGATCAGCGCCACGACAATGTCCCCGTTGTGCGCCGTTTTCGTTTTCTCGACCAGCACGTAATCGCCGTCGAGAATCGCTTCGTCCTGCATGGATTCGCCGCGCACTTCGAGCACGAAAACCTCTTTCGAGCGCACAAAATCGGCCAGCGAAATGGTTTCGTTGTGCTCGACCGCCTCAATCGGACGACCCGCCGCAATCCTGCCCACCAGCGGCAGCACGACCGCCGTGTTCACCGCCATCGACTGCTTCAGTTTTCCCCGCGGCGGCAGCAAATCAATCGAGCGGCTGCGGTTGTAGTCCCGCGTAAGCAGTCCTTTTTTCTCCAGGTTGGTGACGTGCTTGTGCACCGTGGCCAGGGAACTCAGCCCCATGCCTTCCTTGATCTCTTCAAACGAAGGGGAGTAGCCGTGCTCCGCCACAAAGCGCGAAATAAAGTCATACAGCTCGCGTTGACGCCGAGTGATCGCCATGCCGGGAGCATAGGCGAATGGTTGGCGAATGTCAATATCCAGGTGGGAGCCGGGATGGAGGACGCGCTTTCCGGCTTACTCCGCCGTAACTCCCTTCAAGAACAAGTAGTGAAAGTCTACCCCCCCGGGGGATGGAATGCAGGGTGGACGCGCTTTCATCCACCCTGCATCTGCGTCTCGATGCCGTCTAGAAGAATCCCAACGGCTTCGGGCTGTAGCTGACCAACAGATTCTTTGTCTGCTGGTAGTGATCGAGAATGATCTTGTGAGTTTCACGGCCGTATCCCGACTGCTTGTAGCCGCCGAAGGCTGCACCCGCCGGATACAGGTGATAGCAGTTGGTCCAGACGCGGCCAGCCTTGATCTCGCGGCCCACGCGATAGGCGGTCGTCCCGTTGCGGGACCAGACGCCGGCGCCCAGGCCGTACACCGTATCGTTGCCGATCTCGATGGCCTCCTCCAGAGTTTTGAACTTGGTCACCGAGAGCACGGGGCCAAAGATCTCCTCCTGAAAGACGCGCATCTTGTTGTGACCGACAAAGACGGTCGGCTTGATGTAGTAGCCGTTCTCGAGATCGCCGCCGAGATGAGCCTGTTCTCCACCGATGGCACACTTCGCTCCTTCTTGCTTCCCGACCTTGATGTATTCCAGGATTTTCTCCATCTGGTCGTGCGATGCTTGCGCGCCCATCATGGTCGAGGGATCGAGAGGATTGCCCATCTTGATCTTGCCCACACGCTCCAGCGCACGCTCCATGAACTTGTCGAAGATCGATTCCTGGATCAGTGCTCGCGAAGGACAGGTGCAGACCTCGCCCTTGTTAAAAGCAAACAGGGTGAAGCCTTCCAGGGCCTTGTCGAAGAAGTCGTCGTTCTGGTCCATCACGTCCGCGAAGAAGATGTTAGGAGACTTTCCACCCAACTCCAGGGTCTGCGGAATGATGGGCTCCGAAGCGTACTGCATGATGAGCCGGCCGGTCGTGGTTTCGCCGGTAAAGGCGATCTTGGCAATACGCGGGTTGGTCGCCAGGGCCTTGCCGATCTCACCTCCGGGTCCGGTAACCACGTTGATCACACCAGGGGGCAGCAGGTCCCCGATCAGTTGCATCAGGACGAGCAGACTGAGAGGAGTGTTCGATGCCGGCTTGATCACCGAGCAATTTCCCGCCCCGACGGCGGGAGCTAGCTTCCACGCCGCCATCAGCAGCGGGAAGTTCCAGGGAATGATCTGACCGACCACTCCCAGCGGCTCCTTGAAGTGATAGGCGACGGTATCGTTGTCCAGTTCACCCAGAGCGCCTTCTTCGGCGCGGATGCAGCCGGCAAAATAACGGAAGTGGTCAATCGAGAGAGGAACGTCCGCGGCGCGAGTCTCGCGGATGGGTTTACCATTGTCCAGAGTTTCGGCCAGCGCCAGAAGCTCCAGATTCTCCTCCATCTTGTCGGCGATCTTCAGCAGGATGGCGGCGCGGACGGCGGGCGCGGTGTGTCCCCAGGAATATTGGATGGCGTGCGCCGCGTCGAGCGCTTTCTCGATGTCCTCGGCGGATGAGCGCGCAATTTCGGCCAGCGGCTCCCCGTTAATGGGGCTGTGGTCGGTGAAATACTTCCCCTTGACGGGTGGCACCCACTTCCCGCCGATGAAGTTTTCATACTTGGTGCGGACACCCTGCTTGTGCAGAGTGTCGAGGGCTTGGTCGATGGATGTTTCTTTTACGAGATCCGCTACGGGCATGACAGATATCTCCTTCAGGTGGGCGGCCGTTACCTAGACACTTTCCCGAGAAGGGCCGCCGAGAATGGTCGAACGTCGAACCCAGTGATGAGGTGGCATGTGCATGGCTGGCACTTAACCCAGCGCAAACAGCCACCCCCCCGGACGGTACGCTCGCCAGTAACCCCGGCGCAGTGATTGCAATCACGCTTCGCGGTGAGTTTCTCGAATCCCAACTCACTCCACGATGACGGTCCCGGTCATCATCGGATGCAGCTTGCAGAAGTAAGGGAACTTGCCGGAGCTTGCGAATGTGAATTGGAAGTTCTGGTTTGAATCCAACACCGGCGACGAAAACACTTTGTCGTTACTGGTGACGGTGTGCGGAATGTCGTCCTTGTTCGTCCAGCGTACCGTGGACCCAGCTTTGACCGTGAGTTCCTTTGGCTTGAAGGAAAAATTGTCGATGGCCGCCTGGACCGTTTCTCCCGCGGCGGCTGTGGGCTGGTTCTGTTGGCTGGACTGGGCCTGAGCCCCGGCGGCGGGTAGTGCCGCGGCCGCCCTGCGCAGGATCGTGCTGGCTTCCTCGGGGGGTGTGCCGGCCAGCGTGGAGTCCACCACAGCAAGATGACTGTTGCCGGCGAGGTAACTCACATTGGTCAGGCCGAGGACACGACGTAACTGGTCCGCCGGCACTTTGAGAGGGCCGGCCGAGGGCGCTGAGCCCGGCAACGGCTGTGGGAATGCCGTCGCCATCGCCGAATGGAAGGTGACGTTGCCTTCCACCTTTTGCATGACCTGGTGAATGTGGCCGTTCAGCACGGTGACGGAGCCGAAGCGTTTGAGGTAAGCCAAGGCCTGCGCGCTGTCTTCGGTTGCCCAGCCCCACTCCGGGTAAGCGGCCCACAGCGGAATGTGCGCGAACACGACGATGGGCGTGCTGCTGGTGCGGCTCTTCAGATCGTTCTCAAGCCATTCCAGTTGTTCAGGCCCGAGAATGCCCAGGCCTCCAGCTTTGAAATTGAGGACATTGACGAGACCGACGAAATGAACGCCCTTATGATCGAAGCTCTGCCATCCGACGCCCTTGGTCTGTTTGCCGTAGCGATCGAGGAACTGCCGCCCGTTGTCGAGCGCGACGTCGTGCTCCCCAGGTACGTAGAAAACCTGCTTCGGCCGAGCACCTTTTAGAACCTGGTCGAGCGTATCGAACTCGCTTGGCTTCGAGAGATGGCTGAGATCTCCGGTGTGAAGGATCAGATCTGGCTCGACGGGCAGCGCGTTGATCTTGCCGATCGCCACTTGCAGCGTGGCAGTAACATCGACATTCGCCGGCTTATCGAAACCGATGTGACTGTCGCTGATCTGGACGAAAGAAAACGAGGATCGATCGCTGGATTTCAAGTCCGCGCCAAAAAGGCGAGATACGGGCACGCCTCCAGCGAACGTCCATACCACTCCCGTGCCGGCCCATGCCATGCACTTGAGGAAGCCGCGTCGATCGACGCCATCACTGCTTGGAGCCTCAGTTAGGTTGTTCTCTTTCTTGTCGTGGTTCTTCATTGTTCCTCCTGCGATTTCAAAACTCGTTCTGCCACCGTTCGTGCACAGATCGAGCGACCCACATAAGCATTTGCACTCTGCCACTGATAACTGGGTTGGTCGCGCTTTATTCCAGAGGGGGATAAATTCTGGTTCACGGGCTCGTTGCGCGAGGCGGTGAAAAGAGCAGAAGCCTAGCCAAGTCCGTTGACGCCACTTAGGAACCCGCCCAGGTGCCCGGTCAGCGCGACGATACCGACGCCCAGAATTTCAAGAGCCAGACGATAATTCGGCAAGCTCTCACAGCGCCTTCGTGCGCGGAAATGCACCCACCAGACCAGCCAGATCAGCGCACTCGATATGCACGCCAGCACCAGGTGCAGCAGTAGGATGCCCTTCAGTTTCTGCCCTTCGAGTTGAAACTGCCACGCGAGGATACCCGTAGCCAGGACCGGAATAGTTGAAATCGCTGCCCCCAGCAGGTTGTAGTGGGCTGCGTCCGCCAAGCCATCTCGCTTCGTCCATTGCGAAATGAGGTCGAACGCCACTGCCATGATGAACAGCGCGATGGGAAAATGGATCAGCACCACATGTTGTGCGTGCCTAGCCAAGAGTGCGGTCTTGAGATCGAAAGGACTTACCATGGCTGCGCTCCAGAAGTGTGAGTCTTGGGTCCTGCACCGCCAGATGGTTTCCTGCTGTTCCGGCGCTTCTACCTGATAACCGGCCGGACAGAGCTTTATTTCCGCCCCGCAAAAATATTGTTATCCCGGGAATAAAAAACCTGCGTGCTGGTTTAATCTTTCAGGAATGTCAGGAGTGGGTCCTCAATCCGATTCCTTCGAAGCACTGGCCATGCCGCTCTTCGATCAGCTCTACAATTTCGCGCACTGGCTGACGCAGAATCGCGAAGAGGCCGAAGACCTGGTTCAGGAAACCTACGCCAAGGCTCTGAAGGGTTTTTCATCTTTTCAATTGGGGACTAATTTTCGGGCATGGATGTATCGCATCTTGCGCAACACGTTCTTAACCTCGCGCACCGGGCTCAAAGCTGCTTCGACGGTTCCTCTTGATTCCCAGGAGGACGGTCCCGAGTTGGCAGTGGAAAACGAGAACCCGGAAACGATTCTGATGAAAAGCTCCGATTCCGGCTTGGTCCAGAGCGCCATCGACGGTCTGCCGGTGAATTACCGGGAGGTCCTTCTTCTTTGCGAGGTGGAGGAAATGTCGTACCAGGAAATTGCGGAAACGCTTTCCATTCCTATCGGCACGGTGATGTCGCGTTTATCGCGCGCCAGAACAGCGTTACGCGATGGCCTACGGGTAAAGTTTCAACGAGGATGAACTAGGGGCAACTATGCTTTGTGACTCCTGGAAAGCAAAACTCGACACCTACCTCGACGGTGAGCTACCGGAGGAGGAAATGCGCGCCTTCGATGCTCATGTGCGCGGCTGCCCCTCCTGCTCGTTGGATGCACTTATGCGCGTGCAGATAAAGCGCGCGATTCGCGTGGCTGGAAAACGTTTTGCTCCCAGCGCTGAGTTCCGCGAACGGGTGCAGCAAAGGATTGCAGCGAAGCCGCAGCGCAGTCTCAGCCTGGGATGGATGTTCGCGGCGGCGGTGGCCGTCGTGGTTGCGGCCGGAGTCTTGACTTCAACCTATGTGGGAACGCGGTCCGGTAGAAACCAGATGTTCAGCGAGATTGCCGATTTGCACGTTGAGACGCTGGCCAGTTCCTCGCCGGTGGATGTGGTCTCCACCGATCGGCACACGGTGAAGCCGTGGTTCCAGGGAAAGATTCCCTTCGCGTTCAATTTGCCGGAACTTCAGAACTCCGAGTTCTCTCTGCTGGGAGGCCGGATGACCTATCTTGAGCAAACGCCGGGCGCGCATTTAATCTACGATGTTCGGAAGCACCACATTTCTGTGTTCGTGTTCCAGGAGCGGTCCTTGCGAGCCAAGTTGGACGAGAATCCTCTCTTGCCAAAGAACCTGCCGTTCAACATGGAGACATGGAGTCAAGGCGGACTCCGTTATTTCGTGATCGGCGACGCGAGTGCTGCGGACATCGATAGTCTGGCAAAGTTGTTCAAAGCCGCGTCATAGAGGCCAAAGGCTGACTGACTCCGATGCCGCGGCGAATTCCAGATCGATGGACTCCTATGCAGCGATATTCACGTCGCCACACAAATTTACTTCTACTCCAAGCTCTCGAAAGCAAGCGGCCTTGGCGGCGAGTGCCCTGCCTGCCGCTGCAATTCCAGGAGCGTAGGCTACGTGAATGTGATTTGCTTTGTGATGTCCCATCATCTGGTCGCGGGACACGCCGGGAGTAACTGCATGCATGACGGGCCATTGTGACGTCGTGATCTGCCAACGGCGTTGCGTCTCTTCCGCAGGCAAGGCAATGGACTGGCCGTGTCCCAAGTCCAGCTTAAGCTTGCCATCTTCAATGTAGACGCGGCTCCATATGATTTCGCCGGGCTTGCTGATGCCCTTCAGCGTCCCACCACCCAGACGGAAATACATGGACGGCTGGCGTTCGCTTACTGCTCCCGCATACCCCCCGATAAGATGCGCCGGAGGCACCGCGCCTGAGATTTCGAACACCCACACAAATCGACCGTCGTAGTCTTCTCCGTAACGAATGTCGTGGAGCGTGTTTTCCGGCGGATAACCCAGCGCATCCCAAACGCGTTTCGTAACTAACGCATCGATTCCAGCACACTCGTCCACTTCATTAAAATGAGGAAGCGGCTTCCCCTCGTACAGCACGCGCGTGCCGTCTCGGGATGTAACTGGCGGCCGGTCGCTGTTATTCAGCAACCCCTCAGTCAGGTCCGATGCCGGAACCAAATCTTTCAAGCCCTGCTGATACTGAATACCAATCACGTCGCAACCGAAGTCATCCGCTATGCGGAGCGCCGCGATATACATTCGGCATTGGTCGAGAATTTGATCGTTGGTGAGATCGGTCTCGGGATTTGGACCGGTAAGGAACTTCATTCCCTTCGCGTCCAGCCAGCCTCGCACCGCCTGCGCTTCGGCCGTCGATACTGACTTCATCGCAGCATAAAGCGCCGATTGGCTAAGCCGTTCTTTGTAGATGCCCACCGGATTCAGTAAGTGATCGGGGATGATGGCATTGAACATCCCCATGCAGCCTTCGTCAAAGACGCCCAGAATCGCTTTCTCGCGTTTCAGACGCTGGGCTTCGGCTGCCCCTAACATCTCCGCATCTTTGGGCAGATGCACCGCCGAAAGAGGGCGCACATGGCTGTGATCGTGGGTGACCGCTTCTCCCCGCAGCCACGACCGCAAGCGAGAGAGAAAATACTCGTCGGAAAAATCCTTTGACCACAGCGTGGAATACTTCACTCCAGCCTTGGTCAGTGAGCCATTCAGGTTCAGCATTCCCACCAGCCCTGGCCACTCGCCACTCCAGTTCGCGACGGTCAGAATGGGACCCCGGTGGGTGATGAGACCGGGAAGAACATGATGGGTATATTGCCAGACCGCCTCGACCACGATCAGTGGCGCATCGGCGGGCAGATTTCGGAACACTTCCATCCCATATTTCTGGGAATCGATGAAGCCGTGCTGCTTTACCGGATCGATGGCATGTCCCCGTACGGCTTGAAAACCATTGCGTTCGATTGCCGAGACGACTAACTCTTCGACTTTTTGTTGCGCGGGCCAGCACTGCCGGTTCGCTTCCAAACGAAGGTCGCCGCTGGCGATAAGGATAATTGCTTGCATAGGTTCTCCATTCCAATCGACATATCGCGATTGCTATTGAGTTGACATCGTTTGTTGGTAGAGTTCAGTTGCGTTCTGCGGTGTGACCAGTCGCGGCGCCACCGTATATTTCTTTTCGGGACGAAAGTTCGGGTCGCGCAACATTTTCAACTCAATTTCGACCGTTTTATCCACGCACAAAGGATAGACAAAGGTCGCCGCCAAAATTCCATCGGCTACCTTCTTAATTCCTCCGGCCGGACCTCCAAATCCATCGACACCTACAAAAATCATCTCTCGCTCCCACCCCAGTTCCTTGGCCGCGAGATACGCTCCCACGGCCATGGGATCGTTGTGGGCATAGACAACGTCGATGGATGGCGGTCCACGCAGCACCTCGGTCATCCACTTATGCCCGCGCAGTCGATCCGATCATCCCGTCAATGGGTCAACTCCACCACGTGCTCGCCCCGCGATACTCCAAAGCTGGCGCTTCCCTCGATCACCTTGACCTGCCGGACGTTGTTGCCGTCAATGACCACCTTCACCGGCCCGACATCGAATTCGCTGATCGTAAGGCGGAGATCACGCTCGCTCTTCAGTCTCATGGACACACGACTGGAAGATTTCTCGTAGCTTCGCACCACAATTCCCGCGTCTGCCTGCAAGCGCACTTTCCCATCGCGTGCGACCTCAGTCTTGCCGGGTCCAACGGCTACATCGTACGTATGATCCTGCCAGGTGGCGCGATACAGGCGGCCTTCGGCGCTGGGACTTAACGCTCCAAAACGCTGAACATCCCACGGATTCGCGTCCATATATTGCTCGATCCCAAGAAGGCACAACAGAGCTCCCCAGGTGTAGTGGAGATCGCCGCCGCCGCTGCCGCCCCAGGCGTGGTAAAGCTCGTCGTCGTGCTGGTTAATTTTCCAATCATCCATGAAGAGGGCATAACTCTTCTGGGCGAACTCCAGCGCCGCCTGGTCGAAGCCATAACGATCGATGGCGTGGTAGAGCAAGTAATTCGTGGGGCCCCAGATGCTACCACGCCAGTAATACTGATCGGCAAATGCCGGATCGTTGCGCGCAGTCGTGGGCGCCACATAATCTCCCCAGAATTCCTTGGGATTGAGCAGGTGCTCGCGAACCATCCTCTCCGCTTGTTGCGGCGTAGCGATGCCGGCAAGCATGGGATAGAAGCTGCTCGGGGAAAGCCGCTTCGAGAACTCGCCATTCCAGAATCGATTTTCATAGATTCCGTCATTTTCGTTCCAGAGCTTCTCGCGCACCAGCCGCTTCGTCTTCTCGTAGTCGGCCAGAAAGGCTTGCCGGTCGTCCTCTTTGCCGAGTTGCGCGGCCAGCGCTGCCAGGCTTTCCGCGTCCAACGCATACAAAGAGTTCAATCCCACATCGTCGAGGTCCATGGTGTAGGTATGCGGGTCGTAGTGGATGTCATCCCACATCGGATTGTCATCCATTCCCGATTCCCATCGGGCATGCATCTGGAAGCCACGCCCACCGCTCGATACACCCGATCCCCGGTCGCTGCCCCACTCCAGCAGTCCATTCCGGTTGCCATCGCGCCAGGGCTGTCCGTCACCGCGATCTTTGAACCACCACTCGTGCCACTTCTTGAGCCGTGGATAAGCCCACTTCAGCATTTCGTCGTCGGGATAGCGCTGCAGCACTTTCCAGACGCAGTACGCTCCCACCGGCGGCTGCGAGCGATCCGGCGAAGTGCCGGCTCCGGTAACGCCATTGGGAATCAATCCGCTCTCGGTTTGAGCCAGCAGAAGCGCTCGAATTGTGGCCAGGGACTGGTCTTTGTCCTCCAGACTAGTCAGCAGCGATCCGAAGAATCCGTCCCACTCGCCCAGCACCCAACCTGCGCCGTGAGCCCACTTCCGACTGATACTGGGAAACACCAGATCTTGGCGCGGTGCGTACAGCGTGTTCCAGAACATGTTGTTGCCGATCGCATCCGGGGCGCCTGCAAACAGGCCTTCCGCCGCAGGTCGCCGTCGCGCGTATGCTTCGGACTTTTCCTTCAGCAGGGTATCGATCTTCCCGGGCGCGAGCAATCCCCGGGCTCGCTCGAGAAGTTCCTGTTTGTTCCACCCCAGAGTGGCGACAAAGTGCGCCGTGCGCGACTGCCCGGTCACGAACTGAAGCCCGGCCGCGTTCCTCGACGGGTCGCTATCAATCGAGTCGACCAGGACCCCCGCATTTTTCATGGTGTCGCGCAATTGATCGACGGAAGGGTAGGTGCCGCTGCCCATTGCCGGCCGGTCGATCATGGCCACGAATCGGCTAGAGAGTCCGAAAACGCCGTCAAAATAGCGCTCGCCCACAATCGCCTGTTTGTTCGCCTCCACTGCATACACGCCCGGCAAACCCCAAAGATTTCCGGCAAGGGGAATGTAAGTTTCGAGAACGATTTGGAAATCGGAGTCAGCCGTGATTGTTCCGACGACCGTGGTCTCGTCAATCCGCGACCATTCGAGGGTGATCAGCGCATTGCGCGGGGGAACTGCCCACGACATGCGGCAGTAGGACGCGTCCGGAGCATGGGGCCCGACCTCCCGTACGGAATCGAAGATAGCGGGTCCATCGATAAAGGTCTGGCTGAACGATCCGAATCTAAATGCAAAGTCGGAGGGTTGCCGGAACGCCTGCGCCGCGAAAACCACGCCGTTCCAGGCATCGGCATCAAGGGCATCAACATGGATGCGGTCAAAACTGGGTGTACTCCGGTTTGCCTCCGCTCCCGCTGCCAACGAAGCAGAGAGCAACAGAAAAACGCAACGGACAAGTAATGGCACGCTAGAGATTTTGTTGCCGCTCAACCATTGCATAGAAAATCCTCGCTGCCGAGGAAAGCGATCGTGCGAAGCTTACCATTCGTCTCGGAAAAACAGGAGACTGATCGTCGCGGGTCCAAGTTGGGTGGCACTTGCTGGGCCGTTTCTAGGTCTCTGACCGCGTGAACTTGCGGTTGAAGCATTGTGATCTCCCAGGTCTCAAAATCGAGACCTGGGGCACCCTCAGTTGATGCAAAAACAAGGTCAGAGCCCTAGGTACAAGGCAGTTTGACCCGCACCTGGCAGCCTCTCTTTCCGACTAGATTGGACAACTCAATCGAGCCTCCGTGCACTTCGGCGATCTGGCGAGAGAGTGCCAAGCCTATGCCGCTGCCCGCGGGCTTGGTGGTATAGAACGGCACAAACGCGTTGCTTGGATTGAGCAGTCCCGGCCCGTTATCGTCGATGGTAAGCACAATGCTATGGTCTTCGACTTTCCAACTCAGTGTTACCTGCGGCTGGGAAGCCTCCGCTCCGGAATCGACCGGAAGGCCGTCCACCGAGCTTAGGTCAAGAGCTGATTCGACCGCATTGCGCACCAGATTAATCAGCATCTGCTCGATCTGGTCGGGATCGACCATCAGCGTCACATCTGGACCCGGAAACATCGTTACCGCGAGCCGGGTCTCGAGAAACACAACTCGCTCGACGATGGGGAAGAGCGCGACCTTTCGCAATAACGGAGGCGGCATTTGCGCCAATTGCCGATACGCCTGCAGAAATCGGTTCAGCGACGCGGAGCGCGCTTCGATGATTTCCAAGCCTCGCTCGAAATCATGACGCTGTTCGGAATTAAGCCGGGCCTCCGCCAGACGGGCGCTCAGGCTTCCTGCGATCGACTTGATTGGGGTCAGCGAATTATTGAGTTCGTGCCCAAGCACCCGGATCAACCGCTGCCACGCGCGGCGCTCCTCCTCGCGGAGCGCTCGGCTGACATCCGACAAGACGACCAGAGTATGGGGCACGCCCTTCTCCCGGAACTTGCTTTGCCGCACCAACCAGCGGGCGCTCGAACTGTTCGCCGGCAAAGCGACCAGTGCTTCATTCGCCGCGCTCAGGCAATCGGCGAGTCCGATCTCGTCGGCAGTGCGTCCGAGGAGGCGAACGGCAGCTTGTTGGAGGAGTTTTTCGCCCGCGGGATTCACCAGCCGAAGCACTCGGTCCGGGTCAAAGGCGAACAACGGAGCATCGATTTCCTCCACCACGCGCCGCAGGAGCGCAGTCGCTTCAATGGCGCGGATGCGCTGATCCGTGAGCAGATCGGCCAAGGCGTTGACTTCAAGCGAAAGCTCCCCGATCGCGTCACCGGTGGCCGCTCCGCGGGCTCGAAAGGAATAGTCTTCCTCGCGCAGCGCCGCGACGACGTTCGCCAATGTCTGCAGCGGACGCACGGTTTGCTCGTGCAATGCCACGGCTAGCACCCACCAGACCAATAGCTCCAGGAATGACAGCGCCAACTTCGATTCCGTGGACCACGACTGCATCCAGATAAGAATGCCGCTGACCAAAATTCCGGGTAAGGCCGCGAGAAGTGCGTAGAGGCTGATACGACGCTCGTAGAGGAGGCGAACCCGCTTGCGAGGAACCTTCCGCCTTGCTGCCATGCCGCTGGTCGGCGGGCTAGAGGCCATACTTCTCCATGCGCCGATAGAGCGCGCCCCGGCTCAGCCCCAAGGCTTCGGCGGCTTGGCTGATGTTTCCCTGAAAACGCTGCAGAGCCTTTCGAATCAGGAGCGCTTCCACCGCCTCCAGGCTGAGTTCTTCGAGGTTTTGAGCTTGCGGTCGCTGCAGGTTTAGCCCGAGATCCGCGGGTTGAATCTCGTGTCCGCGGCACATCAGGACGGCGCGCTCCAGCGTGTGTTCGAGTTCTCGAACATTGCCTGGCCAGGAATATTGCGCCATGAACTGCAGCGCGGAACTGTCGAATCCCTCGATTTCGCGGCGATAGCGAGAGGCATAGCGACGGAGAAAATGGATGGCGAGAGTCGGAATATCTTCGCGGCGTTCGCGCAGCGGCGGCACATGAATCTCGACCGTGTTGAGCCGAAAGAGAAGGTCTTCGCGAAACTGGCCCGAGGAACATGCAGCCTGAAGGTCGGTATTCGTGGCCGAAATCACGCGCACATCGATCTTCCGCGGCCGTGAGGATCCGAGCCGCTCAATCTCGCCCGATTCGAGAACACGCAGCAATTTCGCCTGTTGCCGGATGGGCACATTTCCGATTTCGTCCAGAAAGACCGTACCGCCGTCGGCCAGTTCGAAGCGCCCGATGCGATCGGTTCGCGCGTCGGTGAAGGCGCCCTTCACGTGGCCGAAAAGTTCGCTTTCGAATAGTCCTTCCGCCAGCGCGCCCGTGTTCACCGCAACCAGCGGGCGTGAAGCGCGCGAAGAAAGAGCATGAAGCGTTTGCGCGACCACTTCTTTGCCGCTGCCGTGTTCGCCTGTAATCAGGACATTCGCGTCGGAAGGACCGACCCGTGCCATGGCCTCCAGCACCGGCTGCATGGATGCCGCCGCGGCGATGAAGTCCGGGCGCCCTTCGATTTGGAGAAGCCGATTCTCCGCCGCCAGTCGCTCGGCGCGTTGCAAGGCACGATGCAATTCGACTTGCGTCCGCAAAATGGCGAGCAGGCGCTCATTTTCCCAGGGCTTTTGGATAAAGTCGCGCGCTCCGCGGCGCATGGCTTCGACGGCCAGTCCCACATTGCCCCATGCGGTCATGACAATCACCGGGAGATTGCTATCGAGCGCCACGATTTCCGAAAGAAGATCCAAGCCTTCCTGACCAGAAGTGGTGTCGCGCGTGTAGTTGAGATCGATCAGCAGCGCATCGTAAGAATCCGTCGCCAACGCCTCCCGCACCTCGGCGGGAGACGTGGCGCTCTCCACGCGATAGCCTTGGGGATGAAGCAGGAGTTGGATGGCTTCGAGAATGTGCGGTTGATCGTCGGCCGCCAGAATGCAGGGCGTGCGGTTCTCGTGTGGTTGGGAGGACGGCGGCACGTTGCGAAGATCTTGCGGCTTGGCCGAAGTTGGCATGGGTTATGGAGAGGAGGCGGTAACCGTCCCATCGACCGCATCCTGAATTAGCACTCCATTATGTTCCAAAGTGGCCCCGGTAGCGCGATCAAGTTCGACTCTGGCCTTCTGGTAGGTCGTCATGGCTGTAACCAAGTCCAGTTCCGCCATTGATAGATCGCGCTGCGCTGTCATGGTCTGGTAGCTCGATCCCGATCCCAGGTCTTGCTCCTTCTTTGTGATATCGAATGTGCGCTCGGAGAGATCCCTGGCCTTACGGGCTGATTCAACCCTGGCACGCGATTGTTCCAGCGCGTACTGAGCGTTCCGCACCTCGATCCGAATCTGCTTTCTTAACTGCTCCTTACGCACGCTGGCTTGCCGGTACTCCAACTCGGAACGGTACTGGTCGGCCTTGGCAACGCGGTTGCGAAATGGAATATTCAGGTTGAATCCGACGAAATAGTCCGGCGAAGAATTGTTGAAAGCAGTTTGCCAGGCGCCCTGCAGGTCGGTCGGGACACTGGAGGAACTTCCGGGAGTCACCAATCCGGCGAGACCGCTGCCGCCGTAGTAGCCCACTAGGGAGAGCGTGGGTAGAAGCGCGTTCCGCGCGGCCTGGCGGCTGATTTGCCGGTTCGCAAGGTCGACGTCGGTCTCCAGCAGTTCCGGACGATTCCGCAATCCTTCCGCAATCAGATCGAGAATCGGCGCACTCGCGTCCGCTTCGGTGCTGGTGGCCTGCATGCGATCCGTAGGCACGACCGGCATTTCTTCCAGGGTCGGATCGTCGAGGCTCTTGGTGAGCGCATTTTTCATCAGCGATTCCTGTAGTTGCAGATTGGTCCGCGCGACGGTCAAATCCTGGTCACGCTTGGAAACTTCGGCCTCGGCCTTCATCACGTCCATCTGCGGAATGCTTTCCAGCTGCAATTGCTTTTTGGCGTTCTCCAGGGTCTGATTGGCGAAGGCGAGAGACTGTTCATTCACGCGAGCCTGCTCGTAGGCGTTGACGAGATCCCAATAGATGTTTTCGATCTGCGTGACCGTGGCAATTACCTGGTCTTTGAAGGCAATGTTGGAGATCTTCTTGTTGTTATTCGCGATGCGCAGGTAGCGCAGGTTCGGCCCGAAACCAAATCCCGCGAGAAGCTCCTGTTGGAAACTGAAGCGGTAGTAAGTGTTCAAAGCCGGCGACAGGAAAGTGTCGGGGCTGTTCGTAGTCTGGCGATTGTTATTAAACTCAAAAGAAATCGTAGTGCCGGTGGCAAAGGCCTGTGTGTAGCTGGCGTTCACTTGTGCCGTATTCAGCTGCAAGGATGGGATGCCGTAGACTTGCTCATTCGACAGCGGAGAGGTTAGGTGCTCGATCCCCATGCTCACATTGAGAGCCGGATCGTACGATGCCACGGGAGTTCCTGCTCCCAAGGTGGATTGCACCAGCCCTGAGGCGCCCGCGCCCGCGCCGCCAGCGCCACCCGTCGTGCCACCTGCGCCCGCACCCGGCGCTCCCGCACCGTAGCCTCCGATTCCTCCTCCGGGAGTGCCTTGCACTACGCCGGTGTTGACGCCACGAAAGCTGCCGCCAGCCTTGGTGCGAAGCAGGTCCGTATCGGCGATCGGCAAGTTGTAGCGGGCGATGGCCAAATCCAGATTGTTCTCGAGCGCGAGGTCGATCGCATCTTTCAGCGATAAGTAGAGTTTGCCGTCCCGAATCATGCGACCGAGACGCGGAGAATTTGCCAGCGCCGGCTCCGGCACGCGATCGGCATTGTATGGACTAAACGGATTGTGCGATTGGGGCATTTCCAATACGGCAGGAGTACGCACCTGGGCTTGCGCCATGGCTGCCGAAAGCACGAGCAGCACGGCCATCGGTGGAGCGGCAAAACACGGTTCACGGAAACAGATCTTCATCGATTCACCGCCGCGTCGTTTGGCTCGATCGTTGGATTTGGATTCGCGGTATCGCCAACCAGCCAACCATCGCGCAACTGGATGGTGCGAGTTCCATAAGCGGCGTTCGTTTCGGAGTGCGTGACTTGCACGATCGTTGTTCCCTGTCGATTCAATTCCCGGAAGAGCTCCATGATCTCCTTGGCTTGGCTGGAATGCAGGTTTCCGGTTGGCTCGTCCGCCAGCAGCAACGCCGGATTGTGAATGACCGCTCGCGCGATCCCGACCAACTGCTGTTGCCCGCCAGAAAGCTGGCTGGGATAAAGGTCTTTCTTGGCGACAATCTGGAAGCGATCGAGCGCGTCGGCGACAAGGGTCTGCCGCTGGCTGCGCGGAATGTCCTTGTAGGAGAGCGGAAGATCGATGTTCTCCATCACCGTGAGATCGTCGAGCAGGTGATAACTCTGAAAAACCATGCCGACATTCTTCTTCGCCAACTCGGCGCGTTCTTTTCTCTTCATCGCATGTGCGGCCTGCTCGCGGAACCAGTACTCGCCTTGCCACTGGTCGTCCAAGAAAGCGAGAACATTCAACAGGGAGGATTTCCCCGCCCCCGACGGCCCCATCACCGTGATGAACTCGCCTTGTTGAATATCGAGGTTGATGCGGCGCAGAACCCATGTCTGCCCCGGGCCGGTCTTGTAGCTGCGTTCGATGTTTTTGAGTTGGATCATTTCACTCTCGATTCACACGAATTCATTCTCACTCGTACCGCAGCGCCACCATCGGATCGACTTTAGTGGCGCGGCGGGCCGGCAGATAGCTAGCCAGCAGAGCGACTGAAATCAAGATCGCAGGGACTGCAATAAAAGTGAGTGGATCGTTGGGTCCGACGCCATAAAGCAGATTGGCCATGAGCCTGGTCAGCCCCAGCGCGGAAGCCAAGCCGACCGCGACGCCAATTACCGCAAGCCTTCCCGCACCGCTGAGGACAAGACGCAAGATATCCAGTTGCCGAGCGCCGAGCGCCATCCGAATGCCAATCTCATGCGTTCGCTGCCCCACCACGTAGGAAATTACGCCATAGATGCCAACACTCGCCAGCAGGAGAGCCAGTGTCGCAAACGCGACGAGCAGAATCATCGAAAAGCGGCGTCTGGCGATTGAACTGGTGATAACCTCATCCATCGATTGCGGACCGAAGATGATGATCTCGTTGCTGATTTGCTGGCTGGCGTGCCGAATGGAATCGAGCAAACCGGTCCCGGCATTTTCGGAGCGCACGACCATTGCCGATCCGGAAGGCTGCATGGAGATAAATGCGTCGGACATCTGCATGCAGGGGATGTAAAACTGCGCCCGGAGCTTTTGTGTGTCGTCTGCATCGAGTCCCCACTGTTTTACATGGGCCACCACTCCCACAATCTGCGCGGGCTCAAAAATCTCTGACTGGATCCGTTTGCCGATCGGGTCCTGGTTGGGAAAGTACTTGCGCGCGAAGACATCATCGACTACGACGACTCGCGGCGAATGCTCATTGTCCTGCTCGGTAAAAAAGCGGCCGCGCTGCAACGGAATCCCCATGCCCTTCAGATAGCCGGGCTCCACGATATAGTCGATGCCCCAGCTCATGTCGTTCTCGCTGGCAGGTTTGGGCTGACCTTCGAACCAGAATGTCAGTTCGTCATCGTACCCCATCGGCAGAGAGCCCCAGACTTGCGAAACCCCTTTCACGCCCGGAATCGACGCCACCTTGCTGTCGTACTCACGAAAGGCGGCGCGAATTGCGTCCGGAGAAGCGGTCATCATTGACGGTGGAAGCGACAATCCGACGGTCAGCACATTGCGAGGATTGAAGCCGGGATCGACACTCCACAACCGGGTTAAGCTGCGGATCATCAGACCCGCACCGGCTAGCAGCACGAGTGCCATGGCTATTTCGGCGACGATAAAGACGCTCTGCGCCCGGTGCCGGGTTCCGCTCAGGCCGCGAGCGCCTTCTTTGAGGCTCTCCTGCAGGTTAATTGGCGACATCTTGAGTGCGGGTGCAAGACCAAACAAAATTCCCGCGAGCAGCGAAATGGCCAGAGTGAAGAGCAACACGCGGGTATCGAGGCCGATCTCCTCCGCGCGCGGCAACGCAGTGGGGAGAACACCCAACGCCGCTCGCGTTCCCCACGCGGCCAGCAGCAATCCGAGAGCGCCACCGGTAAGCGCGAGCGCAACGCTCTCGGTGAGCATTTGCCGGAGTACACGACTCTGCGTCGCTCCCAAAGCCGCACGGATGGCGAATTCGCGCGTGCGGCCCGTCGAGCGCGCCAGCAGCAGATTGGCGACGTTGACGCAGGCGATCAGAAGCACGAAGCCGACACTGGCGAGAAGCACCAGCAACAACGGCCTCACGCCGCCGACCTCCCACCGCTTGAGCGGAATGAGTTTCGCGCTGATGCCTTTGTCGGCATCGGGAAAAGCCGCGGCCAGATTGTTGGTGACGGCTGCCATATCGGCTGCGGCTTGCTCGATCGTCACCCCTGGCTTGAGCCGGCCGATGCCATGGAATCCGAGGCCTGCGCTGCGCGAGTTGAGCAAATTGTTTTTCCACTGACCGACTGGGATGAATACCTCGGTTTCAGTGCTGGAGCCGAGCATAGCGAAGTGAAAGTCGGCGGGGATCACACCGATGATCGTGTAACCTCTGCCGTCCAAAGTCATACCTTTGCCCACAATGTCGGGCGCGGACGCGAACTTGCGCTGCCACAGGCCTTCACTGATCAAGGCGACGGGGCTGGCGCCGATCTCGTCTTCTCCAGGCGCGAAATTGCGGCCGAGCAGAGGTTGGACTCCTAAGATCGAAAAGAAACCCGACGTCACAAACTCGCCGTTGAGTTGAAGCGCTTCTCCAGCCCCAGTGAGACCGAAAGTGGAACCGCGAGAAATCGCCATCCCAGAGAAGGTGTGGTTGTCTTTCCGCCAGTCGCGAAAATTCGGAAACGAGATCGAGCCGGTTTCAAAATTCTGCTTGCTCTCGTGGAGCGCGACCAGTTGCTCGGGCTGCGGATAGGGCAAAGGATTGAGCAGGACGCCATTGACCACCGAGAACAGAGCTGTGTTTGCGCCTATGCCGAGGGCAATGGTGATGATCACTATGGCGGTCAGTCCCGGCGTTTTGAAAAACTGACGCACAGCGTAGCGCAGATCTTGAAGCAATCCATTCATGGTCCAATCTCCTCACTCGTACCGCAGCGCTTGCATGGGGTCGACTTTCGTCGCCCAGCGCGCGGGTATGTAGGCCGCCACGGCCGCCACCCCCGCCAACACAAGAGTCAACAAAACGAAAACGATTGCATCGATCCGGATCACGCCGAAGAGCAGGCTCGACAGTGCGTGCGTCAAGAGCAGCGCAATGCAAATTCCGATGGCGAGTCCGGCGATTGCCATCTTGATCGCGGATGCGACCACCAACCTCAGCACGTCAATGCGGCGAGCTCCGAGCGCCATGCGCACTCCGATCTCGTGGGTGCGCTGGGCTACCGAATACGCCATCACGGCGAAGATTCCCGCGGCCGCCAGGACCAAGGCGATAATTCCAAAGACCATCATCATGCGCGCGGAAAAATCTACACCGCTAACGTTGTCGGAAACGATCTGCTCCAGACTGCGGACATCGTACGCGGGCTCATCCGGGTCGATACTCCGCACTTGCGCGATTACCGCCGCTGCCAGGATGGCCGGGTCGCCCGATGTGCGCACGACCAATGCCGACGAGGGTTCCGGAGCCTGCGCGAACGGTACGTAGGTGGTCGGGTCGGGGTTGGGGACGAAGGGTGAGGACCTTATGTCGCCAACGACTCCCACGATCTGCCGCTCCGGTTCGTGCCTTTCGCTCGGCCCCAGCCGCACGTGCTTCCCGATTGGATCCTGACCCGGCCAGTTGTCGCGTGCCATGCGTTCACTGATGACGACGACCGGTGGCGCCTCAGGACCGTCCTGGGCGGAGATGGAACGGCCTTTCACCAGCGGCACGCGCAAGGCAGAGAAGAAGTCTGGGGTAACGACCTCTAAAAGGGCGTACGGCGTCTCTCCAGCGGAAGCCGGGGGCTTGCCTTCGGCATGGTATTCCGCCCAGGTTGAATTCCAGGTTGACGGCAAGCTGGTCACGCAGCCCACGGACTCGACGCCGGGCAGAGCCCGCAACTCGCGGATGACACGATCGTAGTAACTGATGATTTGGTCCTTCTTTTGATATTTCTCTTCTGGCAAGGTCACGTGGAACGTAAGCACGTGAGTGCGATCGAATCCCATCTCGGTGGTCAGGAGATTGCGGAAGCCTTTGACCATCAGTCCGGCCCCGACCAAGAGCACCAAAGCCAGCGCGATTTCGGAGACCACCAGAAGACTGCGAAGTCGTCCGGCGCCTGCGCTGGCGCTGGCCGAGCGCGTGTTCTCTTTCAGCGCATCACCCAGTTCGGAGCGCGAAAAGCGCAGAGCCGGCGCGAGTCCCGCCAAAATGCCAGTCAGCAGCGCAACCGCCAGAGTGAACCAGAGCACATGTGAATCCACGTCAAGGTGCTTCAACCCAGGCACATGGGCCACGATGAACGGCGGGAGACCGCGCCGAAGTAGACCCATTCCCCAACTGGCAAGCACAATGCCGCCAGCCGCTCCAGCCAGCGCCAGCAGCGTGCTTTCGACCAGCAACTGCCGCACCAGTTGCCATCGGCTCGCGCCCAGTCCAATGCGTACTGCCATCTCTTTTTGCCGGCTTGAAACCCTGGCCAATTGCAAGTTCGCGACATTGACGCAGGCGAGCAGGAGAACAAAAACGGCGGCACCCATTAACACCATTACAAACTGCCGGGTTCCGGCCGTAGCATCCTCGGCCAGACGCACGACCCTGACTTCGTGACCGCCGTTAGTATTCGGAAACTGCTGCGCGAGGCGGTTCGCTATGGCTTGCAGGTCGGCCGCCGCATGGATAACGGACGACTCCTTCTTGAGCCGTCCAAGCACCAGCAGATAGTGGTTGGCGCGGTCCTCACTCGCGGCGCCCGCGGCGGAACTCAAATCGAGCGGAGTCCAAATCTCGGCCCCGGCGGGGAAATCGACATCGGGACCGGCCACCCCGATAACGGTGAACTTCTCTCCATTCAGCAGCAAGCTCTTTCCGACAACCCCCGCATCGCCGCCCAAATGCCTTTGCCAGAAGCCGTGACTGATGACGACGACGGGAGCAGTTCCGTGTTGAAAATCGACTTGACCGATCTGCCGTCCGAGTTGCGGCGAAACGCCGAGCAACGGGAAAAAGTCAGGCGTCACCTGGTAGCCTTCCACGCGCTCGGCAACTCCTTCGCCGGTCAGATTGGCGTCCCAGCCGTGAGTGGCTGCCAGATGTTCGAAGGACTTGCTCTGTTCCGTCCAATCCCGGAAGTTGGCAGGAGCAGCCCTAACGCTGATTGCATTCTGCTTGGGGACGGTTTCCCAGATAGCAACGACGCGATCGAGATCGGGAAGCGCAAACGGCCGGAGAACCAGAGCGTTTACGTTGCTGAAGATCGCGGTATTGGCACCGATGCCGAGCGCAAGAGTTATAACTGCCAGGGCCGTAAACCCCGGGCTTTTACGCAGCATGCGCAGTCCGTAAACAAAATCCTGAAAGAGTCCGTTCATCAATTCAACTCCTTACTCATATCGCAGAGCTACCATGGGATCGACCGATGCCGCTCGACGTGCTGGCAAGTAGTTCGCGAAGAACGCGACCCCACCGAGCAGTGCGGCCACAGCAACGAAGGTCAGGGGATCGCTAGCCGTAATCCCAAACAGCATTCCCGAGATCAGCCGCGTCATTCCGAGCGCAAGGATGGTGCCGGCTGCAATTCCCATCAAAACGAGCGCCATTCCCTGCTTCACTATGAGTGCGAGCACATCGGGGCGCCGCGCACCCAATGCCATGCGAACACCGATTTCTTTGGTGCGTTGCGCGACCGAGTAAGACATGACGCCATAGAGTCCGACAGCCGCCAGCAGCATGGCTACCGCCGCAAAAATGGTGAGCAGTAACATGCTGAACCTCCGCGGTTGAACGGAGTTGGCGATGACCTCCTGCATGGTGCGGACATTGGCAAGAGGGACGTCTTTGTTCACGCTCCAAACCACATTCTGCGCCGCCGAAGTCACGCTCGTGGGGTCGGAGGTTGCGCTGCGTATCGCTACGAACATCGATGGCCATTGCGCCTGTCCGAGTAACTGATAGATCTCGGAGTGAGGGTCGGTATCGAGCCCGACGTGGCGGACGTTACCGACGACGCCTATGATCTGCAGGGTCAAATTGTCCGGGCCGAATTTGGTGAGCTGTTTGCCAATCGGGTCCTGTCCCGGGAAAACGGTACGCGCCAAAGCCTCGTTGACGATCGCCACATTCAGCGAACTGCCGAGGTCGCTCTCACTGAAGCTGCGGCCTTTCAGCAGCGGGATGCCCATCGCGTGGAAATAGTCGGGCGTGCTGACGCGAATGTCCGCGCTGTAGCCCTTTTCGATTCCGGGAAGGCTGAAGCTGCGCGAACTGTTGCCTCCAGCCAGTGGTAGCCTGCTGACCGCACCCACCGCCTGCACGCCCGGCAACGCCTGCAGTCGTTGCACGACTTCCTGGTAAAACGCGAGTTGGTGAGCGGAATCGGTAGAGGACGGAAGTCCAAGGTTGAAGGTCAGAAGATGATCCGGATCGAAGCCGGGATTAACATCCATGAGCCGCGCGAAACTCTTGACCAGCAGGCCGGCCCCAACCAGCAGAACCAGCGAGAGTCCGACTTCGGCGATCACCAGCGCGGAGCGAGTTCGCCCCCGGCGCGAAGTGCTCCCGCGCTCGCCTTCCTTGAGGAATTCGCTGGGGTTTGATCTTGACGATTGCAGAGCGGGCATCAGGCCAAAAACAACTCCGCACACAATGGAAGCCAGGAAGCTGAAGGCCAACACTTCCCGGTTGATTCCAATCTGTTTGAACTGACGGATATCCGGTGGGCTCAATGCCAACAGCAACGGAACGGCTACGACCGCCAGCAGCAGTCCGAGGACTCCTCCCACTAGCGCGAGCAGAACACTTTCGGTTAGCAACTGGCGCAGCAAACGCCGACGGCTCGCACCCAGAGTCGTTCGTATCGAGATTTCCTTGGCGCGCGCCGTGGCTCGTGCCAAAAGAAGGTTGGCAACGTTCGCGCAGCCGATCAGAAGCACGACGGCAACCGCAGCCAGCAGAACAAGCAGAACGGGGCGGATGTCACCGACAACATATTCACGCATGGGCAGAAAGCTCACGCCGGTCTTGTCGTTCGAATCCGGATACTGCGTCTCCAGGCGGCGGCCGATGGTATCGAGTTCCGCGCGGGCCTGCTGCGGCATCACTCCTGGCTTCAACCGCGCCCACACGTCGAGATAAACTCTGTCCCTGAATTGGCGTGGATCTTTGTCAGGTGCCAGAGGATGGGTCGGCACGCCCCAGGGAGAGGGCAGCCATAACTCGCCGTACTCGTCAGGAGAAAAGTTCGGCGGCATCACGCCGACGACGGTGTACTGCTCGCTATTGAGCCGAATGTCCCGGCCAACAATCGAGTGATCCGCGGCAAAGTAGCGCTGCCAAAGGCCGTAGCCGAGCACCACGACGTGATCGTTGCCGGCCTGCGCGTCGCCCGCCTGCAGACCGCGCCCCAGGATCGGGTTTACTCCGAAGAGAGGAAAGAAGTTGGGCGTAGTCATCGTGCCTCTGATCCGCTCCGGACGATCTCCAGCGGATAAACTTCCTTGCCATCCGCGAGACGCTGCCATCTGGGCGAAGACCTGATTTTGTGCGACCCAATCCAGATAGTTGGCCGGCGAGGCGTCGCCGGTCGATATGCCCTCGAACGTCTGTGAGACTTTTACAATGCGATCCGAATCTGGATAAGGAAGCGGGTGCAACAACACTTGATCGACCACGCTGAACACTGCGGTGGTGGCGCCAATCCCCAGCGCCAGTGTAATCACCGCAACCGCGGTGAATCCCGGGCTCTTACGCAGCTGGCGCAATGCATAGCGAAGATCTTGCAGTAGTCCGGTCATTTTCTTTATCTCCTGTTACTCGTACCGCAGGGCCACCATGGGATCGACTTTGGCCGCGCGGCGCGCGGGGAAGAAGCAGGCTAACAACGCGACGAAGGCAATCAAAACCGACACGCTTATATAGGTAATCGCGTCGGATGACGCAATGCCGACGAGGAAATTGCCCACCAGATGTCCAACCGCAAACGCTCCCAGAAGTCCCACTGTCATGCCCATGGCAATGATGAATACGCCGTTGCGGCAAATCATCGTGAGAATCTCTGTAGGCTGGGCGCCCAATGCCATTCGAATCCCGATTTCCCTCGTGCGCTGGTTGACGGCATAGGACATCACCCCATAAACCCCGACAATGGCAAGAGTGAGGCCCAGTAATCCCAAGGTCGCAGCCAACCCGGCGCCCAACTGGAAGAGCCACAAACCGTTGATCCCATGCAAGGATTCGGTCATGGTGCGCTCGCCAAAAACAGAAACCGCGGGCGCAAGGGACTGGACCATGTTCAGGACCTCGGGACCCATAGGCTGCGTCGTGCCCGCGGTGCGGATTTGCAGAGTTCTGAGCGAGAAATCATGTTGCGCGATCGGCACAAAAAAAAGCGGCTCGAACGGGCCATAAAGTTCGCTCATGCGGCTATTCCTGGCGATGCCAACGATGGTGATGGATTGCCTGGGGTCGCCGGACATTGTGAATTGCCTGCCCAGCGCATCCTGGCCAGGCCAAAAGTGTTCGGCCAATGCCTGGTTGATGACCGCGACGTGGGTTGAGTTCTCGTTATCGGCTTCGCCGAGATCGCGGCCACCGAGCAGCGTCATGCCCATCGTTTTGAAGTATCCGGGCGATACAGCGTTGTACCCGGCAGAGGCCTCCGGTTGGTCCTTAGTCGGTGTGTACCCCGGAATGGCAAGACGATCGAAAAGATTGTTATCGCCCAGTGGGACTGCGGCGGCCAGACTTGCCGACTCGACTCCCGGCAGGGCTCGAACGCGGTCTAGAAGCTCGCGATAGAAAACGGTTCCCTGCGCGCTCGTATAGCCAGATTTGCTCGGGTCGAGCGAGAGATTGACGACGTGCCGAGGGTCAAATCCCAAGTCGGATTTCTGCACGCTTTGAAGACTTCGGATAAACAAGCCGGCAACGATCAAAAGAGCAAGGGACCCTCCAATTTGAACCGCGACCAAAGCGCCGCGCAAACGCTGGTGCGCGCCGGTTGCGGTACGTCCGCCTTCGTGCAGCACTTCTCTCAAGTTGCTGGATGAGACGCGGAGCGCGGGAACTATTCCCACCAGAATCCCCGTGAAGAGCGCGGTCACCACGGCATAGGTGTAAACGCGCCAGTCCAAGGACAAGTCCAACACGAGAGGTATATTGCTCTGAAGGGGAACCGAGCTAAGCAGACGGCTTCCTCCAATACCCAATGCAATTCCGCCTATGCACGCGAACCCAGCCAGCAGAAGGCTCTCCGTAAGCAACTGACGCAGCAGCCGGCTCCGTCCAGCACCCAAGGCTGCGCGGACCGCCATCTCATTCCGGCGGACCACAGCGCGAACGAGGAACAAATTGGCAACATTCACGCAGGCCAAGAGGAGCACTAATCCGGCGAGAATCATGAACAGGGCCACCAGTTGCACAATAGGGTTCGGGCCGCTGCCTGAAAGCGTGATGTTAGGCGGACTAAAAGGGCGCAGGGGCATGGCTTGAAGCGTGTGTCTTTCCCCGTCGCGTGGAAACTCCTTCAACAGCCTTTGGCCCACCAGTCCGGTCAGCGATTGCACTTTGTTGGCGCCCACGCCGGGCCTTACCCGCGCCATCACATTGAGACTTCGCTTTCTCGTATCGTTGAGATAATCGGGGGAACCCTTCGTTTGAATCGTGGTCATCCCCAGCGGCAAATAGCCTTGTGCCTCGATGACCGGCACGATCCCGAGAAAACCTTTCGGCGCAATCCCCACAATCGTGATTGGATGGCCGTTGATGAAGACCGTCTTGCCTACGATTGCAGGATTTCCATGGAAGCGCGATTGCCAATACCTGTAGCTGAGGACCACCACCGGGTCCGCTCCAGCCACAGCTCCTTCCGATGGCAAAATGAAGCGCCCCAAATACGGGGAGATGCCGAGTGTCGGGAAAAAGCTCCCGCTGGCATAAACCGTCATAATGGGCTTCGTGCTTCCGTCCACGGTTAGGCCGTCCTGGCCGTTTTCCAAGCCACCGAAAGTGAAGGCCGCCGCATCGGAAAAAATGTCCGCAGTCTGCTTGCGAGTTTCTTCAAATTCGGCGTTGGAGAACTGAGCGTCAAAATTTCCACCGTCGCTGGGGAAAGCCAACATGGTCATTTGTTCCGGAGCCTTGATCGGCAGCGGGCGTAACACAAGCCAATCGACCATGCTGAAAACTGCAGTGTTCGCCCCGATGCCCAGCGCCAACGTAATCACAGCCACCGCCGTGAATCCCGGGCGCTTACCCAGTTGCCGCAGCGCATAGCGAAGATCTTGCAGTAGTCCGGTCATCCTCTTTATCTCCTGTTACTCGTACCGCAGCGCCACCATGGGATCGACCTTGGCCGCGCGGCGGGCAGGGATATAGCTGGCCAGGGCGGCCGCGCCGCCCAGCAGCAAAGTTGAAAGAACGAACGCTGCCGCATCAGTCGCACCAATGCCGAACAACAGACCGCGCAGCAGACGCGTTGCCAACAGCGCCGCGAGCAAACCGATGCCCAGTCCACAACCACAGATGCGCGCACACGTTTTCATCACCATTCGTTGGATATCCGCGCTACCGGCGCCCAGGGCCATTCGAATTCCAATCTCGTGAACTCTCTGGCTCACGCTATAGGCCATGACCGCGTAGATTCCCATCGCTGCGAGAAACATAGCGAAGCCGGCGAAGATGGCAAGCAACAAAGAGGTGGAGCGCGAAGGGGAAAGCGACCGCGAAAGCAACTGATCCATGAGGGCAATGTTGGCGACTGGTTGCTGGTTGTCGAGGCTGAAGACCGCACCCTTCACCGCCGGAATCAACGAGCCGGCATCGGTGGATGCACGCACGACCAGAAACATATCCGAGATCGGATGCTGCAATGTCGACACGTAAATTTGCATGGCTGGCGGGGTATTCAGGGCATCGGTTTTTATGTCAGCGACTACACCAACGATCATGCTCCAATCGTTGGGTCCACCCAGCACCTGTATGCGCTTCCCCACAGCATCCTGGTCTGGCCAAAGTTGATGCGCCATATAGTTGTTGATGACAACGACTCCGGGCGTGTCCTCCTTGTCGGTTTCGGCGAAATAGCGGCCGCGAATGAGCGGGATTTGCATCGTCTGAAAATAGCCAGTGGTAATGAAATGTTCCTCTGCGAAGGGTCCCTGGCTATTCGGGGCGGGACGTCCTTCGATCCGGAAGTCTCCTGTCTGTCCGCCTTCTCCCAAGGGCACAAATGCGGTCGCGGCTGCGGATTGCACACCTGGCAGCGCGCCGATCCGCGCCAGCAATGCGGTGAAGAACCGTTGGCCGGCGGCGGCTGAGTACCGCGTTTCCGGCAGAGCAATGTGCGCGGTCAGTAGGCCTTCCCGATTAAAACCGGGGTCGGTGTGAAGCAGGCGATAAAAACTGCGGAGAGTCAGTACCGACGCAATGACCAGCACCAGAGCCAGCGCGATTTCGGATGCCACGAACGCCGTCCGCAGCCGGCCGTGTCCAGCATCCGGGGTGCTCCGCCCGCCCTCCTTCATCACGACGTCCAAATGGACGCGCGAAGTGAGCAGGGCCGGCGCAAGACCAAACACGACTACGGCCAACAGCGAGATCAACGTGACAAAAATGGCAACGCGCCAATCGAGAGCGAGGTCTGGAATCTTTTGACTTTCGGGCCAGACGCTGAGCAAAATCCGTGTTCCACCCCAGGCAAGAAACACCGATGCCAGCAGCGCGATTCCGGCGAGCAGTCCGCTTTCGGTAAGCAACTGCCGCACGATCCGCCAGCGTGCGGCGCCCAAAGCCTCGCGCACAGCGATTTCCCGGGTCCGGCTCGCACCGCGGGCCAGCATCAGGTTTGCGACATTGGCACATGCGATCAAAAGGACGAGTCCAACCGCTGCCAGCAGAATCTCCAACACGGGGCGCACATCACCCAGCAATACGTCGGTCAGAGGTACCACGATTACGTCATGCTGGTTGGGGGGGAACTGTTTGTTGATCTGCGCCTGGAGTACGCGCATCTCGCCGACTGCTTTTTCGCGGATGACTCCCGGTTTCAGCCGCCCGATAACCTGCAGATAGTTCGTGCCGTGCTGAATGTAGGGCGGATGGCTCTCGAGGGGAATCCACAGCTCCGTCGGTATGGGACCTGCGAGTTCTGGCGTCGTTGCGGGCATGACGCCGACTACGTTGTAAGGCACGCCATCAAGCACGGCCGAGCGGCTCAGCACGCCGGGATCGGAACCGAACTGACGGCGCCAAAAATCCTGGCTGATGATACAAACGTTGGGACCGCCTTTGGTGTGCTCAGCCGGCAGAAATGACCGCCCCAGGAGCGGCTGAGCTCCGAGGAGCAGGAAATAGTCTTGCGAGATAAAACGGCCGCGGATCCTCTGCGGCTCCTCCACGCCGGTGAGATTGAAACTGGAACGAAACGAGGCCACCAGTTGCGCGAACGAATGAGTTTGGGCACGCCAGTCCTGGAAGTCGGGAAAGGAACTGGGAGTATGGTCGGTGTCGGAATAGCTGTTCTCGAGGACGACCAACTGTTCCGGATGCTGGAACGGTAAACGCAGTGCGGTAGCATCCACAATACTGAAAACGGCCGTGTTCACTCCAATACCCAAGGCCAGCGTGAGCACCGCGACCACCGTGAATCCTGGGCTCTTGCGCAATTGCCGCAGAGCGTAGCGAAGATCTTGCAGTAGTCCGGTCATCTTCTTTATCTCCTGTTACTCGTACCGCAGGGCTACCATGGGATCGACCTTGGCCGCACGGCGCGCGGGAACCCACGCACCGAACAGCGCCACAATCAGAAGCAACCCCGCGGCCTCGGCTAGAGTAGCTGGGTCGTTCGCGCGTATACCGAACAGCAGCGATCCGATCCAGCGGGCGCCAACCAGCGAACCGAGAATCCCGGCGGCTGCGCCGAACCCAACCCACATAGATGCTTGCCACACCATCATTCTGGTGACTTCGGCTGGGGTCGCTCCCAGTGCCACCCGGATACCAATTTCCTGCGTGCGTTGACTCCCCAGCAACGCAACGAGGCCGTAGATGCCCAGCGCCGTCAAGAGCAGGCCAACGACGGCGAACAGGGAAAGCAGGGCCGCGCTGAAGCGTGGCCGTTCCGCCAGCTTGGCGACACTCTCGCTCAGAGCACTTACCTCGACCGGCAACGTAGAGTCGAGCGTCTTGACGGCGTCGCGCAATTCCAGCGCCACGGTTTGTGGCCCAAGCGCGCTTCGAACCACGATGCTGACGCGCTGAGAATCGGGAAAATGGAAGATGACGTCATCCTCGGTGTGACGGCGAACCATGTAGTACTCGCGCCCAACCTGCCCGGCCAACCCCTGGTTCTGTGTGTTGCCGGTCACACCAATTACCGTGAACGGGGCAGCCAGTTCAGCCCGGTCTGCATGGAAACGAACCGTTTTGCCCAGAGCTTTTTCATCGGGGAACATCTGCTGCGCCAAGGCTTGATTGAGGATGATGGAATACGCGCCAGGGGCCCGATCCCGCGCCTCGAAAGTGCGGCCGCTAAGCAGCGGGATTCCCAGCACCGAAAAATATTCTGGCGTAACCGATCGCCAGCCCACGACTCCGCCGATACCCTGTTCCGGGCCGAGTGACGGCTGGCCCTGCCCCTGCACCGCCACGTAGGGCATGGTGCGTGCTGGCGGGGTTGGTGGAAGCGAGTCGCTCAGGGCCACAGACGCAAATCCAGGAAGTTCCTTCAACCTCCGTTCCAGTTCCTCAAAGAACCTCAGCCGCTCTGCGGCACCGGAATATTTCTGCTGCCCGAGCGTGATCTGTGCCGCCACGATGTTTGCCGTGTTCATCCCCAGAGGCTCGGTTTCCAGCCTGAGCAGGCTGCGCACAAACAACATGGCACTGGCGAGAAGAACGACGGCCAACCACACCTGGGCGGCGAGGAGCATTTGTCTCAGGCGCGCCCCCCGCGTACCCACCATGGTCTTGACCACCAGCATCTGGACTGTCGGCTTTTCCAGCGCGGGCAAAGTTCCGAACACTATCCCCGAAGCGAGCGACAGGAGGACGGCAAATAGCAATACCCGTCCGTCCACCGCCGCCTCCGACAAGCGCGGAATTCCCACGGGAGCAAGCGCGACAAACACACGAACGATAACGTACGCGAGCCCCGTGCCGCAGGCGCCTCCCATCAGGGCGAGCAAAACACTCTCGGTGAGCCTTTGCTGGAATAAGCGAACGCGCCGCGCACCGAGGGTCGAGCGGATCGCCAACTCGTTCCTTCTTCCCGCGCTGCGGGCCAACACGAGGTTCGCCGCGTTGGCACAGGCAATCAGAAGCACTGCCAGAGCCGACGCCAGCAGCAGCCAGGCGGCCCGGCGCGAGTCATGGACCTGCAGGTCTTTTATCGAGCGCACTTGCAGACGCAGCACCTTTCGAAAGGGCGGCGGTGCGGACTCAACAAAGTCGCGAAAAAGTGGTTGCAACTCCGCCTTGGTTTGTTCAATGCTGGCCCCGGGCTTCATCCGCCCAAACACCCGGACCACCGTGCCCATTTCGTGGCGTTGCACAATCGATTCGTCGAGCGCCTCCGGGACCAATATGCTAGTGCGCGCCAGCGTTGGAAATTCGAAATGGCGTGGCAACACTCCCACGATGCGCGTCGGCTGTCCGTCGAGAGAAATCGCGCGGCCCACGACGTCACGGTCTCCTCCAAATCGGTCCTGCCACAATCCGTACGTCAGCAGCGCCACTCTGGGCGCATCGGGACGGTCCTCTTCCCGCGTGAAATTCCGGCCCAACAACGGCTGGATACCAAGCGTTGGCAAGAATGTCGACGCCACGGCGGCGCATGTCGCACGTACCGGATGGTCAGCGGTGAGATCGCAATCGCTGACGCCGGTGGACGAAGTGAAGCCAGCGAACGCGGTTTGTTGGTCCCTCCACCCGAGGTAGTTCGCGGCAAAGAGAAACTCGCCGTCGATGATGGGCGCGACGACGCCCACGGAAACAAGCTGGTCATCTTGCGGATAAGGCAAGCTGCGGAAGAGTATGCGGTCCACCAGAGTGAACATCGCTGTGGTCGCGCCGATCCCTAGTGCCAGCGTGAGCACGGATACTGCCGTGAATCCAGGGCTCATGCGAAACTGGCGCAAGGCATAGCGCACATCTTGCAGTAGCCCACTCATGCGCTCGTCTCCTGCAAGAGCTTCTTGAGTTCTTCCTCGGCCACAACCTTGCCGTCGAACAAATGCACCTCGCGCTGCGCGTGCTTGGCGAAGCGCGGATCGTGCGTCACCATGCAGATCGTTGCTCCTTCGCGATGCAGATTCTGCAGGAGTTCCATGACCGCTTCACCGTTGCGGGAATCGAGGTTTCCAGTGGGCTCGTCGGCGAGCAGAATGGAGGGCTTCCCGCCCAGCGCTCGCGCCACCGCGACGCGTTGCTGCTGGCCGCCCGACAATTGCGACGGATAATGCCGCACGCGATGCGCCATGCCGACGCGCTCCAGCGCTTCCATCACCCTCGCCTTGCGGGTAGCCGCCGGCATTTTTTGACGGTAAGTCAGCGGCAGCTCGACGTTTTCATAGACGGTCAGATCGCCAATCAGGTTGAAACTCTGGAAGATGAAGCCGATCTCCTGGTTCCGTATGCGGGAGCGCTCCGCGAAATCGAGATTCTCGACCGTCTTCCCGTTCAGGAAGTAGCGCCCGGCGGTCGGTGTATCCAGCAGTCCGATGATTGACAGCAGCGTCGATTTACCGCATCCCGACGGCCCCGACATGGCGACGTACTCTCCTTTATTGATCGACAGATGAACGCCGGCGAGGGCGTGCGTCTCGATCTCGTCGGTGTAGAAAACTTTCGTCAGTTCCTGAATCTGGATGAGTGGCTGTTCTGCTTCGGTCATTGGCAACTCCCTCGCTGTGAGTTCACTCTTTAATCGAGCCGGATACGATCGGTGTTATCCCAACGCGACATGTCGGACAAAATTACGGTGTCGCCTTCGTGCAGCCCTTCAATTACCTGGATCGAATTCACCGAGGCTCGTCCTACCTTCACAGGTACGCGCACGGCCGCCTGGCCGTCCGGGCCCAGCTTGAACAAACTGATGGTGCTGTTCTCCTGGCCGAAGGCAGGACGGCCGACATAGAGCACGTTGTCCATGCGCTCCAGATCGATGGTTCCGTCCACACTCAGGTCGGGCCGCGCGCCCTTCGGGAGTTCTCCGGTGAGTTTGACGTCGACGGTCACGGTTCCGTTTTGTACCGCTGGATCGACGCGCATTACTGCGCCCGCGATCACGCCGTTGTGCGTGTCGACCGAAGCGAGCTCGCCAATCTGCACGTCGCGCGCCTGCGTCTCGGCGACTTTCAGCGTAGCCATCAGGTGATCGGGTTGCACCACCTTTGCCAGCATGATTCCTGGCAGAACATGCTGGCCGACTTGCAGCGGGAGATCCACCAGCACCCCATCGATCCCGGCTCGGACTTTCAAGGCGTCCAGTTGCTTCTGTTTGAGCTGCGCCAGCGTGCGCATCTGATCGACTTTGGCTTGCTGTTGTGCCATCTGCGACTCAATCGCTCGTTGATTGGCTGTGAGCCGCTGCGTTTCAAGATCGTTTCTCGTGGTGAGTTCGTCCGCCTTGTCCTTGGAAGACTTGTAGGCCAGGCCCGAGATGACTCCCAGTTCGTAGAGCGCCTTGTCGGTGTCCGCCTGCCGTTGCGCCTGCGCGTGGTCGGCATGGACGGTGGCGGCGCCGGCCTTCTGATTCATCAGGTCGCTTTCGAGCTTCACCCGCAGACTCTGGTATTCGGCCTCGGCGGCCTTCAATTGCAGCTCGGCGTCGACCGCAGCTTGCTCGGTCTGCGGATTGCTCATTTCCAGCAAGATCGTGCTGGCCGTCACCTGCGAACCGGGCAGCATATGAATGCGAACGACGGTGGCCTCGGTCTCCGCCGGAATCTGGCGCACCGATTCCTGGCTCGGCACCAGCGACCCTAGCCCGCGCACCTGGCGCAGCATCGGACCGCGCTTGACCGTGTCGGTCCACACCGTGCCGCGCTCCACCGTCGGCGCCGCAGGCTTCAGCCGTGAAACTCCGACTGAGACTGCGGCCACAGCCAACACTACCGCGGCCACGATGAGCGCTTGGCGGCGGCGTCTCTGAGTTCTGAACTCGGGTCGAGCGATGTCCATTTCGGCTGTAGCGTGGCAACCGGAGTGCCATCGTCGGCAAAACGGTAAATGTTCAGAAACATGGCGGATAGAGCGGGTGGCGTCGACTGGAGGGGACGCTTTCCTATCCTGAACTGGACGATGGTGTCCGGGAATGGACAGCGCCGCCGCTCCAAACTAGAGGCTTATATCTCCTCAGGAAGGGGAAGCTCTGGCTTGGGTTCGCCGACCACTGGCGCTCCTGCCTTTCTGCTCTGGAAAACCTCGTACACCGGCAGGCCAGCTAATACCACCACAACGCCAAGCAGCGCCGCTCGTGGAGTGCGAGCCGCAACCAGAATCAACATCAGTGCGACCAGAGTCAGAAATGCGAGAGGCGTCAGGGGATATCCAGGAGTCAGGATCACCGACTCTCCGGCCTGTTGCCGTGGCCGCAGGACGAACAAGCCTGCCACCGTGATCCCCAGAAACAGAATGACGATGAACAGAGCATACGAGATAATCTGCTCAAAACTGCCGGCGAACACCAACAGGGAAGCGATGCAGCCCTGAATTGCAATGGCATTAGCAGGCGTACCGAACCGGGGATGAGTGCGCGCGACCGCCTTGAGAAAGAGGCCGTCGTTGGCCATCGCGTAATAGACTCGGGGTGCGAACATGATGAGCGCCGCCAAACTGCCCAGCAGGCAGGTGATGACGATGGCAGCGAAAACCACGCCACCGGTTGGGCCGAACAGCACTTCTCCCGCCTGGGCAACGAAGGTCTGATCTGAAGTTACTTTTTCCAGCGGAACCAGATATAAGAAGACAGCGCTGACCACGATGTAGACGGCGGTCACGGCGAGCACACCGAGCAGCAAAGCCCGTGGCAAATTGCGGCCCGGATCGCGAACCTCACCGGCGATCTTGCCGACATCCCACCATCCTGCAAACGAAAAGAAAGCGCCTACCAGGCCAACGCCAAGCGCGGGCGCCAATGGCACGGAACCATGCCGTTGGGCCACGAACGGCACGAAGTTCGACCATGACCCCAAGCGGAAGACAATCGCCCACACCGTCAGGAAGCCGAGGAGTCCGAGTTTGAGCCAGGTGACCCAGCGCAAAAATCCGGCGCTTACGCGGATGCTGAAAATATTCAAAAGACACAGCGCCCAGATCACGCCAACGCCCAATAGCTTGATGAGAAGCGGAGACAGGTGGCGTATGTAGGCGAAGTATCCCCCGATGCCCGTGGCAAATGAGGCCGCCACGGCGGGATCCATGACGAGCAGGCACATCCATCCATAGAGGAATGCCGTCCGTGGTCCGTAGCTCTCCTGCAAATATATGTAAGCGCCGCCCGCCCGCGGGAAACGGCCCGCAAGCTCTCCATAGCAGAGCGCGCCACTCAGGGTCATAGCGCCCACTGCGAGCCAGACCACCAGCAGCCACAAGGGAGAACCCAGCGCTTTAGCCATGCCGGCGGGAGTAAGGAAGATGCCGACGGCTATGATGCCGCCGATGACGGCGGCGGTGGTTGAAGCCAAACCGAGTTCGCGTCGCAAGCCTGGGGCAGAGACCGGGGCGGAGACCGGGGCGGAGACCGGAGAGATTCGTGTATCAGTGTTCATGAGTGACGAGTGCGATCACCGCGAAAAGGGATGGCGATACGCTAGCTGGATGAGAGTTGCGCCGCAATAATCGAAAAACACTACCGGACTGGTCTCTTCGTGCAGTCTCTTTGTGCAGCCTCTTCGTGATTTGACAGATGCGCTTCGCGGGAATTGTTTGATCCGTGCCACGAACTCGGCGTGAGTTGTGCTTCTCACTAAAACATGCAGGTCCGCCATCCAACACTGAAGGACGTACTCAATCCGCACTCTCTGCCGTGACCTGCTGCTCCGAATCAACTACGGCCTCCGGTTTGCTCCCCCCGAAGGGAGGCGGCCTCCTAATGAGGATTGCTTAAACAGACGATGAAGAGTGAAAGAGATTGAACCGGCGATTCTCTATGAAATAAGAAGCCGCTTGTTTATTGAGGGCACGCTTCCAGCGGCGCAAGCGGGCAAGAAGAGATGAGCAGCCGTTCGCCCGTCGGGAATCTCTCTCCATTTGGAAGGAACGGCAGCGATGAGCGACAACGACAGCGATATCGTCAAGGATTTTCTGGCCGAGAGTTACGAGAATCTGGACCGCCTGGACCGGGACCTCGTCGGCCTGGAGAAGAATCCACACGATAAGGACGCGCTGGCGGGCGTGTTTCGCACCATCCACACCATCAAGGGCACTTGCGGATTCCTCGGCTTCAACAAACTGGAGAAGGTCGCGCACGTTGGGGAGAGCCTGCTGACGCGCCTGCGGGACGGGCAGCTTACGCTCAATCCGGAACTCACCACGGCACTGCTGGGCATGGTGGATGCGGTCCGACAGATGCTCAAAGAAATTCAATCGACGGGCCAGGATGGTGAAATCGACTACCCGGAACTGCGGGCAAACCTGACCCGGCTGCAACAGGTGGGCGCGTGCGCCGAAGCGCCAGCGCAGCCGGAAGCTCCGCCACCCGCGGCGGAGGAGGCGATCGCGGCCGCGAGTTCGGAAGAGGTTGAGTTGTCCGCAGCCTCCGTATCCGGAAAGCCGGCTGCAGCGAGAGCACGCAAGGTGGCCAGGGGGCGCCGGCCGAAGGCCCAGATGGATGAGGGAACCAGCAGTGGCCCGCCAGTCGAGGCCGCGCCGGGACATGCCGAAGAGGCGGGGCTCGCCAAGCACGAGGATGCCGCTGCGCTCCAGCAAACCATCGAGTCCCGGCCTCACGACACGGTGGCGGAGACCATCCGCGTCGGAGTCAACGTGCTGGACAAACTGATGACTCTGGTCGGGGAACTGGTACTGGCGCGCAACCAGCTTCTGCAAATTTCGAACACGGTGGAAGACGCCAGCCTGCAGGCCGTCTCGCAACGGATGAACCTGATCGCCACCGAACTGCAGGAAGGGGTGATGAAGACCCGCATGCAGCCCATTGGAAACATCTGGAGCCAGTTTCCGCGGACGGTGCGCGACGTCGCGCTCGGTTGCGGCAAGGAAGTGGGCATCGAGATGGAGGGCAAAGAAACGGAACTGGACAAGACCATCGTCGAGGCCATCAAGGATCCGCTGACCCATCTGGTGCGCAATTCCGTCGACCATGGCATCGAACTTCCCGCCGAGCGGGTAAAAGCCGGCAAGGATCGGACCGGACGCCTGATCCTGCGCGCCTTTCATGAGGGCGGGCAGGTCAACATCGAGATCAGCGACGATGGCGCTGGCTTGAACGCGGACCGTATCCGCAAGAAAGCGCTGGAACGCGCCGTAATCACCGCCGAACAGGCGGCGCACATGACCGAGCGCGAAATCTTCAATTTGATTTTCCTGCCTGGATTCTCCACCGCCGAAAAGGTGACCAACGTCTCCGGCCGCGGCGTCGGTATGGATGTGGTGAAGACGAATGTGGAAAAAATTGGCGGCACCGTGGACGTTCAGTCGACGGCCGGCCATGGCACCACGGTGCGGGTAAAGATTCCCCTGACCTTGGCCATCATCCCGGCGCTGGTGGTGACTTGCGGGGGCGACCGCTATGCCATTCCCCAAGTGAGCTTGCTCGAACTGGTCCGGCTCGAAGCCGCCGAGGTGGAGAAGGGCATTGAATTGGTGCATGGCGCGCCGGTCTATCGGCTGCGCGGACGTCTGCTTCCGCTGGTGTATCTCAATCGGGAACTGAAACTCGCCGCCGATGCGCGTTCCGCGACGGAAAGCGATGGATCGGTCAACATTGTGGTGCTGCAAGCCGACGAGCGGCAATTCGGGCTGGTGGTGGATCACATCAACGACACCGAAGAAATCGTGGTGAAGCCGTTGCGCAAACAGCTCAAGACGGTGAAGACCTTTGCCGGATCGAGCATCATGGGGGACGGCAAAGTCGCGCTCATTCTGGACGTGCTCGGACTGGCGCAGCGGGCCAGCGTGGTGACCGAAACCAGAGATCGCGCGCTCACCGAGAAGGTTACGGCATCCGCGGCGGCCGCTGAAGAAAAGCAAACCTTCCTGCTGTTCGCGGGCCCGGGCGATTCCCACATGGCCATACCACTCAGCACCCTGGCGCGTCTCGAGGAGTTTCCCGTGACGCAAGTGGAAATGTCGGGCAGCCAGTGGGTGACGCAGTACCGCGGCCAGATCCTGCCGTTGATCCGCCTCGAGGTGGTGCTCGAAGAGCGCCGCAATAAGTTGCGCGCCCTGCAAGTTCCGCCGGCGGCCGATTCCGGACCGATTCAGGTGCTGGTGCTGAATCACGATGGACGCTCCTTCGGCCTGGTGGTGGAACGGATTCTGGACATTGTCGAAGGCAAGGCGGATGTAAGGTCGGCGGCGACCCGGACGTCGGTTCTCTATTCCGTTCTGATCGGCGACCGGATCACGGAATTGCTCGATGTCCCGGCGATTCTGCGTGGCGCGGATCTGAACGTCAAGCAGGCCGCCCTGGCAGCGAGAGCGGCGGAGGTTGCGAATTAAGCCATGGCTCACACTTCACAATTTTGCACGTTCTATCTGGACAAACTGCTGTTCGGCGTGGAATTGAAAGGCGTCCAGGAAGTCATCCGCTCGCTGGATATGACGAAGGTTCCGCTGGCGCCTCGAGTGGTCAGCGGCCTCATCAATCTGCGCGGCCAGATTGTCACGGCCGTCGATCTGCGCCGGCGGTTGGAACTGGCGCCCCGCCCGGCGGGCATGTTGGCCATGAATGTGGTGGTGCGCTCCGAGGACGGAGCGGTCAGCCTGCTGGTCGATGAAATTGGCGATGTGGTCGAGGTCGACGATACCACTTTCGAGCCTCCGCCCGAAACTTTGCGCGGCTCGGTGCGGACCATCATCCTGGGCGTCCACAAACTTAACGACCGGCTCATGCACGTGCTGGATATCGAAAAAGCGTGCCAGATGACGGATGTGGTGGAAACGGCGGCGGCGGGGCGATAGCTGGCTCGGCTGGCCGAAAGGCGCTGGCATCGTTCGAGGCGGCGTGGTCTGCCGGCCATGGGTTTTGGTGATTTTGAATTCGGGAAGCTGGAGATGAGGAAATGAAACTGACACTGGGAAAGAAACTGGGACTGGGCTTCGGAGTGATCCTCGCCCTGATGGTTCTCAGCGCTACGATGACCTACCTGAAGTCGGCCGATATCACGCGAACTCAGGACGCCATTCTGACTGTGCGGGTGCCTTCGCTGAATGCTGCCAGAGAACTACAGCGGGACCTGAATCAGACGGCAAGCAAGGCTCGCCAAGCCATGCTGTCGGGGACAGATACGAGCAGGAAAGAGGAAAGCAAGAAGCTCCTCGATGAGTCCTGGAACGCAATCCAGAAAGATATTGCGAAGATGGAGCAATTAGAGGCTGGCTGGACCCTGCAGGCGAATCGTGACCGGCTAGCCGAGATGAAAAAACAACTTCCCAAACTCCATGAGTTTGAAGACCGAGGCATCGAGCAAGCGTCTGGCAGCGAACGGGATGCCATCGCCAAAGCGGGGAGTGATTTCTCCGACAAGGCCATTCCCGTCAACGATGCCATCAAGGCGGCACTTGGGGACATGGCCGATAGCTTTGAGGCTCTGCTCAAGGAGAACCAGGAAGCTCTGGCTGCGGCGAACCGCTCGCTCATCCTGACGCTGACGGTGACCACTCTCTTGGCCTTGGGCATCGGCATCTTCGTGGCCATCTTCCTGAGCCGCGCCATTGCGGGCGCAACCCAATCCGTTCTAGTCCAAGCGGAGGCCATCGCCGCCGGCGACTTGACCCGTGACGATCTAAAGATCCGCAGCCGGGACGAACTCGGCGACCTGACCGTGGCAATCAACAAGATGAGCGGCAGCTTGAAGCGCATGATCCTGGCCATCACGGAGCATGCGGTCCAGGTAGCCAGCGCCAGCGAAGAACTGAACACGACCAGCCAGCAGATTACCGCCAACTCCGAGGAAACCTCGGCTCAGGCCGACGTGGTTTCGAAGGCGGCGGAGACGGTCAGCCAGAACCTCCAGACCGTCGCCACTGGGGCCGAAGAAATGGGCGCCAGCATCAAGGAAATCGCCAAGAACGCTACCGAAGCCGCGAAGGTCGCAACCGCCGCCGTCAAAGTCGCCGAAACCACCACCGCAACCGTGTCCAAGCTGGGCGATTCTTCGACCGAGATTGGTCAAGTCATCAAGGTCATTACCTCGATTGCCCAGCAGACCAACCTGCTGGCCTTGAACGCCACCATCGAAGCGGCACGGGCGGGAGAAGCGGGCAAAGGCTTTGCCGTGGTTGCCAACGAAGTGAAAGAACTGGCCAAGGAAACGGCCAAGGCCACCGAAGACATCAGCCGCAAAATCGAAGCCATCCAGACGGACACGAAGGCGGCGGTCGACGCCATCGCCACGATCTCCGGAGTAATCAATCAGATCAACGATATTTCGAGCACGATCGCCACGGCGGTCGAAGAGCAGAACGCGACCACCAACGAAATGTCGCGAAATGTGAGCGAAGCGGCGCACGGCAGCGGCGAGATCACCGCCAACGTTGCGGGCGTGGCGGAAGCGGCACAGGGCACGACGCGGGGCGCCACCGATACGCAGAAGGCGTCGCAGCAACTGTTGGAGACGTCCACCCAACTCCGCCGTCTGATCGAGCAGTTCAAGATCAACGGCAGCGAAAACGGCATGGCAGCAACCAAGGCACAGACCATGGCGGCCCGTGCAGGTTCGTAAGGGTGCCGCTCACCGAACTGGACTGGCGGAGTTGGCGGCTCCGACCCATGTTCTGAGCCCAAGCCCGAGCCGGGCTGGAACGAGGAGGACGCCATCGATGTTAAACCCGAAAAGGTGGTTGTCGGGCCTGGTCGTACTGGCCCTCGCAGCTGTGCCCGTGATGGCCGGAAACAACGGCGCCAAAGCCGGAAATGAAAATGCAGTGAACGCAAACAGCGCAGGAGCCAGACCCGTTGCGGCAAGCGCAAACAACAGTGCAACCCCAAGCCCAACCTCGGCTGGGAGCGATGCGAGCATCGCGGCACTGCTTGGTGTGCTGGTGATGAAGGGAGTGCTGACGCCCACCGAGGCGAATGCGATTCAGAATGCCGCACCCACAGCTCAATTCCAAGCCTTAGTGGAAACGCTCGCGCAGAAAGGTATCGTGAGCCCGCAGGAACTGTCGGCGATCTCCGCCGCCAAACCGTATGCGCAGCCCGCGGCTCCAGCGGCGATGGCTCTTGCGACTCAAGCTGCCCAGCCTGCGGCTCCAGCGCCGGCACAGAAAAAGCCCGAGGGGCCCACGGTCGTGGCAGCGGTCGTTCCCATGCGGGTGCTTCCGCTTGATCCCCCGGTCAAGGATGGCCTGCTTCCCAGCTTCAAGGCCGGCGCCGTGAGAGTCACACCTTACGGTTTCATCAAGGTGACGGCCGTGCACGACTCCAGCGATCCCGACGGCGACGATTTCCCGTACCCGGGAATATTTCTCAATTCCAGTTCGGTCTTCAGCACAGGCCCCACCCCGAACCCCTCATTCCATTTAAAAGCGCGTGCCTCCCGCTTTGGAGCGAGCTTCGAATGGCCTGATCTTTCCAAGCGTCTGACTCTCACCGGCAAGGTGGAAGGCGATTTCGAGGGAGGCTTCACCGAAGTAGATAACGCGGATGTCTCGTCCATTCGCAACCCGACGCCGCGGCTGCGGTTGGCCTATGCGCGGCTGGACTACGCCGCCAGCGAGACGTTGGACGTTTTCTTCGAAGCGGGGCAGAACTGGACGCTCTTTGGATCGAGTGCCCTTCCCAATATTCTCGAAACCACATTTCTCGGCGCTTACTCCGGCGACATATGGGAACGCACTCCGCAATTTCGCTTCGGCCTGGTGCAGAAGCTGGGCGGCGAGCGCAATTTCAAGTTTTCCCCGGAGTTTGCCATCATGATGCCCAGCTCGGGACAAATCTACAAACTCAACGGAACCCTGGGAGGTTTTGAGGCGCAGATTGGCGAAGCCGAGCGCCAGGGAGCCGATTCCGACCGCCCGGAGTTAGAAGCGAGGGCGGTGCTACAGTTTCAACTCGACAAGGCGCCCGGAGTCGCTTCGGCACAACTGATCTGGTCGGGCTACGAGGCGCGCCGCACCTCCATCACAACCAGCAGCGACTTCACCACCGCGCAAGCGACAGAGTTGGCCGGAACAAATTTCCAGAACGGCTTTACCGCCAGCAGCAACCTCTACGGCAATCAACTCGCAGTGCAGTTGCCGACGCGCTGGTTCACGCTGGTAGCGAGCGCGTTTCGCGGAGGCGATATGCGCTTCATGTTAGCGGGGCAGCTCAACACCAACTACACCGATGTCACCGGGTTGTATCACGTCCAGAGCTTCGCCACAGTGGACGGAGTGGCGGGCGCGGTGTCCGGCGCGTCCATGCTGGGCTGCACCGTGAACGCCGCGATTGGAAGCGCGTGCACCGCCGCCCACGGAACAACCGTGGTGGCGCGGGAGCGTCCGGTGGGCGCATTTGGCGGTTTCGTCAATCTCGGCTTACCCCTGTCGCGCTGGTTCAACGCCGATCCCAAGGGCCGCAACGCGGGATGGCAACTCTACCTGCACGCGGGCAAAGATCAGGTCGTTCACCGCGACCTTGCCCGCGCCAACGGTGTTGCCTGCGCCAGTGCCGATGCGCTGACCAATTGCAACGGTGGACTGCCCATGTACCAGAGTACGTTGGGAGCGGTGACTCTTTACTACAAACTGAACCCGTGGGCCACGTTCGCCATCGAACAATCGCGTTATGGCACCCGCATGCTGCCTGAGGTTGGACCGCTCTACGATGTCGCGGGAAAGCCGTCCCGTGTCTGGCAGGACCAGCGGACCGAATTTGGGCCGATTTTTACGTTCTAGTGGCACGTTCCAGCGATGCCGGACCGGCGAAATTGAGGACTCCGGTCCAACGCGAAATTGTGGTCTGCGGCCGGTTGCTTCGACCATGGAAACGGACAGACACAACTTACTATGGCTCCAATTCGCATTCTGGTAGTGGATGATTCGGTGGTGATTCGCAGGCTGCTCGCGGACACCTTGGCGGGAGACCGCGCGCTGGAAGTCGTGGGCACAGCCAGCGACGGACGAATTGCGCTGGCGAAAATTTCACTGCTCAAACCCGACCTGATTACGCTCGACATCGAAATGCCGGTGATGGACGGCTTGGAAGCGCTTCGCGAAATCCGCAAGTTGTATCCCAGATTACCGGTCATCATGTTCAGCACGCTCACCGAGCGCGGAGCGGCGGCAACCCTCGACGCGCTCTCGCTCGGAGCGTCGGACTATGCCACCAAGCCCAGCAATACCGGCAATCCCGCGGCCGCGCTCGAGCGCATTCGCGTCGAACTCATCCCCAAGATCAAGGCGCTATGTGGCGTAGCCCCCTTGAAACTCCTGCCGCTGCCCCGCACTCGTCCGGTATTGAAGGTTCGGGTGCGCTCCGACCCCCGCATCGAAATCGTGGCGATCGGAACTTCGACCGGCGGTCCGAACGCGTTGGCGGAAGTCTTGCCGCGGATCCCGGGCGACTTTCCTGTCCCGATTGTCGTGGTGCAGCACATGCCTCCCATTTTCACGCGCCTGCTGGCGGAGCGTCTTGCCAGCCACTCCGCCATTCCTGTGGAAGAAGGCAGCGCGGGTGTGCTTCTTTTGCCGGGGCACGCCTGGATAGCGCCGGGGAATTTCCATATGAAGGTAATCCGCGCGGGCTTGGGCTGGCGTCTGAACCTGAATCAGGGGCCGCCGGAGAATTCCTGCCGTCCGGCGGTCGATGTGCTGTTTCGCTCGGTGGCGGTGGCCTACGGCGCCAATGTTCTCGGAGTGGTAATGACCGGCATGGGCGCGGACGGCGTGCTCGGAGCGCAGGACATTCGCGACGCCGGCGGAGACGTGATCATCCAGGACGAGGCTTCTTCCGTCGTCTGGGGTATGCCTGGCCTGGTGGACGCCTCCGGACTGGCCGATGCCGCGTATCCTCTCAACCGCCTGGGGGCGGAGATCACGCGCCGCGTGCTACAGAGCCGTGGGCCTCGCAAGCCATCTGACTTGAAGAGCTATTCCACCCTGGAGTCTCCGGCAAAATGACCATCGTCCTCCAACCCGCGGTCGCGCAACCTTTCCCGAAAAAGGGTGTCGAGGCGATTGACCCCGTGTACCGGCAAATCCGCGACCTGGTGTACAAGATTTCGGGGATCTACAAGGCCGAGGAAAAACTCTACTTACTCGCCGACGGCTGCGGACGGCGGATGAAACAAGTGGGCGTGCGAACCCCGCGCGAGTATTGGGACCGTCTCACTGCGGCTCCTTTCCGCGATGCGGAACTGAGGGAACTGTTGAACGAGATCACTATCGGCGAGACCTGCCTGTTCCGCAGCCAGCCGCAGCTCGACGCGCTGCGGAAAGTGATCCTCCCGGAAATCGTGGCGGAAAAAACCAAACAGATCACCAGGCGCTTGCGCATCTGGAGTGCGGGCTGCTCCACCGGGGAAGAGTCCTACACCCTGGCCATGAACATGCTCGATGAAAGCGAGCGTTTGCTGAAGGGCTGGACGGTGGAAATTGTCGCCACAGATTTGAACGACCGCTCCGTGGAAGCCGGCAAAACTGGGATTTATGGTGACTACGCGCTGCGCAATACCAGCGAACTCTACAAGCGAAAGTACTTTTCGACCGTCGATGAGAAAAAACTGCAGGTACGCCCCGAAGTGAAAAAGCTGGTCACGTTCAGCCGCCTGAACCTGCAGGACGATTCCAAGATGCTTTTCATGAAAGGCATGGATCTGATTTTCTGCTGCAACGTGCTGATCTATTTTGACGGCGCCTCGAAGTCGAAAGTCATCAACCATTTTTTCAGCAACCTGAATTTCGGCGGCTATTTCTTTCTCGGAACCTCGGAATCGCTGATGAACTTGAATGACAAGTTTCACCTGGTCCATTTTCCGGGAACCATCGCGTATTGGAAGCCATCCCTGAGCAGCGGCAAATTATGACCACATCCTTCACCGCAACCATTCGTGAACGCGTGCAGCGCATCGAAACCATGCCCGCCATTCCGGCAGTGTTTCTCCCCTTGCTGAAGTTGTTGAGCAATTCCATGGAAGAAGTGAGGTTGGACGAAGTGGTGCGCCTGGTATCTTACGACGGCACCATCGCCGCGCAATGCCTGCGCCTGGCAGGCTCCCCCTTGTTTGGGATGTCGCAGCCACCCAAATCGATCAAGGGAGCGGTGCTCAGCCTCGGCCTGCGTCGCGTCGAAACCATACTTCTCACCTGTTGCCTGGGGCAGGCGTTCCCCGCAAGAAAATGGGTGCTGGACCCAGCCGTATTTTGGAGACATTCGCTGGGGTGCGCCTTGGTATGCCGGAAATTCGCTGAGATGTTGGCCGCTGCGGATCATGAAAAGGCATACATGGCGGGGCTTCTGCATGACATAGGATTTATGGTGAATTGCCTGGCTTTTTCCAAAGAGTTCACCAAGGCGATGGAGCACGCTTGCCAGGAGGGGATTCCGCTGTACGAGGCGGAGCAGGCCACCATGGGGTTCACGCACTGCGAAACCGGACAGGCCCTGGCGGAAAGGTGGAAACTGGCCGGCGACATCGTCGAAGTGATTGCGCATCATCATGCCATCGAGCGGAGCCAGAAATCGCAGCCGCTGGTAGCTCTGGTGCACCTGAGTGACCTCCTCTGTCGCATGCGCGGCTTGGGTTACGGATACTATGAGCGCCAGAAAGTGGATTTGGTCAGCGACCCGGCCTGGGCCATTCTCTTGCGTGAGCACCGCGATCTCGAAGGTGTGGACCTGGCGCGCTTTACCTTTGAGCTCGATGAAGCGGTCGAGGAAATCCACGCCCTGGTGGCTACGGTATTCGGGGTGGCGCCAGCGCTGGCGCGCACCTGATGATCCGCACACCCACAAGCATTACGCTGGAGCGTTGGCCGTTGTCCAAACCGAACTTCGCGATTGTCTAGCTCTGTATCTGGAGGGAAACGATCATGGGCATGTCTTCAAACAGCAATCTGACTTCAAGGCCGGGGGAATCCGCCTGGGAGTACAAAGTGTAGTCGTTGCCGGTGATGACAGTGGGCGGTGAAAGCATGCAGCCTTCCGAGAGGCCGGAAATCTTATTCTTGAAATTGCCGGCCACCATATTGCAGATTTCGCCGAGCGCGTCCGAGAGCTCTTCCGAACCAATCTTATGCAGTTCCACGCCGAGCATTTTGGAAGTCATGAGCGCGGCCGCTCTTCCCTCGCAGCGTACGCTGAGCACGCCACAGAGTTGCCCCGCCAGTCCCACCATGGCAGTGACATCCATGTCTGTCTCTTCGGTGGTGGGTGGTCCAGTCAATTTGCAGCCCAGCATGAGTTCGAAGACTTCCCGTGTGGCCACTTCAAGCAGCGGAATCCAGCTTGCGTGACTGCCGCTGGTGGTATGCATCTCATTCGCCGACTTCATGATTTGCCTCCCAGAACCGGGACAACGTGTTCCTTCACGCGATCCGGCGAAGGGCTTGCGGATGTAGCCGCGAGCGCCGCCAGACAGGGCCTGCACCAGATGAGCCTCGCTACCCTCGGTCGTAATCATGACCACGGGCATGTCTTTTGCGTTCGCCACTTCCGGAAGCTATTTGATGAACTCCAGCCCATTCCTGACTGGCACATTGAGGTCACAACGGATTAGGTGGGAATGTCTGTTACTTTCTTCTCAACTTCACCCGCTGCTTGGCTTATCGGTCAACGGCGGATGGAACTTTAGGCCAGCGGAACAGCTCGGATCCAGCATCAGGGTATTCGCTTGAGCGATGCCGTAAGCTGTTCGAGATCAGCGGCCCCTTTTGAGGCTGAGAATGGGAGATGCTGTTCAGTAACTTTGCCGCAAGCGTTCTCTGGTATTCTTCTCGGTTCAACTTCGGTTCGATCCAGTGTCGGTGCGGAAGACAGACTTCCACAAATGAAAACTCCTTTTCCTGACGAAGTAACGGGTCCGGTAGATTCAATCTCACCGAGGCATGCATTCGAGGCCAGGGTTCGGATTCGTCTCCAGCGGGGCAGCCAGAAACTCAGCCTGCAGGGTTGGGTGCGCAATCTCAGCGAAAACGGCTTGGGGGCCTTTGTAGCCGAGGCTCTGGTGCTGGGTGAGTTGGTCACTCTCGAACTCCCGCTGCCGGATTCCAGCAAACAGGTGATCCCCGCACAAGTGGTTCGCGCACTGGGAACAGAGTACGGATTTCAGTTCACGGCGCTGAGCGCTGAGCAACGCCAGCAGATTCGGGCGGCGCTGCAGGATCGTCCAGCAATCCCGTGACTGGCACTGATCCGACAGGCGTTTCCAATCGAGCGAACCTACCGTCAGGCTGAATCGGTTCTAAGAGGAGCCGGAACTTGGCAGTGTACCCTCCTCCATCTGCTTGCTATGCTAAGCACTAGAGACGTGAAGGCGGCAAAAGCAACGGCCAGAACCGGGTTGCAAACAACCGTATGCTAAAAGCTAAGAGCCAGCATCGCGAGTTATCAACCCCATGCAAACGGTGATCGACGTTTTCGCGGAGATTTTCGGTACCCTCTGGGCGCACAAACTCCGCTCGTTCCTCACCATGTTCGGCATCGCCTGGGGTGTCGGTTCCCTGCTGTTGCTGGTCGGCCTCGGCGAGGGCTTCAGAACCGGCAACCAACGCGGTCTTTCGGAGTACGGCGAAAACATCATGTTTCTTTTTCCCGGCCGCGCTCCGGCTGTTGCGGGCAGCATGAACTCTGCCCGCGAGTACCGGCTCACCTATCAGGACTACCTCGACATCCGCAAAGAGTCTCCCCACATTCGGGCCGTCACTCCCGTTCTCACCACCAACGACGTGCACGCCGTCAGCGAATTCGCCAGCGCCAGCGGCCAACTCACCGGCGCCGAACCGCAATACAACGGAATCCGCTTTCTCCCGCTGAAGCTGGGACGCTGGCTTAACGACTTCGACGAATCTCAAAAACGCAACGTCGTCGTTCTCGGCGATGAGATGACGCGCAACCTTTTTCCGGGACGCCCCGCCGTGGGCTCGTTCATTCTGCTCAACGATTATCGCTTCGAGGTCATCGGCACGCTGAAGCGCGTCGGCCGCGGCGATGACAACTCCACCAATACCCGCGCCTACATTCCCTTCCAGGTCATGCGCAGCGACTTCCCGCTCAAGGGCGAAGAGGCCCACGACGCGATTTCGTTGATCAACTATCAGCCCCGCATCGCCGACGAACACCTGCTCGCCCAGGATGAGGCGCGCCGCGTCATTGCCCGCAATCACCACTTCGACTATCACGATGAAGACGCGTTCGAAGGCTGGGATACCGTCAAGCAAGCGCAATTGATGGGCACCATCTTCGATGCCATGAACGAATTCCTCGGCACCGTCGGTCTGGTCACGCTTGCGCTCGGCGCCATCGGCGTCATCAACATCATGCTTATCGCCGTCACCGAGCGCACTCGCGAAATCGGATTGCGTAAAGCCCTCGGCGCCACCAACCGCAGCATCATGCTGCACTTTTTCGCGGAGGGAGTTATTCTCACGCTGGTCAGCGGACTCATCGGCATGGGCCTGGCCGGCGGCCTCATGGCCCTGTTCGGCAATTACAACGGTCCCGGCGGCTTCGATCCACCGCGGCTGGTTCCAAAGACCGCAGTCCTCGCCATCGCCAGCCTTACGCTGGCAGGCGTCGCGGCCGGAGTCTATCCCGCGCGCAAGGCCGCTCGTCTGGAACCGGTCGAAGCCCTGAGGCAGGAATAATGTCCTTTGATCTCCAGCCCATTTTGAAAGGCGAACTTCTCGAACTCAGGCCGCTTCGACCAGAGGATTTTGATGGTCTTTATGCTGTAGCCTCCGATCCGCTCATTTGGGAGCAGCATCCGGCCAGCGACCGTTACCAGAAAGAAGTTTTCGAGATATTCTTCCGCGAGGCTTTGGAATCCGGTGGCGCGTTGATCGCCATCGATTCCAAGGATGGCCGGATCATGGGGTCGTCGCGATTCCACGGATACGACAAAGAAAAAAGTGAGATCGAAATCGGGTGGACGTTTTTGGCCAGATCTCGCTGGGGCGGCATCTACAACCGGGAAATGAAATGGCTCATGCTGCGGCACGCATTCAAATTCGTGAGCAGCGTTATCTTCATTATTGGTCCACAGAATTTGCGCTCGCAGAGAGCCGTAGAGAAAATAGGTGGAGTTCGTGTGGGATCAAGGTGCGACGGGAGTGGCCGAGACAGCTTGGTTTACCAAATCACTGTGTCAACTTTCCTCGGCACTGGTGAAGGCTTGAAATCGCAAATTACAAATCACAAATTACAAATTTTATGATGCGCGACCTGCTCCAGGAGTCCTACAACGCCATGCGCCACAATCGGCGGCGCACCGCGCTCACCATGCTGGGCATGGCCTGGGGCATCGCCACGGTGGTCATGCTCCTTGCCTACGGCGATGGTTTCGGCCACGCCATTGCCAACATCTTCGCCAACTTCGGAACCAAGCTCATGATCGTCGTTCCCGGCCGTTCCTCCATGCAGTCCGGCGGCGAGAAGGCCGGCGCACAAATTCGCATCACACTGGACGACCTCGACCTGCTCACCGCCAACGTCCCGCAGATCACCCACATCACTCCCAGTTGCGACAAGGATGCGACCGTGCAGTACGACACTCGCTCCTATTCGATTCACGTCAACGGCGAGTACCCCAACACTTTCGACATCCGCGCTCTCAGCCTCGCGCAGGGACGCTTCTACAACCCCGAGGATCAGATTCAGCGCGCGCGGGTGGCCGTCATCGGTTCCGAAACCAAGGAGAAGCTTTTCTCCGGACGCAGTGCCCTGGGCGAGCACATTCGCGTGGATGGCATCAGCTTTGAAGTCGTCGGCGTGCTCAGCCCCAAGATGCAGGCCGGCGACGACAACATCAATCGCGTCGTCTACGTCCCCTTCACCACCATGAATGACCTCAAGGACACTCACTACCTCGATACCATCTGGTTCAACTACGAGACCAACGACTATGAGCGGATCGAGCAATCCGTGCGCTACATTATGGCCGCGCAACACAAGTTCAATCCCGCCGACCGACGCGCCCTGTTTGTCTTTAATCTTATGGTGCAGATCCACCAGTTTGAGGTCATCACCATCGGCCTCAAGATTCTGCTCGCTTTCATCGGCAGCCTCACTCTGGGCATCGGTGGTGTCGGCCTGATGAACATCATGCTGGTCTCCGTCACCCAGCGCACCCGCGAAATCGGCGTGGAGAAAGCGCTCGGCGCGCGCCGCCGCCACATCTTTTTCCAGTTTCTGGCCGAGGCGCTCACCATCACTTTCATCGGCGGACTTCTCGGTATCGTTCTCGCTTACGCCGTTGCCTTTTCCGTCGGCAGACTTACGCTCTACAGCGCCATGGCCAAGCACGCCGAAGCCGGCGACATCCGCCTGATGATCAATCCACTCACTTTAGTCGTGGCTGTCCTTATCCTCACCATCGTCGGATTGATCAGCGGCATGGTCCCGGCCATCCGCGCCTCTCGCCTCGACCCGATCGAAGCCCTCCGCTACGAATAAGGTCTTCCTGTAGAGAAGGACTTGCCCCTTCTCGCTTGCGACATTTCGTTTTGCCGGACTGGAGGGTGCGGCAAGCCGCGTCTCTACTTTTACGCCACTTGGAATCTGGAAAACCCACAGAAACATCTAAGCGGGAGTTGTGTTATTTCTATCTGGAGGATGGTGACAACTAAATGAAAAAGCTGATTGGATTGCTCGTGATATGTTTCGTGTTTTCTCTCTCAGCCCTGGCACAACATGAACATGCAGGCGGCGCCAGACCCGAGGTCGGCGGCCGCGCCAACATTCCTCATCACGGCCCTGCGAGAGGAGCGACTTCGCATCCGGCCGAGGAAAACCGACGCTTCGACGACAAAGCGGGTCATCCGAACGCTCCCCATGTGCACAATGGCAAAGAGTGGGTCGGCCATGATACCGGCCGCGACGACGCTCATTACCATCTGGATCATCCGTGGGAGCATGGCCGCTTCACGGGCGGTATCGGTCGCGGACATGTGTGGCACCTGGGTGGCGGTGGTCCCAGCCGCTTCTGGTTCGGCGGCTTCTACTTCTCCGTAGCTCCATACGACTTTGGTTACTGTGATGGATGGCTGTGGGATTCGGACGACATCGTCATCTATGACGATCCCGATCACATCGGCTGGTACCTCGCCTATAACGTCAGGCTCGGAACCTACGTCCACGTACAGTATCTGGGAGCGTAGGGCGGTGAGATCTTTGTGAGGTAGTGCTCCGGGAGGGCGACGGACGGGGACGCCCGTCGCTCCACCGGCCAAAAGTTTCTATTTCTTGTTTTCGCTCTTGTCGTCCTTCTTTTCTCCGCTCTTTTCGTCCTTTTTTTCGTCCTTGTTCTTATCGGCATTCTTGTCGACGATCGAGAGCAGTTCGACATCAAAGATCAGGGTCGCATTGGGCTCAATTCCGCCGCGCGGCTGCCCAGTCTCACCATAGGCGAGGTTCGACGGAATGAAGAGCTGCCACTTCGATCCGACAGGCATAAGCTGCAGCGCTTCCGTCCACCCTTTGATGACTCTGTCGACTTCGAACGTCGCCGGTTGCCCGCGCTTGTAGGAGCTGTCAAACTCCGTGTCATTGACCAAAGTGCCCCGGTAGTTGCAAGAAACCGAGTCACTCGCGGCGGGCTTGGGCCCGGTGCCGGCGTTCACAATCTTGTACTGCAAACCGCTGGGCAACGTAACGACGCCCTCTTTCTCTTTGTTGGCGGCCAGGAACGCTTCGCCTTCGGTCTTGTTAGCAGCCGCAACCTGCTGCGCTTTCTCCTGCATCTGCTTGGAAACTTCGGCTTGTACCTCGTTCAACACGGCCTTCGCTTCTTCTTCCGTCAGACGAGTCTTAGCGCCGGACGTGGATTCCTTCAATCCCTGGGCTACGAGATTCCAGTCCACTTCCACCGACTGCTTTTTCAGGGTGTTCCCGAGATTCGTCCCGATATTCATTCCCAGGGCGTAGCTGAACTTCTGCTTTCGTGTAGTGAGCGCCGGGGCCGTGGCTGGCGTTCCCGTTTTCTTCACCGGAGCTTTCGCCGTCGTGGCCGCCTTCGGGGTTGTGGCTGCAGGAGCCGCTGGAGTCGTTGCCGTCGGAGTGCTTGCTGCTGGAGTCTGCTGGGCATAGCCATCTCCGACCAGTATCATTCCGGCGGCCAATAGTAAGGCTGTAGTGAGAGATCTTTGCATTTGACTATTGTCCCATTGCGCAGCGTTCTGCGCTACACCATGGCTCCGGCAGATCGTGGTTATGGCGGACCATGGTTATGGCAATACTTCTTCCGCGGATTCGTCCGCCGCATGAAAAACAGGAAGAGTATTCTTCGCGGCGTGGAGCCGTCTACTCCGCCGTAACCCCCTTCAGGAACACGTAGTAAAAATCCACGCCCCGGGCGAACGACTCGACTTGCATCCGTTCATCTTTCCCGTGGGCGCGGATATCGTCCCGCTCGTACTGCTCGCCCGACACACAATACGTCGGCATGCCCGCGGCATTCGTGTACACGCCGTCCGATGCGCCCGTGCTCATGGTTGGAAGCACGGGAATCCCCGGCCACATTTTTGCCACGACCTTGTCTAGCGGTTCAAACACTTCTTTCCGTGGAGCCGGAGGCACATAACTATGGCGGTCCGAGCCGTGCTCCATCAGCACGTTATTGTTTTCGCGGAACTGCACTTTAATCGTCGGATTCGCAATTGTCGGATCGGCCACCACTTTTTCCAACGTCAGCCGGATTTCCTCCAGTGTGTGTCCAGGCTCGATGCGACAGTTCACGTTCGCCTGCGCCGTTTGCGGCAGCGCGTTGTTGGCATGGCCTCCGCTCAGCCGCGTCGCCACGCAGGTGGTGTGCATGATCGAGTTGTCCAGCGGGTCCTTCGACAGCCGCGCTACCGCCTCCATGTCTGGGGGCGACTTCAGCATTGCCGCCAGATCCGCCGCGTGTTGCCCCGTCGACATCTTCACCTGCCGCTCGAAATATGCGCGCGTGATGTTGTTCAGCTCGAACGGAAACTGGTAGTGCGCGATCCGCGTCAGCGCGCCAGCCAGTTCGTAGATCGCGTTTTCCGGACGCGGCAGTGAGCTGTGTCCGCCGGGATTGGTCGCCGTCAGCACGAAATCGCCATAAAGCTTTTCGGTGGCGTCCACTTCCATCATCAGCGCCTTGCCATGATCCGCCAGCACGCCGCCGCCATCGTGGTTGAGCACGAACTCGGCGTCGATCAGTTCGCGATGATTCTTGATCAGCCAGTCCACGCCATTCGATGTGCCGCCTTCCTCGTCCGCCGTCAGCGCGAGAATAATGTCGCGGCTGGGCACGTATCCTTCTTTCTTCATGCGGATCAGCGTGGCCGACATGATCGCGTCACCATCCTTCATGTCGCTGGAGCCCCGCCCGTAGTAATATCCGTCCTTCTCGATGAACTGAAAGGGATCGGTCGTCCAGTCCTCGCGGAGCGCTTCCACCACGTCGAGATGGCCGATCAGCAGCACCGGCTTGTGTTTGCCCGATCCGTGCAGGCGCACCACCATGTTCTTTTTGCGGTCATGGGAACTCGGCCCCAGTACCTGGATGTCGCCGTCCGGAAATCCGGCATTCCGAAAGCGCTGCGCCATCGCTTCCGCGGCCGTGGTCACGTTGCCGACCGAGTCCGTCGTATTGATCTCGATCAGTTGTTTGAAAATATCGAGTGCCAGCCGCCGCGTAGCTTCATCCGCGGGCGACGTTGGTTGCGCCTGCATCGAGACCACCAACACTAGACAGAAGAACAGACCCGGCCACCATCTCTTCGATCCCACGTTTACCCTCCAAAAAGATTCGGCAAAAAAGTTTTGCCACATGCTGACGCTGAACGCTAACAGATTCGTTCCGCAAAACCAAGCTTGCCAAGCGAACGCGGCCGGAGAATTTGAGTTGCAATGTCGAACTGCGGACGCTACCTTCGCCAATGCACCTTCGCTAATACATAATGACGAGCCTGCCCGACAACCGGGTGCAAATCGCCGCCAGACTGGCGTTGCTCTTTTGCATTTTCTTCCTGATCGCCTGCGGCCTGGGTTATCCGGTCCTCAACCGATTCGATCCGCGCCAGACGCCGGGACTCTCCGACGTAAGAACCTACGCAGCGCTCGTAACGGGAACGGCCGGCCTTAGCCCCGAAGACATGCGCTTCCGCCGCTTCCGCGTGCTGGTCCCGTGGCTCGCCAGGCCTTTCTACCGGCTCGCCCGAGGACGATTCGCGACTTGGGATCCCGTGATGTTCGGACTTCTGGTTGCCGATTCTCTGTTCGTTGCCGCAACCGCCGTTCTCATCGTCATCCTCGGGAACCGTTGGCTGGGCAATTCCACGGTCGGGCTGGTTGGCGCTTTGCTTTACCTGCTCAATTTTGCCGTCCCGAATCTTCGCTCGGTTGGGTTGGTGGACGCCGGCGAAGGTTTCTTCCTGCTGGCACTGCTCTGGAGCCTGTCGGAGCTTGAGCTCTGGGCCTTGCCCGTGATCGCCGTGCTGGGAGCGCTAACGAAAGAATCGTTTATCCCCTTCAGCATCGTGCTTACATCCACATGGTGGTTCTCGACCCGGTCCGATCGAAACTCCGATCGCTCTCGAAATCACTTCCTACCGGATGCGGCGTGGATCCTGGCCAGTTGGGTGCTAAGTGTTGCCGCCCTGACCGGCCTGCAAGGGTCGATCACCGGAAGGTTTGTAAGTCCGCTGCAGTTTGGTCTCGCGCTTCATCGCGGCGGCGGCGGCCACTTCGCGGTTTCGCTGCATGATCGAAATCTCTGGTACATCTTTTTGTGGCTGTTGCCCACCGCTATTCCAAACCTGAAACGCCTTCCAAAATCGTGGCTCATTCCGGTCAGCGCGACCTGCGTCATGGCATTGGTGCTGGATGCGTATTTTGGGGGAGCGCCGACGGCCGGGTCGTCTTGGGGTAGAGCGCTCTTTAGCATCGCCGGTCCGGTGCTCAGCCTGTCATCGGCGTTATTCCTACTGCGGATTTCCGGCTCGGATCATGAATTGTGGGTTCGCCATCCAGAGGCTGGTAAGCGGCACTAAGCGGCCCAGCTTTGTGACGCGCGAATCGCGTCGCATCTATCTTGGTTCGATCTAGCGCGCTCACTCCACCACCAACACCACGAACGAATCCGGCTCAACTTTTCTATCCTGCCGCGTGCCGGTCACGTTCGCGGCTACGGTGAACAGTTTATGCGTCTTCGCATCGAGCGCCATGGTGCGCGCACTCTTCTGGGTCGTTACCGTCTGCGCCACGCTGAACTTGTCGGCACCATCTTCTCGAATCACCGTGATCGTGCCATCTCCCGCCGACGCAAACGCCAGTCCCCGATCGGCATCGAATCCGGTCGCATCGCATCCCTCACCAATGGCCAGACTCGCCACCACCTTCCCGGTGTCCGCATCCACCACTGCCATCTTCTTATTCCCGCCGCAGCCGGCAAACAGACGCCGGTTCTTCCGGTCGATCGCGAGCCCCGTCGGCTCTTCGCAGTCCGTCAGCTTCCACCGGGACTTCACCGTCAGCTTCTGCGGATCGAACGCCACCAGCTCCGACGTATCTTCAATATTCACGAACACCGTTCCCTTTTCGTCGGTGGCGGCAAATTCCGGCTTACCACCCAGCTCGATCTTGCCCACTACCTCGCCCTTGGAGGCATCCACGGCCGTCGTGTCATGACCTTTTCCGTTAAAAGTGAACACGCGCTTCGAAAAAGGATCGTACAGAATCGCGTCAGGCCCGCTGCCGACCTTAATCTTCTTCTCGACCGCCAGCGATTTCAGATCGAACGCGCTCACCGTGTCTTCGCGGCCGTTGCTGGTAAATCCGCGCCCGATTTCCGTATCCAGCGCAATTCCATGCACGCCCGCCGTTTCTGGAATCTCTCCCACCTGCTTGCCCGACTCGGTATCGACCACCATCACCCGTGTGGCGCGCGCAATGAATAAGCGATGCCCATCGCTGTCCGCGGTCAAGTAATCCCATCCGCCATCCCCACCCAGCTTCCATGTCTTGACGACCTTGTAATCCGGACCCGCCGCTGCCATCGCTACCATGGTCGCCAGCAATATTAGAGAAATTCGTCCACCTGTTCGCATTTTCATGGCTATTACCTTATCGCAACTTAGCAGGAAAGTCGCCCGCCGCGGAGGGCAACCCGCCAATCCGGAAGGGGGGCTTGACCTGCCATTACCTGCGCCCTCCACAATTGTGCAAACAATTGCCATTAGCCCTCGAAAACGCCCGCAAGCCGCCACTTTACACCGCCAAAGTTTGGTACCGGGCTTGCTCCTACTATGACCGGAGGAGCGCACATTTGCGGCTTTGTCCGCGGATGGTCCTTCGCTTTCTCTGCAATCGGGAGACCCTGCGATGAAGAAGACTCTGTTTATCCTCTGCCTACTTTCCACCACCGCTGCCTTTGCGCAATATACCGCGGGCGTGTCCGCACTGAACAGTCAACCGCAGGTCTATCAGGTTCCGACCCATCCGGCACACGCAAACTATACGTCGATGGCCGGGGAGCAAACTGTTCTCGCCACCGCGAGTTACGCCTCCGCCCAGGGAGAAAGGCCGGCTTCGGATTTCCCGCAGCCAGAGGCCGTCTCTCTTGGCGCGTATGCCCGCGAAGTCAGGAAGCAGCACACCCTGTTGAAAAAAGCACGCGTCGTCTGGATAAACCAGTAGATTCTGGCGCGGACACTCTTGTCCGCGCCATCCGCCCTAACCTAGTTGCGCCCACCCTCGCCGCAGCGGAAAGTTACCGTAGCAACTCACTGCACCATCCGCTTCTTCGTCTTCATGCCGGGTTTGACCCTCACTAGCTTTCCTCTGCGATGCTCTTAAGAAGAGAAATGTTAACCTTAAGAGAAATTGAAAATGACCATCCCGGAATTCACCGCCGTCGTTGCGATCGTCGCCTTCGTGGCGGGACTTCTCGGAGCGCTCACCGGCCTCGGTGGTGGCGTCGTGCTCGTACCCCTGCTTACCATTTTTTTTCACGTGGATATCCGCTACGCCATCGGAGCGTCGCTCGTCTCCGTGATCGCGACTTCTTCCGGCGCTGCCGCCTCCTATGTGAAAGAAGGATTCTCCAACATTCGCATCGGCATGTTCCTGGAAATCGCGACCACTTTCGGCGCGTTGCTCGGAGCCTTCCTGGCCACCCGCATCCCGACCAGCGCCCTGGCGATCATCTTCGGAGCTGTCCTTCTCTATTCGGCATATCTTTCCCGCAAGCCGCGTCCGCCGGCTCAGCGCAGTCTGCCACCCGACCCCCTCGCCACCCGTTTGCGGCTGAACGGCAGTTTCCCCGACCTCGAAGGCGAGCGCAGTTACAACGTTCAGCACGTCCCCGCCGGCTTCAGCCTGATGTTCGGCGCCGGCGCGCTCTCCGGATTGCTCGGCATTGGTTCCGGCGCAGTGAAAGTGCTCGCCATGGATCAGGCCATGCAGATTCCCTTCAAAGTTTCCACCACCACCAGCAACTTCATGATTGGCGTAACCGCCGCCGCCAGCGCCGGTGTCTACCTCAGCCGCGGATACGTCGATCCCGGCCTTTCTATGCCCGTCATGCTGGGAGTTCTAGCCGGTTCCTTACTCGGCAGCCGCATCCTGGTCAAAGCGGAAACCAAATCGCTCCGGCTAGTTTTCAGCCTGGTGATTCTCGTTCTAGGCCTGCAAATGCTTTACAACGGATTCTGGGGGAATATCTGATGGGCGACGATCTGATGCCCGGCGCGCCAGCGCCCGCCCCACAGCCGAGCCCGCCCCGGCAGCAAGCGTGGGACGATCACCGCATCGAAGTCATCCTCGGCGACCTGCTCCGCTCCGGCGTCGTGCTGGCAGCGGCTGTCGTTCTCTGGGGAGCGTGTATCTACCTCTCCCGCCATGCGCACGAGCCTGCCGATTACCGCGTCTTTCGCGGTGAGCCTTCCGACTTTCGCACCATATCCGGAGTTATCCAGAGCGTCATCAGTGGCCGAGGCCGCGGCTTAATCCAACTCGGATTGCTGCTCCTCATTGCCACGCCTATCGCCCGCGTAGCTTTCTCCATCGTGGGATTCGCTCTCGAACGCGATCGCATGTACGTGGTCTTTACTCTGATCGTGCTCGCTATCCTGCTCTACAGCCTCTTAGGCTCCGGCATCGGCGTGTAAGCCTTTTACGTTCAGATCCAGTGAATCCATCCGGTTATTCCGAACTCATTCCGAGCATCTTCGCGGTAGTAATTGCCTGCCCCACATGCCGCTGCGTATGATCCGCCACGTGGACCAGTAATCCTCCCACCGTAGTTGGCAGCCGCTTCTTTCCCACGGTTCGCGGTTCTTCCAGATTCGTCCCCGCCAGCGCCCGCACCCGCGCCGCTGCATCCGCCAATGCCGCCGCGAGCTCCGCAAACAGCTCATCGTGCGCAGCTCCCGGATCGATCTCCGTTCGCAGCTGAGACATCTGCTGTTCACTGAGGTCTCGCGCCTCGGCGTAAGTCAGCAGACGATCCAGGCTGCGCGCGACGTGACGTATGTGAAACGCAACCGGCGCCGCTCCCGCAGGCCGCGCATTCAGCGCGGCATCTGAAAGATTCCCGCACCACTTCTGCAAATCTTCTTCCGCCAATTGCAGGGCATGCAAAACCGCCCGCCCCACCGCGGGAACATCGGTCTCAGTACCGCGCAGCCAAGGCTCGATTGATGTCACAATCATCTCCGCCGACCCAACGCTGAAATCCTACCGCGGCCAAAGCCAACCGAAAGTGCCGGCGGTTAGCAGACCATAGATGAGTCCGTCGAAAACTTCCTTGATGGTTGACGACCAGGTCTGCCCTTTCCAGATGCCGTTGCTCAGGTTCCCGAGACCGTAGGCGAGAAACGCGGCGGTCCCGGCCACACGAAAGACGGCCAGATAGCGGGCGGCGGGCGCGACCGTGTGTCCGGTTAGATAGGCGACGAAGAATCCGATTAAGAGGCAAAAGACAAACCACTGGATCAGGAACTTTGGCATAGCGGGCGGGCCGCTGGGCAGAATAGTGATGAAGCCGACCGGCCCCTGCCTTTGCTTTTCGATTAACGCGGGTGACTTCATGTCCTTGTGGGTGCAGAAGGGGAAGACGTAGAGGCCGCGTTTTAGAGGTGTGGCGCGCAGTGCAGCAAGAGTCCCGTCTTCGTCGGGAAGTTGGCGGTAGTCGCTGCGATGATAAGGCAGCAGCATGTGGATGATGGAGCTGGCGACGAAAACGAAGACCGCCGACAGCAGGATCGGGAGCCAAAGAGCAGCGAGAGAAACCATGTGCAGCCTCCTAAGGCGCAAGCACGGACGCTTGGATTTTGCAGGCGAGGCTACGACAGTGGGGAGGGTGTGGTCAAGAGCATGTGACCGAGGCCAGTTGGTTGGCGATCTTCATAACGCGCGGATCTGTACACCATCAGGCAAGGATGGAGTCGTCGAGTCGTTTGCGCTTGAAGTCGGCGACGTGCTGCACGAACGCCATGACTAGCGGATGCGGGTTGTCCTCGCGTGACGACAGTTGCGGTTGGAACAAGGTTGCGACGAAAAACAAATGCGCGGGAGATTCGATGGCCCGGCATTCTTCCTGGGAGCCGCGGGCGACGACCGGAAAGCCCGCTTCCATGGCCATCCATTCGAACTCGGGATTCAGTTCGTAGTTGCAGAAGAATTCTTCCTCAATCAGTTCCTTTCCATAGAACGCCGCGAGATAGGAGCCGGGACGGAGGCGTATCTCGCTGACCTTTCCCGAGAGTTTGGGCGCTTTCGGATCGCGGTTCGGCACCGCGCAGGCAACGGGATAGATCACAATGTTCTTGGCGTTCGGGTCTTCTTCGGCGGTGGTGGCGTCGAGGACGCCGAGCACGTTGCGGGCGCACTCGATGAGCGTGTACTGGAAGCCTCCGCAGGTAGCGAGGAAGGGCCGGTCGTGGACGCGGGCGAATTCGATGCCCTTGAGCATGCCTTCGAAACTCTTGTAGGGGCTGCCCGGCGAAGCCCATAGACCATCGCAGGAATCGAGGGTGGCGAGGGCACTTGGATCGAGGAGCGACGCCGTTGGAATCCATGCCGATTCCACTTTGAGCTGGAGCTTCCGCGCGGCGTGCTGGAGCGAATCGTTGGTCGCATGATGGGAGCGGAATTCGGGATTGAAGTCGCCGAGAATTCCGATCCGGACGGATTCGCTCACAAGGGACATTCTAAATTAGCGGATAACACTTCGCGTTGAGCAACTAGCTACCGGCTTCGCCACGTTCGATGAAACGGTCGAACCACAGGGCGCCACGAGCCAAGACTACAGCAACTCCATCTGCCTCAATAGCATGTAGAGGCCGAGCAGCGTGATGGCGGCGCCTCCCCAGACCATGGCGGCGGATTTCCACGCCAGCGCAACGGCGAGCTCCTTCTGGCTGCGGAAGGAGATCACGAACGTGGGATCCCTTGCGCCTTTCATCAACACGACGGGCGGCGTGAGATTGAAGTCGGATGACTTGGACTGCTCTTCCTCGCGCGCGGAGACGGGCGTGGGCGGCGCGTTCTCTTCGACGGCCACGCTTTGGTACGGGATTCCGGCGGCGGTCCACGCCTCGGGCCTGGTGATGCCGGCGCGAGTGAGCGCGGCCGCGATTTTCGACTGCTGGCTCATTTGTTGACTCCCGGAAGGAGTCGCGCCCCCGAAGAGTTTGACGATCTGCGGAGAGGAACGCCGCTCCGAAAAGGCGATTGGCGCCGAACTGCCCGCGTCATTCATGTGTGAGCTGTCCGCGTGTGCATCGCGCGGCGCATACGGACGCACCTGGACGCCCGGGTTTTCCGTGAGCGTTCCGGCGACGAAGAGCGCGTCTTCCGGCTTGATCGAGCGTTCTTCGATGCGCAGGCGGCGGCCCGGAACGACTCCGTGGCGCGACAGAAAAACGCTGACCCGCGGTGGAACGCTATCCTCTTTCGAGAAGACGCCCGAAGAGAAAGACGATGCGGCATATTCTTCGCGATAGTCGCAGTGCAGGTCGAGGTCGGCGCCCAGAGGTTCGATCAGCAACTGTCCCGTCGAATCGTCGAGGAAAAAGGGCAGGTGCAGAGTTTCTTCCGCAACTTTTTCCCATTCCTGCTTGCTGCCCGCGCGCTGCTGCCAGGCCGTTGCGTGGTAGAGAAAACAAAGTTTGCCGGTGATGGGGGCGGACATCGTGTAGGGCCCGGCAGCCACGCCATTGACTTCGACCTGTCCCAGGGCAGCGCTCCGAATGCTAGAGCTTGGGGTGGTCAGCAACAACCGCTTGCGGGCAAGCAGTTGGAATCCGACGAAGAAAAAACAGAGGCCGCCGGCAATCGCGACCGACGAAAGAATCGTGAGGTAGTTGATCGGGATGAAAAGGGAAAGACAGACGGTCACAGTGCTTTCCTGAGCCTCGGATGATCTGTTATGAGGATAAGAAGGGATCTCAAAAAGGACACGGAGAAAGATGCGGGACCGGCTTACGGAAGTACTGTTACCGACCGCGCTTGCTGTGGTGACGACAGCTCTCCGCTTTTAGGGAAACTCTGATCAAGTGTAGGCAGAAAGCATGAACCACAGGGTACACAGGGCTGCACGGGGGACCCCAGGGACTTAATCAGAACCCCCTTGTGGCTCCTGGAGTGCGCGCGTGATCTCCGCCCACGGTGCGGAGCTTCGCTCCGCTTGACGGGTGAGGACGCCCGTCCCTCCAAGAACTCCGGGCAGAGAATTGGGGGCGAGCGGAACTCGCCCCCAAGTTTGTCTTTGGTCTCAGGCCGCCTGGGAGAGTTTTCCTTGCAAGGCTGTGAGTAGCCCGGTTCCTTCAGGGCTGCCAAGCCCGGTGCATGGATCCCATCCCTGAGCTGCGCTAAAGGTGCCGTTGTTGCCTTGAGTTATGTCGTGAAACCCGGAAGTTTCGACGGCTTGCGCATAGATTAACGGGTTCAGGAAACCGACCGGTTTCCCGATCGATTGGTTGATTCGCGCCACCAGCGCTGCCCATAAGGGTGCGACCGCACTGGTGCCACCGAACACAGCATTCTCGCCATCGACGAGAATGTTATAGCCGGTGTTGGGGTCGGCATTGCCGGACACGTCGGGTACGCCTCGGCCGCCACTTTGAACCGTTGGCGTCGGAACGCCGAAGCCGTCTTGCCAGCTTGGAAGCGGGAAAACGTTGCTTACCCCGCCGCCGGTTGCCCCTCCGCCCGATTGGTCGTTCCAGACTGTCTCGCTGACAATCTGTTCGTTCGAAGTTTGCAGTGTGGTGCCACCACAGCCCAGTGCGAACGAACTGGATGCCGGGAAATCGACGTGGTTCGTGCCGTCGTTGACTCCGTCCGACGAGCCACTGTCACCGGAGGCTACGCAGATCGTAACCCCCATGGCCGCTGCCGCCTGGAAGGCTTCGTCGAAGTTGGTGAGGGCCTGAGTTGTCCATCCCGACTCGGCCGCTCCCCAGCTTATGGAAAGGACCGAGGGTTGATTGGTGCTGTCGTGCACGGCGGTGGTGATCGCGTCCAGAAAACCCTGATCGGTGTTCGGAGCAAAATAGACGACGATCTTTGCCGCCGGGGCAATCGCGCCCGCCACTTCAATGTCGAGCATGACCTCGCCGTCGGCACTATCCGGCGTGCTGGGGCTGTTCTGGCCCCCATCGACCGATACGGAGATCACCTGCGGCGTGTTGATATTGAGCGCGCTGAAGTAGTTGCTCAAGTCATCGAGCTGAAAACCGCCACCCAACTCAATCAGCCCGATGCACTGGCCTGTTCCGTCTCCCGCGGGGTAGTCGTAGATCTGGGCCACTACATTGGGATCGTACGAGGTGGAGGAGGCAGGGATCTTATGCTTATGCCTCTCGGGCGCCGGCAGTCGTCTGAAATGCGGTTCTGCCTGCGGGCGGTTGTCGAGGCCAAAGACTCCGGTGATGATGTCCGAATACTCAGCTGGGACGCTGATGGTGCCGATACGGCCGCGGAAATTCCCTCTGGGGTGGCTGTACTCTTTGAGTTCGACGAGGAAGGCTTTTTGAAGATTAGTTACGGTTCCCGACAGCATTACAGTCCGGCGCGCGAGTTCGGTGCCGGTTTCGTTGACCTTTAGGCCGAACTCCTGGGCGAACTTCTTGATTTGGTCGAGATCGGCAGGATCGGCGCCATAGGTCGTCTCGAAGTCGGCACGCGACATGTGCCCGAAACCGGGTTTTCTGAGGTTGTTCATTAAGTCTTCACGCTTGACCTCCGATTTCGAGCGAAGTCTTACCGAGACCTCGATGGTTTGGTCCGGATGCGAGTTTTGGATCAAGCGCGCTCCTCGGACGGGCTGGCGTTCACTGCCTGCAATGGCGTTGAATTTCCGAGCGGAAGTCACAGATGCTCCTTAGGTTTCGGGGGAACAGAGCGGCCAGGAACTGATCGCGACTGGGAGTCGCACCGGTAGGGAAGTCCAGGGTCGTCCCGCCGTTCAGATGGGTCCCGAAACGGGCTGACTATAGCAAAGAAAAAAGAGGATTAGCAATAAGAATTGGGCCAAGTCCACGTAGGAAGGGCAGGAGGCTTTCCCCGATTCGGAGTTCTGAGCGCCCGACTGGACGAAGGCGGGACGGCGCCGGCTTTCCACCAAAAAGCTCCCGCTGCGAGGCCGTCCCGACAGGGAGGTTGGGCTAGGGTGGTTAGAGTGGAAACGGTTGTGGCCGGGAGCGGATCGAGGAAACTTGATTCGGGCAAACCGGCTGGAGGGCGGGCAGGCGCGCATCGGCGGGCAACATCCGCTGCGCGGAAAGAAGAAGGTGGAGTAAACCAGGCCGACGACGATGGCGGCCTGGAAGAAATCGAAAAAGATCTCGAACTTCGCGCGGGCGCGGTGAAGCGTCTTTCGATGTCCAGCCCCTGGCGACATCTGATTCCCCACAGAGACCCGCGTTCGTCCCGCTTCGACGCAAGATTTCGGGCTGGAGGACTCGGCGCGAGGCGATGGTATGACTTTCGTAATAGCGGAGGGGGGTAACCGCGTTGCTGGTGCGGGGTGTGAATCCTAGAATCAGGGAGGTACTCTCTGTCTTGCCACCCATGCCGGAAAATCCCAATCGTGCCGAAATCGCCCGCCGCGTAGAGAAGGCGGAGAAGCTTTTGCAAAAAGGGAAGACGGCCGACGCGCTGGCGGAATATCTGCAAATCCTGGCAGACGATCCGGAAAACGACAATGTGCGGCAGATGTCGGCGGAGCTGTGTCTCTCTTTAAACAAGGGGCCACAGGCGGTGCGGCTGCTGGGAGAGTTGTTCGAGCGGCAAGTAGCGGCGGCCGATGCGACGCGCGCGAGCTTGACCTACAAAAAGCTGGCGCGGTATGCCAACCCGACGTGGGAACAGAAAGTGCGCTTCGGTCAACTGCTGGAGCACTCGAACAAGAAGCTGGCGATCGGGACGTACGAAAATGCGTTGGAGGACCTGCAGCGCCAGGGAAAGAAAGAAGAAGCCTTACTGGTCTTGCAGCGAATTGTGAGTCTGGAGCCATCGCAAGCCAACCATTTGCGGATGGCGGAATTGTCGGCGGGACTCGGCGAGCACGTGACCGCGTCGCAGTCATTCCTGCAATTGGCGGAACTGGCGGAAGCCGCGGGCGGAGACGCCGGCCAGTGGTTCGAGCGGGCGTACACGGAAAACCCGGCGGACCCGAAGATTGCGGTCGCCTATGGCAAGAGTTTGCTGTCGCGGGGCGAGGCGGGGGCGGCAATTTTTATTTTCGAGCCGCTGGTGCAAGCTGGAGATGCTTCGCTGGAACTGCGCGACTTGTACGCCCAGGCGCTCCTGTCTGCGGATCGCTGCGTGGAAAGCGAACCGCTGATCTGGCAGTTGTTCGAGCAGAACCCGGCCCGCATGCACCAGGTGGTGAGCCTGATCGGAAAGATGATCGACTCCGAGCTGGATACCGAGGCGGTGGCGCTGGCGCGGAAGCTGGAAGCTTTCCAGCGGCGGCGCGGGGAACGGCGATCGTTCATCACGACCATGCAGGAACTATTGGCTTCGCACCGGCCATCGGCGGAAATGCTGGAGTTTCTGGCGGAACTTTTCAACGCGTCGAACCGTGAGACGGACTACGCGCAGGCGCTGCTGAAGCTGTTCGATCTCTATTGCACGAAGCACGACTACCAGAAAGCGGGCGAGTGCCTGGACCGGGCGGCGGAAGTGGATCCCTACGAGCCGGGACATCAGAAACGGCTGGAGGGGCTGCGGGGGAAGATCGACGATCAGCGCTTCAACGTGATCGCATCGCGGTTCGCGGCGACGGTGAAGAAAGAACAACACGAAGTCAAGGCGCCAGAACCAACCCTGGGCGCCGCGGCGCTTCAGGATCTGATGCTGCAAGCCGAGATCCTGGTGCAGTATGGAATGCGTTCCAAGGCGATCGAGCGTCTGCAGCGCATCCAGGAACTGTTTCCGAGGGAGGAAGAGCGCAACCAGGAACTGCAGCGGTTATACATTGCGGCTGGCATCGAGCCGCAGTATGCGAGGCCGACAGTACCGGCAGCGGCGCCGGCTGCGAGTGCCGATCCGGTGGCGCCGGCAGCGGCAGCAGCAGCCGCAGCGGCTATGGCGAGCGACGTGGCCGACGTCAGCAGCCTGGCGAGGGTGGCTGAAATCACGCGCAAGCTTTACCACCAGGGAAACGCGGAAGGAGTTTTGAAAACGGCGGCCAACGAGATCGGCGCGAACTGGCGGACGGCGCGTTGCATTGTGGCTTTACGCAAGCCGGGTCTGCCGCCGTCGAACGTGCAGGAATATCACATGGATGGACTGATTCCGGCGAGCTCGGCGGCACTGGTTAGCCTGGTGGAAACTCTGCAGGATCTGGCGGTGGCACGAGGCACGGTGACGATTGGCGATGCGAAAAACGTTCCGGAGTTGATGGGCGTGCGGGCCGCGGTCGAGGAGATGCAGGTTGAGTCGCTTCTGGCGCTGCCGCTGACCGAAGGCAACGATCAAATCGGAGTGCTGATCCTGACCCAGAACGCGGGCCGGGTGTGGCAGGCTTCGGAAATACTGGTGGTCCGGACGTTGAGCGATCAGGTGCTGATCGCGCTCAACAACGCCGGGCTGCGGCGGCTGGTAAAAAATCTTTCGGTGACGGACGAGAAATCGGGGTTGCTGAAGCGGGCTTCGTATCTGGATCTTCTGCAGGCGGAAGTCCGGCGCGGGCTGCAGCAGGGGACGGCGGTGACGCTGTTGCTGATGCAGTTTGGACGGCGCAACGTGCTGATGAAGGAATATGGCGAGCAGGCAGTGACGGCGGTGATGGAGCAGATCGGGCAGCTATTTTCGGCAAACATACGGACCAACGATCTGGCGTTCCGCTATGAAGCGACGACGGTCGCGCTGGTGCTCGGCGACACCGGTGAAAAAGAAGCGCTGCTGGCAGTGGAGAAATTGCGGCGGCTGCTGGCGGAAGTGCGCTTCCCGGGCAAGGACAAGGGAGTCGAGTTCAGTGCCGGGCTGGCGCAGGCGGTGATGCGCCAGCACTTCGATCCGGTGGACATTGTGACCGAAGTGGCCAACCGCGCCGATCACGCGCTGGAGTTGGCAGTGACCCAGGGCGCGGGCAAGATTGCGGCCCAGGCGCCACAGTTCGCGGCGTCGGCGGGCGCGTAAGAACCTCTTCACCGCCGAGGCGCCGAGTGCGCCGAGAAAATCCAAATCTTTGACCGCGGAGTTCGCGGAGAAGAATTTTTGCGGATTCTCCCGGATTAGCGTCCTGCGGTTGGCGCGAACCCAAACTGCCTGGCGAACAGCGAACAGCGAATAGCGGACGACTAACGACTAACGACTGCCCCTCCCTGTTAAACTCACAAGTTGGCTTCTGGCCAGCCATCTCTTCCATAAGTTGGGGCTCATGCTGAAACCTGGAGATATTGCCATTGTCAGTGGGGCGCGCACGCCCTTTGGACGCTATTGCGGAAAGATCAAAGACTACACGGCGCAGGAACTGGGCGCGGTGGCGGGGAAGGCTGCGATCGAACGGTCGGGGATCGATGCGAAAGAGTTTGATCATGTCGTGTTCGGAAACGCGCAGCAGACTTCGGGCGACGCGATTTATGGGGCGCGGCACGTGGGGTTGCAGGCGGGGTTGCCGATTGAGACTCCGGCGCTGACCGTAAATCGGCTGTGCGGGTCGGGGATGCAGGCGATTGTGAGCGCGGCGCAGATGATCCAGACCGACGAAGCGAAGTTGGTGCTGGCGGGCGGGATGGAATCGATGTCGCAGGCGCCGTTTACGATCCGAGGGCGCGATGGATTCACGCTGGCTCCGGGCGGGAAGCTGGAAGATTCGCTGATGGTGGCGCTGCTCGATTCCTATTGCGGCCTGTACATGGCGAACACCGCTGAATTGTATGCCGAGCAGCAGGGAATCACGCGGCAGGCGCAGGATGAATTTGCGCTGCGCTCGCAGCAGGCGGTAGATGCGGCTTATAAGGCAGGACGTTTGCAAGAAGAGCTAACGCCGGTGCCGCTGCGAAATTCGAAGGGCGAGGCGACGGGAGAGATGCTGACTGAGGACGATCATCGGCGTCCGCAGACAACCATCGAGGGCTTGGCGAAGCTGCGCCCCGCGTTTGGAAAGAATGGGACGGTTACGGCGGGCAACGCCAGCGGCATTGTGGATGGCGCAGCGGCGGTGGTGGTGATGTCGCTGGAGCAGGCACAGAAGAGGGACCTGAGTCCGCTGGGACGAATTGTGAATTGGGGAATTGCGGGCGTCGATCCAAAGCTGATGGGACGTGGTCCGGTGCCGGCGACGAAGATTGCGCTGCAGCGCGCGGGGCTGACTTTGGATTACATCGATCTGATCGAAGTGAACGAAGCATTCGCGGCGCAGTATCTGGCGGTGGAAAAAGAGCTGGGACTCGATCGCGAAAAAGTGAACGTGAACGGTGGAGCGATTGCGCTGGGACATCCGCTCGGAGCGACCGGAACGCGGCTGGTGATTACGCTGCTCTACGAGTTGCGGCGGCGGAAGAAGAAGTACGGGCTGGCAACGGCGTGCATTGGCGGCGGGCAGGGGATTGCTATGGTGGTGGAGAGCTTTCACTGAGTTTCACCACGGAGGCACGGAGACACGGAGAAAATCTTAACTACTTTAGGATTGTCATCCCGAGCGGAGCGAGGGATCTGTAGTTGGCTGCGGTTAGGGCGCTTAGACTGCAGATCACTAAGGTATGACCTTGACGAAAAAAGTATTGACCGGGATGAAAATCGAACGGCGATGACAAATCTAAGAGCAAATGGATTTCCAGTTGCTCGGAGCCGATTCCGTTCTGTTTACTGGCCGCCCCTGATTCATCTGGCCATCTGCTTGGTCTCGATGCTGGGGTACGTCGTGCCGAGCTTGCAGTTCTTAGGGATACTTGGGAGCGTCTTGACAGTCGCTGACTTTCCTTTGTCGATCGTGACCATGATGCTCGCTTATTCGCAACACAGCGAGTTCGCTGCAGCAGCGTTTCAGGTCGTGGTAGGGACTCTGTGGTGGTACTTCTTGTCCTGGACGGTTCAGTTTGTAGCGGCGAAAATCCGGGGCGAGTGATCGTGTCCAGGCACGCTGGTGTGATGATACGTCGCCAAACTGCAGATCCCTCGCTTCGCTCGGGATGACAAGTCTTAATTAAATAGATTACGAGTCTTAAATAGAAGTGGAGCTATATGAATATCAGGAATGTCGGCGTTCTCGGTTGTGGGCTGATGGGTTCCGGCATTGCGCAGGTCTGCGCCACCGCTGGCTTCGACGTCACCGTGCTCGAAGTCGAGCAGAAGTATCTTGACAAGGGGTTTGCTGGGATTGAGAAATCGCTGGCTAAGTTTGCCGAGCGGGCTCCGGAAAAGGGCGGAATTACTGCAGCGCAGAAAGACGAGATTCTTGCTCGGCTTCGGGGGACTACTAACAAAGCCGATCTGGCCGATTGCGACATCGTTATTGAGGCCATCATCGAGAACGTTGAGGAAAAGAAGAAGATGTATGCGTCGCTCGACGCCATCGTGAAAAAGGACGCGATCTTTGCCTCGAATACTTCTTCCATCTCGGTGACAGAGCTTCTGACGGCGACGAAGCGTCCGGAAAGATTTATCGGGCTGCACTTTTTTAATCCTGTTCCTTTGATGAAGCTGGTGGAGGTGGTTCGGACGATTGCCACTGCTCCCGCCGTGTACGATGCGGCCTACGAGTTCGCGAAGCGGCTGGGCAAGGTTCCGGTGCGCACGTCGGACAAGACGGGATTCATCGTAAACCGGCTGCTGGTGCCGTATCTGCTGGATGCGATCCGGGCGTATGAAGAGGGCGTGGGATCGATCGAGGACATCGACAACGCGATGAAACTCGGCTGCGGCTATCCGATGGGCCCGTTTACGCTGCTCGACTTCGTCGGCCTCGATACGGCTTACTACATCACGCAAGTGATGTATGACGAGTTCAAGGAGCGCCGTTTCGCGTCGCCTCCCCTGCTGAAGCGCCTGGTGATGGCGGGGTGGTACGGAAAGAAGACGGGCCGCGGCTTTTATGATTACTCGGACCCGAATAAGCCGGTGGCGGGGAAGTTCTGAGATTGCAGAGGTCGGAGGTCAGATTGCAGAGGTGAAAAGCCTGCTAACCGGATTTTCATCCGCGCTTTAGAGCCTGTAAACTTCACGGCGATGGCCGATGCGGAGGACGAGCACTACGAGCCGGTCGTTCTCGAGGGAACAGATTAGGCGGTAATCTCCGACGCGGTATTTCCAAAACCCGCTAAGGGTGCCCTGAAGTCTTGCTCCGAGTTGTCGCGGGTCTTCCAGTTTTTCTACGCGCTCGCGGAGAAAATTCAGAATTCGATCCGCGACAGGCTTGTCGAGTTTGCCCAGTTGTTTCAGCGCTGTTGGTGAAATATCAACCTTCCAGGCCATAGCGCCGCATCACTTCTTCGAGTGGGATGGGCTTACTCCGTCCCGAGCGTACTGCCTCCAGTTCCTTCTCGGCGAAGTATATATCTTCCAGATCATCCAGATATTGGAGGATGGCCTCGCGGGCGTAGTAAGTCTTGCTGCGCCCCGTGCGTTTGGCGAGGCGTTCAAGGCGTTTTTCGATGTTTTCGGGAAGGCGGATGGCTAGCATAGTTTTGGGTATCGCTATACAATTATAGCACTCTCGCGCGGATTATCCCGATGGGTTAGCACGGCCAAAGGGCAGGGAGAAAGCCATGGGATTCACTTCCGGTTCACGGCTAACGTTGACACCAGCCGACAACCTCGGGGAGCTAAGTCCAGAGGATCGCGCGCGCTATATCCGTTTCTGGCGAAGGTTCAAGCTACTGGATACATTGGGTTGGGCCGGTATAGGAATGTTTGTTTTGCGCGCTTTGCTGGGCGCGCACCTCCGTGGGAGCGGCTGGAATTATTTCAGTTTGGCCGGACTAGCTCTGGTGGCCCTTACGGCAGTTTTGATTCGCCTCCTGCCCTGCCCGCGTTGTGGAGTGAAGTTTTGGGGCGGACTACTGACCCTGCTGCCGAGAGCACCAGGGATACCGTCGGGGCTAGGATGCTTCTACATTGGAAAATGTTGGGGCTGCGACCTCAGCCGGAAAGAGTTATCAGATTTAGCCAAGTACGAATAGATGTTGATCCATATCAATCATTGATTTGTGTGACTATGACCTACGAAAACATACTCCTCGAAAAGAAAAACTCCATCGCCTACGTCACCGTCAACCGCCCCAAGGTGCTGAACGCGCTCAACATGGCCACCATGGAAGAACTGCGGTCGGCATTTCATGACATCAAGAGCGACTCCGCGATTCGCGTGGTGATCTTTACGGGCGCGGGCGAGAAGGCTTTCGTTGCGGGCGCGGATATCGGCGAACTGGCCAAGCACGATGCCGTCAGCGGCAAGGAGTACACGCATCGCGGGCAGTCGGTGCTCAACCTGATCGAGAACTTGGGGAAGCCGGTGATTGCGTGCATTAACGGATTTGCGCTCGGCGGTGGATGCGAACTGGCTCTCGCCTGCACCATGCGTCTCGCGAGCGACAACGCGAAGCTGGGGCAGCCGGAGGTGAAGCTGGGGATTATCCCGGGATACGGCGGGTCGCAGCGGCTTCCGCGCCTGGTAGGCAAGGGGCTGGCGATGCAGATGGTGCTGGCCGGAGAGATGATTACGGCGCAGGAAGCGCATCGCATCGGGCTGGTGAATGAAGTGACTTCGGCGGCGGAGTTGATTCCGCGCGCGGAGGCGATTGCGGCTAAGATTATCGCCAACGCTCCGCTGGCCGTGCAGTACGCTATGGAGGCGGTCAACAAAGGGATGGAGATGACTTTGGCGGAGGGGCTTCATCTGGAGGCTGCTTTGTTTGGCGTCTGCTGCGCTACTTTGGATAAGTCGGAAGGGACGGCGGCGTTTCTGGAAAAGCGGGCGGCGGTGTTTAAAGGTAAGTGAAAGTCAAAGGCTCTTACCACGGGGTACACAGAGGGGCACAGGGGAATTCACCACCGAGACACAGAGGCACGGAGAAGAACTTACGACGGAAAAAATAAAGACCGAGCGGCCTCCTGAAGCGGCTGTTCCCGGCATCGAAGGCGGCCTTAGCGCGGCTGGCAAGCGGTTTGCTATTGTCGTTTCTCGCTTTAATGCATTTATCACAGAGCGCCTTTTTCAGAGTGCTTACGACGGGCTGCTGCGCTCCGGCGCTAAAAAGAAGGACATCGTGCTGGTCCGCGTTCCCGGCGCATTCGAGATTCCGTTGGCTGCCCGCACGCTTGCCGAAACGAAGACGTATGATGCGATCCTCTGCATTGGCTGTTTACTGCGCGGCGACACGGCTCACTACGACGTGATTGTGAACGAAGTGACGCGCGGAATCGGGCAATCGGCCCAGGAGACGGGCGTGCCTCATGCGTTTGGCGTGTTGACCTGCGAGACTTTGGAGCAGGCGATCGATCGCGCCGGGTTGAAGATGGGCAATAAGGGCCTCGAGGCGGCCCTGGCGGCGGTGGAGATGGCGAATCTAGGAGCAGGTCTCAGGTCTCAGGTGTCAGGTGTCAGGAAAGGGAAAGGCAAGGGCGTCGTTGGTCGTTCGTCGTTGGTCGATGGCAAAAGCGAATCTTCCCGGCGCAAACAGAAGCGTTGACTCCAACCCTAGGGGCAATCCGACCCTGTACACTAAAGGCGAATCGCGAACGACCAACGACTAGCGACCAACGACCGCCATGGGCACTCGACGCAAATCCCGCGAACTGGTTCTGCAGATGCTCTTTCAGTCGGACATGGGGAAGCAGGCGCCGGATCTTGTCCGGCAGACGTTCTGGGCGGAGCGGACCAACGTCGAAGAAGAAGTGCGCGGGTTTGCCGACGATCTGTTTCGCGTCGCCTGCGACCGGATGCCGGAGATCGACGCTCTGATCGGGAAGCACACGCAGCACTGGCGCATGGACCGCATGGCGACCGTGGACCGCAATGTGCTTCGGGAAGCCGTGGCGGAGTTTCTGGGGTATCCGGCGACGCCTCGGGCGATCGTGATCAATGAAGCGCTCGAAATCGCGCGGAAGTTTTCCACGCCGGAGTCGGTGCAGTTTATCAATGGCGTGCTGGATAGCGTGGGGAAAGATGTCGGGCCGTAGTTTGTGCGTGAGAACTCGGTCGTCCCTCCGGGACTTGAATCATCTGCTCCACGTTCCCCAGCGCTGAAGCGCTGGGCTAAGCTTCGGTCGCCCTCCGGGGCTGAATTCTCGAACATCCGGTTCCACCAAGCTAATCGAAAATGAGCTCTCACGCACACACCGTAGGGCTGTCCGTTCTCCGTTGCCGGGAAGGCAGGGGCGGTTCAGTTTCAGGGGCATCGACTTCTTGGTGCGTTTCTTCCAGTTTGAGTTTCCGCAAAATCGCGTCTCTGACAATGCCGGCGCTGTCAATCACTTTTTGAGCGTACTGTTCCATGCACTCCGAAGAGCGCGCCATTTCGCTCTCGTTGAAGGTTCTGCCATACC
>Ga0182030_10000452_pt1 | contig 76358 bp, 71 predicted proteins | sample 812S3MmetaG_FD_121299 | JGI IMG/M metagenome (GOLD analysis project Ga0182030, IMG submission 121299) | Permafrost microbial communities from Stordalen Mire, Sweden - 812S3M metaG (Illumina Assembly) | ecosystem: Environmental > Terrestrial > Soil > Wetlands > Permafrost | place: Sweden...
CAATCCCTGTGTTGGCCAATGCAAAAACGGGAAGTATTAGAAAAGCCACCGGCTTATGTAAAAAATGCTGCAGTTTTTCTGAAAGATTGCTCCCCTCTTTATCGAATGGGATCGCAAATGCCAGCAATATGCCGCTGATGGTGGCATGCACACCGGATTGAAGCATGCAGTACCACATTGCAGTGCCGGGGAGAATGTAAAAGATCAGTTTATTTATTTTAAACTTATTAAAGACCAGCAACAATGCGAAAATCCCCAACGCTGTAAAAAGGTAGAACAGAGACAGGCTCTTAGTATAAAAAATGGCTATTATGATCACGGCGCCAAGGTCATCAATAATAGCCAGGGCAGTTAAAAAAATTTTTACTGATGCCGGGATTTTATTCCCGGCCAGTGACAGGATGCCAAGTGCAAAAGCAATATCGGTAGCCATTGGAATGCCAATGCCCGATTGCGTTGCAGTGCCCTGGTTAAAAAAGAAATGGATCGAAGCCGGCACTATCATACCGCCAATGGCTGCCATAATGGGTAACAGCGCATTCCTGAAATCTGACAACTCGCCGATATAAAGTTCCCTTTCAATTTCAAGCCCCACCATTAAAAAGAATACAGCCATCAGCCCGTCATTCACCCATTGCTCTGCAGAATGATTCAATTGAATTTTTGCAAATGATAAATTTATGCCTGAATGCCAGAAATGCAGATACCCATTGCCGATAGACGTGTTGGCAATAATAACGGAAGCGACTGTGCAGAGAATAAGCATAAGCCCTCCGGCTTTTTCACTGTCAAAAAACTCCTTGAAAATATTGTTGGTTTTGGTTAATGCCATCATAACCCCAAGTTATTGAATTCGACACATTCCGCAGCATATTGAACAACTAAAGGCTGGCTATATTTTATGGCTCAGGAGCAGGAATTAACTTATAATTTGCTTCGCTTCTTATACATTGCATTATGAAAAGAAATGAGTGGGTTTTAACACTGTTCATAAACTGTTTTGTTCTTTCGGTGATTGGTTGTGCCAGGCCGCTGAATCCTGAATATCGCGGCCTCCAAAGCGTGCAGCTAAATAAACTTGGAATGAACGAGTCTCTCATCTCAGCGAACCTGGAATTTTATAACCCCAATAATTTCAGGTTGCAGCTAAAGCATGCCGATGTGGATATTTTATTGAATGATAAACGGGCTGCCCATTGCCGGATTGATTCAACTATTGATATACCAAAGCTTGATAGCTTCTTTGTACCCATCTCTTTCAACATCAGCCTGGGCAGTATTTTCAGCAATGCCCTGCAATTTATTCTGAATGGCAAGGCAAAAGTGAATGCAGAAGGCTATGTTAAGCTGAAAAAATCCGCTATTGCATTTAGTGTGCCGATCCATTATGAAGGTTACCAAAGTCTTGATTCCCTTCTTCAGCAAACAAGGTAAATTTCTTTTGGTCTTTCTCTGGTAATTTTCTTATCTATAGCAATAGGGTTTCCCAATCCGGGTTAATTTATTCCACCATTGGGATTTATTATTAGTGTCATCATTCGATAAATACTTGAAAAACATACACCTGTATTTTGGCACAGTTTGCGTTGCTATTCCGCAGTCAAATCTCCGATATCCCGTTGCCTGTTTACGAATAGCTTCCGGCAACGTACAGTACAAACCATATTAATTCCGCAAGTCCAATCCTGAAATTCCTCCAATTTCCTGAGAAAAAATTCCATGATTTTTTATTTGTTAATCACAACCCTGTAAAAAATGAAAAAGAATTCTACCTCTCAGAAAACAAAATTCGCCAATTTTTTTGCAATTATTTCCTTTTGCTTCTTTTCGATGCAAAACATGCATGCGCAAGTGTGCTCAAACCCCAATAATATCTTTGGCCTTAATTCAAGCGGGCAGATTTTCCCGATTAACATCAGCAATGCAAATGTGGGCTCTCAGATAAACACTACCGCTTATTCCGGGGCATCTGCCAACCAGGCAAACGCTATCGGTTACAACTCTGTAAATGGGATGTTCTATTATTTTCAGGTGAACCCCGGTGCAGGCAGTCAGGTTTTCGTCAGTTATAACCCGACAACAAATACGTATGCAACTTTAGCGGCAAGCCCAACAAGCGCAACCGTCCATGCAGGCTGTGTAAGCTTTAATGGAGCGGGATATTATTGTGACGATGTAAACGGCGTTTTATATTATTACAACATTACCCTCAATAAATGGACAACGATTACGTCAACTATTTTGGATCAGACCGGTGCCAATGTCAGCACTAACATCAAGTCACAAAGCTCGGGAGATATGGCCATTGACGGGGTCGGCAATCTTTGGATACTTCCTTCCAGCAATTCAAACTATTCGCTGTATCAGTTACAAGCGCCTTTACCTACCACTGCACAAAGCAGTGTAACTGTTAAACGGATCATTGCTCCAACTGCTGCTACACCAGCAGGTTCAGCCTTTGAGGGAATTGCTTTCAATGCATCTGGTCAGATATTTATGACCACAGGTGCTGATGTTCTTTATGAACTGAAGAATACCTCAACGCTATCAACAATAGGTACGCTAAGCGTTTCTGGTGTTGGCAATGACCTGACTTCATGCAGCTTCCCTTTAGGTACCTTAGCGGTTAACTGGTCATCTTTCACCACCACATTGAATAACAATGATGTGGATATTGACTGGAGCATTTCCCAGGCTAACAACATCAAAGGCTTTTACGTAGAGAAAAGCACAGACAGCAAAACCTGGCAGACCCTGAACTATATTGCCTACAGTGAAGGCGAGCCAAATTATTCATCTGTTGACGCAAGCCCTGCGCCCGGCAATAATTATTATCGCATCCGTGAAGAAGATGTGAATGATCAGGAAAACTATTCCTCAGTTAAAATGGTTTCAGTTACATCGTCAACAGAAATTACTGTATGGCCTAATCCTGCAAAAGATGTGGTATATGTGCAGAACAACGGGGCCGGCGATGATGCCAAAACAGCCATCTTTGACCAGTTCGGTAAAATGATGTCGGCAACTGTTTTGCATTCCGGCAACAATACGCTGAATTTGAGCAATTTTCCTACAGGTACTTACATTTTGCATATTCAGGTAACAGATGGAGCGGTGTACAACAAGAAAATAATTAAGAAAAGCTGACAAATAATCAGAGCAATACTAATAAATAGGCATTGAGATTGAATTCATGCAGAATAAAAAAAACCTCTGGCTTGCCAGAGGTTTTTGCTTTTTTAAAACAATTCTTCAATTGGTTATAAAAACAATTTAGTTGCTGAGTGTGAACACATCCACTGCACTAGAAAATCCCGAACTGAGATAGCCACCTCCAATCAAAATTTTATTCCCTGCCGTAGCTGCTGCAAGATTTGCGCGGGCTACGCCCAACGCTGCACTGGTCCATGTGTTGCCGCTCACATCATAAATATCAATTGTAGCAGAAGTGGTGGTGCTAAAACCGCCTGCAAAAAAGATTTTATTAGCTCCGGAAACCGCAGTCAATCCCGATCTTGCTTCGCTCAATTTGGCAGTTGACCATGTATTGGTTACTGCATCATATATATCAACAGTGGCCGAGTTGCTATTGCTGCTGGTGTACCCGCCTGCAAAAACAATTTTATTGCCCGAAGTAGCTACTGCGAGCCCTGCACGTGCTTCGCTTAAATTCGCGGTAGTCCATGTATTGGCAGATATATCAAAAATATCAACCGTGGTGTACATGGTATTGGTTGTTGTGTTGGTGCCTCCGGCAAACAATATCTTGGTTCCTGCAGATGCAGCAGCCAGAAAGGCTCTTGGCATGCTAAGCTGTGCAGTTGACCATGTATTGGAAGATGTATCATAAATGTCCACAACAGCGGAATTGGCTTTGGGGTTGTAGCCACCTGCAAAAAATATTTTGCTGCCAATGGAAGCCGCTGCAAGGTTTTGCCTCGGCGAACTGAGCTGCGCAACTGACCATGTGTTAGCTGCCACATCAAATATATCAACAGTTGAAGAATAGCCCATATCAGAATAGCCCCCCCCAAATAGGATTTTATCGCCTGCTGCAGCAGCCGCGAGGTTTTCCCTCGGTTCGCTCAGTTGCGTGTTAGTCCATGTGCCTGATACAACATCGTAAATGTCTACAGTTGAGAAATAAGATAACAAGCTGAACCCTCCGGCAAAAACAATTTTATTTCCTGCACCTGCTGCAACCAGATTTTGTCTTGCTGCAGAAAGCTCGGTCGTGCCTGTGTATTCAACTTGGGTGAAAGGCTTGCTGGCGACAGATGGACTGTCAGTTGCTGTGGTTGAGCTTATAGTTGGATTATCTGTTTTTTTGCATGCTCCGATTTGAAGAAGCAGCAGCAATGTTCCGGCATACGCGATGCCTATGAAAGTAACGGTTTTCATGATTTGGATTTTAAGAATCGGTTTTTAAAGTCACGGGATCCCAGTATAAACGAATATATTTCCGAAATAGTGCGCTGTAATTTAATATTGAATAAATATGGCTGCAAAATTGGGGTCAGGCACTGCTGCTGACTGATTTTTTAACAGCCAAATACCGGGGAAAGCTTATATACCCTAAGCGTGATTTAATTTTCTTGAATGTTAGATGCGATTTAAAGCTGACCAAAATCATCTGTACAGTGTAACCAATGTCACATAATATCTTTCGTCCCCTTATTACTTTTGAGTTCCAGTTTTTTATCCAAATATCCGGTGTAAAACCAAGGCCTTCTGAAACGAGGCCTTGGCTTTTTAATACAACGCTTACAATTCGGGCTTTTTGATTTAGCAAATAAGAAAAGGAATTGTATGAAAGTGAAACAGATTTATACGGGATGCCTTGCCGAAGCGGCTTATTATATTGAAAGCAATGGCGAAGCGGCCATCATCGACCCATTGCGCGAATCAAAGCCTTACGTGGAAATAGCGGAAGCGGATCACGCTAAAATAAAATATGTGCTGGAAACGCATTTCCATGCCGATTTTGTTTCGGGGCATGTAGATCTTGCCAGGAAAACTGGCGCCACGATTGTGTTTGGCCCAACAGCAAAACCGGCTTATGAAGCGCATATTGCAGAAGATGGCGAAGAGCTGAAGCTGGGCAGTGTAAAAATAAAAGTGCTTCATACGCCCGGCCATACAATGGAATCTGCAAGCTATCTGCTGATAGATGAACAGGGGAAAGATTATGCCGTATTCACCGGAGACACCTTATTCATTGGCGATGTGGGAAGGCCTGACCTGGTGCAGAAATTGAAACCGGAAGTCACGCCCGAACTGTTGGCCGGTTACATGTATGAATCACTTCATCAAAAGATCATGACACTTCCGGATGATGTGATTGTCTATCCCGGTCATGGTGCCGGATCTGCCTGCGGCAAAAAATTAGATAAAGAAACGGTATCTACAATCGGTCAACAGAAAAAGTTTAATTACGCATTGCGGCAAAGTATGAGCAAAGAAGAGTTTGTTGATGCACTGCTGGATGGCCTTGCAGAACCTCCTCAGTATTTTCCTGCCAACGTGCTGCTAAATGTGAAAGGCAGTTCCGGATTAGATGAAGTATTGAGCCATGGATTGAAACCGCTGGATGCACAGGCGTTTAAAACCGTTTGGGAAACCACCCATGCTCTGGTCATAGACACCAGGCCAAAAGAAATATTTTCCTGGCAATTTATTCCCGGTTCTGTATTTATAGGCTTGGATGACACCCTTGCACCCTGGGTTGGTACGCTGGTGCCTGACCTGAACCAGCCGATCTTGATAGTAGCAGAGCCAGGTAAAGAAGAAGAAGTGATCACGCGGCTTGCAAGGGTTGGCTATGATAACGTGCAGGGATACCTGAAAAGAGGCATCGCTGCATGGGTGGCAGCAGGTTATGAGACAGACACTATTCTGGAAATAGAAGCGGATGATTTTGCACAGGAATTCGGGGATCATGCCAATATCAGCTTGCTGGATGTGCGCAGGCAAAGCGAATACAAAAGCGAGCATATACTGGGCGCTGAAAACTTTCCGTTGGATTTTATTGATCGAAATATGAGCAGGCTGAACCGAAGCAAGATGTATTACCTGCATTGTGCAGGCGGCTATCGTTCGCTCATCGCAGCTTCCATCCTCAAGGCACGTGGGTTTCATCATGTGGTGAATATTGAAGGCGGGTACAACGCGCTGCGCAAAACCAGCCTGCAGCATACGGCACACGTGGAAATGAACACGGAACTATGATAAAAAGGCGTCATTCCTTCACTCTTTCTTCACTATTGGTTCTCTTCTTCGATGCTACGCGTTCGCTCTTAAGCGAAGCCGGACCCAAGAAATAGCGAACATCGTACGAACAAGTCACGACAATGGTGCGAAAGGGTAGTGTTTGCCCTCCCCGAATAGCAGGGGAACTTTACAACTGCTGAATACCTGACATAGGCCTGTAATATCAGCATGGTATGCTGCAAATATGCTGTAACTGATCACAAAGCTTTCTCGCACATCTCTCATTCAACTTATCTAATTTTGCCAAAATTTAATTCATCAATCATGAAACGGATAGCAATCGCATTCTTATTTACAGCAGGAGTATTTATCTCAAAAGCCCAACTTGCCGCACCAGATGCAATACAGACAACCGTGGGTATGCTCAGTATCCAGCCTGTTCAGCATGCAAGCCTCATACTTACAGTTCATGGGCTCACTATTTATGCTGACCCCAGCGGTGCTGATAATTTTAAGGGAATTGCTGCACCCGATATCATCTTAATCACCGATATCCATGGTGATCATTTTGATGTAAAAACCTTAGAAGCAGTTAAGAAAGCTTCTACAATACTGGTTGTCCCGCAGGCCGTAGCTGATAAAATGCCCGCTGCTGCTAATGAGCATTTGGTGGTGGTCAAAAATGGCGAAACGATCAATCAGATGGGGATCTCCATTGCTGCCATCCCCATGTACAATCTTCCCGAAAGCTCAACTGCAATGCATACAAAGGGCCGTGGAAATGGTTATGTGCTTGGCATCGGCGGCAAGAACATCTATCTTTCCGGCGATACGCAGGGCATTCCTGAAATGCGGTCATTGAAAAATATCGATGTGGCGTTCGTTTGCATGAACCTGCCTTACACGATGGACGTAAAGGAGGCGGCAGATGCAGTACTGGCATTCAGCCCCAAAATCGTTTATCCATATCATTACCGCGGGCAGAACGGCCTTAGCGATGTGAAAGCATTTAAAAGCCTCGTCAATGCGGGCAATAAGAACATTGAAGTGCGCTTGCGGAACTGGTATCCGGGTAAATAGTTTCTGCTGCTGATGCAATGAAAAGAATAGTTTCCGCAATATTGCTACTGCTTGCTTTTTTGAATCATAAAAGCAAACATCACAACTTCTGAATATGCTTATTTCAACGTAAATACCTCCAGGTCAACGGGCTGATTGCCTTGTCCGTTACCTGGCGGTGGAGGCCTGTTTTGTTGCTGATTAGGCGGCGGAGGCATACTCCCATTTGGATTAAAACCCGGAGGAGGAGGACCGCCTGGCCCGCCCCCGGAACCTCCTGCTACATAAATCTTGTTATTTAAAACTGCTGCTGCCATTCCATTACGTGCTTTATGCAGGCTGTCAGTTTCTTTCCATGAATTGCTGGTGGAGGGATCCAGGTAAAACACATTTTTTCGTGGTGCATTGTGTTCCGTTTCAGTGGCTCTTTCGCCGCCCATATAATACAGCACATTGTTCAGGTTTACCACGGCGCCACCACCGCTTCCCAGTGGCAGCCTGGCAGACAATGTGGACCATTTGCCCTTGGCAAAATCATATACATCTACATCAAGCATGGTCTTTGCAAAAAAAGGGACTTTGTTTTCCGGGTCCCGATAGCTGGTGTTTCTTCCCCCAACCACGTAAAGTTTGTCATTGATCACGGCTGCCGAACAATGATCGCGGATATGTGGTGCGTCCGGTAAGCTTGACCATGTTTTTGTTTCAGGATCGTAACAGTCAAACATATTTGTTGTTCCACTGGAATGTCCATGCTGTATGCCTGCCACCAGATATAGTTTCCCCTTGTATTCAACTGCGCCTGCACCAGCCCTTCTTCTTCCTTGGGGTATCTCGCCGCCTTTTTCCCAGATATTTTTTTGGGTGTCAAAGCTATATACGTTCGCCATTGGCACCTGATCCGGGAATCCACCATCGGAAAAAGCATCCAGCACATAAACTTTATTTTTATACCCTACAGCCTGAAAATGGTGCATCAAAACCGGCGATACCGCAAGCTTTGTCCATAGAGCTGTGTTCGGGTCAAAAGATTCCACGGCCACCGGCCCTCCGCCGTCGCCGCCAATCAGATAGAGATTGCCATTTACCATTGCAAATCCGCATTCGCTGCAATTGGGAGCGGTGTTTTTTGTTTTTACAGTGTCCCACCTTCCTTCCTGAGCCATGGTAAAAAAGCAACAGGATAAAAATAAAAATATGGCGGTTGCTGACTTTTTCTTTGTTGAAATATTCATTGATCAACTGATTGATTGACTAAATGTAAAACGAATTGCCCTATAAAAATACTATGATATAAATAATCTTTTACATGAATGAGACAAAACCGCATTAAGCTGCGACCAACACAATAAGTGCCTGATGAGATTGCTTATCAGATATCAGATTATTGAGGCGTGTGCTATGGAAAAAATTGATTGGCCTGCGCAAAATAGGCATTGAATAATGGTCATAAAAATTTCAGGGGAAAAATCAAGTGTATCTTTTTCACTTGCCGATTTGCAGCGGCGAATAAAATCTTCGAGTCCGAAAACATTTAAATTGATTTATTGCTGAGTCAGTAATAAACCCACAAAGCATTACAGGCTATTGCCTTATTCTTCCTCATCTACCTCTTCAGATTCCGGTAAATCCAGGTCATCACCAAAACGGTCAGTTAATAAATTGCCTTCATTCAAAGGCGCTCCTTCATTATCCGTTTTATCGAGAGCAATAATAGTCACATCCTTTTCCTCTTCGTCACCGGGAGTTTGTGTGGCACTTTTCTGCAATAGCAAACGTTCCGTTTCGCTGACATCCGATTCTAATTTCTCCTGATCAAAGATGCCAACACCTTCTTCGCCATCGGAAGAGATCGTGGTGTCAACAAATTCATTGAAAAAAGGGACTTTTATATGTTCCTGGCCGGGAATGTCCTCCACATCAGGTAGTTGAATGATGGTTTCTTCAGGCTGCATATGAAGCTTATCATTTTCACTATCCGGTAAGTCCAGTTTATCCTTCATCATTTTTTTTATAAATATACCAAACCTGTCTGTAAATAAATTTGATTTTCGTCATTTAACATTTTCGCAAATTATCAAAGGGTTTCATTGGCTTAATTGACGTTCAATTAAATCAAGTGAATGAATAAATGGATTGATTTTGCCTGAACTTTTTGTTATTAACCAGATTCACGAATACAAATACGATGAAACAAGAGAGTCTATAAACAGCAAAATAAATTTTGGCATTTTCAGATATCACTTATGCCTGGAGATGCTGATATCAGTGATTTACGAAAGTGCAGATGATTTTTGAAAATGGTGCCGGGGAGACCATTATTTCTTTTTGGGCTTTTTAACTGGCTTTTCTGTCTTCACAACAATGGTTGACATACGGAGACTCTTGCTGTCTTTTTCAAAAAATTTTTGATCTTCACCAAGACTGGCATGCAACTCATTAAGCTTTTCGTTTTGTCTGTCACGTTTTTCCCGGTAAGATGCGTTTGCCATATTTTATTTTTTATAAAAAAGTAAACTGATAATCTGCAAAGGTCAGCTATTTTATCCGATAAAAGATACTTAATCATAAATTGATCAGGTTTTCGATCGTTTCTTTGTAATATGTTTTTTGCCTGTCGTTTTTGAGGATTCTCAAATAATACATGGTTATAAAAACGCAGGGCTTTTTTTACCACAGTTTAATTTATTCTCAACCATAGCTATATGTCTCCATACACGCGCAAGCAGGAAAGAGTAAATGGTATGATTCATGGGGTTGGAATCATTTTTGGCATCAGTGGGCTTCCTGTGCTCACAGCCATAGCTACTGGGCATCGTAATACACCTGGTATTGTGGGTGCAGGAATATATGGTTTTTGTTTTTTGCTTCTTTTTACAAGTTCTACCATCTATCATATGGTCACGGACACCTCATTGAAAAAGGCTTTCTTGATTCTTGACCACATCAGTATTTATTTTCTGATTGCTGGCACATATACACCTTTCCTGCTTGTGTATATGAACAATTCATTTGGCATTACGCTGTTATCCGTGCTGTGGGGATTAACAGTGGCTGGCATTTTTTTTAAAGTATGGTTCACCGGAAGGTTTGAGATCATTTCTGTTGTTATATATGTGCTGATGGGTTGGATGCTGATAGTTGGGGGACGAACTTTCTTCACACATTTACCGGTTGCAGTGATTGTTTTTATCGCAACAGGAGGCCTGCTATATTCCGTAGGAGTGTTTTTTTATGTCTGGGACAAGCGGATGTACACCCATGCAGTGTGGCATGTGTTTGTGTTAGCTGCAGCTATTTGCCATTATGTTGCTGTATTGCTTGCTATGTAATTTTCTCCGGGTGAATGAAAAGATTTCGCATGTGAAAATACTGATCAATGCAATTGCGGATTAAATATTTATCATCATCATTTGCCTGCTTGTGTCATTATTAGCATAGCTTGCAAAGCAAAATCCTGTAGCCTTTGGAAATCATTAAAACTTCTTTAACCTTTCGGGATGGTGAGATTTTTGAGACTGAGAAATATAGCCCGGGCGTTTCGGATGAAGCAACGACTCTTGAGCGCATAAAATGTTTTCTCACTGATTTTATATTTCGCAATAAGCTTACTGGCAATATTTCCGTCGAAATCAATAAAAAGAAAGTATATGTGGATTACAGCATTAAGCCTGCAAAATGGAAGAAAGAATTGCATCGAAAGCTAGTGGCCAGATATCATGTTTCTGATAGAGATAAATTGTGATCCTATTATTCCTTGTTGATGAGTGTTTGCAGATAAAGCAATTTTGCAGGTTCTGTATTTTCTTTGCAAAAAACGGTAAAGTAGTGGTGTTGCTTAAGAAAAGCAATCTGTATTTCATTCCATTTTTCTTTTGTTAGTGATGGATTGATGTGCTGAAGTTCCATGAATAAATGTGTCGAAGTTTCTACAGCATTATTAGTGCCAAGATATTCAAGATCTGCATCGGCTATGATCTCTTCTAATTTATTTTTCGGAGACTGAGGTATTTTTGTGGCCATGATCATCCCACAGATTGTATTTATTTCTTCAGCAGAGTATCCATAAACCGGTAAAAATTTTTTTGCCATCCCGCAGCCTTCTTCTTCATGGTTTTCATATACATTGATAAAGCCTGTATCATGCCATAAGGCTGCGGCCTTCAATAACTTGATTTCTTCCGGAGAACAATTTTCCTGCAGGGCTATATCCTCGACTTTTTCCAGCACGTATAAAGTGTGTTCGCAATTGTGATAATAATAGAATGGCGAAAGTTGCTTCTTCAATAAGGCTATAACAAACTCTTTCATGGCAGGATTATTTGTTGTGCGATTTAGCTTTCAGCACACCACCTGAAGCTTCTTTTACGCTTTGCACGTATACAAATGCTTTTGGGTCTATTTCCATCACATTGTCCTGTATTTGTTTTATTTCTAAACGCGTAACTATTGTCACAATGATCTCGCAATCTGTTTTGATATCAAAACTTCCGGGCAGGAAACCTCTTTCGCCTTTATATACGGTGATGCCTTTGCCCAGTTCATTTACCAGAAAATTTTTTATTTCCTCCTGTTTTGACGAAATAATATTCATAGCTGTATATTCTTCTATGCCATCCACTACATAATCTGTGGCCTTTGTTGCTGCAAAATAAGTGATGATGGAATACATCGCGGTTTCTATATTGAACACGAAAGCGGCAACAGCAAAAATAAGGGTGTTGATGAGCATGATGATCTCACTGTTGGAGAAGCCCGTTTTTCGTCTGGTAAAAACAGCGATCACTTCGGCTCCGTCTATCACACCCCCTCCGCGGATCACAAGGCCTATGCCCGTGCCGATCAGGATGCCTCCGAAAGTGGCTGTAAGAAGTTTGTCCGTTGTGATAGGTTTTATATTTACAAAAAGCAGGCCTGCAGCGAGAATGATAACTGCAATGGTTGTTTGAACTGCAAAAGTCTTCCCGATCCTCTTATAACCAAGATAGATAAATACGGAATTAAGTATGATGACCAGCAGGCTGATCTTAACAGGGACAATCTCACGTAGCAAAATAGATAAGCCAGTAACGCCTCCATCCATGAAGTGGTTGGGTATCATGAAACCTTTCATGGCCAGCACAGCAAGACTTGTGCCCAATAAAATCTGCAGGAAGTTTTTAATGTTCAGGACTTTTTTCCATTCAATCACATCGTTCTTATGTTTATACGCCATCGCTTTGCTCTTAGTTTGATTTACTAATATAAGATTCTCATTTTAGTTATTACACGATAAATGAAAACAATACAGAACTGAAACAGTTTAATGAAAAAGGACAGATTCAACATGGCAGCAATTGCTGTTTTGTCGGCTTATTTATGCTGTCTGAACAACCATTCCATCATTAACGGATCAGTATATGCGCCGAGCCAGGAGAAATGCCCTACTTCGGGATATTGAGTAAAGCCAGGATGAGAGCCGGCTTTAGTCAAAGCTTCCAGCATGCTCAACGAATGAAGCGGGTTCACCGCTGCATCTTCTGCGCCATTAAATATCCAGATCGGGATATGCGAAATAGATGCTGCTTTGGAAATGTCACCACCACCACATACCGGAACAGCCGCTGCAAATAAAAGCGGGTAACGCTCAATGGCGTCGAAAGTGCCAAAGCCACCCATGGACAGCCCGGTAATATAAATCCGGTTGGTATCAACAGGCAATTCTTTTGCCAATTTGTGTATCAGTTCAATCAAAAGCTCCATTGGTTTTGAAGGAGAGGGCAGCAAAGTCATATCTGTGCTTTTTCTTCCGCCGGAGAAATTAGACCACCCTTGGTTTGCAGGGCATTGCGGCGCAATCACAATAGCGGGATGCTTGATCATGGTTTGCTCTGCCGAAAAATTCAGTACGCCCCATTTCAGTTGTGACTCATTATCGCTTCCGCGCTCTCCCGATCCATGCAAAAAAATAACGAGTGGGTATTTCCGCAACGTGTCATAATCCGGGTAGAGCTGGCGGTAGCTCAACGTGTCGCCTTTCCCATCGGTGTATTTGCCATAACTGAAAAGGGAGGTCTGCGAAAATGTAAGACCGGTATTCGCAAACAGGAAAAATAATAAAAGCGAAAGGATAATCTCAACAGGCTTCATTTGTTTGATTTTTTGATGAGCGCTCATTTCAAAACGTTCAGCTAAAAGTAAAGAACTAATGCATAACAGAAAAATGTTTGAACGATGCGCATATCGTAATTCCCCGGTTGCCTTTTTATTTAATTTTGATTGTTGGTGCAAAAAGGGCTTTGATTTTCACAGCTTACATGGCGATATGTAAAAGTAGTTTTATTCATCCCTGCAAATCATTAATTTTTCTGGATTATGCTGAAAAAGGATATAAGAAGGTCATTCCTGAAAATATTTCCTCAATGGGCATCGCTTCTGTCGGACTGAAACATTTTTCCAGTGCTTCTGCAGAAAAATATATGAATAACAGCTACGGAGATAATTTCAGGGCAATTCCACCGCTGATTGCGGCCGAAACTAAAACAATGACAGGAACCGGTTGATGGGGCAACGCTATGCATACTGGGTCAGTACTGTGAGAAAAAAATTGCATTTTATCTGAACTCGGATCAGGCAACGGTATTCATTGCCACGAATGCGTGAATTAGTTTTTATTCGTTCATTGATGGCTTTAAAAAAAGCATCAGGTATTCAAAATCATTTATGCGTAAACGTTAGTTTTGCTTCTGACGTTTGATCTTGCCTGCAAAATCGAATGCCTTCACAAATCATTTAAAGTTTAGCAGGGTTATCCTAATTTTGCCTTAAACAATTACCACCACATCAATGGCGGATATATTAAGCAGTCCCATTGAATATCTTAAAGGCGTCGGCCCGCAGCGGGCAGACCTGCTTAAAAAAGAGCTTGGCATTTTCACGTTCAAGGATTTGCTGGAGCATTTTCCCTACAGGCATATTGACAAAACAAAAATCAATCTTATCCGCGAGATAACACCGCAGACTGAATTTATCCAAGTTGCCGGGAAAGTAATGAGCATGGAAACGATTGGAGAGAAGAGAGCAAAACGGTTGGTGGTTGAAATAAAAGATGCATCAGGTGTGCTGGAACTGGTTTGGTTTCAGGGTGTTGGTTGGGTTCAGAAAATGCTGGAGGTGGGCAGGCAATATTTTGTTTACGGCAGGGTAAGCTTTTTTCAGGGCAACCCACAGATCACACACCCCGAAGTTGAACCATTGGCTAATGAAAATACGCCTGCAAAAAGTTTTCTGGAGCCAGTGTACCCAAGCACAGAAAAATTGAAATCACGAGGGCTTGGTGGCAGACAGATCGCAAAACTGACATCAACATTGCTTGCAATGCTGAGTGAAAGAGATATTCAGGAGGTATTGCCTGATGAAATAGTCATGCAAATGAAATTTTTATCAAGATACCAGGCTTATCATGCAATCCATTTTCCGGTTAACGTTGACGCATATATGCAATCTGTCGTCAGATTGAAATTCGAAGAGTTATTTATTGCTCAGGTCCGCCTCGGTCTGATAAAATCACAGAGGCATCGTTATTCAAAAGGTGTGGTGTTCAGCCATGTAGGTGATGCTTTCAATACGTTTTATTCCAAATACCTGCCGTTCGAGCTGACCGGAGCGCAAAAAAGAGTAATGAAAGAACTGAGGAAAGATACCGGCACCGGCAGACAGATGAACCGCTTATTGCAGGGCGATGTGGGCAGTGGGAAAACCATTGTGGCGTTGCTTTCCATGCTGCTGGCTATAGATAATGGTTTTCAGACGTGCATGATGGCACCCACCGAGATTCTGGCAAAACAACATTTTGACAGCATTGAAGAATTGCTGAAAGATATGCCCATCACGGTTCAATTGCTCACAGGATCAACAAAGACTAAAAAACGGAAAGAGATTCTTGAGCAGGCGCTGAACGGTTCTTTGAATATTCTTATCGGCACACATGCCATTATTGAAGATGTGGTGCAATTCTATAATCTGGGCTTTGCTGTGATTGATGAACAGCACCGGTTTGGCGTAGCGCAGCGTGCCAGATTATGGAGCAAGGCAGTCATTCCGCCACATGTGCTGGTGATGACTGCAACACCTATACCCAGAACGCTTGCCATGACAGCTTATGGTGACTTGGATTATTCACTAATGGATGAATTGCCGCCGGGCAGGCAACCCATTGCAACAGTACATCGTTATGAAAGTAGTCGGCCGCAGGTAATGGGATTTATTAAATCGGAGATTGAAAAAGGGAGGCAGGCGTATATTATTTTTCCGCTGATAGAAGAATCGGAAAAAATGGATTATGAGAACCTGATGAAGGGCTACGAAAACGTGAAGGCCTGGTTTCCGGAGCCAAAATACTGGATAAGCATGGTGCACGGAAGGCAATCCAATGATGTGAAACAGACCAACATGCAACGGTTCGTGCAGAATGACACTCAGATTATGGTATCCACTACAGTGATTGAAGTGGGTGTGAATGTGCCAAACGCAAGTGTAATGGTAATTGAGAGTGCTGAAAAATTCGGTCTGTCGCAATTGCATCAACTGCGCGGCAGGGTGGGCCGGGGCAAAGAAAAAAGCTATTGTATATTACTTACAGGATCTAAACTGAACAATGAGGCCCTTGAAAGGTTAAAGGTGATGTGCGGAACTAACGACGGATTTAAAATCGCTGAAAAAGACCTTGAGATAAGGGGGCCGGGAGATATTCAGGGAACACGCCAGAGCGGTTTACTAAACTTTAAGCTGGCGGATATTGTTAAGGATAAGCAATTGCTTGAGACAGCAAGGGTGGTGGCAGGGAAATTGCTGGATAATGATCCGGATCTAAGCACGCCGGAAAATCTGAATCTTAAGAACTACCTTCATCTGCAAACCGGAAAAACACAATGGAGCAAAATTTCGTAATTGATATTGTGATGTGTTTATGATTTGTGAAATGCGCTGCGCTTTTGATCACAAATCGCTTTTGGAGAGAAGGCAATGTGATTTAAGGTTTTTTGATTAAATTGGGAGAAGTTTTATCCAGCCCTTATTTCATTTGATTACAATGTAAAACGGAAAACTTGAGGAAAAGATTTTTAATAGTTTTTGCTTTATTCATTTCTGCCGCCCTGAGACTTGCTGCGCAGAGCGGCGCTTCCAATCTTGAAATTGTTGAGAATAAGGGGCAATGGAACAAGCAGATTGCCTTCAAAGCTGATATTGGCACAGGTTCTTTCTTTCTCCAGAAAAATGGTTTTACCGTCAGGTTGCTAAATCCTGATGACATGTTGCGCATGCATCGGTTTCACCATGGGGTTATTCCCGAAAATGTGCGTAATGCCTCGGGAACCGGAAAAGCAGTTAATAAATCAACAGCTTCCATTAACAGCCAGATAGTCCACTCGCATGTTTACAGTGTCAGCTTTTTGGATGCGAATGAAGATGTTGAAATCATACCTGACAAGCCACTTCCTTCTTACAATAATTATTTTATTGGCAGCGACCCTTCTAAGTGGGCCTCCGGTTGCAAAGTCTTTCAGGGTATCACCTATAAAAACATTTACCCTAATGTAGATCTCCGTTATTATAGCAACAATGGGGTTTTGAAATATGACCTGATCGTGCATCCCGGGGGTGACCCCGATAAAATCATCATGAAGTATGAAGGAGCCGAAAGACTGAACATTAAAAACGGAGAGCTATTAATAAAAACATCCGTTGGTGTTTCAAAAGAGTTGTCACCAACTTCATATGAGCTAAACAATGAAGGCAGAAAAGCTGTGGACTGTAGCTTCTTTCAGGCGTCACAAAATACCGTACGTTTCAAAATAAAAAATCATGATCCCAATGCCACGCTGGTCATTGATCCCACGCTCATTTTCTGTTCATTCACCGGAAGTGTCACTACAAACTGGGGCTTCACAGCAACTTACGGCCCGGACGGTTCCTTGTTTGCAGGTGGCATAGTAAATGGACAGGGGTTTGATGCGGTGCTTTCTCCTGGTGCATATCAGCAATCCAATCATGGCGGTGACTGGGATGTCGGTATCATTAAATTTAATCCATCAGGATCAACCAGGATATTTGCTACTTATCTCGGTGGCAATTCCAATGAATATCCGCATAGTCTGGTGGTTGATCCGCAAGGAAACCTGGTGGTTTTTGGAAGAACAGAATCATCTGATTTTCCCATAACAAACCCGGTTATAGGCCCAGGGGGCGGCAGAGATATTTATGTAACAAAATTCAACGCTTCAGGCACTGGCCTTATTGGTTCACTGCGTATCGGCGGCACAGGAGACGATGGAGTGAATATACAAGATCAGGATGAGTCACAACCCGAAAATCTGGGATTGCAATCCTTAATTCGAAATTATGGTGATTGGTCAAGAGGTGAAGTGATATTAGATGGAGCCAATAATATATGTGTTGCCACATGTACGCAGTCATCTGATTTTCCGATTATTGGCAATGTATTTCAAAAGACGCTTTCTGGCGGTCATTCTAAACAGGATGGTGCCGTCATAAAAATTAATCCCAATTGTAGTGCCGTTATTTTTAGTTCTTTTTTAGGTGGCACCGATGATGATGCTGCCCTGGTGATGGATATTAGCCCGACCACAGGCGATATCTATGTTGGCGGTGCAACGATCAGCAAAGATTTTCCAGGAATGCAGGCAAATGCTTATCAGGGAACCCTCAATGGTATTATTGATGGTTTTGTTTCAATCATTTCAAGTGATGGTGCTACTTTGAAGGCGTCAACATATCTTGGCACTACCGGAAATAATATGATTTATGGTGTCAAGTTTGACAAATTTGGATTTCCATATGTCATGGGTACTACCACGGGCGCATGGGCTATTGTGAATGCAACATGGGGTAATGTCGGAGCGAAACAATTTATTGCTAAACTGAAAACCGATCTTTCAGGAATTATATATACTACAACATTTGGCACTCCCAATAATCCAAGCCCAAACATTTCGCCGGTAGCATTTCTTGTCGACAGGTGCCAGAATGTGTATGTTTCCGGATGGGGCTCATTTTATGCAGTAATAAACCCAGATCCGTATGATCTGACAGGTACTGACGGAATGCCTATAACACCAGATGCAATAAAAAATCATACTGATAACAGGGATTTTTATTTTATTGTGATAAAACGAGATGCAACCGGATTGCTATATGGAACTTTTTTTGGGCAGGACGATCCTCCTAATAATTCAGAATCTTTAAGTGAGCACGTGGATGGAGGCACCAGCAGGTTCGACAAGAATGGAGTAATTTATCAGGCTATATGTGCAAACTGCCAAACTGTGTCCAGTATACATTTCCCTACAACACCCGGTGCCTGGGCGACATTAAATGGCGCCAGAGCCGAAGGGGGCTGTAATCTGGCAGCACTAAAAATTGCATTCAATTTTGCAGGGGTTTCCGCGGATATTAAATCGCTTATCAATGGTCAATACGATAGCATGGGCTGTGTGCCTTTAGGTGTGACACTTGAAGATACTATCAGGAACGCAAAAACCTATGTTTGGAATTTTGGTGATGGCACACCTGATTCTACTTCCACATCCTATAGTGTGGTGCATACTTACAGTAATATTGGCACTTATTTGGTCAGACTGATTGCAATTGATTCCACTACCTGTAACATCAGCGACACGGCATACATGCATATCATTGCACGAAATGATAAAGCCTATCTTGCTTTTGCTTCACTCAAACTGGCGCCTTGTCAATCTTTATCTTATCAGTTTACAAATAATTCGATACCGCCCGCAGGCAAGCCTTTTTCGGCAAATTCATTTATATGGGACTTTGGCGATGGCACAACAACGGTTGCGAATTCACCTAGCATAACACATGCTTATGCTTCCGCAGGCACATACAATGTCAAGCTGTTGCTTGTTGATACCAACTATTGTAATTACCCCGACTCTACATCTCAGCTATTGTCTGTATCGCCACTGGTAAAGGCTCAGTTCATCACACCCGCAGCCGGATGTGCGCCATACACAGCGTTCTTTAATAACACATCACTCGCTGGTCAGCAATTTTTCTGGAATTTCGGGGATGGGTCAACATCTACTGATCCAAGCCCGTCGCATGTATATTCCAATACCGGTTCTTATACAGTGAGCCTCACTGTTATTGATTCAAATACCTGCAATATTATTGACTCAACAAAAACAACAATTACAGTGAGCGACAAGCCATTTGCTGCGTTCTCTGCAACACCTGTGCCGCCCGATGCAAACACAATCACTGTTTTTCATAACAGCTCTACGGGGGGTGTTTTATATAAATGGTTTTTCGGGGATGGTGACTCAGCCATCAGGACAACTTTAGATACCGTGGGGCATCAATATAACAAAACCGGAACCTATAACGCCTGTCTGGTGGTTTATAACCAGTATCAATGTCCTGACACCGCATGCAATTCAGTAGAAGCGATTGTGAACCCGTTATTTGATGTGCCGAATGCTTTTACACCCGGGCGTTTTGGGGTGAATGGCATAGTAAAAGTGCAAGGTTTTGGGATTGCCAAATTGGTTTTCCGTATTTACAACCGCTGGGGACAAAAAGTGTTTGAGAGCAATGATCAGTCTGTAGGTTGGGATGGGACTTATAAAGGCGTGTTGCAGCCAATGGATGTATACGCTTATGTAGCTGAAGTGGAGTTCGTTGATGGTACCAAGGGCTCCAAAAAAGGAGATATCACGTTGATCAGGTAGATGCATTATAATAATTAATGTAATTATAAGGAGCGATTGAAAGCTGATGAAACAAGATAGAATTTTGCCTGTGTTTGTTGCGATTATATTCTCTGTGCTTTCCACACAAGCACAGGATCTTCATTTCTCACAATGGTTCAACTCTCCTTTAATAACAAATCCCGCCAACACAGGCTTTATACCAGATGCAGACTATCGCATCGGTGCGAATTACCGCAACCAATGGTCCACGGTTATGTCGGAGCCATACAAAACCATGAGTGTTTGGGGCGACGCGCAATTATTGAGGAACCGCATTGAAAATGGCTGGCTTGGATTGGGCGGTGTTATCCTCCGGGATGAAGCAGGCTCAGGCAATCTGACATCTACTGAGGCTTATGCTTCGGTCGCTTACCATCAGATGCTTGGTTACTCAAGTTTGCTCACCGCAGGTTTTAATACTGGATGGATCAACAAAAGAATCAGCACAGCCAACCTGAAATTCCCGGACCAGTTTGATGGAAAATTTTTTGATCAGACACTGCCTACAAGCGTGGTGATTGATCGACCCAATGTCAGCCTTTTTGATATGCAGGCTGGATTGAATTATGCATATTTCCCATCGAATAAAATGTATGTGAACGCAGGTTTTTCAGTATGGCATATCAACAGGGCAAGAGAATCATTTTTTAGTACGGATCCCGCGGGCTTCGATAGCCGCCTGCCCCAACGGTACATTGGTTTTTTAAATGGTAGCTTCAAGACAAATGATCAGGTGATCGTGAATCCCATGGCTTATTATACCAATCAGGCGGGTGCATCAGAATTTGTAATGGGGCTCAATGCGCAATACAATCTTTCGGGAGACGGTGATGAGCAGGTGATCGGTGGATTGTATTATCGGTTAGGCGATGCCGTTATACCCATGATAGGGTTTATTTATAAAAACATAAGGCTGATGTTCACTTATGATGCTACTGCATCTTCGCTGAGCCAGTCAGCAAGTGGCGCAGGTGCATGGGAATTCTCTTTGATCAATTATGGTAATTACGCTGAGAATAACAACAGTGTTCATCAGACCCTTTGCCCTGATTTCAAACACTGATATATAAATAGAAAGGGGAATCATAAACGGTGATTAACCTAATTCTAACAATCTTTTACATATCATTAGCCAATTCCCGTAACACTAAATATTAAGTTTGTAAAAAAATAATGATGATGAAAAGAATTGCAATAGCATGTTTGATGTTCATAATTTCAAATCAAGGGATGTCACAGTATCGGCATCCGCGGCCCGATACCTATTCAGATGAAGATGTGGATGAAGGAAAAGGGTTTAAGTTAAGTCATCTGTTTGTCGGAGGAACTGTAAATATTGGCTACAATGGCTATGATTTTAATATTGGAGGATCTCCTGAAGTAGGATATTCATTTAATAAATGGTTTGATGCCGGAGTACTCATCAATCTAAACTATACATCCGAACGTGCAGATCCAACCGGCGTTGTTAATCCGGATACAAGATACAGGACATTTAATTACGGGGCAGGGCTTTTTGGAAGGTTTTATCCTTTGCCTTTTCTTTTCCTGCAGGTAGAACCAGAATATAATTTTGTCAGTTACAGTCAGACGCCTTTTAATGGCAGCGCTGCAGAGCAAACTTACACTTACCATACACAAGCCCCGAGCTTGCTTTTGGGAATAGGTTATGGCCGTCGTTTTATAGGCCACAGCAGCTTTTATATTTTATTGATGTTTGATGCATTGGACAACCACAATTCACCTTACGTCGACCCTTATACTTATGCGGCTCTGCCCGTCATTAAAGCCGGGTTTGATATTTACCTGCATCCGAAAAGGTCTTAAGAACGTTGGCTCCGGTGAGATATTGTAATCACCCGATTTTATTAAAAATCTCAATCGGGGTTTCACAAAAATGGAGCCTTTCAGACATGTTATCATGAAGAAAACCTTCTTTTTCCAATAAAAGCAAATGGCTGCGCAGGTAATTATAAAATCCGCCTGAGTTCAGAATGTAAATTTTCTTGTTGTGTATTTTTAATTGGTTCCATGTCAGCATTTCAAACAATTCGTCCAGTGTGCCGAAGCCACCCGGAAGGATGATTGCTGCATCCGCTCTTTCGTACATCATCTTTTTTCGGCTATGCATGTCGGGCACCACAGCTAATTCTGTCAGCCCATTGTGCTGATGCTCCCACTCAATAAGCAATTCCGGGATCACGCCAATTACATGGCCGGCATTTTCAAGAATCGTATCAGCGATAATGCCCATCAGCCCTTTGTCGCCGCCACCGTAAACAGTTTTTAATTGTAAAATGGCAATCAGCTTTCCCAATTCAATTGCATGTTGTTCGAATATCGGGTTATTGCCCTTTTTTGACCCGCAAAAAACTGCTACAGACCGGATGTTCATTGGATGCGTTTAGTTCACAAAATTAAAATTGAAATTTTAAGCTTGTATTTCCTAATTTTCAGTCATCAATTATTCATTATAACCTGCTGCATGTCTCCGGTACTTCTTTTTTCTTTTGTGATTGGATATTTTTTGTTGCTGCTCGGTGTAGCATACCGAACATCCCGTAATTCCAATAACGAATCTTTTTTTATAGGCAACCGCAACTCGAACTGGATGCTTGTTGCATTTGGTATGATCGGCACCTCGTTATCCGGAGTCACATTTGTTTCTGTGCCGGGTACTGTCGGCGATTTTGCAGGAGCCTCGCACAAAGCATTCAGTTACTTTCAGGTAGTGATTGGCTACTGGCTTGGCTATTTTGCCGTGGCTTTTATTTTATTGCCATTGTATTACCGGCTCGGGCTAACTTCTATTTATGATTATCTGCAGAGCCGGTTTGGCAATGTTGCTTATAAAACCGGAGCGCTGTTTTTTATCATATCGAGAACAGTTGGTGCAACAGCCAGGCTTTATCTTGTGATCAATGTGTTGCAGATATTCATACTTGACAGCATTGGGGTTCCTTTTATAGCTACTGCGCTGGTCATCTTATTCATGATTTTATTGTACACTTTCGAGGGCGGTGTAAAAACCATTGTATATACAGATACGCTTCAAACCACATTTATGTTGTTGGGGCTCATCGTTTGCATCGTGTATATAATGGCACACCTTGATTTGTCTTTTGCTTCAAGCATGCAATCATTGAATGCCAAAGGTTTTACGCATATTTTCAACATGGACGCGAACAGCAAAGGGTTTTTTCTGAAACAAATTATCGGCGGCATGTTCATTACCATCGCAATGACAGGGCTTGACCAGGAGATGATGCAAAAAAATATCAGTGTAAAGAACCTGAAAGACTCTCAAAAAAACATGATCTCTTTCAGTTTCGTGTTGCTGGCCGTTAATTTTTTGTTTTTGCTGCTTGGCGGGCTATTGTATTTATACGCATTGAACAATCAGGCTTCGTTCAGTGCGCATCAGCTATTATTGAATGGGAAAAATATAATTGGCGATGATCTGTTCCCGACTATCGCACTGAACTTTTTGCCCAAAGCAGTATCTGTTATCTTTATCATTGGGTTGATCTCTGCGCTGTTCCCCAGCGCCGACGGGGCATTGACAGCATTGACTTCTTCTTTTTGCATTGATATTCTCAGGCTGAAAAAAAGAAACGACCTGAATGAAAAGAAAAGGAAGCGGGTAAGGATGACTGTTCATTTAAGTTTTGCTTTGATATTTTTTCTGTTCATTATCATTTTTAAAACCATCAACAGCAAATCCATCATCAATAATATACTGGATCTGGCAGGGTACACCTATGGCCCGCTGCTCGGCTTATTTGCTTTTGGTGTTTTCAGCAAGCGCAGGCTTCCTGAAACATGGCTAATCACTTTGATCAGCGTGGTAGCACCAGCCATCTGTTTTGTGCTTACTAAAAATTCAGCCTCATGGTTTTCCGGCTACCAGATCGGTATTGAATTACTGCTTATCAACGGCATATTGACTTATTTGGGTTTATGGATGATTTCGGAAAAGGGCTTTCATGCAGAGCCATAAATAGCTGTATTCTGTATGTACAAATATCCGGACGAAACGCTGATCAAAAGAACTACAAACTATAAACTACAAACTCCAAACTACTTTATCTTTGCAAAAATCTCATTTTGGATATCATCAATTCATTGGCTCAGTCTTACAGCGAAAAATTTTCTTCACAGGAAAACGAATTGCTGCATGATATCGCTGTTCATACCAATGCGCATCATGCACATGCCAACATGCTGAGCGGCCATGTGCAGGGGAGGTTTCTTTCAATGATAAGTACTTTGTTAAAGCCCATGCGTATTCTGGAGGTTGGCACTTTTGTTGGTTATAGCGCTTTATGCCTTGCAGAAGGCTTGCAGGAAGGCGGCCGGTTACACACGCTTGAATTAAGAGAAGAAGATGCAGCGACTGCACTTGAGAATTTCAAAAGGGCAAACGCACTGGATAAGATAATTTTGCACAAAGGAATCGCGTTAGATATCATCCCTGTTTTGAATGAAACATGGGACATCGTGTTTATTGATGCGGACAAAACCAACTATAGCAGCTACTATAAACTGGTTTTGCCCCGCGTAAGGAAAGGCGGATTGATCATAGCAGACAATGTATTTTTTCATGGCGAGGTGCTTGAAGAAAATATCCGGGGTAAAAATGCGGTCGCGATCAATGAGTTTAATGAAATGATAAGACAAGATGAATCAGTCGAAAAAATAATGATTACCATCCGTGATGGATTATTTTTGATCCGTAAAAAATAAAATGAATGGTGGAATGAAATGTAGAACGGCTATAGTTTTGTTTTTTATTTTCTCGGGAAAAATATCAACTGCGCAAAACGCAGGTGATATCGTTAATTACATCAATACATACAAGGACTTTGCCATTACCGAAATGCAGCGGAGCGGTATTCCTTCCTCGATCATACTGGCACAGGGCATTCACGAAACCGAAGCAGGCACCAGCGAACTGGTAAAAAAATCAAACAATCATTTTGGCATCAAATGCAAAGAAACCTGGACTGGCTCCGTTGTTTATCACGATGATGATGAAAGAGGAGAGTGTTTTCGCAGCTATGATAAGCCGGAAGATTCATATAAAGACCACTCCGACTTTTTGCGAAATAGCGCACGCTACGCTTTTCTTTTTAAGATTGATCCCACAGATTATTCGGCTTGGGCCTATGGCCTCAAAAGGGCAGGTTATGCGACCAATAGCAAATATCCGCAGATTCTTATCAAGCTTATTGAAGATTATAACCTGCAACAATACACGATGATTGCGATGGGGAAAATCAGCCCACGGGATGAGAAGGAGGTTGTGAAAGAAGATGATAATATCCCTCCGCAGGCCGCTTCATCTCATATTGTGAAAATGCAAAATGATGTTGCCGTTCATTTGCCCCCGGCGCCCAGATATCCTGACGGTGAGTTCATGATCAATAACACAAAAGTTGTTTTCGCCAAAGAGGGCACTTCATTATTATCAATAGCTGATCAATACAATATTTCATTGAGCAGGCTGCTTGATTTCAATGACCTTAAAGTAGAGAATGTTTTGACGAAAGGCCAGTTGCTTTTTCTGCAGCGTAAAAGAAAAATAAGCGATAACGAATTCCATATTGTGAAAGAAGGCGAGACGATTTATGATATTTGCCAGAGTGAAGGCATTCGTTATGAAAGCATATTGGCGATGAACCAGCTTGCTGATGGTTTGCAACCTGCTGCAGGCGAAAAAATATATCTGCAATCTTCTGCGCCTTCAAGGCCTTTGCTTGTAAATGAGAAAAGCAATTAAAAACGTCTATGGCAACAATCCAGGTACACGACAAATTATTTGAACCCTATCTCTCTCAGTCAGCTATATCAGATCGCGTAAAGTTGATTGCAGCGCAACTGAGCCGGGATTATGAAGGGAAAAAACCTTTGTTCATTCCGATACTGAACGGGTCGTTTATTTTTGCCGCTGACCTTTTTAAAGAACTTTCTATTGAAGCAGAGATTTGCTTTATCAAGCTTGCTTCTTACAAAGGCACCAAATCATCTGGACAGGTGATTACAGCCATCGGCCTGGACACAGAGCTTTTCGGCAGGCACGTAGTGATCATCGAAGACATTGTTGACACGGGCAAAACGCTGAGTGAATTTTTGCCTCAGCTTCATCACCAGCAACCGGCTTCATTAAAAATTACTGCGCTTCTCCATAAGCCGGAGGCCACGGTCTATCCAATTAAAGTGGACTATCTGGGGTTTCCCGTGCCCAATAAATTCCTGCTTGGCTATGGTTTGGATTACAACGGGCTTGGCAGGAACATTCCGGAGATATACAAGTTGGTTGAGTAGTGATAATCTGTTATTTTTCTTTCTGCATTTTCTTGGTAAAAGACAAGAATCCCTTATCTTGAACCAAATTAATCTATCTGAAAAAATCTGTACTGATACTTCTTTTTTGCATGGGTTTTTCGTCTTCTTTTTCGCAATATTATCTGCGCGGTGAGGTGAAGGATGAAAATAACAATGCTGTGGGAATGGCAAAAATCTTGCTCCATTCAAATAATTATCTCTATTATCCTGACACCGCTGGCGTATTTGAAATCCTGATCAATGATCCCTCGGATTCTGTTACAATTTCCGCAAATGGATATAAAGCACTGTCTCTTTCCCTTGATGCGGGACAGTATCAATATATAATCTTGAATTCACAATACGACCCGCATGCCAAAGGTGGAAAGAAATTATTGACCTTAATAAAAGGTGCGCATTTCACCCAGCCCGGCAGCACAATCGCTGCAGAAGATCAGCAAACCTCTTATATAGAAAATCAATTTGTTGAGGCGGGAAAATTCCCTGAGATAAGTTTTGGATTAAACCCCGACAAAGTTTCTTACAGTAACTTACGTCGTTATATTGGCTTGAACAGCATTGTGCCAAAAGATGCAGTTCGGATAGAAGAGCTATTGAATTATTTCAATCTAAATTATCAGGAGCCGCCGGTTGACAGCAATTTTTCATTTGATTCCTACATTTCAAAATGTCCATGGAATGAAAATAACCAGTTGCTTTTTTTTCACGTATGTGCAAAAAAAATTGACCTTGAAAAAATCCCGCCGTCAAATGTTGTTTTTTTAATCGACGTATCGGGGTCTATGGCATTGCCAAACCGGCTTCCCTTATTAAAATCCGGGCTCAGGTTTTTGGCAAATAATCTTCGCGAAAAAGATACGATATCTATTGTCGTTTACGGAAAGAATACAAGCGTGTGGCTTCACCCGACTCCCGGAAATAATAAAAAGGAAATCCTGAAGGCCATCGATGAACTGAAAGCCGGGGGTGCTATGCCCGGCGATGCCGGCATTAATGCTGCGTACACCATTGCTGAGAACCAGTTTATACAGGATGGAAACAATCGGATAGTTTTGGCTACGGACGGGGATTTCAATATCGGGCAAAACACGCAGGAGGAACTTGAGAAAATGATTATGATGCACAAACGCTGGGGCATTTACCTGAGCTGCCTCGGAATGGGCTTGGGTACCAATAAAGATGCGAAGCTCCATGTGCTTGCTGAAAGAGGCAATGGCAACATGGCTTATATTGAAGATGAAAAACAGATGGAACGAGCATTGCTTCGCGAGTTCTCGCAAGTGGTTTACTCTGTAGCCGAGAAAACTTATTTTGATATCGTGCTGGACTCCAATGTAGTCAAAAACTACCGTCTGCTGGGTTTCGATAACCGGATTGAAGCATTAAGCGATTCCGTTTCCGAAATTACAGCAGGCGAAGTAAGTTCGGGAAGCTCAGTCATGGCTTTGTTCGAAGTGACACCCGTTAAAAAGCCGACTATGGTTACCGGGCAAAGCGGCATTGTCACCATACATTACAAGTTGCCAGGTGATTCAACAGAAAGATTTTCCGAATATGACTTGCCGGCGCAATTTACAAAGTTTTCTTCTCTGCCTGCACCCTATCGCTTTGCCGTTTCCGTTGCCCTAGTCGGATTGTTAATGAAAAACTCTCCCTACATTAATGGCCAAAACTGGAATGAAGCTATTTCTCTTGCCAACCAATCATATAATGATAAGGATATTTCCCAGAAAGAATTCATTTCATTGATTCAAAAAGCGAAAAAGATTTATGCTAAATGAAGATCGTAATAGAAAGGTTATTATTTTTTCAATAATCTCTTCATATCACGCATAGCGGTTGGTTCTCTTGTATATTATTATATTTAATCGAAATGATTCCATCATCACATCCTTAAAATAAAAAAGCCGCGCATATGCAGGGCTTTTTTATCTTAGGGATTATTTTAGCAATTTTACTGAACATACACAGTCTTATTGGCGATGCCGGCATCTGTGGCGGATGCTAACCCGCCGCCTTCGGTGCTTAGACTTAACTGATAAATGAAATTGGCAGAGATAGTAAGCTTGGTATTAGGAATGGAAGTAACACCTGTCAGCATGATTGTTGAAGTCCAGGGATTCATACCTGAAACATTAAATGAACCAAGAACACAATTTAACCTGACGGGAGACGAAGAACTTCCATAAGAATATACAGGTGAACCGGTAGCGGAAGACTTGGTTGTTACATAAGCATACACGTTCAATGTATCATACATAGTTCCGGCAACATTCAGATAAATAGTGTCTCCAACATTAACAGTGTCTGCTGTGTGATTCATCGAGGTTACGGTAAAGTTTACTGCGACCGGGGGTGTGTACGCCGGCACAGTATTATTTTTCGAGCAATTAAAGAACAACAGTACTGATGCAGTTAGAAAGCCTATGATCATTTTTTTCATAAACAATATTTTAATTAATTAATATTCTTTCGCGCATGCCCGGCTTCTGGCTCAATTGCAGAACCGGGCATATGTTTATATTTAGTTAAACAAATATTTTATTCCAAACTGCATCTGCCACCGGGAAACAATAGTGGTATTGTTTGAATAGCTGTTAACCAAAGGCACAAAATTCGTTGCATCAGCGTATGGGAACGAGAACAACGGCGTCTTGCCATCAGCAGCCATACCTTCAAATGTCAGGGGAGTTGAAGTATTCTGCAATTTTTGTAATCCCCAGTTTCTGTTAAGGAAATTGCCGACATTGATTAGATCCAATGTAACGCGCAATGTATGTCTGTCAACCTCATTTTTACATTTCGTGTTGAAATAGATATCCTGAGTAATGTTCAGATCCAGGTCTTTATAAAATGGGAATACGACTGCGTTTGCCTGTGCGTATTGCCCGCGATGTGCAGACAGGTAATGATCCTGATTAATAAAGTTGTTTAATTGTGCCCAGATCTGTGAAGCTGTTCTTGGATCTTTTGCCGTGCCTGTAGTGATCCCGCTGTGCGAGGCTGTGCTGTAAGAGCCAACATCGATGAGGTTGATTTCATTTGCATTTCTGGGAATGTATATCAGATCATTCCCGGAATTGCCGTCCCCGTTCAGATCACCACCATAAGTATACGAGCCTACGCCGGCTGGTGCAGCCTGAAATATCGCGCCGACAGATGTTGAAAAATGTTCTGCGTATGCAATTTTATAAGAAGCATAAGCTATCACGCGATGAGGCTGATAATAATCTGCATAAGAGAGATTAGGAGCATTTGGGTCGGCATTGCCAACTGGTCTGCCGCTCCACAGAGACGAAGCAGTGCTTCCGCCTGTGGCAATATTTTTGGCCTGGCTATAGGTGTAAGCAAGGCTTACAAATAAATTGCGGAAGGTTTTTTGAATCCTTGCAGTTAACGTATATGCATATCCTAAAGAAGCATTTTTCATCAGAATGGCACTGCTGATATTGGGTGTATCTGCATTCGCAACCCCTGAAGCTGTTTGGCCATAATAATATTTGTTGCTTGTGGCGCTTCCTGTCAGGTATCTCATTCTGTTATCAGCGCCGGACAGGTTGTAGCCGTTACTTTCATTCAGGTTCAGATTGGAGAAGTAAACAGCATTGATATCTTTCGAATATGATCCTTCTATTGTTGCAACCCAATCATCGCCAAGTTTTTTGTCAACTGCCAGGCTGGTTTTTATCACTGTAGGATACTTGAAATTCTTGTCTGTAACAGCAGCTCCATAGCTTGCCGCACTTTGTGTTTTGCTGGGTGGTGTAGTGCTTACAGGCGCCGGCGGATTAGCGACTGCATTTGAAGTAAACGGAACATTGGTATAATTTCCGCCAGCTATGAGAACGCCATTGTTTCCACCTTGGTTAGCAAGCCACACAAATGGAGGGGGACCTGAGAATATACCCCCACCGCCTCTTACCTGCAGGGTTCTATCGCCAAGTGCATCCCAGTTAAAACCAACTCTTGGTGAAAGCAAAATAGCATTGCCGGGTGCTTTGCCGATATTGTAAGATGTGCCATTCTTAAATGTCAAAGCATCAAAATATGGATTGTCCAGGAACAAAGATTTGTAAATCGTCATATCGTATCGCAAGCCATAAGTCAACGTGAAGTTATTTGTCATGCGCCATTTGTCCTGAACAAAAAAACCAAGCTCGGTAGATCCAGCATAATAGAATGGGAAGGCGCCGCCCGGAATATTTGACCACTGCTGATAATAAGCATCAGTATTGCTGATACCATTAGCAGCGTTATAAAAAGCCGTTAATGAAGGAAATTGATAGCTTCCAGCAAAACTCGGAACAAATGCATCTGCATATTTCCTTGAGTAATTTTGTGTGCCGAATGTTATTTCGTGTGCGCCTTTGTACAGCGTAGCGATGTCCGACAATTGGTAGACATCGGTGTTGATAAGATTGTTATATGTGTACGTTTCATATCCAAATGAAGTGTAGATATTGCTGCCATTCAATATGTCAACCATCGGCATGGTTGTCCCCGGAACGCCGGGTGCACGAGGGTCTCTTTCTCTTGTATAGCCAACCTGAAATTTGTTTGACAGGTTCTTGTTAAACCTTGTGTTCAATTCAGCAAGGTAAATATCAAAATTATTATTGATGACGTATTTGCTGCCGCTGAAAGGAAGGCCATAAGTGTAGTTCTGTGAAGCCGGGCCTTTTACAAAGCCTGCACCTGCTCTGCTGGTGCTTTGTGGTTGTTCCGAATATGACCTTAGGTAATTGTATTTTAAAGTCAGCGTATTCTTGTGATCGATATTCCAGTCAATCCTGGCTGTTATTTTTTTGCTGCTTGATGAAAAAGAATATCCCTGGAATGAACCTGGATCATAATTGAATTTCGATTTCAAAAAACTTGCTAATGCAGTGAGTGTGTCATAGTTGGCTTGTGATACGACACCAGCACTTGGAGCAAGGCTCTGAGGGCCTCCGCTTGCGACGACTGTGTAAGCAGGCGCTGTTTGTTTTACCGCTTCATAATTAATAAAGAAAAATAATTTGTTTTTTATGATCGGGCCTCCAAGAGAAGCACCCCTTGTATAAAAGCTAAAAGGCGATCTTGCAATAACCGCATCTTCTACCTTGTACCCTTGTGTGCCTGGACCTTTGAGATACGTATAAACGGAACCTTTAAATGTATTTGTACCGCTTTTTGTAACAGCGTTTACGCCCGCACCAGTGAAGCCGCCTTGTCTTACATCATAAGGAGAAACGTTTACCTGCACCTGATCAATAGCCTCCAGGCTGATGGGCTGTGCACCTGTTTGTCCTCCCAATGTGCTGGAAAGGCCAAAACCATTGTTGAAGTTTGCGCCATCCACAGTTATGTTATTGTATTGCGCACTGCGGCCCCCAAAACTTGTGCCAAAGGATGTTCCATTGGCAGTAGGCTCAAGTTTTGTAAAATCTGAAATAGAACGATTGATTGTGGGCAATTGTTCTATTTGCCCACGTGTAATGATCTCCTGGCTCCCGGTATGGCTGTTATTGAAAATTTTGTTCTGTCTTGTAGCGCTCACCGTTACTGTTGTCAGTTCTTTTGATTCAGGTACCAAAGAGAAATCGGAAGTAAAATCCTGGCCAAGAACAAGCGTAATGTTCTCCTGTTTTTCTTCCTTGAAACCAACATAAGTAACTGTAAGAATATAAGGCCCGCCAATGCGAAGCCCCGGCAAGTTGAAACGGCCATCTTTACGGGTAGTTGTTGTGTATTTCGTACCGGTAGGAGTGTGGAGGGCAACCACTGTTGCTCCGGACAATCCCGCCTTTCCATCTGAAACAGTTCCTAAAATCTGCGAGGTTGTTTCCTGCGAGAATAGTAAATAAGAGCTGATCGCAAATAGTGTGGTTAACAAAAATTGCCTGATCATAAGAGTGTATTTTTTGGTTTGTAAAGAAACGATAAATACATATCTGCTTTCCCGTAGAAAGCATTAAGAAATTATGAAAACATGGCAGGCTATTAGAAGCGGTGGGTAAGAATTAATTGTTGCACAAAAGAAAGGAAAAAAATAAATACATAGACTGTAGCCGACTATTTTATTTTTTTCGGAAATAAAATTTTTATTTACAGCATTCTATGCATAACACTTTTTTTAAAAAAGTTATTCAGCACTTTTCTTATTAAATGCTTCCAGCAATGTAGAAATTTTTTGATTGCCCTCGAAAGTGGTTATCAGGTTTCCTTTCTTATCATATAAGGCAAGAAAAGGCAGGCTCTGGATTTTATAATGAGACGGGATCTGATATTTTTCATCCCGGCCAAGTTTTATATTAGTATAGTCGGCAATATGGAAATTATTGTAAAAAGTTTTCATTTCGCCAAACGGAAAATATGTAGCCATCACGATTTCTATATTTTTAAGCTTATCCATTTCAGCAAGCAGGTCTTTGGTCTGGTGCTTGCAATGGTCGCATTCTGGGCTGAAATACATGATCAGCGTTTCGTGGTGCTTCTTCAGGTCATTGTTCGTGAAATAAGTTGCGCTATCAACTTTCAATATATGAAAAGCCGGAACGGTAGGCGATTGCTGTGGCTTTGGCTGATCGGCAGCTTGCTGTGCAAACACATGTAAAGTGATTGCTGACAAAATAAAAGGGAGAAATATTTTTTTCATCATTGCAAAAAATTGAAGGTTGGTAAAGTGCTGCTGCAAAAATAATAAGTTTTGTCCGGTATTGGCAATACAAGGCAGTATTCATACTAAAATAAATATATTTTTTTTATACGCTTCAATCACCGTCCTTATTTGCCGGGAGAAAATTATTTTTAATTATTACGAATTATTCGTAGATTTACGAAAATATCGTAGTGTATGGAAAAATTGACCATCCAGGAAGAAGAAGCCATGCTGGCCGTTTGGCAAACAGGAGAAGGCAATGTGAAACTGTTTTTAGAAAATATGAGTGATCCCAAACCGCCTTATACAACGCTTGCTTCCACCATTAAAAACCTGGAAAAGAAAAACTATTTGGCAGGCAGGCTGGCAGGTAATACCTATTTATACAAGCCGCTGATCACGCATGCGGATTACAAAAAGAAATTCATGCATGGCTTCGTGAAAGATTATTTCGGCAGTTCTTATAAGGAGTTGGTAAACTTTTTTGTTGAGCAAAAAAAGCTCAGCGCAAAGGAATTGAAAGAAATCATTAAAATAATTGAAGAAAAGAAGTGAATTGGTTTAAAATCAAAATCAAATGCTATGCCTTTCCTTATTCAATATTTGCTGAAGTTGTCCATTAGCCTCGCAGTTGTTTTTTTATTCTATCAATTGCTCCTGCGCAGGCTTACATTCTACAACTGGAACCGGTATTATCTGATCGGATATTCCATCTTATCATTTTTTATCCCATTCATCAACATTTCAGCGCTGGTTGAAAATAAGAATCTCGGTCATACCGAGGTGATCAATTATATCCCGGTTATTAATAATTATGTGGTGGCTCCGGCAGGCGTATCAGCGGCTGTGCAATCCTATGTGTTTAATTATTGGGATATGTTGTTAGTTGCAATTTATTTTGGCTCATTCGTTATGCTTGTGCGCTTCTTCATTCATTTTTTTTCATTTCAAAAAATAAAAAGACACGCGACAATTATTAATGCCGGCGAAGCAGAAATTTATCAGGTTAATGAAGATATTATTCCTTTTCTTTTGGCAGCGCTATTTTCATCAATCAGCAACTGCACACCGAAAAGGAATTTGAAGAAATCATATTGCACGAATACGTGCATGTGAAGCAAAATCATACCTTGGATATCTTGGTTGGCGAATTGTTATGTATCATCAATTGGTTCAATCCTTTTGCATGGCTTATCAGGCATTCTATCCGACAAAACCTTGAGTTTATTGCCGATGATTTTGTATTGAAAAATGGCCTCGACAAAAAAACCTATCAATACCATTTGCTGAAAGTGGTGGGAACACCACAATACCGCATCGCCAACAATTTCAATTTCTCTTCCCTGAAAAAACGCATCGTTATGATGAACAAATTAAAAAGCGCAAAACTTCATCTCATCAAATTTCTTTTTGTGCTGCCATTGATAGCTGTTTTATTGGTCGCTTTCAGGGATAAGTATAAAAATGGGTTTGATAAGAGATCTTCAGTTTGTAATATTAAAGGCATTGTTTTAGACATTTCAACAGATTTGCCTTTAAGTGGTGTAACCGTTAAAGAAATAAATTCAGGCGAGGAAACAACAACTGATCGCGATGGATTGTATTCATTTTCAATTTTAATAAAGAAAAACAGTCGTTATCTGGATTTTGACATTCAAAAAAAAGGCTTTATCGGCGGCGAGAATCAATTTGCATATGATGGAAACCATCAAGGATTTGTTTCGGTATTGGGCATGGCTGAGCCCACAATAAAACTTAGTTACAAACCGCTAATGTTTCTGCCGGCAACAAAACAGTTAGACAGAAATCCTGAACACAGCGATTTAATGCAGCTTTGTGATGAAGTGACACAACAAAAAAAATTAATTAGCTCACTTCTTGATTTTCGAAATAAATATCCCGCTCTCACTTTTTTTAGCTCAGACGATAAACAAAAGCAAATTGTTATTTTAAAAGATGGTTGCGTTGAAAAATATGGATATCCTACTGGCCCGACCATTGGCGATATGGAAAATAAATATGGAAAACTGCCTGATATTTTTACCAATTCAAAATTCAGCCGCGGAAAAGACTACTTGGAAAAATGGAAAAAGATTTCTGAAGAAATCGAAACAAAATTCCATTCTACAAATTTCAATGTGAAAGAAATTATTTTTCCCGGCGATAGCCATGTGATAGTAATTCTTAAAGATGGGAACAAACCAGAAGTTTATGACATGGACAATGATATGCCCAATGAACAACCTGCATTTGAAAAACAATATGGAAAGTTACCGGATATTGTTCCGTCCGAGGTGAATAATAATTCTACAAGAATGGACACAATTCCGGTGTCGTCAGGTTCGGAAAAAACCAGCTTTTCTTTGCATAGAGAGGATAAAATGGATAAAGAGCACAAAGATTTTTTTAATCACAATACTGATGTACAATTATTGCATTGGACAGCAAATAATAAACTGGAGATTTATATGGTAAATGGTAGTATTGTAATTGTTGATTTGAATAACGCAAATGAAGTAATGAAAGCTCTTTCAAAATATGGAGAAATTCCACAACCTTATGGTTCGCATAGAGCTTCCGTTACAAAGATTTTTTATAATGCTGACTCTGCTCATAATAATTCTTATACAGTAAAAAGCTTTGACAACTCCGTGCTTTATATTATCGATGGCATCGAAATACCACAGGGCTTAAAATGGGCCAGCCTGATCAACCCTGCTGCGATAAAGAGTATGAATGTGCTTAAGGACGAAATGGCGACTAAAAAATACGGAGATAAGGGCAAAAATGGGGTTATAGAAATAACAACAAATATGCTGACCAAAAACAAATTGGATACAATCCTGAATACTCCGGGAATAGTTCGTGTTGGGCAGATTCAAGGCAATAACCACCCATTGTACATAGTCGATGGAAAAGAAGCCATTGGCATTGGCAATTTAAATCCCAATCAGATTGAATCAATTACAGTCTTAAAGGATTCATCTGCGTTAAAGAAATATGGTGATAAAGGAAAGAATGGTGTGATCTTAATAAAAACAAAGAACCCGCAATCTCTTAATCTTCAAAATCCAAATTCACAGCCGGCTCATTCCGATACTTCATACGTTGATGATGTAAGCGTTCAAAACGGAATAATGAACTGGCAGATCAACAAGGATAAACCAAAACACCCTCTATATTTAGTGAATGGCAAAGTTGTCGGAAAAGACCCGAAACAGATAAATGTTAGTTCGGCCGATATTCATATTGCCGAATTTGTCGGGAAAGGAGCAAAACTGAAACAGTATGGCAAAGAGGGTGAAGATGGCGTGATAAATTTTGTGACTAAATCTGAAAAAGACAATAAAGCTGCTTATATATTTCCACGCGGAGTATCAGTTGATTCTAACCTGATAAAAGAGTTTATCAAAGAAGCGGCAATAACAAATAAATTATACGTTGGGATAGAAAATCCATTGAAAATTTCGGCTGAAGATATTTCTGACAAAGAAATTATTGTGCAGATGGATGATAAGTTTGGCCAAATTAAAAGGAGAAATGGCTTGTATTCTGTCCTGGCAAAGCTTCCGGGAAATGCAGAAATAAAAATATATCAAAAAGGAAAGGAAGGTTCGCTCAAGTTATTGAATAGCCGTTATTTCAGGATCGAATATTTGCCCGACCCGGTTTCTGTAATCCGGTTCAATAATTCCTAAAGGCCGTGCTTTAAAAGCAGTGATCTGTGAATTATCATTTTTTCATAAATACGACCGTTATACTTTCTATTTTTTCCCTCCTTTTTTTCCTGTAGATTTGCCGCCCTATATTTAAATTAATATTGATTTATGGCAAATACAGCAGACATCAGCCGCGGCCTCATCATTAAGCTGGATGGTAGTTTATACTCAGTCATCGAATTTGGCGAGAACAAAACAGCACGTGCAGCAGCTAAAGTTTGGGCAAAGCTGAAAGGCGTAGACAATAACCGTTCTATAGAGAAAACATGGAACAGCGGAGACACCATTTATCCCGTTCGCGTTGAAAAAAAGACCTATCAGTACCTCTATAAAGATGACAGCGGCTATAACTTTATGGACACCGAGACTTTTGAGCAGATTGCTGTGCAGGAAAATCTGGTGGATGCGCCACAGTTTTTGAAAGACGGACAGGAAGTAGCTGTCTCTATCAATACCGAAACAGACCTGCCGATGAGCGTGGAGCTTCCTGATAAAATTGTTTTGCTGGTGACCTACTCTGAACCAGGTGTGAGAGGGGATACAGCTACACGCACATTGAAACAGGCGACCGTTGAAACCGGCGCCACAGTCAACGTGCCCTTATTTGTGAATGAAGGGGAACTGATTCGTGTAAATACAAAGACAGGCGAATATGTTGAAAGAGTAAAAGAATAAAATCAGGGATGAGGTTTCAGTTTTTCCTTATCTTAGTTCCCCATTCTCTAACTGTAAATTCAACAAAATGGATTTCAAACAGATTCAGGAGTTGATCAAAATGGTCAACAAATCCAATATCGGCGAAGTAACCATTGAAGAAAAAGGTTTCCGGCTGACGATTAAGCAGAAAGAAGATCCGGTTCAACAGGTGATCGCTGCCCCAATTCAGGCTCAGGCTATAGCTACCCCGCAACCAGCCTCGGTTGCAACTTCTTTTCAGCCCGGCACATCAGAAAAGCCCAAACAACAGGAGTCGCCTGCTTCATCTGCCGAAAGTTTTATTACCATCAAAAGCCCGATGATCGGCACTTTCTATCGCAGTTCATCACCAGACAAACCTGCCTTTGTAAATGTTGGCGACGAGATTGATAACGGCAAAGTAGTTTGCATCATCGAAGCCATGAAACTCTTCAACGAAATAGAAAGCGAAGTAAAAGGCAAAATAGTGAAGGTGCTCGTGGAAGATGCTTCGCCCGTTGAATACGATCAGCCCTTATTTTTAGTGGAACCCGCTTAATGAGCTAATTAGCAAATTTTCTGATGTGATAATTAAATGCAAACAACTTTGCAGATATAAATAAGATGCAAAAAGAAATATTTGATAATAATCCGATTTTGAGATTGTCTTTCGATTTTTCTTTAACTGTAATTGAGTTTTGTGAGACACTGGATGAAAACAGAAAATTCATTGTGAGCAAACAATTATTAAGAGCTGCGACATCTATTGGAGCGAATTCCATGGAGGCTCAGAATGCTGAAACTAAAGCAGATTTTATTCATAAGATTAAAATAGCCGCTAAGGAAGCCGATGAAACACAATATTGGTTAATGTTGTGCGATTACTCAAAAAATTATCCTGATTGTAAAAATTTGTCGGGCAAGTTGGAGGATATTCAAAAGGTACTCAATAAAATACTTGGTACTGCAAAGCGAAAGTCTCCAATTAGCTATTTGTTTAGCTTTTTTATTTTTTAACTGCTTAATGTTGTGTTTGGTGGTAGCACATTAGCAAATTAGCTAATTAATTTATGTTCAAAAAAATATTGATTGCGAACCGGGGAGAGATTGCATTGAGGGTGATAAGGACCTGCCGCGAAATGGGTATCAAGACCATCGCAGTTTATTCCACTGCTGATAAAGACAGCCTGCATGTGAAGTTTGCTGATGAAGCTGTTTGCATAGGCAGACCTGCCAGTTCCGATTCTTATCTTAATATTGCGCATATCATGGCCGCTGCCGAAATCACCAACGCAGATGGCATACACCCTGGTTATGGTTTTTTGGCTGAAAATGCGCGTTTCGCAGAAATCTGCGGAGACCATGGCATCAAATTTATTGGTCCTACGCCGGCGATGATCAATTCGATGGGTGATAAAATCACTGCGAAAGAAACAATGATCAAAGCGGGTGTGCCGGTAGTGCCCGGTGGTGAAGGATTGCTGGAAAATGTGGATCAGGCAAAGGGTCTGGCATATGAAATCGGGTATCCTGTTATATTGAAAGCTACCGCAGGCGGTGGAGGCAAGGGCATGCGTGTGGTGTGGGAAGAATCAGAAATGGAGAAGGCGTACAACAATGCGAAAACAGAGGCTGCTGCATCTTTCAAGAATGACGGGGTGTACATGGAAAAATTTGTGGAAGAGCCAAGGCATATCGAGATTCAGGTTGCTGGCGATCAGTATGGAAAAGTTTCGCATCTCAGCGAAAGAGACTGCTCGATACAGCGCCGTCACCAAAAATTAGTGGAAGAATCTCCATCGCCTTTTATGACACCTGAATTGCGGCAACGCATGGGTGAAGCGGCCATCAAAGCAGCTTCAGCCATCAGCTATGAAAGCGTTGGTACGATTGAGTCCTGGTAGATAAGCACCGCAATTTTTATTTCATGGAAATGAACACCCGCATTCAGGTGGAGCATTGCGTGACCGAAGAAGTAACAAATTTCGATCTCATCAAAGAGCAGATAAAAATCGCGGCAGGTGAACCAATCAGCGGCATCAATTATGAGCCACAGGGTCATGCGATCGAATGCCGTATCAACGCGGAAGATCCCTATAACGATTTTCGTCCGTCACCCGGTAAAATAACAGTGTTGCACCAGCCCGGCGGTCACGGCATCCGCGTGGATTCTCATGTATATGCAGGGTACACAATCCCGCCATATTATGATTCGCTCATAGCAAAGATCATTGCGGTTGCCCGTACCCGTGAGGAAGCCATCAACACCATGCACCGCTCATTGAGCGAATATGTGATTGAAGGAATTAAAACAACGATACCATTTCATCTGCAGTTGATGAAGGATGAACGTTTCAGAAGCGGGGATTTCAACACTAAATTTTTAGAATCATTCAAATTGCTATAACCGTTCCGGTTAGTAGAAACAAGGCCTGGCTGAGAATGCCGGGCTTTGTAGTTATTAGGAGTTTTTCAGTTTGTAGTTTATAGTTTGTACTTCTGCCCATCGTAATTTCTTTCTTGGTGTCAGATTCCTGCAACTGCCAATTATCAACTCATTTTTTCAATCATTTCTTCTATTGACCTGCTTACAGGAAAAAAGCCGGTGAGTTTTCTTATCACATCTTCCACCAATGCATCGGGACAAGACGCACCACTGGTGATCAATATTCTTTGGGGAATATTTTTTGTCAGATAATCTGAGGTCAGTACTTCCTGCTTAGCATGAAAATCATAATGCAGTATTTCTCTTTCAGATAAAATTTTCTCATCGGAGTTGATAAAATAAGTTGGTAATTTTTCTTCGCAAAGTTCAACCAGATGAGATGTGTTGGAAGAATTATAACCACCGATGACAATGGCAAAATCGGCTTTAGTTTCGAGCATGCCAACTGCCGCAGACTGATTGTCGTTCGTTGCATAACACAAAGTGTCCCGCGTATCTGCAAAATGGTTTTCAATATCAGCTTCTGTCAGATTATATTTTTCGATCATTGTCTGTTTCAAAAAATCGGCAATGGCCTGCGTATCGCTGGCAAGCATCGTCGTTTGGTTTACCACGCCTATTCTCTGCAAATCTTTTTCCGCATCAAACCCTTTGCTGTACTGATTTTTGAACGTTTCATAAAATTGACCGGCAGGTTTTTCGCCGTTAATAAATTTTGATAGCGTTATCGCTTCCTGCATATCATTCACCACAACAGTTGGCGTATTGGAAGCCGCATGAGAAAAGGTAGCCCTTGTTTCTTCGTGCTTAGGCTTGCCATGCACAACTACCGTATAATTTTTCTTTGCAATCTGTTCTGAGCGGTTCCATACTTTTTCAACAAATGGGCAGGTGGTATTGTATTTTTCTGTACGGATGCCAATATCATTCAATTTGCTTTCAATCTCAAGCGTGGTACCGAAGGCCGGGATAATTACAATATCATCCGCATTCAGTTCATTAAATGTGATTAATTCTTTGCCATAAGTATCTTGTAGAAATTTTACTCCCCTGGATTGCAGTTCTGCATTTACCTGAGGATTATGTATCATCTCGCTCAGCAAAAAAATTCTTTTGCCGGGGTTTTTTTCAATCGTGCGAAACGAAATCTCAATAGCATTTTCAACGCCATAACAGAACCCCAAATGCCGCGCCACATAAATATGCACAGGACCAAAATCAAGCAGGGTGGGAGTGAAGTCCTTTTTCATTTTATCCTCCTGCCTGCGCTTGTTCTTAATAGCCGTGACCAGCGGGCTTCTGTATATGATGGGGACATTAAAGGTTTTCATGAAATGCGAAGTTAAGAAAGACAAGATACAAGGGATGCTTATAACTATTTTACATTGTTAAAATATGATTCCGTCATCTTTTGTTCCATGTTCCTTGTCTCCAAAATTTCCTATCTTACCTTTTTAAGCAATCATACTATGAGCAAATTATTTTCGGCTATAGATTGGAGTTATGATTCTAATATTTATGAGATCAATACGCGGCAATATACGCAGGACGGGACATTCAACGCCTTTGCAAAAGAATTGCCGCGATTGAAAGACATGGGTATAGAAATATTATGGTTTATGCCTGTTACTCCGATCAGTATGGAGAAAAGAAAAGGCACGATGGGCAGCTACTATGCATGCTCGGATTATACAGCGATCAATCCTGAATACGGAACGCTTGATGATTTCAAACAACTGGTGAAAGTAGCTCAGGGCATGGGTTTTAAAGTGATCATTGATTGGGTGGCAAACCATACGGGCTGGGATCATCGCTGGACAAAAGAGCATCCGGATTATTATGTAAAAGATGCTTATGGTAATTTCACCGAACGAAATGGCTGGGATGATGTGATCGACCTGGACTATAATAATCCGGCTTTGCGAAAGGCGATGATTGATGCTATGAAGTTTTGGGTGGACGAATGCGGGCTGGATGGTTTTCGCTGCGACATGGCTCATCTGGTGACACTTGATTTTTGGGTAGAAGCAAGAACCTTTCTGGAGCCTGTTAAAAAACTTTTCTGGCTGGCAGAATGCGAAGAGATTGCTTATCACGATGTGTTTGATGCTACCTACACTTGGCGCTGGATGCATAAAACAGAGGAATTTGCAAGGCACCAAACGGATGTGAATGGCCTCTGGCAATTGTTGCAGGAATACAATGACCAATTCCCGGCTTATGCTTTTCGTGCCTACTTTACATCCAATCATGATGAGAATACATGGAATGGAACGGAGTATGAAAAATATGGGCCTGCGGCAAAAAACCTTGCCGTGTTCAGTTGCTTATGGAACGGACTACCGCTTATTTATAGCGGCCAGGAAATGCCAAATAATAAACGCCTGAAATTTTTTGACAAAGACCCCATTGAGTGGAACGGGAAATATGAGCTGCATGATTTTTACAAAACCCTGTTGAACCTTCGCAAAAAAAATAAGGCATTGAGGGCTTGCGATGAAAAAGTGACAACATATAAGTTGCAGACAAATGCAGGCGACAAAGTCTTTTCGTTCTTCAGAAAAAATGAGGAAAGCGAGGTGCTGGTGTTGTTGAATTTTTCACAAGATCATATTGCATTAGAGATACAAGACGATAGCTTGAGTGGCAGCTTCAAAAATATTTTTTCAGGAAGCATGATTGACTTTTCAATTGATAAAATGATGGAAGCAGAGCCCTGGGCTTATTTGGTTTTTGAGAAATAGTTTTAGTCGGGCAAGAAATGAACTGATGGGTATTTTATAAACGGTTTTACCCGCAATGTGTTTGCGCAGCGCTCACCTTTTCAGCAAACGTTGGTTCACGACTTTCATCACCATGTCTCTGTAATTGCGGCTGATGGGCAACGACTTGCCCCCGATTTTGATCTCGTTGCCTTCAATGGCGATGATCTTAGAGCAGTTCACCAGATAAGATTGGTGTATCTTGATAAATTCATCCAATGGCAATTGCGATTCGAGGCTTTTCATTGTCAGGTATGCAATAATCTTTTTGCTTTCGGTGCAAATACTTACGTAGTTACCAATGCTTTCTGCGTACAGGATGTCGCTCAGCTCGATTTTCTCTATCCGTTTATCGCTCTTGATAAAAATATAGGACGACTGCTGCGTGCCGGTTGCCATATTCTTCATTTGATAATAGTCCTTTGCCTTTTGAACAGCCTTAAGAAATCTGCTGAAAAGAATGGGCTTTAAAAGATAATCAATGATATCAAGTTCATATCCTTCCAGTGCATATTTGGGAAAAGCAGTGGTCAATATGACCAATGATTCAATATCCATTTTTTGAAGCAACTGCAGGCCGGAGACTTTTGGCATTTCAATATCGAGGAATATAATGTCGGTAATATTGTTATTCAAAAATGCCTCGGCCTTTGTCGCATTTTCAAATTGGCCCTGCAAATCCAGAAAAGGGGTCTTTTCGACAAATTCATGCAATATCTTACGGGCAACGGGCTCGTCATCCACAATAATGCAACTGAGTTTTTTCATAGCATGAGCGTTAAGTGAACCTTAAAAATGTTGTTCTCCTTTTCTATATCAAGGGTGTAACGATCTTTGTACAACAGCTCAAGCCTGCGGGCTGCATTATTGAGCCCAATCCCCCCGGCTTCGGTTTCTGTCTCATCAAAAGAATTATCACAGACAAAATCTATCCGGCCTGCTTTTTCATTTAACCCGATGCTGATGGTGTTATTGGATTGATCGCTTCGGGATGCATATTTGAAAGCATTCTCTACAAAAGCCATAAAGATCAGCGGTGCAATTTTTGCCCTGCCATTTTCATAGTTTACTTTGAGGGTTACTTTTATGTTGTCATTGCTTCTTGCTTTTTGCAGGGACACATAATCCTGCAGGTATTTTATTTCTTTTTCCAGTTCGATCATATCCACATCTGCTTCATACAAATTGTACCTGAGCAAGTCTGAGAATTGCACCATCATATCTCTTGCCTGGTTGTTGTTGATATCAATAGAGCCATAAACAGTATTCAGCCCATTGAACAGAAAGTGCGGGTTTATCTGAGAGCGCAGGTATTTCAATTCTGTTTGCAACTGATTGATCTGGATATTCTTCACCTGATCTTGTTGCTCAGACCATTTCTGGGTTAAGTATAGCATGGATGCAATAACGGTACAGCATAGGCCATACACAAAATTATCCCAGAAGCCAGAACCAGTCACTGCGCTGTTATCATGAAAAAGAACTGAATGTATAAATTGATTGTAGTGACCCATAAAGAAGGTGTACAATGAAATTAAAATAAGGAGACCGGAAACATACAGGCCAAACCGCTTTCTTTCCAGCAGGTTCGGTTTTACGAAAGCATTATTAGCTATTATCAAAAGCGTAAAAATAGAAAAGTGCACAAGGATGGTAAGCGTGTAAGTAAGGCAGTCTTTAATGCTATTTCCTGTATAAGATGGTTTTTCAATGATCAAGGCCCCGATATAGCCAATAAAAAAGAGCAGATAATATGTATGTTTTTTGTAGCGCATGGGCTGCTCTTTTATTAATAGCATAAATATATTTTTTTAATTTCTTATTCAGAAATATTGCTATCCGGCTCAATCTGATTTTCACGGAAATTGGTACACTTATCATGTTGTTCCAACGGGTTATCACATAAATTTTTGGCATCAATACCTTTTACCATACTTACCCGACCCTTGCCTGATAACATCGGTATCATTTCCAGCAATCACGAAAGAGTTGTAAGCTATTTGTTTTTTACTTTGTATCGATTTTACTTGTCAAAAAATAAATAAAAGATCAGTTATGCAGTCTTTATCTAACATTCGCCTGGCAGTTCCATTTTTTATGGTTCGTGATATGGAAGCCTCACTGAAATTTTATACAGGCGATCTTGGTTTTGCAATGACCAATAAATGGGCTCCCTGCGGTAAAATTGAATGGTGCTGGTTGCAACGTGATGATGTTTCCCTGATGCTTCAGCAACCACGAGATCAGGAGAAATTTGACCAAAAAGGTCTCAGAGGTAATGGAGTATCCATCTGCTTTCAGTGTGCGGATGCACTTGCCTTGTATCATGAATTCAAGTCACGGGGCATTGAGATTCCAGAACCTTTTGTAGGAAACAATATGTGGGTGGTTACTTTTCCTGATCCTGATGGTTATCGCCTGGATTTTGAAAGCACTACGGATGTGCCGGAGGAAACGAAATATTCTGAATGGTTTAATTGATCAGCCTGTAAGCTATTCCCAAATAATGCTATATCGTTGTTGCGGTTATCATGCATGCAACTTGGATGATTTCACGCAAAAATTGCCAGTTGCGTAGAATATGCGGAAGGCTGTCATATAAATTTTTTTAGGGTATGAGTCAACGCTACTTTTATCAGGCGTTCTCTAAAAGACCCCTCATTTAATTTCAATAAAAAAATGAACTATGAGCAAAATAATACAATTTGGTGAACAAGTTGAAGGATATAACATACCCGTTTTGAATGAAAGAGAAATCAGGGCTGCAGCGGGTATACTGTTCTTGTTTATTTTCATGTCGCTGATACTTATCCTTTTCAATAATGATTTTGTATTGGCTAAGTATTCTATAACTCTTTTCCTCACTGATTTTATAATCCGTGTTTTTATCAATCCAAAATATTCTCCATCGTTAATTATCGGGCGATTGATCGTCAGGAATCAGGTGCCGGAATATGTGGGTGCTAAGCAAAAAAAATTTGCATGGATCATCGGGGTGGCATTGTCTGGCACGATGTTCATTTTTATGGTGGTCGTCAATTCCTACAGCCCGATCACCGGCATTATCTGCCTGATGTGCCTTATATTCCTGTTCTTCGAATCAGCCTTTGGCATTTGTCTGGCATGCAAAGTTTATAAAATGGTTTATCAGGAAAAAGCCCAGTATTGCCCTGGTGAAGTCTGCGATGTGAAATCAAGGCAGGATATTCAAAAAACATCCAAAAGCCAATTGATAATTGTATTGGGGTTCATCGCGTACATCTTTCTTACAGCCTACTTGTTCAATGGAAAGTTTAGTGAGAAGCCCTATGACTTATTCGGGATTTTTGGTTCTGCAAAAACCAGGTAAAAGATTCGGTCAGAACAGGACTTGAAATATAAAGATAAGCCGCCATGGAAGTAAACATAAATTCGCTTAAAAAAACGGCAAGGCTGGCAGGCTTACTGTATGTTATTATGTGCATCCCGACTCCTTATGCACTCATGTATGTGCCATCACACATTTTGGTTGACGGTGATGCTACTGCTACAACCAGGAATATGCTTGTACATGAATTTTTATTTCGTTTGAGTATTGTTAGCCAGTTCTTCAGCATGATTGTTTTTGTGCTTCTGGCATTTGTTCTATACCGATTGTTCAAAGCATTGAACGGTCAATACGCCAAATTAGTGGTCGCGTTTGTGGTTGTGCAGGTCCCCATGGTTTTTCTTTTTGAGACATTCAATTTCACTTCCCTTAAGATTGCAAAGGGTGAGATTTTGCAGACAGTTCAAACTGAACAGAAACACAATTTGGTGATGCTCTTGCTTAGTATGCACGATTATGGAATGATGATCTTAGAAATATTCTGGGGACTTTGGCTTTTACCATTTGGCATATTAGTTTATAAGTCGCAGTTTATCCCACGGATATTTGGCTTGTGCCTGTTGATTGGCGGTATAGGTTGGGTAAGTAACAGCATTACATTTCTGCTTTTCCCTGCCTACCACCCTTTTATTTCCAAATTTATAATGGTGATTGGCGCGGTTGGAGAATTCCCAATAATACTATGGTTATTAATTGTCGGAGCGAAAATGCGAAAACCACAATAAAAATGATGATAAGGAGATTCGATGAATATAGCGGTCAATTTTACCCCAATAAAACTATGCAAGGCTTAAGGGACTCAAAAAATTCATTGGAAAATTTTTTCGCTGGATTCAGAAGCAATACCATCGGCCATCAACAAACATTCGAATCTCCTTTTGGAAACAAAAAAATAATCTATGCCGATTGGACTGCAAGCGGCAGGGCATACCAGCCTATTGAAGATTGCATTCAAAAAGAAATAATGCCTTTTATCGGGAATACTCACACGGAGGCTACCCTCACGGGAACCTTGATGTCAAAAGCATACCAGGAGGCGAAGCTGATTATCAAAAAATATGTGAATGCAAGCAGCGATGATGCATTGATCTTCTGTGGCAGCGGAATGACTTCGGCAGTCAATAAGCTCCAGCGGATATTAGGTCTCAGGTTGCCGGAACGAATAACAGACTATCTGAAAAAAGACAGCCCAGGCCTGTCATTTGATGAGCACCTGAAACCGGTTGTTTTTATAACACATATGGAGCACCACAGCAATCACATAAGCTGGCTTGAGACCATCGCAACCGTTGAGATTATAAGGCCTGATGAAAATGGAAATGTTGATTTAAAATGTCTCAGGAACATGTTAGAACATTTTAAGCATAGGAAAAATAAAATAGCGGCGATCACTGCTTGCTCCAATGTCACAGGAATTCAAACCCCATACCATGAAATCGCTAAAATAACCCATGAATACGGTGGATTTTGTTTTGTTGACTTTGCCAGCTCTGCTCCTTATGTTGATATTGATATGCACCCGGGACAAACAGATGCGGATTTAGATGCCATATATTTCTCGCCTCATAAATTTCTGGGTGGCCCCGGCACGCCGGGTGTTTTGATTTTCAATAAAAAAATATATAAGAACACAATTCCTGATCGGCCCGGTGGAGGCACCGTCGTCTATAGCAACCCCTGGAAGGTTCATGAATATGTAGCAGATATTGAACAAAAGGAAGATGGTGGCACACCCCCGTTTTTGCAAGGCATAAAAGCCGCAATGTGCCTCCGGCTAAAAGAAGAAATGGGCGTTGGAAACATGTTAGAGAGGGAAGAAGAATTGTTGCAGATCATTTTTCACAGGTTCTCAAAAATAAAAAATGCAGAAGTGCTTGAAAGCAATTTTAAAAAGAGGTTGGGCATCATTTCATTTGTTGTATCCGGGGCGCATTATAATTTGATCGTCAGAATGCTGAATGACAGATTTGGGATTCAGACAAGGGGTGGTTGCTCATGTGCAGGCACCTATGGGCATATCCTGTTAGATGTTGATAAAACCAGATCTTATCAGATACTGAGTTCAATACGATCAGGTGACATGCTCTGCAAACCCGGATGGATCAGGTTATCCATACATCCAACGATGACAAATGCAGAAATTCATTTCATTATGGATTCCATTGAATCCGCAGCATCTCATTTTAAGAAATGGAGGGAAGATTATACTTATAATCCCATCTCCAATGAATTCCATTTTAAAGACGATAACAGACTAGAGCTTGACAAAATTGAAGAATGGTTCAGTTGTTGTGCCGTTAAGTCGGGCTTCTGTTTGTAAGAGTCGGGAATGTCTGCGGGTATAGAGCAATGCAAGAAATGCCAATGAGGAATCCTGAGTATTTTACTGATCATTATTTGCAATTAATGAATCCGAAATAAACACAACATGAAGCTGGTTTTCGGGATGATTCTCCTTGCAAATTTTTCCTTTTCACACTTTCGGTGACTACCAAAAAAAATCCCGCCGAGGCGGGATTTTTTCAATTTTTTATTGAACTATTTATTCATCACCGCCATTCAATTTCAGCGGATATGTGAAAGCTCCGTCATAACCCGGATACACACCTTCTAATTTTACAGAAGAATCGGATGTGCTTTCTAATATTTTCCTGAACTCTTCCACGCTGCTCACGTCTTTGCCATTAACTTTCAATATCACGAAGCCATCTTCCATCCTCGTTTTGCTGAACAATCCTTTTTCCTGTATTGCTTTTACGACTACCCCGCCTTTTACTCTAAGAGCAGCAGCATCCTTTTTATCGAGTGACTGCAGATCTGCTCCCAGCTTATCAAGTACAGAATTTTTTACGATATCCGTTGTGCCTGTGTTGTTGCGCAAGGTGATGGGAACTGTATATTCTTTGCCATCTCTTACATAGCTGATATTGATTTTATCACCGGGGCTGAATGTCGCGATCTGGCCAACCATATCCGCAGCGCTGTTCAGCGTTTTGCCATTCAGTTTGGTGATCACATCTCCTTTCTTTATCCCTGCCTGTGCAGCCGCACCATTTGATGGAACATCCATTACGTAAACACCTTCGCCGTCTTTAATGCCTTGCTCTTTTTTCTGCTCGTCGCTGGCGTTATCACGTGCATATTGAATGCCCAGATAAGCTCTTTGCGGCGTTCCGTATTTCATTAAATCACTGACTACTTTCTTAACAATGTTCACAGGTATGGTAAATGAATAACCAGCATATGAACCAGTCGGGGATGCGATGGCAGAGTTGATGCCAATCAGCTTTCCATCTGGCGTGATCAATGGGCCACCGCTATTGCCAGGGTTCACTGCGGCATCCGTTTGAATAAAAGACTCAATAGGTGTTTTGCTCTGCCGTGCATTGATGTCCAGTGTCCTTCCTTTGGCACTGACGATACCGGCCGTTACCGTGGTTTCAAGCGTTAATGGATAACCAACGGCAAGCACCCATTGCCCGATTTTAACGTCATCAGAATTTCCATATAATAAAAAGGGAAGCCCTTTCGCATCTATTTTCACTACGGCAATGTCGCTGCTTGGGTCAGTGCCTACTACTTTTGCCTTGAAAGATTTTTTGTTGCTGAGCGTCACGGTCAATTCATCCGCGCCGTCCACTACATGATTGTTGGTAACGATGTATCCGTCATCGCTGATAATGACACCGGAACCCGAAGCTTGTTCAGGCATTGAGCGTGGGGTGCCAAAAAAATCATCGGGGTCAATACCGAACAAATCAGAGAATGGATTTTTTCTGGGTAAATTATTTGTTACTGTGCGTGTTGTTTTTGTTTTGATATGAACGGTTGCCGGGATGGCTGCACTGGCTGCGTCTGTAAAATCAACCGGGCCGTTGCCATATTTCTGCCCGTCAAAAAATTTTGCGTAGTTCGCAGGCAGTTTACTGGAACTGGTATCCTGCGAATAGAAATAAGTTTTGCTTCCTGCAAAATGGTTGTATCCCCACATGCTCGCAATGGCGGTAGAAGCACTGATCAGAATGACTGCTAATACTTGTTTTGCTTTCATATACCTCGTTGTTTATCTTTTTAGTTTTTAAATGAAAATTAATTGCCCAGAACAAAATAACGCCATCGTAAGAAAAGAGTTTATACCGCAAAATCAGTTTAACAAAAAATTTACCAAGCTCTTCGTAGATGGCTATCGCAAATTTACAAAAAGAAAACCTTTCAATCAATCTTATAAAGTGCATAAAAATTCCAGCGTATCTGCCCCGTCTGCGTAATTTGTCAGGGATGGCTGCTGTGTTTGCCCAAAAGGGATTTGATCTTTGCCTGCGATGCATTGGATATCTTTATTTGCGCTTAACGATTGAATAACGTTTTCGGCATTTTTATAGTATTCGAAATGAAGCACACTGATGGGGGAGAACACAGATTCATTTTCTGTAAGGATCACTGCGCCATCCGTCATGTAATATTTCCGGTTGATGATGAGGATGGCCAATTGATAGTCGTAATTGTTTTTGTATTTGTGATGGTCGGCCAGGTAGCTGTATTTTTTGAAAGCTTCGATCAATGGCACAAAATCATAATTTTCCGGCACATAAATTTTTGTCACATTTCTGCAGCCAAGCCCGAAATAGAAATACACATCATCCGCTAATTTCCCTAATTGATCTTTTGTTTCATCACCGGTGAGAATCGCGACAGATGTTCTGTTGCGGCGGATGATATTCGGGTATTTGTTGAAATAGTATTCAAAATAGCGGGCGGAGTTATTGCTGCCTGTTGCGATATAAGCGTCGCAGCCTTTTAGCATTTCCGAAAATGAAATAAAAGATCTGGCGCTTTCATCAAAAGAAAATAATTTTTCAGCAAGATGTTTTATCAGCACTTCATCTTTCGAGGAAGGTTTTATCGTCTGGCGATGCCCTGAAATAAAAATGCACAGGAAATCATGAAAACCTACCAGCGGGATATTGCCTGCCATGATCAGCCCGATGTTTTTTGGCGAAAGATTTTCTTCAGGAAGTTGATATTGCTTTGCCCATTCTTCCAAATTATTTTTTTGCAAAAAATACGAAACAATATTTTTGACGGATAACTCAATAAACCCGGCGATGAACCACCCGTTTTCCCTTGTTGCTCTTTGCTTTGCTTCTATCCATGCTTCATCCTCAGATTGCATGTATTCTCCCAAACGAACTAATAAATCAATGCGCTGTTGTAATTGCATACCTGCTTTTAATTATATTTGTGCCGCAAAAATAACTTTAATCAAACCCCAATCTTAAAAAACTATGGCAATAAAAATAACCGAAGAATGTATCAACTGTGGTGCATGCGAACCAGAATGCCCGAACAACGCGATTTATGAAGGTGGCGTTGAGTGGTCTATGTCAGATGGTACTTCATTGAAAGGAAGTTATACTTTGTTAGATGGCACGGTGGTAGATGCTGCGCATCGCAATGCGCCGGTAAGCGTAGACACTTATTATATAACCCCGAACAAATGTACCGAGTGCCAGGGCTTCCATGAAGAACCTCAGTGTGCCTCCGTTTGCCCGGTTGATTGTTGCGTACCGGATGAATTGTATAAGGAGACAGTAGAAGAATTGTTAGCCAAGAAAGAGAAGCTGCATATTTAAGAGGTGAGTGTGCATAAAAATGTTTGCCCAGGTTCTTGGATTCAATCTGATTCTTTTCTTACCTTTCTGAAAGAAATAAATTTTGCGATTGTAGCCTCGTGCTACTTATAACAGGCGGGTGATATTTCCCGTCATAAAAGGGTGAAGGGCATATAAGCCTTCACCTTTCTTGTTTTAGTCAGGTCTTTTCCATTCTTCCCCCGATTCATCTTTTCCAAGGGTTTAAACTTTGGAAAATGTTTGGAGCCTTGTGGTTTCAGGCAAGCTTCAGTATCTTGGCGCATCCGGTATTTTTAATGATATCCACTATGCTGTTGGTAATGGGCATACCAAACCGGATACCCACCGAAAGCATCAAACTGCTGCTATCGTCCAAACCGATATCCTTTGGCAGGCTAAGCTGCAGGCTTTGGGCAGGGAAGCTGATGGCGGTGGAAGCCCATTCAGTTGATTCCGAAACCGTAGTAAACTTGGTTTCCGGATTGGCAGGACGGTATCCAAAGGGAGTGTGGATCATATCAGGAACTACACCGAGCACCGCTGTGATGCTGAACAGGGGCAACCGCCCGGGAATATAAAAGTCAAGTCCCGGGTTCATTTCCGGCAATTCAAGGGTCGCACTGAGCCCTTCACGGGAAATAGAAGAAAATAGTGGACGCCGCACCACACCATCAAAAATGACATTTCTGTTCAGGTTAAAGCCTTCCAGGGAATGGCAGTGTTTGGATAGCAGTATGCTTCTTTCCCCCCGATTGCTCTCAGGATCCAGCAATTGTATCACCTTGGCGATTTTGTTCAATTCGGCAGATATATTGTAATCTGCCAAAAATTTCAGTTGAGCCATTGCCATTCGGACTTGCTTGCCTGCTTTGGAGCATCCGCCCCATTCAGAATTGTTTTCCCGCGTCCGTTCAAAGCAAGAGTCGGTTTTTATCTTTTCTTTCGATGCGCCGCCCTTTGAGCGCAAAATGATGCCTTTGACGCCCTTCATCTTGTACGCCGTTTCTCCTCCGATGCCGCCAGTAAAGGGTATTCCACCATCAAGTTTAGCCATAGGTAATGGTAGTTTGTATTTCTTGCAAATTTAATATTAAATCTGAAATAAATAAAAATTAAACTAGTTTTAAATCATAGATAAGTCAGTCATATTAAATACTGGCTTATATATGACTTATCTCTGACTTATATCTGGCTTATCTCTGGTTTATCTTTTAGTAAAATATGCTTTAACTCGGGCTGAGATACGGTGACGCTCCGCTTTATACTTTGGATAAGAAGAGTGGTGCGGAAGAAGAAAATGGGAAGTCTTTTGATTTCTGGCAGCAGGGTTATATCAAGCTATCTGCAGAACTAAGCCCGTGTTAAACGATCATTTTTCGAGCCTTTGTGGCAGCAATGCCATAAACTATTTAGTCTTGTCTATACACAATGGGCTGGCTGCAATGATACCTTATTCTCCGATTTTGCAGTTGCGGTGAAAAAACTGCCATTTGTCCGGCCGTATATGCTTTAGTATACCAACATTGCCTGTTTCGTTAATTTAAATGCATTCTATACATTTGGGAGTTAAAACATATTTAGCGTTAAGCTGATTGCTGTTGAGATAAAATTGGAAATTTTTTCGCAGATTGCTTACTGCCACACGCTATTATTTTTATCCTTGCGTCTGTGGCTGGCGCACAATCGCTATTGAATGAAATCATTGCTCCCGCTATTGCTGATAACAATGGCATCTTATTCCCAAGTAAAACAGAACAGCACTTTAGCTAACATGGTATATGCTAAGGAGTATAGCAAAGAAATAGCCGAGCACTATGCGAAGTCTTTCGCGATGGATAATATCATAGGCACGACAAACGAGAGCATCCGATTCGTGGTCGATGCTGTCGCAGCTTCTTCGTCAGGGCAATTGACGACGTTATTGTACAAATGCGATAAGCTGGACAAAAAGGGATTGATATTAGGGTTCTTTGGCAGCAGATGGAACGATGCTGGCGCAGTGTACCAAGCATACGCGTTCAAGCAAATGCCCTTGGATGAAGCTAAAGGGCTCTTAGATTCTATTTCCTCTTCTATTGAAAAGCAGTGGCAGTTCCTAGACCAAGCGAAAGGCTCTAACAATGTGTGCTTCCAGTATGGGGATATAAGAGTGCTAATCTATAAATCCGCGCTATTCACACCGGGAATAAGGCTTTTCTGGAACGGCTTTGATTCTAATTGGGAGGACACGGGCTTTGATGAAACGAAAAAGAGGCTTGCTGATTTCTTCAAAGCGGATTAATCATTTATTAATGAATGCTGTTTTATAAAATTAATAAATTATGGCTACTCAGCAGTACTCAGCAGAAAAAATAGTTATTGAAAAAAAATCACATCCGAATAAAGGTAGGAAGATAATCTTCCAGAGACATTAGAGTAAATGAAAGAACATCGAGACAACCCAGATATTGGCGACTGAATAACAAAGAATTTTTATGTCATAAGGATTGCGATAGTAACGCAATAATTTTTTCTTTGCATTCAATATTTCCTTCAACCGTAATGCCGTACGGTTTATTTTGGTGGTTTACATTTATTGTTATGATTGAATCCCTACAAAAAATATCTTTCATTAATGGCTTTAATTTTTCTTCGAACTTTTTTCTTATATCATCGTGTGTAAAAGCTCTAGCGAGCTTATTTAGCACAAATGTTTTCTCATTTTTATTAGTACTATCGAAGGCATCAATTTTTATGTTTATGGTCATGCTATTATTTTTCCCCTTCTGTAGCCGTCTTTATAAGGTCATTTACAGAAGAATTGCTAATAACTTTCTCTTTATATTTTGATGGTTTCTTAATTCTATTCTGTTTCGGGCTCTTCTTTACTTTGCTGATGGGAAATAAGTTCAGAATATTTCAATCTACCTTCCGGCGCTTTCAAAGATAGCAAAAACCTTTCATTCAACTCCTTTTTCAACTGACAAGCAAGGTGCATTATTCGTTGCAGGTGAAGGGATTTTAGTTTGCCTGTCACCTCCGAGGAATAGTCATTTTATAATAAACCTATATCCAACTGAAATACCCACCGGCCAAAGGGTATTATTGAATGTGACCCCGTAAATATTTTTCAGCTCATTAATATAATTGTTCACGTCAGGGCTCCTGAACGGCACCAATATGGCCAATGAAAAATATCCACTGCCAGTACGGGAGAACAAATCAAGACCGGCGCCTGCAGAAGGCCCATAAAATAGCTTATTGTAACTGGGGCTGTTTGTAACAGCCACTGCCGCATTGTAACCATACATGCCCACGATATAAGGAGAAAACATTTTGCCGGGCAGTATCCTGTATTTTATGCCTCCATTGAAGCCAAGGCCTGCAATAGCATACCCTGCACCGGCGAAAAGGCCGATATTTTTTTGAGGATAACCGGTAACGTTAAATCCAAAGCCTCCATAATCGAATCCTGCACCGATGCCCACCGAAAACCGGTCATATGGAACAGGTGCTTTCTCTGATTTTTGTGCCCGGGAAATATTTGCCCGACTAATAAGCAGCATGAAGATGAACAGGATAACTTTGCGCATTGTTTTTTTTATAGGATGAGTTATTGCAAAACTTTTTCATCGGACCAAATATAATTTTAAAATGCAATTCACGGAGTCCCCAAATGATGATTTTCGTCAGCCGCGTTCAGGCCGCAGGATGAAACAACAGAAATGTATTTTAAAAAACTGTCAGAGGGCGTGGCCATCCAAAATGTTATAAATCGCCAAACCTTTGCGATAACACACTAAACAGCCTATTTTTTTGTTTATTTGCTGAAAATAAATCCATCAATGAAACCCAATATTGCGTTCGTGACGGGCGGCTATTCCGGCGAATCGGTTATCTCCTACAAAAGCGCTATCACTATTGAGAACAATGTTGACAAAGAGAAATACAATATTTATAAGATTGATATCACGCCTGGGGGTTGGTGGTATGAGGAAGCCGCAGGTCAGAAGTCGGTAGTCAACAGAGAAGATTTTTCCATTATTGCAGATGGCAAAAAAATAAATTTCGACGCGGTGCTTATAGGTATTCACGGCACACCGGGCGAAGACGGAAAGCTGCAGGGATATTTTGATCTCGTCAATCTGCCCTATACCTCCTGCGATGCAGCGACATCTGCATTGACATTTAACAAAAGATATACTGTTGCGGTTGCATCTTTCTCTGGCATCCATGTGGCAAAATCTGTCGTACTGATCAAAGGCAAATTCGGCAACCCGGAAGAGATCATCGGCCATCTGAAATTCCCTGTTTTTGTAAAACCCAATAATGGAGGGTCCAGCATTGGCATGTCCAAGGTGAACAATGCTTCAGAAGAATTGGGTGCGGCAATAGAAAAGGCGTTTAAAGAAGACGACCAGATTCTGATCGAAGAATTCATAACCGGCAGGGAATTCACGATTGGCGTGTTCCGCTCAAAAGGCGAGATCATCACATTGCCATTTACCGAGATAAAAACCAAAAAAGAGTTTTTTGATTTTGAGGCAAAATATACACCCGGTTTCACCGATGAGATCACGCCGGCTGAAGTGGATGAGGTTATTGCGGATAAAGTACGTGCTGCCGCAAAAAAAGTGTACCAGGTTTTCAATTGCAGCGGGGTAGTGCGGATTGATTTTATATACAATGAAGCAAATGGAGAGCCTTTTATGCTGGAGATAAACACTGTGCCCGGGCAAAGTGAAGCCAGCATTGTGCCGCAACAGGTGAAGGCAATGGGATGGACCCTCAAACAATTCTATTCCGCATTGATAGAAGATGCATTGAGCAGGAACAAAAAAAAATAATAAATGAGAAATTTGAAATAAGGAATGAGGAAGTACATGGCATTCCATTTCCTATTTTTCGTTTCTTATTTCTCATTTACTTAGTATTTTCACCCTTTATAAAAAAAAATCTGTGCTAAAATCCATTACCAGCAAACCACTTTGGGTAAACATCTTATTGGCCATAGGGCTATTGCTTGTGCTATTGCTGATCTTTCTTGGCTCCCTGGCGTTGCTGACAAAGCATGGAGAAACATTGAAAATCCCATCAGTTACCGGGATGCCTTTTGCAGAAGCAAAAAAAACGCTGGAATCTCAGGGCTTCGATGTACAGATACAGGATTCCGTTTATAACGATACAGTACCGCCATTGCAGGTCATTAAACAACTTCCCGAGGGCGATAACCTGGTTAAAGTAAACCGTACTGTTTATCTCACCATTAACCGCTCCGTTGCACCATTCATTCAAATGCCTAATCTTATCAGCATGACGATCCGCAATGCGGCAATTATCATGCACCAGTATGGGCTGCAGATCGAGGATACTATTTTCAAGCCTGATTTTGCGAAGAACTCTGTGCTGGATCAGTTATACAAAGGCGAAAGCATTAAGCCCGGAACACAAATACAGCAAGGCAGCAAGATTACTTTGGTATTGGGAAATGGAGTGGGTGGTTTTGAGTTCCCTGTGCCTGATTTTATTGGCCTCACTTATCGCGAAGCGCTGAGACAGTTGGATTCAGGCAGGCTGATATTAGGTGCATTGGTTGTAGACAATAATGTCACTGACACTTTGAACAGCTTTATTTATCAGCAAAGCCCTGCGCGGTTCGATGCGGAAGAAAAAAAGATTAACCATATCCGCGAAGGGCAGACTGTTGACCTGTGGTTAAGCATCAAACAGCCGGAACGGAAAATTGATTCAACAACTGCAGTGCCACAATAATAATTTTAAAAATAATTTTATGCAGACCATAACCGTAGAAGAATTAAAATCGAGAATAGATAATAAGGAAGAACTGTATCTGCTGGATGTCCGGGAACCGCATGAGCGTGCAGAATTTAATATCGGCGGGGCTTTCCTCCCATTGGGTAAAGTGCAGACGATGCAGGTAGATGAGATTGAAGAATGGAAAGACAAAGAGATAATCGTTTATTGTCGCAGTGGGAACAGGAGCGGGCAGGCATGCCTGATATTAGAGCCACTGGGTTTCAAGAATGTAAAAAATCTTGCAGGCGGCATGCTTGACTGGCAAAAAAAATTCGGGGCTTAAAAAGCTGATTAAATGTTTTTGCCACAGATTCACAGATTGTTTGTCTAGAATCTGTAAATCTGTGGCATTTTTTTAGCAGCATTCAATAACAGCAAGTATACAAATGGTTAGGATTAGTTAGAATAATACCAAATCCAGCATAACCGTGCATCGTCATTTCGAATCCGGTGGAGAACAAAGGCTCATGACAAAAGAGTGATAGGATGAAAAATCTCCCTTTGCGAATAATGCCGGGGATTTCTCATCCCGCATATCATGCATTATCACATAAGAACCTGAGGCTGGATTCGAAATGACGAGTTTCTTAGTTATGGAGTGAGCTTATTCTGCATAATCCAATAAAACAAACTGATTGAATGTTTTTGCCACAGATTCACAGATTGTTTGTCTATAATCTGTGAATCTGTGTTTTCGAAAAAGCCCCGCCAGGAATGGCAGGGCTTGTAACCAAAAAGAATGTTTTAACCAAAATTCAATACCAAAAAATCAGTCAAATGTACATTCACCAGAACCGCTTTGGTTTAATGGATCGTTATGTATTCATTAAGTCTTTGTAAACAAAAAAACTCATTGGAGAAAACAGAAAAACAACCCGAAGTGTGGCAAAGAGGGCCGGTTGAGAACATACCGCCATTGCTGCAACCGGTTGCCCATGCTTTGCTGCAGGCAAGAGAAGAGCTGGGTTCGATAATTAAAGATTTCCCGGAAGCACTTTTATGGCAAAAGCCTGCAGGCGTTGCATCCGTTGGCTTCCACCTGCAGCATTTATCCGGGGTAATGGACAGGCTTTTTACTTACGCAAGAAATGAGCAGCTAAGCGCGGATCAATTGCAATCATTACAAGAGGAAAATTCAACTGGTGTCAATAAACTTTTATTGCCGCAATTGATCGAGAGATTTAATAAACAAGTTGACGCTGCATTGCTGCAATTACGGCATACTGATGAAATCACCCTCATTGAGCAGCGAAGCATCGGCAGAAAAAAAATCCCTACAACGGTCATTGGATTGCTTGTACATACAGCAGAGCATACGATGCGCCATATCGGGCAGTTGATGGTAACGGTGAGGGTTTTGAGGGGTGTTTAGTTTCGAGTTTTCAGTTTTTAGTTTGTAGTTTGTGGTTTGTGGTTCTGAGATGTGCTATTCATTAAAAAATATATCAGTCCTCTATCATTAATTTTGTGGATCTCTGGGCCAAAATTTTTTCCATAATTATGAATTTGATTTGAATTTACCTGCATTAATTATCAATGGCACAATCAAAATTAATCCAATCAAAATGAAACCAGGTAAATGGATTGATTTCGGATAGCGATACCAGAAACTCGCTCCAAAAAAAATGAATGAAAGGCCGATGAGGATAGCCTGCCACCAGGCGCGGTGCTGCAATTTTTTTAAAGGGCTTGCTAAAAATAAAATCCACACCCCTACGAGGAACATCATAGTGGCTGCCAATGCCCAATGAATAACTACAGAGGCTGAGTAATTTTTATTGATATCACCTGTATTTGCGGCAACTACCAGATTGTTCACGCTTAAAGCCATTAACAATGCAGCGCCAATAATTAATATACCTGCAAGCAACGCACATCCGTACACTGTTTTGTTTTCACGCATCCTTGTGTTAAGCTCGTCTTTCTGCATCTGCAAATCAATTCAACGGTTTGTCACGCTTCAGCATATCATTTCTGTTCGCCATTTCCCATGCCGTGTAAAAAACAAGCTTTGCACGTTTAGCCATCACATCGTAATTGATTTTGTCAGGCGTGTCAGTTGGCTTATGGTAATCTGCGTCGAGCATTCCATCATAATAAAAAATGATGGGCACACCTTTTCTTGCAAAATTAAAATGGTCGCTGCGGTAATAAATTCTCTCCGGGTCTTTCGGGTCATTGAATTTATAATCCAATTCAAGCTTTGTGTATTTTTTATTTTGCTGCTCGCTGATTACTTTCAGATCGGAGCTTAGCTTATCATCACCCACCACATATACATAATTAGTTGAATCTCCTTTTTTTCTGGTATCGTCAATACGCCCGATCATATCAATGTTCAGGTCAACCGTTGTTTTTGCGAGATCATATACCGGATGCTCGCTGTAAAATGCAGATCCCCACAACCCTTTCTCTTCGCCGGAGTTTGCCAGAAAGAGAATGCTCCTGCGAGGGCCTTTGCCTGCTGCTTTTGCTTTGGCGAAAGCTTCTGCAATTTCAAGAATGCTCACCGTACCGGAACCATCATCATCTGCGCCATAATAGATTACTGTGTCCCGCTTGCCCAGGTGGTCGTAGTGCGCAGAGATAACAACCAGTTCATCTTTCAGGTCAGTACCTTCGAGATAACCCAGCACATCGCTGCTTTGCAATTGCTCAGTTGCTTTGCTGAACTGCAGCATAATGTCAGCGGCATATGTTTTCGGTTGTATATTGGCGTTATCTTTTGCATGATAGTCATCGCCCATGATGGCTTTGGCTATTTTTTCTGAAACATAAAAAGTATTCGGGCGAATGGTTTTCTGGAAACCATTCAGGTACATATTTCCCTTTGTAGTGATGTACCCTTTTCGCGGAAAATTATTTTGGATAACCAATACCGCAACAGCGCCATTTTTCTGCGCTGCATCTTGTTTCCCATAACGGTTGAATGAACGGCTCCTGATTTGTGCCTGCAAACGGTCAGGCGGCATGCCATCCAGCAGTAATACTATTTTGCCTTTCACATCCAGGCCTTTGTAATCATCGCGTGCAGAATCGCTGATGCCATAACCTGCAAAAACGATCTCGCTGCCAAAAATAGTTGCACTGTAATTCGCGGCAATATTGGCAACAAAATCTTCATTTGGCAGGAATGTTTCATTATTAATTTGGATGGATGTGCTGGTAACGGAATCCTGAAAAACCGGGTAATATAATTGATAAGATCCCTTGTTGCCGGGCTGCAGGCCAAGTTTTTTGAAATGATCTTCGATATAGGCTGCTGCTTTGCGTTGCCCCGCTGTGGCGGTTTCGCGGCCTTCGAAGTCCTTGCCGGCAATAGTGTACAAATGCGTTTTTAATCCTTGTTCAGTGATGGCATTTGCAAAAGCTTTCGGATCGGCGATTTTTTGTGCCTGGCTTATCTGAACAGAAAAAAGCGCAACCAATAGAATGAAATTTCTCATTGAATTTTTATTTGAAGAAATGAAACGATGGCATTAATTTTCAAATATAGAAAACCTGTTCTGTAAATTCATATTATTTCAAGCGTACTTGATGAATGGCTTAATGGTCTTCTTATCAGGCTATTTATTTGAATCTGGCGCAACAGAAACTTTCTCCGCTGTCTTGCTTCCCGATTCTTTTATGAGGAGGGTGTAAAAGAATATCATTCTTCTGAAATCGCTGATCGGCAATCTTTCATCAATGCCGTGATATCCTTTGGCATCAATAGATGCGGCAAACCTGATAATGCCATTGGAGACATCATCAAAATGCCGGCTGTCAGTGCCTCCCATTAATAAATAGGGCACAGGCACCACATCGGGCATTACCTGGTAGCAGAGGTCTTCCACTTTTTTTTCTGCAACGCTATCAATGGAAGTGATGGGAGAAGCATCTACGTTTATCTTTTCTGCTGTTATCTTAACCCGGTCGTCATCGATTTGCTTTTTCATGAATGCGATCACGTCGGCTTGTGTGTCACCGGGAAGATTGCGGCAGTTTACGATAGCTGTTGCGATAGTTGGGATCACATTGTCTTTAATGCCGCTGTTAAAAACAGTAGGGACCATCGTTGTGTGGAATAAGGAATTGGTAACATGGTTTTTTTCAAACTCCTTTTTCAAAACCGGCATAAAGAGCCATTGGTTTGCAAGTGCCATGCGCTCCGTGAATGGCATCCCGGGGCCAACGCGGTTAAGTAATTCAGACATGGGTACTGTCATTTTGAAAGGCATTTGTTTTTGCCGTAGCTTGTATAAAGCTTTTGTCAAAATATCAATGGCTGTTTCTGTTTCGGGCATTGAACTGTGGCCGCCTGTTTTTTCAACGCTTAACTGAAAAGAGAGATAACCCTTTTCACCAACTCCGATGGCAGCCACCGGCCTTTTTAATTCAGGAAAATTTTCTGTCGTGATCTCACCACCTTCATCAATCACCAATTCGGGGCGGATACTTTGTTGTTTGAACCAGTTTGCAATTGCTGCTGCGCCACGCGTGCCGGATATTTCCTCATCGTGGCCAAAGCTTAAATAAATGGTTCTTTCGGGTTGAAAATTCTGGTGGAGCAAACCTTCTACTGCTTCAAGGATCGGGATCACGCAACCCTTATCATCCACCACACCGCGCCCCCATATCATACTGTCTTTAATGGTTCCGCTAAAAGGAGCCACGCTCCATCTGTCTGCTGTCGCTGCTTCTACAGGCACTACATCTGTGTGAGCCATGATTACGTAAGGAGCAAGGTTTTGGTCTTTGCCTTCCCATTTGAAAAGATAACTGAACTGATTGAAAATCTGCCTTGGCAATTTCTGATGCACTAACGGATATGCACGTTCAAGAAATTTTCTGAATTTGAAATATTCTGCAGTATCAACAGGCAAAGAATCTGCGTATGAAATAGTTTTTATCTGAACGGCCTCGCTCATGTGGCGAATGGCAGAATCATTGATGGGCGGCTGTTCAAGCGCTTGCCGGTGCGGGATTTCTTTTGTATAACGGAATGTGTTGATAAGAACTATTGCGATTAGTACAATGAGTAAAAGGAGAAGGGCACCCAATATTTTCTTTACCATGAAGCGTTTTGCTAAAGATAAAGAAAAAGGGAGTTATATTTATTGAATATAAAATGAGTATTAAATACTGCAATTCTATATTTTGTAATAATCTTTTGCGATGAGAATACTCTCTGCACTTTTTTTGATATTTGTTATTAATTCTTACAAAGGCAACAATAAAGAGAAGGCTTTTGAAACTTATGCTGATTCAATTGTTGTCAACCAAAAATCACATGCCAACCCCAAAATATCAATTGTTGCAGGTTATGATAGCATCAATTCTGTAAAAGAATTATTTAAGCGTTTTAAGGGCAAACCTTTATTTGTGGATTTATGGGCTACCTGGTGTGAACCCTGTATCGAAGAATTTTCTTTTAGCGATTCTCTCTATGAATTTCTTACAAAAAAAGGGTGCGAAATGCTATATATATCAATTGATAAAAAGGAAGCCGACATCGATTGGAAAGCAATGATTGATAGACATGCTCTTTATGGAAACCATATGCGTGCAAATAAACGCCTGATGGATGAAATTACTACCTTAATCTGGGGGGCCAAGGATGTTTATTCAATACCACACTATCTCTTTTTTGATAAAAATAAAAATCTAATAAATAAAGAATGCTTGCCACCCAGCGCGGGAATTAAACTATATCATGAAATCGAGGCTGGACTAATTGATCTAACGTCAACAAATAGGTGAATATATTTTAGCAGAATATTTTTGGTGTAGTATAGCAATGAGTTGCGTAAAAAAAATGGTGCCGGGTAAATGCACCATTTTACATTTTAAAGAGTGATAGGGGTATTATTTGCCAAGCGCTTTATTAATAGGCGCCTTATCTATATACTGAACGGTAAGGTCTATCTTATCTGCACTGTCGTAGTGATTATCTGTATGCACCCAGAAGACAAGCTTTTTGCCAGTTTTATATTTTACATGCACCTGGTACCAGCCTAACAGCCAAATTCCTGGCAGGTCGGGGCCTTTTTGAGGCTGGTTTACTTTAATCGGCAACCAGATATCATTTGAAAATGTGATGGAGTCAATCAGTTTGCCACGGCGCTCTTTCCAGTAAGCGGTGATTGCCGCTTTGCCAACCAGGCTATCGCCGGATGACCAGTTAAACCTGCCTTTGTCCGAGTAAGAGTTCATCCATCCATCAACGTCGCCACTGGAAAGCTGGTCAAGGTTTTTCTTGCCCATGTCCATGTATTTGGCATCGGCAAATTCAGTGGCTTTTGGTTTCATGTCTTTTACAGAAGAAGTTGTGTCGGTACTTGCAGACGCAGTAGTGTCTGCAGGTTTGCTGTTGTTACAGGCCAGCAGGATGCAGCATCCGACAGCCCATGTGAGCATCTTTCTCATAATGGAAGCGTTTTAGGTGAGTTAAATGAATAAATCTGTAGAGGTAGGTATGTTTTGGTGGGGTAGATTGGAATATGAAAGCTATTCAATTTATGTCAATCAGCAAAAAGAACTTTGGGTAAAAGCATTAAGCGTTGCTTAGCGAATCGCTCAGTTCCAGCCATTTCAATTCTTTTTCGTCCAGCGTTTGTGTTACTTCCCCGATGCGTTTCGAAAGAGTCTGCAATTCATCAAATGGCAAATTGCCGCTGTTCATTTTTTCAGTAATAAATGATTTTTCGTTTGAGAGATTTTCAATCTCTTTTTCCAGTAATTCAAATTCCCTTTGTTCTTTGTATGATAATTTTTTCTTTGCCACGACTGGCGACTGATGAATGCCAACTGAAGGCCTTTCTTCCTTCCTCTCCGACATCTGCGTTCCAACATCCGTGAGTTTTTCATCATCTTTCAGTGCAATCCGGTATTGAGAATAGTTACCGGGGAAATCGCGTATATCACCATCGCCCTGAAACACGAACAAGTGATCAACCAGCCTGTCCATAAAATAACGGTCGTGCGAAACGATCAGCAAGCATCCCCGGAACTCGCTCAAAAAATTTTCCAGCACGCCCAATGTCTGCAAGTCCAGATCATTGGTCGGTTCATCCAATATCAAAAAATTGGGGTTGCGGAAAAGGATAGAAAGCAGGTGCAGTCTTCTTTTTTCTCCACCGCTCAATTTTGAAATGTACGTGTACTGCTGATCCGGAGTAAACAAAAACAATTGAAGGAATTGCGCGGCGCTGAGTGAACCGCCATCTGCCAGCGGGAAATGCTCCGCGATGTTTTTTACAAACTCAATTACCCGCATGTCTTCTTTTACGGTTAGCCCTTGCTGTGAATAGTTGCCAAACACAATTGTATCGCCGATATTTACTTTACCGCTGTCAGGTGTTTCCAGTTGCTGTAAAATTTGCAGGAATGTTGACTTTCCTGCCCCGTTTTTGCCCACGACGCCTATGCGCTCACCCCTTTTAAAAGTGTAATCGAAACCTTTCAATATCACCTTGTCGCCATAGCTTTTGTACACTTTTTTTAATTCTGCAATTTTACCTCCAAGCCTTGTCATTTTAACCTGCAATTGCACGCGTTCATCTTCAATTTTTTGTTTTGCTTTTCCTTCCACCACGTAAAAATTATCCTGCCTGCTTTTGCTTTTGGTAGTCCTTGCTTTTGGCTGCTTGCGCATCCACTCCAGTTCCTTGCGGTATAAATTTTTTGCTTTATCAATACTTGCGGAATCGCTTTCTATTCTGGCTGCTTTTTTTTCAAGAAAATTCTGGTAATCACCTTTGTGCACATATAGCGTGCTTCCTTCCATTTCCCAGATTTCTTCGCACACGTTATCAAGGAAATAACGATCATGTGTCACCAATAATAAAGTCACCTTTTCCTGGTTCAGATAATGTTCCAGCCATTCCACCATTTCAACATCAAGATGGTTAGTGGGTTCATCCATGATGAGCAAAACATGCTTATGCTCGAAGCCAATATCAATGAGGGTTTTAGCCAGTGCTACTCTTTTGCGTTGTCCGCCGGAAAGAGAGCCCGCTGTTTGATTGAGATGATGGATGTTGAGTTTGCCCAATATCTGCTTCACCTTGGTGTCAAAATCCCAGGCGTTCAGTTCATCTATTTTCACAATGGCTTGGCCAATTTTATCCGCGTCTTCTGCATCAGTTGCCGCTTCATATTCTTTGATGGCATTGATCATGGGGTGATCGTGATGAAAAATATTGTCCAGGATAGATTTGTCTTCGATGAAGGTGGGTTCCTGCTCGAACAGGGCAACAGTTACATCTTTATTTACCCATGCTTTGCCGCTTTCCGCAGTTTCTTTACCGGATAGAATTCTTAACAAAGTGGATTTGCCGCTGCCGTTTTTTGCCACCAGTGCTATTTTATCGCCTTCTTCAATATTAAAAGAGATATTTTGGAACAATGGCTTAATGCCGTAGGATTTGCTCAAGCCTTCAACAGAAACATAATGCATGCCGCAAAGATAAAGAACCTGCAGGCTATAAAGTGTTTTAAGTGCCAGAAGGCTTTTTAATTCGAGTGTTTTAAGTTGCCAATAGATAGTTAAGGTTAATATTTTTGAATAAATGTAACCTGTTGAAAACGGCAGTAGTCATATATCCTGAAAAGACGCTGGAAGAGTTCTTGAAAAGGTTAAAAAAGCTTGTAACCTGAAACGAAACCCGGTAGTCTGATAAAAATATCAAAAACAAAAAAAATAATCATTATGGACGCCGCTTTATTAATTCCGATTTTAGTTCCTCTGGGAATGTTTGCAATGATATTTGGGATAATATATTTAAGAACCCGCCAGAATTTGGCCATGATTGAAAAAGGAATGAATCCTAAGGAGTTTGCTAACAGACCTGCGCCTTATCATAATCTTAAATGGGGTTTGCTGTTAGTTGGCTCAGGCATTGGGCTCGCTGTTGCTTATATCATCACACAGTATCTGATTCGCGATACCGAAGATCCAGCGCTATGGTTTGCATTTATTGCGATTGGCGGCGGGTTGGGCCTTATTCAATCATATCGCATAGAGAAGAAAGAAGTTCTTGACAAAGAAAATTCCCAAAATCAGCAATAACCTCAACATATATCCCTCTTGTCGAGTCAAAGCATCTTGCAAAAGATGCTTTTTTTGCCACAGATTACACAGAAAGGCACGGATAAAAGAAAATAATTTCTGTGAGAATCTGTGCAATCTGCGGCTAACTTTACTTATTGATTTCTTCCATTGCTTTTTTGATCACCGGATCAAAGCTGTTGGTCACTTCAAAATATCCTTCCAGCCTCCATGCCTGCCTGCCCAAAATGGCTTTTGTTCTGAGCAATAATAATTTTTTGTCTTTTTCGGGTATTGTTTTCAGGTTGATGGTGTCTTTGGCAGCGTAATCGCTGAGGCTTTTCCATAGCTTGTCTTCATCGTGAAAGCCAGCAGCAAAATCAGTAGCATTCTTGTATTGTTTGAATTCCGGGAGATGCTGTATATAATAGGAATAGGCAAAGCGTGTAAGTGTATTGTTCACATACAAGGCTGTCACATTTCTATCAACAGTTGCTGTATCGAATGCTACAAAAATATCAGGTGTGATGCCCCCACCGCCATAAACCGTCCGCCCTCCGTGTGTTTTAAAAATTTTCCCCGCATGGTTGCCGGATGTATCTCCGTGAAGCACCTCGCCGTCATGAAAGCGGTTCATGACTTCTTCATTGTACGAGTCGTGGTTTTGTGTGTTGTATGGCTTTTGAATGCTGCGTCCAGTAGGGGTGTAATATCTTGCAATCGTCAGGCGAAGTGCTGATCCATCACTCAGGGTGAATTGTTCCTGCACCAGCCCTTTGCCAAAACTGCGGCGGCCTATGATGGTAGCCCGGTCCCAGTCTTGCAAAGCGCCCACCAGTACTTCGCTTGCGGACGCGGTGCCTTCATCGGTCAGCACAATCAGTTTTCCTTTCTCGAACAAACCGTCAATCTTGCAGTGGTATTCGACTTTTGGGGAATTCACCCCCTGCGTGTATACAATCAATTTATCACCGTCTAAAAAATCATCTGCCATTGCGATTGCTTCCTGCAAAATGCCACCCCCATTGCCACGCAGGTCCAGTATTAATTTTTGCAGACCTGTTTTTTGCAATGCTTCCATCGCCTGCACGAATTCAGCATGGGTAGTTTCTGAAAATTTATTGATGCGGATGTAGCCTGTTTCCTTATCTATCATATAGGAAACATCTACTGCAGGCAAAGGAATGGTGCCACGGGTGATCGCGAACTTCATAGGATTGTGTTCACGCATCACCGTGATTGTTACATTGCTCGCCCCGGGGCCGCGGAGGAATTTTTTTATTTTATCTGCATCAATTCCATTGCCGGCCACAGTAGAATCGTTTACTTTGATGATTTTGTCACCGATTTGCAAACCAGCTTTGTCACTGGGCCCGTTTGCCAGCACGCTTACGATGTTCACAGTGTCATCGAAAATCTGGAACTCCACACCGATGCCCTCAAAATTGCCCTGCAGATCTTCATTCACTTCGCTCAGTTCAACAGGTGGTATGTAAATAGAATGCGGGTCAAGGTGAGCCAGCATGCCTCCGATAGCATTTTCGCCGAGTGTGTCCAAATTCACAGAATCTACATATTTCTGTGTGATCAATCCTATCACTTCTTCAACCGGAGCTTTTTTGCGGGTGTCAAAAAAGCCTTTAGGGCTGATATCCCCGCTCAGGCGATATCCGATCAACATGCCGAGGACCATCACAATCGCGAAAAGCAAGGGAAGCCAAACCTGTAATTTTTTCATTCCGTTATTTTTTTCTTTTAACAGGGCGCAAATTAAGCAATGATGAGGAATGGGCAAGAAGTGAAAAGTTTTCAGTTTCCGGTTTTCAGTTTCCAGTTCTCGATGCTAACCTTCAATTTAATTTTTGAACGCCTTTTACTTTAGAAGAACTGGAAACCTGAAACTGGAAACTCTGCTATCTTCGCATTATGAATATTTTAATCGCCGATAGCGGTGCTACCAAATGCGAATGGTGCCTGTTGCAGAACGGCAAAAAGAAAATCATTTACACGCAGGGGATCAGCCCTTATTTTTTAAGCGGGGAGCAAATACAAAATTTGTTAGCGGAAGAATTGTTGCCAAAGCTCAAAAATATTGTCGTTGATGAAATCTATTATTATGGGACAGGCTTAATAAGCCCTGAAAATATTGCAACCACCAAAAAAGCACTGAAGAAAATTTTTACCAAAGCAAAAATTGAAGCGACGGATGATATGATCGGAGCTGCGCGTTCATTATGCGGAAAGAATAAAGGGGTTGCGTGTATTCTTGGCACGGGAAGCAACGCTTGTTTTTTTGATGGAAAGAAAATGGCGAAGAATAGCCCCGGCCTGGGATATATATTGGGCGATGAGGGCAGCGGTGCTTATCTTGGCAAAAAAGTGCTGCAATATTATTTGTACAACACCTTTGATGAAGAGCTTCGTTACCGGTTTGATGCAAAGTATGTCACGAATCGTGTGGAGATTCTTGAGAATATTTACAAGAAACCTCTGGCTAACCGCTATCTCGCTTCATTCGCTGCTTTTCTTGCGGAGAACCGCGGCCATTATATGGTGGAAAATATCATTGAAGACGGGTTGAATGATTTTTTCTTCACTCATTTGTGCAAATTCAATGAGATTTGGAAATACCCTGTTCATTTTGCGGGAGGCGTGGCTTACGGTTTTCGAGATGTGATCAAAGAGTTGTGTGAAATGTATGAATTTGAATTGGGTAATATTTTGCAAAAACCAATGCAAGGGCTGATTAAGTATCACTCTGAGATGAATTAGCAAATTACTCAATGACTCAATTGAGGCATTGAGCAATTTTGACATTGTCAAATTAAATTATGTCTTTCGAAAAAATAACAGAAGAAGCAGGTTCTTATCGCCACTTAGAGAAGATGAGCATTCATGAAATTCTGGTTCACATCAATCATGAAGATAAAGTAGTGCCGATCGCGGTGCAGAAAGCAATTCCCCAAATAGAAAAACTGGTAGCAGTCATTAGTGACAAGATGCTATCAGGAGGAAGATTGTTTTATATTGGTGCCGGCACCAGCGGCCGGCTGGGTATATTGGATGCAAGCGAGATACCGCCAACCTATGGCATGCCTTATGGATTGATTATTGGCATCATTGCAGGTGGCGAAGAAGCCATTCAAAAACCGGTTGAAAATGCAGAAGACAATGAACAACAAGGCTGGCTTGACTTGCAGGAATATTTGGTCAACGATCAAGATGTCGTGATTGGCATTGCTGCAAGCGGTACCACGCCTTATGTGATTGGCGCATTGGAGGAAAGCAGAAAAAATAAAATCGTAACGGGATGCATCACCTGCAATCCCGGGTCGCCTCTTTCAAAGCATGCGGATTTCCCGATTGAAGTGGTTGTAGGGCCTGAGTTTGTGACCGGCAGCACCCGCATGAAAAGCGGCACTGCGCAAAAGCTGGTGTTGAACATGATCTCCACAACTGTGATGATACAGATTGGAAGAGTAGAAGACAATAAAATGGTGAACATGCAATTGACCAACAGCAAACTGATTGACCGCGGAACGAAAATGCTGATGGAGAAAACAGGTGTGAAAGACTATGAAAAAGCAAAGGAGTTGGTGTTGAAATATGGGAGCGTCAAGAAGGCGCAGGAGTTTGTGGTTCGTGGTTTGTAGTTTGTGGTTCGTGGGTTAGCTATATAAGATAAGTCGGTTTTTTGGTATAAAAGAACTAAAGCAAAATAAGTTGCTCAAAGCCTGAAGCTTTCTTCACAAATACACAATAAATTTTATTTGGAAATGGGTTTATTGTTACTGTAAATTGCCGAACAGGGTATAGTTCGAAAATCCGCACATTATCAAATCTGCACAGCAACAATGCACGACATTGAACCATTTTATAACTGGCGTCATATATATATAAGCGAAGAAGATGAGCGCTCTCCTTTTTTTGGAAGAGTATATTCGGAATTTCAATTCTCTCAAACCATTTACAATTATTACATACATCCTCAATGGGATGATTTTGGCTCACGTACATTATATATGAAAGTGCTTATGGCAGATTACGAAGAGCATTATGTTATTATAGAGTTGATCGGCGAATGGAACGATGCGATTGAAAATGACATCATGGAACTGAAGCGTGAAGTAATGGATATTTTTATGGCTGAAGGCATCAATAAATTTATCCTGGTGGCAGAAAATGTGCTGAATTTCCATAGCGGCGACAAAGATTATTATGAAGAATGGTTTGATGAAGTGAGCGATAATGATGGGTGGATTGCCTGCGTTGATATGCCCGAACAGACACAATATGATTTCAGAAAAGCGAAACTGAACCGCTATATCGAACTGACTGAAATTGAAAACTGGCGCATTTACAAGCCATTCCATTTGTTCAAAAAGATTGACCAGCAGATACTGAACCGGTTGCAGTAGGAATCGGGTTGATAAAACGAGCGCTAAGAATATAATGGGCAAAAAGTTTTCGCAGCGGTCTTTGTATTCTTTTTTCCGATGTGTGAAAAATGAAAAGGTGAAAATAATTTTTGCATATTGAAATAAGTTTCTACATTTGAAACATTATATGATTACAGCTAAGGCATACCGTTATTTTTATTTTTACTATTATTTCTACTTTACAAGTAGACCGGGAATGCTTTTGTTAACAAGTAAATAAACAACGAATTAACATAAACAATCCCGGCCAAAAGCCGGGATTTTTCATTATTATGAGCACAAAGGTTTCTATTCAAGGTTATGAAGGCAGTTTTCATCAGGAAGCTGCCCGGCAGTTTTTCGGGAAAGAAGTTGAGGTGATCCCCTGCGCAACTTTTCGCGAAGTGGTAAAAATCGCTGCGAGCAAAAAGGAAAGCGATGGCGGAGTGATGGCAATTGAGAACTCGATTGCGGGGAGCATTCTTCCCAATTACAATCTGCTGCAGAAAAGCAGCCTGCGGGTTGTAGGGGAAATTTACCTGCAGATAAAGCAAAATCTTTTAGTCAACCCGGGTGTAACGTTGAAAGATATACGCGAAGTACATTCCCATCCGATGGCTATTCAGCAATGCCTTGAATACCTGGACAAGTTTGACTGGAAGTTGATTGAAACGGAGGATACTGCGTTGAGCGCAAAGCATGTTCAACAGCATCACAGCAAGCATATCGCTGCGATTGCAAGCAAACTGGCAGCAGAACTTTTCAGCCTGCACATGATCGCGCCGAATATCCATACCATGAAAAATAATTACACGAGATTTTTAATTATACAACGAGAAGAGGCCGCAAAGAAAGTGGAGAATGCAGATAAAGCATCCCTGAATTTCCACACTGATCATTCACGCGGAAGCCTGGCAAGAGTACTCACGAAAATTGCCGAAGGTGGAATTAACCTGAGCAAGCTGCAATCGTTCCCTATTCCCGGCAGCGACTGGCAATATTCATTTCATGCAGATATGGAGTTTGAAACATTGGAGCAATTTAATGTTGTGATTGAAAACATAAAACCAATCACTGCGGATTTGAAGATTTATGGAGTGTATAAGAAAGGAAAGACCGTCTGAACTATAATTTATTTGATTGAATGATTGGTGTGATCAGGAATAGATGAGCGATTGCTTTTTAATTGTATCGTGAGCTAATCCAATTGATAGTGTAAGCTACATTATGAGAACCAATTCGTATAATTCTTAAAAATTTGAGTGATAAAATGATTGCAATAAAAACATCGGTACGTCTGGACGGCATCGGCGAATATTATTTCTCGCAAAAGCTCAGGGAGATTGACGAACTGAACAAAAAGGGAAAGAATATTATCAATCTCGGCATAGGCAGCCCCGACCTGCCGCCGCATCCTGATGTGATCAAGGTATTGCAGGAAGAAAGTGCAAAAGTTAACGTCCATGCGTATCAGAGTTACAAAGGCTCTCCGGTTTTACGCACTGCCATTGCACAATGGTATAAGCAATGGTATGGAGTTGAATTAAATCCAGAAGGAGAAATTTTGCCGTTGATCGGAAGCAAAGAAGGCATTATGCATATTTGCATGACCTATCTCAATGAAGGAGATGCTGCGTTAGTGCCGAATCCCGGCTATCCGACCTATCGGAGTGCCGTGAAACTGGCAGGGGGAAGCATTCTTGAATATAATTTGTCAGAAGAAAATAACTGGTTTCCGGATTTTAATGAGATTGAAAAAAGCGATTTGAGCAGGGTGAAGCTGATGTGGGTGAATTATCCCCAGATGCCGACAGGGCAATTGCCGACAAAAGAATTTTTTGAAGGTCTTATAGCATTTGCAAAAAAATACCAGATACTTGTTGTACACGATAATCCCTATAGTTTTATTTTGAATGATTCGCCTATGAGTTTATTGGGCATTGATGGGGCAAAAGATGTTGTGATTGAATTGAACTCATTAAGCAAGTCGCAGAACATGGCAGGTTGGCGTGTAGGCATGCTCGTTGGAGCCAAACAAAGGATTGATGAAGTGCTGAAGTTTAAAAGCAATATGGACAGCGGCATGTTTTTGCCGGTACAGTTAGCAGCAGCAAAAGCGCTTTCGCTTGGTAAAGACTGGTATGACAGTGTGAATGAAGTCTATAAAAAGAGAAGAGAAAAGGTTTTCGAACTGCTTGATTTATTGCAGTGCGATTATTCAAAACAACAGGCAGGTATGTTTGTATGGGCGGAGATTTCCCGCCAATACAAAGATGGTTTTGCCCTGAGCGATGACGTATTGTACCATGCAAATGTATTTATTACTCCCGGTGGGATTTTTGGAGGTGCCGGCGATCATTACGTGAGGGTAAGCCTGTGCAGTACAGAAGAAAAATTAGCAGAGAGCATAGCAAGGGTGAAACAATTTCTGGCAATTAAAACAGCAGCAAATGTTTGATTCAATCACGATAGTTGGTGTTGGCCTGATAAGCGGCTCGTTCAGCCTGGCACTGAAAGAAAAAGGATTGGTAAAAAATGTGATCGGGATCAGCCGTACCGAAGCCAGCATCAAAAAGGCTCTTGAGTTAGGCTTGATCGATGAGTCGCTGCCATTAAGAGAAGCGGTTGAAAAAAGTGACTTGATTTATGTCGCTATCCCAGTAGATGCAACGGTGACGGTTATGCGCGAAATCATGGATTTGGTGAATGACAAACAAATCGTTGCGGATGCAGGTTCTACCAAGCATTATTTATGCACTTCACTGGCTGACCATCCCAAGCGCAGGAGGTTCGTTGCAACCCACCCTATGTGGGGAACAGAGTACAGCGGTCCTGAAGCTGCTGTCCGTGACGCGTTCGTGGGGAGGTCATGCGTGATATGCGAGAAGGAAAAAAGCGATCCAGACGCTGTCGTTACAATAGAGGATATTTATAAAAGACTGGGAATGCATCTTGTGTATATGGGCGCCGATGCCCACGATGTGCATGCCGCATATGTGAGCCATATTTCGCACATTACTTCTTTTGCATTGGCGAATACGGTTCTTGAAAAAGAAAAGGAAGAAGATGCGATTTTTGAACTGGCGGGTGGTGGTTTTGAAAGCACGGTGCGTTTGGCAAAAAGCAGCCCCGCAATGTGGGCGCCCGTGTTCATGCAAAACAGAGAGAATGTGCTGGATGTTTTGAATGAGCATATTTCTCAATTGAGAAAGTTTAAAAGCTGCCTGGAGAAAGAGAACTACGCATACTTATGGGAGTTAATGGAGCATGCGAATAAGATAAAAAGGATATTGAAGTAGGCCAAGCTGCGAGCCTTTAGCTAAGAGCAATGGGCTTTGCACAAAACGCTAATAGATAAATGAAAATGCTCAAAGAGTTCGTCTATAAGCACATAGTCATTAAAACAGTACCTTTGCGCAAAATTTGAAAAATTTATGATGACATTTGAAGAGCTTGGGCTTGATGCGAAATTGGTTCAGGCAACGAATGCGCTGGGTTATGTGAACCCAACGCCAATACAGGAACAGGCAATACCTGTTTTATTGAGCGGCACAACAGACCTTGTGGGTCTTGCACAGACAGGCACAGGCAAGACGGCGGCCTTTGGTTTGCCATTGCTCCAACTGATATCGTCGGAGCAAAAATTCCCTCAGGCATTGGTGGTTTGCCCAACCAGAGAATTATGCATGCAGATCGTAAGCGAGGTAGAACTGTTCAAAAAATTTATGCCGGGCATGCATGTGGTCGCTGTGTATGGCGGAGCATCTATCGGGTTGCAGATCAGAGACCTGAAAAGAGGCGTGCAGATTGTGGTTGCTACTCCCGGAAGATTGATTGACCTGATAGAAAGAAAAGCGATCAACCTTGAACAGATAAAATATGTGGTGCTGGATGAGGCGGATGAAATGCTGAACATGGGGTTTCAGGACGATATTGAGTTTATTTTACAGAATACCCCAAAGCGCGAAGCGACCTGGCTTTTTAGTGCCACGATGCCTGCGGAAATCAAACGGGTGAGCAGGAAATATATGAAGCAGCCGGTGGAGATCACAGTAGGTAAGGTGAATACGGGAAATAAGAATATTGATCATCAATATTATATTACGGCTGCTCATCACCGTTATGAGACGCTGAAACGCATTATAGATTTTAATCCCGGTATATATGGCATCATTTTTACGCGTACAAAAGTGGATGCACAGAATATAGCAGAAAAACTGACGCGGGAGGGATACGATATTGATGCATTGCATGGCGATTTGACGCAGCAGCAACGTGATAAAGTAATGGGCGAGTTCCGCGACAAAACTTTACAGTTGCTGATTGCCACAGATGTTGCAGCGAGAGGGATTGATGTGCAGGGCATCACGCATGTTATCAATTATGAATTGCCGGATGATATGGAAGTGTACACGCACAGAAGCGGCCGCACCGGCAGAGCAGGCAACACGGGGATATGTCTGTCGGTTATTCATAGCCGTGAAATCGGGAAGATCAGGCAGATTGAGCGTATGGTGCAGGCTACTTTTCACAAGCTTGAAATCCCCAGCGGAAAAGATGTATGCAGGAAACAGTTTTTCCATTTCATGGATAAATTGCTGCAGGCCGATATCAGCCACGGTGATTATGAAACCTTTGTGCCGATGCTTGCAGAGAAGTTTGCTGACATCAGTAAAGAAGAAGTGTTGAAACGTGTTGCTGCCATGGAGTTTGACCGCTTTCTGAAATATTATGAGAATGCAGAAGACCTGAATGTGAGAGAACGTATCCGTGAATATAGCTCTGATTCAAGATCCGGAGGTATCGAAAGAAGAGAGCCACTGCGACGCAGTGTGCAGAGAGACACACGTGGCAGAGAGTTTAACGGCAATGGGGATTATATGAAACTGTTTGTTAACCTGGGAACAAAAGACGGGTTTTATAAAGCAAGTTTTTTACAGTTCATATTAGATATGAGCGATTTGCGTAAAGAAGTACTCGGAAGGATTGATATGAAAGAAATGAATAGCTGGATTGAAGTGGACAGGCATTCAGCCAATCAGATGATCCGGGCCATTGATGGCAAAAACTACAAAGGCAGAAGGATCAGGATGAATGATGCGAACAGCAGGTAGGAGTTTCTGGTTTGGAGTTTTTATTTTGTAGTTGTTGGGGGGTGAATTTGGGGGGGGGGGATTTTTAGTGAATGAATTTTGAACAGCGGACTTAATAAATTACTAGACCGAAGCACGAAAAAAAATAGTTGTCAAAATTAACAGCAACCTACTATTACGAAGAACTGGAAACTAAAGACTGGAAACTGAAAACTAAATATATAATGCAAGCAATTGAATCAAAAATGAAAGAAGTAGTTCAGGAAAAATGGAACAAACGCCCCCTCATCATTTCCGGTCCTTGCAGCGCGGAGACAAGAGATCAGGTTGTGGAGACCGCAGTTCGGCTAGGCAAGACCGGTAAAGTAGATATCATGCGTGCAGGCATCTG